>Ga0136611_10000002_pt1 | contig 167924 bp, 162 predicted proteins | sample AntDrymUQ2232306_2_FD_106645 | JGI IMG/M metagenome (GOLD analysis project Ga0136611, IMG submission 106645) | Polar desert sand microbial communities from Dry Valleys, Antarctica - metaG UQ223 (23.06) | ecosystem: Environmental > Terrestrial > Soil > Desert | place: Antarctica: Dry Valley... | reverse complement strand
CCCGAATTCGATGTGATGGCCGCCGACGACGCCCGTGCCCGGCTTGCCGACCTTTGATCGGCATCGTTCCATCATTGATCGGCTGAGCGCTCGAAACGAGGACCGAAAAAATCTTTGCTACAAAAAAATCGTTTTTGCTATAGTTGTCGTACGGCATACAGATATGACGACTCGCTGCAGTTAGGCTGTAGTAAAGGGAGAAACGATATGAGAAATGAATATGATCGCGACGACGCCAATGCGTCGACAAAATTAACCTATTTGGTCGCCGGCGGCGTTATCGGCGCCGCGGTGGCATTGCTTTTCGCACCGAAAGCTGGCGTTGAACTGCGTGAGGATATCGCCGACGCTACACGTAAAGGCATCGAAAAAAGCCGCGAAACGGCCGCTCAGCTTGGCGAAAAGGCGGGCGAATACTATGAGGTCGGCCGCGAGCGTGCCGGTGAGCTGATTGCGACCGCTTCGGATAAGGCGGGCGATATTGCTGAGAAGGCCAAGGCTGTTGCAACACGCACAGGAAATCCTTTCTCGGCAGCTATTGAGGCTGGTAAAGACGCGTATACCGAGGAGAAACGCAAAGGCGAGAGCAAGGCGATAACCGAAGGCCGCGCAAGCTATCCGGTCGACAAGGAATCGAAATCGTAATGGATTCCTCCAACGTACAGTTCTGGATGATGGTTTCGTCGATAGTTACGGCGATATGCTTTGTCGTGATGGCGATAGCTTTAGTTGGTGTCCTACTCGTCGTTCGAAAGGTCGTCGGTACCGTTCAGCGACTGGAAGACCGCGTTTCCCCGCTGATCTCAAAGGTGGATGCTATCGGCGCGCAAGGCCGCGAGATCTCTGTGTCTTTTGCGGAGGTTTCGAGCAATCTCTCAACCGCGACGAAGCACCTCGCCGAGTCCACCGAGCTCATCAGGGACGAAGTCGCCGAATTGAAAGCTGTCGTCAGCAATACGGCGCTCGTAGCACGTGAAAAGGTCGAGATGGTGAGCGATACGATCGATCAGACCCATACGCGCGTTACTGACACCGCAGACTTTGTTAACGAGAAGATCGTCGTACCGGCACGGGAGATCGCTGCAGTAATGGCAGGCGTACGGCGGGGCCTGGAAGTTCTCTTCGCTCCCGCGCCGAAGCAGATCGACCGCGTCTATGTTGATGACGAGCTGTTTATCGGATAAAGAAGACCGAGTGGAGTTAATCAAAAGGCTGTCCCTGCGGACAGCCTTTTTTATTACTGAGCGTTGTAAACACCGGGCAGTCCGATATCGCCGCTGATGCCCCACGATTCGATTCTTACACTCTGGTCAAACGAATTGAGGATGTACCAGACTCCCTGCCGAAATATAGCCGCATCTGCCTTGCCATCGCCATCGTAATCCCCGGCCACGGGCACGTCGCCCGCCGCACCGAATCGAATAGCACCGTAATTTGTCGCCGGATCCGTTGAGGTGTACCAGGTCCCGTTCGAAGGCCGGAACACGGCCATGTTGTCATCCCCATCGCCGTCATAATCGGCCGGAACCGCAATGTCGCCGTTTGAGCCGTAGGTAGGGAACGTCGTAACGCCATTACTGCTATTGCGGAACGCCCATTTCCGGTTTGCCCCGTCAATGTAGCTGGTCGCAAGGTCTAAACGTCCATCTCCGTCAAAGTCACCCACGACCGGCCTGTCACCCGTCGTTTGGCCGAAGGTGAAGACTGTAGCCGCAGAGTCACTAGAGCGTTGGATATACCAGTTACGCTCGCTGCCGCGATAAATTACCCGGTCGGCCTTACCGTCTCCGTCGTGATCGCCGGGTACGGGCGTGTCACTCGCAATACCCCAGAAATCGGTCCGCACCGTGTTGGACTGGCTCAAGTAGGTGTACCAGACGCCGTCGCGATACACCGAAACATCGGTTTTGCGGTCCCCGTCGTAATCCGCGGGCACAGGCCGATCCGTTGCCAGACCGAAGGGCTGAGCAGCATAGGAGCCCGGGGTGCCGCTGTAAAGCATCCACCACGTACTTGGCGATCCCGGCCGATAAATCGCGAGATCGCTGCGAGCGTCCCCGTCGAAATCGAATCTGCGCGATGAGTTACCACCCTGCGTCACGGTAAAGCTTTGGCCGCTGACAAAAACAGTCGTGCTTCGCGGGGTGCCCGTGTTCGGCGACACATTGAAGGTAATAGTGCCATTGCCGGATTGGGTCGGCGAGGTCACCTGAACCCAGGACGAGCCGCTCGTTGCGAGATACGTACAGGGTGCACCGGCGGTCACTGACACGCTGCCAGAGCCTCCGGAGGCCGGAAAGCCGACGACGGTCTGCGAAAGCGAAGTCGGGCAGCCGGATGGCTGTTGTATCGAAAAAGTTCGGGTGGCAAATCCGTTCGAAATCGTAATGGAACCAGTGCGGGGCCCGCCTTGATTAGCCGCCACACTAAACGCAACGTTTCCGTTTCCAGTGCCCGCAGCCGCAGAATTAAGGGTTACGAAGCTCGAGTTTGAGGCTGCGGTCCACGAACACGCCGGGGGCATCGAAATGTCAAAGCTGCCACTTCCGCCCCCGACCGGAAAGCTCTGTGCCCCGGGTGAGATTGTAAAGTCACACGCTGTCGTTGATGTCGTCAGATTCACGGCCCAGTTGCCCGCGATGCTGCCGCCGTTCGTGTTGCTTGTGTCGTCAACGGCGTAAAGCTTCCACTGCCCATTAGGTGCCGAACCGTAAAACGCAGAGAGCGTCGCGCCGGTCGGTGCTCCCTGCGGAGCGGGTGCGGGAAAGACGTCGCCCGGGTCGACATTGGTAGGCTTGAACGTGCCCGATGTAGGCGTAATTAGCAGAGGCAGACCCGTGGGCGCCGCGTCGTCGAACGTCAGGCTTATGCCGCCGACTTCGTTTGTCCCGCCCACGTCAGACATCAGTACAATGCGACGGCCGTTAGGGGCAACCAGCATCAGATCGATGTCGCTGACCGATGTATGACTAATATTTGCAATGTTTACAGTTACGTTCGTCACCGTGCCGAGAGCGCCTGCGATCAGTCGCTGCGACGGATAAAGGCTCCCGGGCCCTGTTGCCTGTAGGCCAATCACGTCCGGGGAACTCTGTACGGCTACGTGCCATCCTCCGGAGATGCTCCCGGTATTATTTCCCGCGTCGTCGACGAGAAATAACCGCCAATTGCCGTTTCCATTTGTTCCGTTGAGTGCTGAAAGCGTGCGTCCTGTCGCCGGTCCAGCCGGAGCCGGAGCCGGGAAAACGTCACCTGTCTCAAAATCCGTCGGCTTATACTGCCCGAGGTTATAGCCGCGCTGTCCGGCAGCGATGCCGCGGCGGTGTCGTCAAAGACGAGGTTTAAATTCGAAACGGGATTTGTGCCGCCTACGTCCGACATGAGCACGACGCTCGAGCCACTCGGGGATACGAGAAGGAGATCAACGTCGTCAGGTGCGGTGTGAGAAAAGTTGTTGAGCGTCACCTGAACGCCCGAGACCAGTCCGAATTGATCGTTTACGGCAATCTGCGAAGGATAATTCGACGAGGACCCACTGTCCGGAATCGGGATTGCGTTCGAATTAAAGCCGGAGATAGCGTTCGTAATTTGTACGTTGTCGATTCGCCAGCCGTCGCCGCCCTCCATATCGTCGGAGCCGAAGCGCCAGCGTAGACGGATAGATTGATTATTCGTAGTAGCAGGCAGATGGATTTCGGTCGTTATGTAAAATACCGAGTCGCCCGTCCACGCATTACGTCCGGAGAGCGAACCTCCCACGAGCGGCGTGTCGTATCCACCGCTTACGAATTGGCCCCCGGCTGCAATAATGTCAGTAAACGCTCCGCCATTTATGCTCAGTTCCAGGACACCACCGTCGAATTCGTAATCCATCTGGTAGCGCTGGCGAAATATCAGCTTATGGCGAATATTCCCAAGAGAAATCGCGGGAGTCGTGAGTGATGAGTTGCCGGTAAACTCCGGATCGTTAGCGTAAACCGCATTTGGCGAGCTGTCGGCGAATGTGGAGACGGTCGCCCATGGCACGCTCAGGCCGCTGTTTGTGCTGGCCCAGCCCGCGGGAAGTGCAGGCGCTGTAACCGCGTCGAAGTTCTCGCTAAAAACGACTGCATTCGGAGCTTCTTGCGCCTTCGTCGCCCGCGGGCCGAGCCAAACCGAGCCGACGCTGAGCAATACCCCAACAACGAACAACGCCGAAAATGCGGAAGGATTGCGCCTATTCATGATGATGAAACTACCGGCCTTTAAGACAAATAACAGCTTGGGTGTTGCCTATATGGCGAGTGCTATTATGTGTGAAACGTTCTAAGAGGTAAGCCGAATTAACGCTCTAAGACACGCCGTCTTCCCGAAACGCAGATTGGTGAAGGCAGTCAACTACGCGCTCTTAGCATCTTAGTCGCTCGTCTTCTTGTATCTTCCTTCCCGCCTTTCCGTGAGATCCACTGAATGGCAGATGTAATTTGTGCGGCCGTCTCCGGATCAGGCATTTGATTTCTAACGCCTTCAAAAACGTCGAGTGCATAGTCGTCACCTTGAAGTCGTAACGAATCAATAATCAACGGTTCGATCATCTTCCGCGCGAGCAAGGCCTTCTTGAGCTGTTCCGTAGCAATTCCATTCTTGAAATAAGTCAGTGCCCTCGCCGAAATAGCGGCATCCGAATACGAAACTGAATTAATCAGTTGTGTAAGTAGTTTTTCCGCGGCATTTTCTAGCTTTTGTTCATCCCGGGATTGAACAGTGAATCCAGTTTCAAATCGCAATCCGTCCAGGACTGTCCTGTCGTCCGACCCAACTAACGGCTTGATGATGCTGCCTTCGATTCTATACTTTCCGATCTGATCGAGTTGGGTCCATTCGTTGAGAAGTATTTTCTGCGAGTAAGAGCCGCCGCTTTCTATCAGGATCAATCCATCTACTGAAAATTCCGGAGCGGCCACGCGCGGAAGTGTCTTCATTTGGCCATCTGGATAGTGCAGACTGAATGAAAAGTTTCCCTTTAGATTCTGTCCCAAATCAACCTTGACGGGAACTACGGACCGATTATAAATGATGAGGTGAAAGATCGCGGGTTGATCGGCTACTAGAGTGGGGTCCTCTAGCTCAAATGAGGTCACTACGTCGTCGGAGTCGCGTGTTATGCCCCCCGAGGGGGGACTTGCTGTGTTTGCGCCGACTGTGCCAGAAGATGCCGAACTTTTATATTTCATGTCGGACAATGTACAGCCATGCAGCAATGGCGTCAGAAAAGTGATCGCGAAACAAAATATTCGTATCGTACAGCTCATAAAACTTTCCAACTATGGAAGCGGGTTGATAGTAGCTGAAGCCCCGGACTTGGTAATCGTGTATTTCCACCCCGCGCCACTTACATTCGAAACCGAGCGAACAATGTTGATCGGCCCCATAATGTTCACATAGTTTCCATTATTTCGGCATGGGCACCTATAACGATAATACTGTACTGCGGTAAACGACGATGCCGAATACGGCGTTACAAACGGCGAACCTACAGAGTGATTGTCTGTAGCAGCCCCGCCGGTTGCAATTTCTACGGCTGGCCTACATCGAACGGAACTATCGTCCCGACGCTCGTCAATGGCGGGCCTGACGACGCTGACGTGCGCGGACGATTTATCCCGACCGTAGGTGTCGAACAATTCGCCGCGACGCTGTCGAGATGGTACGGCCTCGCAGAAGCGGATATTCCGATCGCGTTCCCGAATATCAATAGTTTTCCGACTTCGAATCTGGGATTCATGATTCCGTAGATTCATAAGCCGCAGCACGCACGCAGTAAGGGCGGTACATCCTACGTTGGATGTACCGCCCCTGGTTTGTGCGGGCTTGTGCCCCGATTTATTTAAGCTCTAGCCTGCGACCGGCTTTGCGGTCTCGGTCTGATTTGCCTTGCGCTGCTTACGCAGTTCGCGGCGTTCCTGCATTTTCTGCTTCATCTCGACCTCGCGGGTTTCGATCTGCTGCTTCTGATCAGCCGTGAGGATCGAATCGACCTGGGCCTTTACAGCCGAATGCTTTGCCTTGAGCTCTGCCTTAATGGCCGCAAAACGTGTCTGCTGGTCGGCAGTCAGCGTGCCTGCTCGCTTAGCCATCCGAAGCTCACGCATTTCGTTCATTGCGGACTCGGACGGCTTGTTTGCCTCGTGAATCGCCTTTAGCTGAGTCTTCTGAGCTTCGCTCAACTCGATTCCGCGAAGCATCATCCCGCGGCGGCCGCCCATTCCGTGACGGCCGCTCATCTTGTGCTTGTCGCCATGGCCTCCGCGCTTATAGACCTTCTCAGACTTTTCCATCGTGGACGGGGCAGTTTCCTGAGCGGAGACTGCGGCCGAAAAAGCCAGAACCGCGCCGGAAAGCGCGAGCGTCGAGATTACCTTATTCTTGATTGACATCGTTTTATTACTCCTAAAATTAGTATTGCGTTTGCGTCGAACACCATTAAGACGCGGCAAATGGGCGTTTAGCCGCAAGATTTTCGTAAGCTTGCTGTAAAGTTTTGTAAACAGTGGAAGCTTGCGTTTACGCTGCGCGAAATGCGAAATTGATTAGTTTGTATGAGGTTTCTTTCCGAGATCAACTCGCCCGCCGATCTGAGGCAGCTCAAAGTCGAAGACTTGCAGGAAGTCGCAGATGAAGTTCGCCAGTTTATCATCGACACTTGTTCGCTGATCGGCGGCCACACCGGTGCGAGCCTCGGGGCCGTCGAGCTTGCGGTCGCGATGCATTATGTGTTCGACACGCCGAACGACAAATTAGTTTGGGACGTCGGACACCAGGCATACGCCCATAAAATTTTAACCGGCCGGCGCGACGAGCTTCACACTATCAAGCAGGAGGGCGGCCTCTCGGGATTTCTCAGACGCGACGAGTCTGCCTACGACACTTTCGGAGCAGGCCACGCATCGACCTCTCTATCCGCCGGGCTCGGGATGGCGATCGCGAGAGATTCAAAGAAAGAAGACTTTCACGTCTGCGCGCTCATCGGCGATTCGTCGATCGCAGGCGGAATGGCGATGGAGGCGATCAACCAGGCAGGACATCTTAAATCCCGGTTTATCGTCCTGCTCAATGACAATGAAATGTCGATCGCGCCGGCGGTCGGAGCGCTGAGCCGCTACCTCAACCGCATCAAGGAAGCTCAGAGCTATCAGAGCATCAAAGAGGAGATCGGCGACGCACTCGGAAGTGTGCCGGGCATCGGCGGTAAACTGCGTGCGGCCGCAAAAACTGTCAAGGACGCGATCGCCGCCGCTGTCCTCCCCGGAGCATTAGTAAACGAACTGGGCTTTAAATACATCGGCTACGTCGATGGTCACAATGTGCCGATGCTCGTCGCCGCGCTCGAGGAGGCCAAGAAAATCGACGACGGTCCGGTGATCGTCCACGCCCTCACCGTTAAAGGGAAAGGCTTCCCGAATCCCGAGAAAAACTATTACGCCTATCACGCGACCGGCCCGTTTGATCCGAAGACCGGTCTGTCGTACAAATCTTCGAAGACGGCCGCGCCAACCTACACCGAAGTATTCGGCGAGACGATGTGCGAGCTGATGGCGTCGGACGACCGAATCGTTGCCCTTACCGCTGCGATGCCTGACGGAACAGGCGTCGACAAGGTGCTCGAAAAATTCCCGGAACGCGCCTTCGATGTCGGCATCGCCGAACAGCATGCGGTTACCTTCTGCGCGGGAATGGCATGCGAAGGTATGAAGCCCGTCGCGGCTATCTACTCGACCTTCCTGCAACGGGGTTTCGATCAGGTGATTCACGATGTCTGCCTGCAGGACTTGAACGTGACCTTCGCGATGGATCGCGCCGGCATAGTCGGGGCCGATGGCCCGACACACCACGGGCTGCTCGACATCGCGTATTTCCGAGGCTATCCAAACATCATTCTAATGTCGCCGAAGGACGAGGCCGAACTTCGAGACATGATGCTCACCGCTATTGAGCATCCCGGTCCCGCTGGATTACGTTATCCACGCGGCAGCGGCCGCGGCGTCGATATCTCGGCCGCACCGAAAAAGATCGAGGTCGGCAAGGCGGAGATTGTAAGAGAAGGTGACGATGTCGCGATCATCGCATACGGTTCGATGGTCTATCCGTCGATGGAAGCAGCGGACAGGCTAGCGAAAGAAGGCGTCCGGCCGACCGTAGTAAATGCAAGATTTGTAAAACCAATCGACGCCGAAACTATCCTCGCCGTGGCTCGCGAGTCCCGCATCATTGTCACCGTGGAGGAAGCCTACCTTGCCGGCGGCTTTGGCTCCGCGGTACTCGAAGTCCTCGAAGAACATGGCGTGCTCGACACCGTCAAAGTCGTCCGCCTCGGCGTACCCGACGAGATCGTCACTCACGGCGATCCAAAACGCCTCCTCGCCGACTACAATCTCGACGCCGACGGCATCTATAGAACTGTTATTTCGCAAATGCGAAATCTTTCCGCGGAGAATGCCTCGCCGAGGATCCGGGCGGTAAAGTAAAATCTTTAAGATGAAGAAAGAAGATCCAAAGAAAAAAAGCGGAACACCGTTTATCATTATCGGCCTTGTGTTGGTAGTCGCTGTTATCGGCGGGATTTATTTGAGTCGATCGGGGCCCAGTGCTCCTGCGGCCAACAACGCGGCGCGCCCGAATGCTAATTCACCTGCAAAGACCTCGTCGATTCCGCCGAATGCTCCCGCGGGTGCAACGCCGCCGAATTTCACGGGTTCACCGACAGCGCGGGTAACCGTTGAGGAGTTCGCCGATTATCAGTGTGGATCATGCGCGCTCGCGCATCCCGTGCTGAACGAGATCAAGTCGATGTACGGCAGCCGTATCAAATTTGTCTTTCGCAACTTCCCGTTACTGAATATGCACGATAAGGCGTACGACGCGGCAGTGATCGCAGAAGCCGCCGGTCTGCAGGGCAAATTCTGGGATATGCAGAATCAGCTCTTCATAAATCAATCCACGTGGATTTCGAGCCCAAACTACAAGCAGCTCTGGAACGACTATGCGCAAAAGATCGGTCTCGACACGGCGAGGCTTGCAACCGATGTCGCCGGCCTCGCGGCCAAGAGCCGAGTTGACGCGGACCTGCAGCGGGCGAAGGCAATCGGCGTCACCGGTACACCGACAATCTACGTCAACGGCCAATCGATTGGAAACACCATACGGGTGGACGTCCTAAAAACGGCGATTGACGCTGAACTCCAAAAGGTTTCTGCCCCGGCTACGAACCCCGCGCCCGCGAACGCGAATCAGTGACCGCGGAAAGCGAACAGACGACACCTAGACGCTGGGCTGAGACAGCTGCAGCCCTCGTAGCCCTTCTAGGGCTCGCAGATTCCGTTTACCTCACCGTCCATCACTACACCGCGGAACCCGTACCATGCAGTATCGTCGAAGGTTGTGAGACGGTCCTGACGAGTTGGTATGCCCAGGCTTATGGAATCCCGCTCGCGCTCTTCGGAGCTGCAGCATATTTCGTAGCATTTTCCCTGGCCGTGCTTGCGATATATGACAACCGCACCGCGTGGAAGCTCTTTGGCGTACAGGCCGTTCTGATGGCCGGCTTTTCGCTGTGGCTCCTGTACGTTCAGGGCATGGTGATCGGAGCATTTTGCCAGTTCTGCCTCCTCTCCGCCGTAACCAGTATCTCGCTCTTCCTTATTTTCGCGATCTCTTTCCTCGTGCGGCGCACCCGAAGTTGAAACCAACCGCAGTTGCCAGACGAATAACCTATTGACGGCTCGACAAGTTGACGGGCCGGCCGGACGCGACCAAGCGTTATGAGATGCGGCTCTGGGATGGGTTGCTTGAGCCCGTATCTTTAGGGTAGGTTATAGGCTATATACCACGTCGAGAATAATCGATAATTGGCCATTTCTACTCTAAAACGTATTGCTGCCGGTGACCGAAGTGCGGTTGAGGAATGTCTCAATGCCTACGGTGGTCTAGTTTGGTCGATCGCTAGAAACCTCCTCCGAAACGCGGACGATGCTGAAGATGCTGTCCAGGAAGTTTTCGTCGATGTCTGGAAGAATGCCGGACGTTACGACGAAACCCAGTCGTCAGAGACGACGTTTATCGCGATGATCGCGAGACGGCGCGTGATTGACCGGATCAGACACGCCGCGCGTCGGATTTCGCCTGACTCTCTTGACGATGTGCTTCTCGAGCCGTTCACGCGTGCAGATCGTGATCTGCAAACGAATTTGGAGGCGAACGAGGCGGCTGAGGCGATGAGGAAGTTGCGGCCGGAACAGCAACAGGTTTTACGCCTTTCGATAGTGCAGGGGATGTCGCATCAGGAGATCGCAGATGCCCTCGGGATGCCGCTGGGAACGGTAAAGACACATGCAAGGCGCGGTCTGGCTCAAGTGAGAGAGGATCTGTGCGGTGGCGATGGAAAGGAATTCTTAAGGGAGGCACAGGCATGAACCCTGAAGAAAAGGAAAAATTGTTTGACCTCCTGACGCAGAGGGCCGTCTACGGCCTATCCGTCGACGAGCAGCGAGAGCTAGACGAAATGCAGATCGACAAGACTTATCGCGACGACGTCTCGTTCGAATTGGCTGCCGCCGCTATCGCCCTGACGGAGATCGATGCTCGCGTGGAAATGCCCGCACATCTCAAGTCGCGCCTCCTGGCATCTGCGGATGATTATTTTACTGAGACCGAACAGAGCGATATTCAGCCGACATTCGCCTTCGAACCGAAACGGTCGGCGGCGTCTTGGCTCGGCTGGCTAGTTGCCGCTGCCGCGTGTGTCGCGCTCGCGGTAAATATCCTTTGGACTCGTCAGCAGAATCCGCAAGTGATCACGTCCGGTCCTACTCCATCTCCGACCGTTGAAAAACTCGATCCGCGAAAAGACTTTGAGGCAATGCTCGCCTCGGCTGGAGTCGTGAAAGCTCTGGTCGGACCTCCGCCGAAGGCGCCCGCGGAACTCGCACAGGTGGCGGGCGACGTCGTCTGGAGCGACGCCAGGCAGGCGGGGTACATCAAGGTCAAGGGACTTCCAAAGAACGATACCGCTAAAACGACCTATCAGATATGGATCTTCGCCAAGAATCAGGATCCAAAGTATCCGATCGACGGCGGTACGTTTGACGTAACGGTCGACGGCGAAGTTTTGATCCCTATCGATGCAAAGATCGCCGCGCGTAATCCTCAGAAGTTTGCCATCACTGCCGAAAAGGCGGGCGGCGTGGTCGTCTCGGATCTCAAGCGGATTGCGGCACTCGGTCAGGTGGCCAAATCAGACACGTAGACCGCACGGAACAGTTTTTTCTACAAATCGACTGATCGATCTTGCGCTTCGCAGCTCGTCGGTTTTATTCGCGCCTCAAGCGCCCAAACTCAAGGAGTACTCTCATGCGACTAAAACAAATCTCGATCCTGCTCATTCTTTTTTCGATTATGGCAAGTAGCGCGCTTGCTCAAGGCGGTGCAGTTCCGCAGCTAAAAATATCGGAATATCGCCTGACGAACGGCCTGCGGGTCGTGTTTCATCCCGACCGTTCGACGCCGATCGTGGCGGTCAATGTCTGGTATCACGTCGGCTCGAAAAACGAGACGACCGGGCGCTCGGGCTTTGCACATCTCTTTGAGCACATGATGTTTCAGGGGTCGAAGAACTACAACACAGATTATCTGAAGGCCGTGGACGATCTCGGCGCGACAACGCTCAACGGCTCGACAAACGGCGATCGCACAAACTATTACGAGGTAGTGCCGTCAAATCAGCTCGAGGCCGTTTTCTTTCTCGAGGCCGACCGAATGGGAAACCTTCTCGAGGCGATGACGCAGGAGAAGCTCGACAATCAGCGCGACGTGGTCAAGAACGAGCGTCGACAAAACTACGACAACCAACCGTACGGCACGGCGTCGGAAAAAATCTCGTCGCTGATGTTCCCGGCTTCGCATCCGTATTCATGGACGACCATAGGTTCGCTCGGCGATCTGACGGCGGCATCGATGGAGGACGTGAAATCATTCTTTCGCGAGTTTTACGTTCCGAATAACGCGACCCTGGTCGTCTCCGGCGACTTCGACGAAAAGAAGGCGCGAACATACATTCAAAAATATTTCGGCCCGATCAAGCGCGGCCCTGAGGTGAAACGGCCAAATCCTGCGCCAGCAAAGCTCGATGCCGTGATTCGTCGTGAGTACGAAGATTCCGTGCAGCTGCCACGGACGCATATGGTTTGGCACACTGTTCCGCTGGGTCATAAGGATCAGCCGGCACTCGATTTTCTCGGGTCGATTCTTTCGGCAGGGCGCGGCTCGCGGTTGCAGAGCAAGATGGTCTACGACAAGCAGCTCTCGCAGGACGTAGGCGCGTTTCATTCGTCCCGCGAGATCGGCGGCGCATTTCAGATCACCTCGACCGCTCGGCCGGGGAAGACGCTCACCGAAATCGAACAGGAAATAAACATCGAGATCGAGCGACTCAAGAATGAGGGGCCGACCCCGGACGAGGTCGCACGTGCCATTAGCCGGAACGAATCTCAGTCAGTCTTTGCATTGCAAACAATCGGCACGAAGGCCGATATCATCAATAGCTCGGCGACGTTTTACAACAAACCGAGCGCATTTCTCACGCGCATCGAGGAGTATCGCCGCGTCACGGCCGACGACGTGAAACGCGTCGCGAACACATATCTCACTTCAAACCACCTCGTGATGAATTTCGTACCGAGGAAGGACAAGGCTGCTTCGCAGGCGATGACGGCCGCTAACACGCCGACAACGAAAGCAGGCAAAAAGGCCGGAGCGGAGATAGATTACTCAAAGAATCTGCCAAAGCCGGGACCGGAGCCAAAATTCATTACTCCGAGTGTTGAAAAGCAAACGCTGACGAACGGCCTCGAGGTTTGGCTGGTTCGCCAGACGGAGCTCCCGATAGTTTCGATGAATATGGTGTTCCGCTCGGGCGGGACGGCGAACCCAACCGGCAAGGCCGGGCTCGCATCGTTCGTATCGAATCTGCTAAACACGGGCACTAAGACGCGTTCGGCCGTGGAAATCGCTAACCAGCTCGGTGACATCGGCGCGAGCTTGAACTCGGGTTCGTCCTACGACAGTGCGAACGTATCCATGCAGACGCTCACACGAGAGATGGATAGGGCACTCGCGATCTACTCTGATGTGATCGTGAATCCCGCGTTTCCGGAACGTGAGTTTCAGACGTTCCAACGCCGCACGCTCGTCGGCCTTCAGCAGCGTAAAGATAATGCAAACGCGATCGCCTCGGTCGCCTACAACGCGTTGCTCTACGGCCGCAATCATCCGTACGGCAGCTCACCCGGTGGAGATGAGGCGTCGGTAAAAGCGATCAAACAGTCGGACGTGGATAGTTTCTACCGCACGTACTATCGACCCAATAATGCTGTACTGATCGTGTCAGGCGATGTCACGATGGCAACGCTGCAGCCAAAGCTCGAATCTGCATTCGCGAACTGGAAATCGGCTAGCGTTCCGCAGGTCAAGCTTCCCGAGATTGCGGCGTTTGATCGCCCCGGAATTTATCTAATTGACAAGCCCGGCGCTGCACAGTCCGTGATCATGATCGGACAGGTCGGCGTGCCCCGAGATACGCCGGACTACCACGCGCTGCAGGTGATGAATTCGATCCTCGGCGGCGGCGGCTCGGCCCGGCTGTTTATGAATCTGCGAGAGGACAAGGGCTATACATATGGCGCCTACAGCAACTTTGCCTATCGCCGAGGAGCCGGTCCGTTTACCGCGTCGGCCGGTGTTCAGTCGTTGGTCACAAAGGAATCGGTGATGGAGTTCATCAAGGAGCTCAACGGAATCCGCGGCTCGATCGCCGTCACGCCGCAGGAGCTCGAGACAAACAAGCTGAATCTGATTCGTAGCCTGCCAGGCAGCTTTGAAACGAACTCAGACATTGCGAATCAGCTCTCGTCGATCGTGACGTTTGGCCTCCCTAACAACTATTACGATGACCTCGCGAGAAATATCCGCGCCGTTACGCTTGCGGACATTAACCGTGTGTCAAACAAATACCTGACGCCGGATCGGATGGCGATCCTGATCGTTGGAGACAAGGCGCTTATCGAGCCACGGCTCCGAGAGATCGATTCGATCGGCAAAACCATCTACTATCTCGACACGGACGGCAATCCTGTGCCCGTGGGCCAGTAGTTACGCGGTAATCATTCACCAATAAGGGCGTCGAAAGATGCCCTTTTTTGTTTTCAATCGGACAGAGCGGTATCCTCGATTCGGTCAGACTTGGGAATGATGGGAACCGATATAACTTCGATCCAGATTACAAAAGTGAAAGCCGCCATCGAGCGCGGTCGGCGCTCACGCTGGTGGCTGCGGAAGGGCTCGATGAGGAGCGGATTCAAATACCTTGACGCCTCAGGAAACAGGGTGACTGACGAGGCCGGTCTCGAGCGAATTAAATCTCTCGTGATACCGCCTGCGTGGCGCTTTGTCCGGATTTCGCCTTTTGCTGCGACGTCGCTGCAAGCGGTCGGAATGGATACGACCGGCCGAGTCCAGTATCTATACAATTCGAAGTATACCCAGGAGCGCGGAAAGAAAAAGTTTGAGAAGATTACGCGATTTGGCGAATCGCTCCCTAAGCTCCGCGAGGTCACAAACCAGCATATCGCGCTCGAGGGCTATCCTCGCGAGAAAGTCCTCGCGATAATGCTCCGGCTTATCAACTCGCTCTACATACGCATCGGCAGCGAAAAGAGTGTCAAGCGTTACAAGACGTTTGGCATTACGACCCTGCAGAATCGTCATCTAACTGTAACTAAGAACCGGGAGCTGATCTTCGATTTTGTCGGCAAGAGCTCGATCAAGCATCGGAAGGTGCTCGTCGATGCGGAGCTCGCCGCCGAGATGGCAAATATCAAGGAGCTCGGCAAGGCACGCAAGCTATTCAACTACATCGACGATGACGGGAAGGCGCGACCGATCAAGTCGTCTGAGCTAAACACATACCTGAAACAGGCGACGGCGTCCGAATTCTCGTCCAAAGATTTTCGCACCTGGGCAGGTACACTGCTTGCCGCTGTCGAGCTGGCGGAGATAGGCCCCGCACCGGACGAGAAGCAGCTCAAATCCAATCTCGTAAAAGCGGTTCGTCGTGTCTCCGAGCATCTCGGGAATACGCCCGCCGTCTGCCGTTCATCGTATATTCATCCGTCCGTCATCGATCGGTATGCATCGGGGCAGACCCTCGACGAATTCCAAACGCGAAAGGCGCGAAAGGTGCGACGCAAGAACGAAGAATCGACCCCTGAAGAGCAGGCCCTTCTGAAAATGCTGAAGGCAAAGTAGAGCTCAGAATCTCGAAAGTAAGTCGCGCAGGTGCTACAATTTCGAATTACTCATTTTTCGCGTTTACCGCAATAAATTTCCACGAGGAGATGTTTAATGTCCGCTGACCTTTCCAGAATAAAAAACTTACTTGGCGATGACGCAGATTTGCTGTTGACTCACGTCTCTAAGACGATTCCCAAGGAGCAATTGCACCTGCCCGGCGGCGATTTCGTTGATCGCGTGTGGTTCGACTCTGATCGCAGCCCGGCAGTTCTACGATCGCTGCAGGCTATATATGGTACGGGCCGACTCTCGGGCACAGGTTATGTCTCGATATTGCCCGTGGATCAGGGAATAGAGCACTCGGGTGGTGCGAGCTTTGCACCGAATCCGATGTATTTCGACCCGGAGAATATAGTCAAGCTCGCTATCGAGGGCGGCTGCAACGCCGTTGCCTCAACCTATGGCGTTCTCGGCTCCGTTGCGCGCCGCTACGCTCACAAGATCCCATTCGTCGTTAAGATCAATCACAACGAGCTGCTGACGTATCCCAACCAGTTTGATCAGGTGATGTTCGGCACGATAGAGCAGGCCAGGAATATGGGCGCTGTCGCGGTGAGCGCGACGATCTATTTCGGCTCCGATCATTCGACCAGGCAGATCACCGAAGTCGCCGAGGCGTTTGCGTACGCCCACGAACTTGGAATGACGACGATCCTTTGGTGTTACCTGCGTAATCCGAAATTCAAAGGCTCGGAAGGCGATATGCACACTGCCGCTGACCTCACCGGCCAGGCAAATCATCTTGGCGTTACAATCCAGGCCGACATCATCAAACAGAAATTGCCCGAACGAAACGGGGGCTACAACATGCTCAACACCGAGAGCAGTTACGGCAAGACTCATAAGAACGTTTATGACGTGCTCACCTCGGACAATCCAATCGATCTCGTCCGTTATCAGGTGGCGAACTGCTATATGGGCCGCTGCGGCCTGATAAATTCCGGCGGCGAATCCAAGGGCGAAAGCGATATGGCCGATGCCGTCCGCACTGCCGTTATAAATAAGCGCGGCGGCGGCACAGGCCTGATCTCCGGCAGAAAAGCCTTTCAGCGTCCGATGAACGAAGGCGTGGAGCTGTTAAATGCCATTCAGGATGTCTATCTGAGTGACGAGATTACAGTAGCGTAAATTTGTTTAATGCTTCGACGAATTGTAGCTAGACGAAGGCGAATTTAGCGGCCGCGCGGGAACAGCTTTCAACCTCTGTAGTTGGAAGATTGTCATGAGAAACATTTTATCGGGCAGTCCGCTCGAATGACTTGTTATGCCTTCGCTTACCGGAGCGCCGACATTGTTTAAGAAATTTAGCGAATTCCTTGGCACTGCGGTCACGCATGGTCCAGCCTAACTGAAACTCCGCACCAAATTTCGCTCGATTATGAGCGAGAATATCAATCAACGATCTCCCTTCTTCTGATCCTTGCAGCATCTGCCGCATTCCCGTTGGATCGTCATCATTAGCTACAGATTTTTGCGGTAAAATATCCTGTCTCAGTCTGCCGCCAAATTACGGAGTTGACGCGGCGCGAAACCGGTAATACCTAACGTGAAATTAGCCACGCAAGTTTTTAAGAAAGTCGCTGTTTTCGCAACACGTCCAATAACTTGTTGCGCGGCTTATAAGGTCAAATCAATTTGTTTGTTCCTTATACTTTAAAATCGCTTCCAGAGCTGCGTCTCGATTCATTCGATAGGCTTCAAAAGTCGGCGGCACGTAAATCTGCGGCGCAATCCAAGTGCGTTGGTCTTGCGGAAACGCGCTTTGCCAGTAAAGATGCGAGACGTTTGCCGCAATCTTGCTATACGGCAAAACAAACGGGTCTTCTTCGCCGACGAAGTTCGGGCTTGAGCCGGTCGGCTCGCCGACGAAGGTCGCGTTTGTGTATCGCTCGAAAAACGTCGAAGCGTTTTGCGCGGCGGAAAAAGTTCGGCGACCGATGATGACGAACAGCTTTCCGCGCCGGTTTATTTTCTCGTTTTTAATTAATCCTTGAACGAGCGGCGTGAGCAAAAACGTATTGCCGCCGTTGTTCCAGCGCATATCAATCACCAATTTTTCAACCGCATTTTCATTGACGAACTTAAAGAGCCGTTCGGAAAAAACGGCGAGCAATTCTTTATCATCGTTGCGAACGCTGTTAAACCCAAAATAAACCGTCTTATTGTCAGGCAAATATTCAAACCAATAATTTGCACTCGGATTTTTCAAATAAAGCGGCACGGGAGTGCCCAAAGTTTGCGGCAGATTGACCCATTCGGGCGGATTCGGTTTTGTGTTCCAAATGTTCGGCTGCGTCATATCCGTTGTTAATGTCACGGTGCGTTCTTTGCCGTCCATTCCGCGCAAATTTAGGTCGACTTTGTTCGCGTTGGGAATCGCTCCGGCAGCGTGCAGAAAGGCTAAATTTCGCATCCGATACGGTGCGAATTGCTTAATCCAGATTTTATTGTCCTCGCTCATTGCCGCGTGAATTACGGTAACGATTTCATCAACCGGTCGTCCTCCAAATTTTAAGACTTGCGACCCAAGCAAATCTTTATGCTTCGGATCGGCGGCGATGATAAACAGACCTTCCTCGAACATATAAAAAAGAACCGGAAGGCTTTCCAGCCATTCTTTTCTATCTCTTGAACCAAGCAAACTGGAATGCCCGTCGCCGACCCGGCGCATCAACTTCATCATCTCAATCTGAATCTGGGCATCGGTTAAATTAGGAATTGCGTTATTTATTCGTTCAACTTCCGCGTCAAATTTGACTTCCGTTCCGATTCGCGGAAACAAATTCCATCCGCGTCGTTTAATTTCACGTGTGAGAAATCGCAAATCAGTTCGCCAACCTTCTTCGCGTGACATCTTGCTCGTATCAATCAAGCCGACCATATTTCGATAGCGCGGATCGCTGCGGATAGATTCTAGGTCCGTGTCGGACTGCGCCTGTTGAAGACGCGAAAATTTCAATTCCAACGCCTTTTCGACCCACTTTATCGCTTGCTCCTTATCGCCCGCCAGCGCGTAATTGCAAGCGATGTTGTAAGCTGCGTTCGCGGACTGTCCGAAGCCGAGTTCGAGTTGTTTTTCATAAGCCGGAATTGATTTGCGATAATCTTTGGCGTTGTAATAAGCCAGACCCAACTGCTCCCAGAATCTGCCCTGCACGGGATTTGCCTTAACGACTTGCTCCCACACCGCGGCGGCTTCCGCCCATTGTTTCGCCTGCATTTTAGCTTCCGCCTGGGCGAGCGTTTCGATAAACATTTCTGTCTGCGTTTTCTGAGCAAGCGCCGGTTGCGTTCCAAATAACATTAGACATAACGCTAAAACTGCAATTAGCGAAAACAATCTAGATAACTTGCCTGGAGTATTCATACAATTTCTTCTGTGATATGAAATTTAGACTAACCCTACGATAATAAATCTAGAACTATTCAATTTTTAATTACGACACAACTAATGCGCCGTGCAGTCGCACGAACGCTAGTTTATTTAGTCTTCATGATGCGTACGCCCCGTTAGGGTTATATTTTACCGCTGCACAATCTCGCCGCTGTCAATTTGACCGAGTTTTACAAATTGCGTCTTTGCGCCGAGAATTTTCTGAAAGTTTCTGAAATACGAAGGCAAGCCTTCCGCATCAGTGTCCGCGCCATTTTGCAGTTCATAGTGCAGATGCGGAAACTTTGAACTGCCCGAAGCCCCCATCTGCGCGATTATTTGATTTTGTTTGACCGTATCGCCGACTTTAACTTTTGCGCTTTTTTGCTTGATGTGTCCATAGAGGCTGTATTCACCGTTCAGATGGTCAATGACAATATAATTTCCCCATAAAACCATTCGATTTGTCGTGAGCTGTGATTCGTCGAACGAGCGACTGTCGGGCCTATCCTCGACAACCGAAACAATCTTGCCATCGCCCGCCGCATAGAGATTCGCGCCGAAACCAAAATAACCGGCGTTGTTCTTTTCGTCGTCGTGAAACATCTCGCCGGCTTCGTTTACGGGAACAAAATCATAGCTGTAACGCATAAAGTTTGTTTTGAAACCGAATGCGGCTATCGGTGCAAACATATAATCAAACCGGCGATGATGTGAGTAAAAATCGTGTCCGTCATAGATAATCGAGCGACCTTTGACTGGTAAAATCAGATTCGTTTTTGTTTGATAAAAAACAGGTGAAACCACGGTTTCCGAAAATTGTTTTTTGCGGTCTTTCGTTTCAAATGTAAATTTATAAAGCATTCGGCTCAGTTCCGCGTCCGACGCAAAACTGTAAAAAGGATTAAATACAAGCAAAGGTTTATTCGGTTCGAGTTCACGATTCGGGACGGTCATAATACTCGGACGCACGCCGTTTCCGTCAATAAACTTTCGCAAAACCAGTTTGCCTTTAGTGTCAAAAACGGAAACTTCCGCTTTGGTCAAAGACAAAGTTTCATTCGTTGTATTTTCAAGAATAAAATCGAAATTCAGATTTTGTGCCACAGATGTTTTTTCAATATAGATTGTGTTTGGTTTAACGATAATTGTAACTGCTTGTGCCTCCACCGAAATAAATGCAAAAAGAATGGACAGAGCTGATAGTAAACATGACATATTGACCTATCGTTTAAGTTTAAGAATTACGGAGAATATCCAATTGCAGACAATTCTAACGTCATTATTAAAAGAAAAGTTCAGAGTGTTTTATACTCCTTCATATTTCTAATTCGTTATGCGCAACCTTCGGATTTAACGAAATATGTTTTTACGAAGCAAGCTATTTCGCGCTCGCGTCCAATGTTTTGTTGGGCTTTTGCCTTAGCCAGATTGCTTATGTGCATTTCTAATTGTTTCATAAACATTGCTGGCTTGTGGTATTTGTTCAAACCTTGGCACAGCTTTAATTCTGGCTTTTTGAAGGCGAAAGAAGCCGCCTCTATTCCACTCCGTAAAAGAACTTACTGATCCAAAAGTAATTGTGCCGCTTCCATTAACTTTTTCCTTTAGCGTTACATCCGGCAGCGTCCGAAGATTAAGCGATTTTATTTTGCGACTGAATAAACCCGAAACGTTGCTCCGTTGGAGCATCAATTCTGATAAGGCGAAAACAATCTGTCTTAAGGTTTATAAATCTGCTTTTTGAGCAAGGCCGTGATGACACCTGTCAGAATTGTCGGCAAAGACAAAACGACAAAAATAATTCTCGACTCGCTCAAAAAATATCCGTATTGACCAAAATTTTCTGCGGTGGAGTAAACGTAAATCGCCACCGCAATTAATGTCCCCAGAAATCCGACAAGTCCGCCTCCTATCGTGCCTAAATTGCCGATTCCGACCGCCAAACCAATAATCACGCCTATGAAAGCGCCAATTATGCCGACGACAAAACCATAACCTAATATTTCAATGAGTTTTTGACCATCATAAATCGTCAGCACAAAAAATATTAAGAAACTAAGACTGGCACAAACGAGTGCGCCAATTAAACCGCTCATAAGAATTCTTGCAATGCTCGACATTTTAACCTCCTGCAAAATCGATACTTAAGGCACAGACACAATATGTCGCCTTCCTATCTTAAAAATAAAAAGGAGATTACAACATTCCTGCTGCAATCTCTCAGGGATTGGTTTGACGCAACCAATTCTCTTGTATCGGTTAAATTACAAACGCGGTTTGACCGCTACCGCCAAGACACATTTGAAAAGGGGTTTTTGCGTAACAACGTTCTAAAAAATTTAGAAAAGTTAATTTGTATTTGAGCATTTGGCGATCGCAGTATTGAAAATCTTTTTCTGCATACTCACATTTACGGATAGCCAGCTAACTTATGATTATGCCGAATCAATCGGCATAATCCACGAAATCTGTGTGTTATCACGAAGCTTTTCAGAAGGAAATCACCGTCGCGTAAGAAGAACTCGCCCACGAAAAATACGAGAGGACGCGAATAGTAAGGTTCTTCTTAGCGTCTTTTCGTGATGTTCGTTGGTAACCGCTCATTTCTTCGAGTAGCTGCGATGCACGATCTCGAGCCACATTTCGGTCTTAATAAATCCGGTGCCCGCATCCTTGTACTTATCCGGCAGCCCGGCGGCTTTGATCTCGGCGAGCGTCTTACCTGCCTTCATCGCATCTTCCACGATCTTGGCCGTTTCGACGATAACCTGATGATAAGTTTTCAGGTCATCGAGGCTCGCAAGTGGTCCGTGACCGGGAATTAGTTTTGCGTCCGCCGGCAGCGTCTTGATCAGTGACGCAGTATTTCTAATCAAGCCCTGTACACTGCCGCCGCTGTCGACATCAACAAAGGGAAATCTGCCTACAAAAAAATCGTCGCCGAGGTGCACGACGTTCGCATTTACAAAAAAGACGATCGTGTCGCCGTCGGTGTGGCCATTCGGGTAGTGCACCAACTTTACTTCCTCACCATTGAGGAAGATGGACATGGATTCTGTGTAGGTGAAGACCGGCAGGGCGTGCGTCGCATACGGTGCCGTTTTCTGACCAAAAATGATAGGCGGATCGAGGAGGCGTTTGCGGACGTTCATATGCGCGACGATCGTCGACTGCCGGCCGAAGAAATCATTCCCCTCGGTGTGATCGCCGTGCCAATGCGTATTGAGCACATAGCGCGGCATCGCCGAACCGAGCGCCTTCAGAGCGTCGCTTAGCTTTTGACTAACGGCCTTGTAGTCGTCGTCTACGATCAATATCCCTTCCTTGCCGGTCAGAACACCTACATTGCCGCCGCGCCCTTGCAGCATATAAACCTTGTCGGTAATTTTCTGCGTCTTTACGGTGACGTCCTGTCTGTTAGAAAAATGGCTGTCATTACCATGGCCTAACGCGGACGAAACTAATACGGTGGCCAGAATGGCGGCGAATATCCTGTTCATAAAAATCACTCCTAATCGAATTCTTACACACGCGCGTTTCTGTAAACGCCTGTCAAAAATGGGTTGTGCTGTCTCTCGCGACCTACAGTCGTTTCGTCGCCGTGGCCGCAGTGAATGGCGAAATCGTCGTCGAGACACATGATGGTGTCGTTGATCGACGCAAGCAGGCGATCATAATCGCCGCCTGGCAGATCTGTACGGCCGATCGTGCCGCTGAACAGACAGTCGCCCGTGAAGACGATTCGCTCTGTTTCCTCGGCGAGCACAATGTGCCCAAGCGTGTGCCCCGGACAGTGGCGGATCGTGAATCGGAGGCTGCCCACTTCGAGAATATCGCCGTCCCCGACGAAACGCGTAGGGCGTGGCGGCTCCTCGTATTCCATTCCCATCGCTTTAAGTTGGTGCGGCGGAATGCCCATAAAGAGCGGCTGTTGCGGCAGAGCTTGGTACAGCTCTTCTTCGTCTCGGTGGATTAGTATCTCAGCGTCGGGAAAGGCCTGCGAAAGCGCGAGCGTGCCGCCAACATGATCGAGATGTCCATGCGTAAGAACGATCGCCTGCAAATCGAGAGTGTTGTCGGTGATGTAGGAGGTGAGCTGCTCGGACGGTTCTCCGGGATCGATGCAGATCGCTTTCTTTGTCGCATCGCACGAGACGAGGCGAGTATTTTGCTGAAAGGGCGTCAGGACAAACTTCTCAATTCTCATCGCACATGTTGTCGAGATAGTGGTCGAAGTGAAAGTCGTTCTCGCGGCGATCGTCGAGCACGAAACGAATGCCCTCGCGGTATCCGTCGGCATTGGTTTTTCCCGTTAGCTGCGGCATCTCAGACTCGCCGAGGCTGAGATAGCTGGTGAGACTGTTGAGCAGCATCCATAGCAGGATCTCTTCATCGGTGCCGATCGGATTGTGCCGGATGATCAGCTCTTTGTCCTCGCAAATACCTTCGACAATGCGGGCAAAGTTTTCTTCGCGGATCTTAGTCATAGCGACTCTTCAAACATTACATAGTTCGGCTTTTCCATCCCGACTCGAAGATAAACCGCCTGAGCGTGCGTGTTCTCGGTCTCGGCGTACAGACGAAAACCGCATACGTCGGACTTCGCGGCCTTAGCTTTTACAAAATCATAAAGGAGGGTATAAATCTTTTTTCCCCGATACTCAGGTTTGATATAGACGCTCTGAATCCACCAAAACCAAGCGTTTCGCCAGTCACTCCATTCATAAGTGATCATCAGCGAGCCCACGACCTCTCCCTCGTCCTCGGCGACGACGTAAAAGCCCTTCGTTTCGTCAGCAAACACCGCTGCAACGCCCGCGGTGACAGTAGCGCGATCGAGGTCCTTGCCTTCGGTCTCATGAGCCATTGCTCGATTGAAATCCGCGATGACGGTGGCGTCGCTCGGTGTTGCGTCTCTGATATTCACGTGCCTGTTGCTTGACGAAGCGAGGTCCGTTCCCTAGCCTAGAGTGTTTTGCGGTCCAGCGATTGAGCGCGAACGCGGCAAAGTTAATGAAACTAAGAATACTCTATCACGGCAATTGTTTCGACGGTGTTTCGTCGGCCGCGATCTTTACCAAATTTTATCGAGCACACGTCGATACTGCTGCGACAGTGGGTTACACGCCGACGATGCACCGCGCGGGTAACGCATTTGACCGCGAGCAGTTCGACGGCGACGACAACGCGATCGTCGATTTTAAGTATTGCCCGGACGAGCGTCTCACCTGGTGGTTCGATCATCACCAGTCGGCATTCCTGTCCGAATCGGACGAGCAGCACTTTCTCGCGGATACGGGTGGCAAAAAGTTTCTCGACACAACGAGCAAATCCTGCGCAGAGTTTATAGCCCGGATCGCGAAGGAAAAATTTGACTGGGAAGACAGCTCGCTCACCGAGCTGATCGAGTGGGCGCATATCATCGATGGTGCTCTCTACGAATCGCCGGCGCAGTGTGTCGAGCTTCGGTCGTCGGCCTTGAAATTGATGCAGGTGATTGAGGGGGAAAAGGATCCTGCCTTTGTCGAAAAGATAATCACGATGCTGACCGAGATGCGACTGGATGCGATCGTCGGGAGCGAGGCGATTCAGTCAAAACTTGCGCCTATCATGGACCAGCATTGGAAAACTGCTGCGGTGATCAAAGATCGCAGTGCTGCCAAACATGGCGTTGTAAGCTTTGACCTGACGGGCACGCAGATCGAGGGCTATAACAAGTTCATTCCCTATTATTACCATCCCGATGTAACGTATGTCGTGAGCCTGTCGCAGAGTACTTTTAGAACAAAAATTTCCGTGGGCTCAAACCCGTGGGCACCGAGGCCGCGCGTTCACAACATCGCCGAGATCTGCGAGCGCTACGGCGGCGGCGGTCATGCAGTTGTCGGGGCAGTCTCGCTAAAGCCGGAAGACCTCGAGCTCGGCCGCAAATACTACAAAGAGATCATCGAGCAGTTGGAGTTCGAAAACTAGCTTCTCAGAAAGAAAATTGTAAAGACCCGCGATCTAGACCTGCGGCAGTCTAATTCGGAACGTACTGCCTCGCCCTATCCCACGGCTGTCGGCAGTCACCCGCCCGCCGTGCTTTTTTACAATGGAATGAACGATCGCGAGGCCAAGGCCGGTGCCCTTGGGATTTGCAGAGTTAGGGACGCGGTAAAAGCGGCGAAATACACGTTTGAGGTCGGCCGGCAGCATTCCAATGCCGTTATCGCGGACAAAGATCTCAGCGTATTTGCTGTCCACCGAGCGAAGCCTTACGGACACCTTGGGCCCGTCCGGAGAATATTTGATGGCATTATCGAGGAGGTTTGAGATGGCCGTTTGCAGTTCGCTGCGGTCGCCGATTACCGTAACATCGCTCGGCGCCGATGCAAGTTTTACAAGCTCGGGATCAAGACGCCGGCGCTTCGCGACGTCGCTTACGGTGTCCGCGAGCAGTTGTCCCAAATCGATCTCCTCGAGGCTCATTCCACGCTTCGCTTCGCGTGTGCGGCTGGCCTGCAGGACCTGTTCGACCGTGCTGAGAAGGCGATCGCTGTCCACAAGCATAATGTCGTAGAACTCGTTACGCTTCTCGCGTTCGAGATCGCGCGATTTCAAGGTCTCGAGATAGAGTTTGATAGAGGCGATCGGAGTTTTAAGCTCATGCGTGACGGCGTTTAGGAAGGCGTCGTGCTGCTCATTCTTACGGATCTCTCGGACGAGGAAGATGGTGTTTAGGATCAGCCCGGTGATTATCAGGGCAAAGAAAATAACGCCGAGCGTGAGTAGGGCGACTTCACGGAGATTCAGCAGTATCCAGCCGACGTTGAGCGCAACGGCAAGGACGGACAGGCTGATGCCGAGAATAAGAAAGAAAATTGCCGTGCCGCGCCGACGCATGTCTCAAAAGTAGAAAGTAAAAAGGCAAAAGGCAAAAGAGAAGAAGGATTTCTTCCGCTTTTGCCTCTCGTCTTTTTGATTTTTTGCGGTCCTAAGCGGCGGCGCGAAGCTCCTGCTCTTGATCCGCCTCGGCCTCAATCTTATACGCGTACATGTCGCGGATGAGACCAAGTTTTTCGACAGCATGCAATTGAATCCAGTTGAAATCAATTTCACGCCAGGTCAGGCCGTGCTTCGCACTGCGAGGATGCGCGTGATGATTGTTATGCCATCCCTCGCCAAACGTGACTAGAGCGACGAGGCCGTTGTTTCGGGAATCATCGCGCGTATCGAAACGTCGGCTGCCCGCGATGTGCGTCACCGAGTTCACCATCCACGTGAAGTGCCAGCTGACGACAACGCGCAAGACAACTGCCCAGACGACCATCGTCCATCCACCGAACGCGAAAAGAACCGCGCCAAGTGCGATAGTCGGGGCCCAGTAATAATTGTCGAGAAAACGCAGAAAAGGATCGCGAAGCAGGTCGGGCGAATATCGCTCGCGCACGGACTCCGGCTGATGCTGTGCAGTTCCCCTAAAAATCCAGCCAATGTGTGCCCAGTATGCTCCATTGCGAGGCGAGTGCGGATCGCGCTCGGTCTCAGTGAATGCATGGTGCATACGGTGCGTCGTCACCCAGGTAATCGGACCAGACTGTAGTGCGAACGTCGCGCAAAAGGCGAGGAAGCGCGTCAGCCAAACGGGTGCGGTAAAGCCCCGATGGGTCAGCAGACGATGATATCCAATGCCCACGCCCCAACTAGACGCGATTATCCATAGAACAAGCGTGACCGCGAGATTTTGCCAACTAAATGTAAAGATTGCAGTAATTGCAGCGAGATGAAAAAGAGTCACAAAAATAATTGTGCTCCAGTTCATTTGGTCTCGTTTATGATGATCAAATTCGATTGCGTTTTGCATATATGGCCCACCTGGTTCTAGGATAAAAATATCTCCACTTACGAGCCTAACATCTTGAGAATGAGCACAATGTAAGAGTTTTGTAAGAGTTGGTTTTGCTAATTTTAGGATGGCGAGAAAGAGTTCGGCCCTAGTCAATATCGAGTACGTGGCAATGCGAGGAGCATTCGCATTATTGGGTGCGCTGCCCCGGCGTGGCGCCATCCGACTGTCCACGTGGTTAGTGTCAGCCGCACCGCTCTTTGTGCCGAAGCTTAGGCGCATCGGCGAGACCAACCTGGCCATCGCGTTTCCCGAAAAGACTGACGACGGGCGAAGAGAAATACTCAAAGGCACGTTTGAAAATCTCGGCCGCGTGCTCGGCGATCTGAGTCAGATGCACAAGTATGACCGCAAGAAATTCTCAGAGCTCATCGATTTCGAACTCGACGATGCGTCCCGCGATCTCTACGCGAAGAACAAGGAGTCTCGCCGCGGTGTACTGATAACAACGGGCCACATGGGTAATTGGGAGATGCTCGTCCTTGGCTTTGCCGCACTTTACGAACCGATCAGTTATCTCGCACGGCCGCTCGACAATCAAAAGATTGATGACCATCTCAACCGCATTCGCACAAAGTACGGCAATACACCAATCAACAAGCGCCACTCGGCGCGACAGGCGATCAGAATACTCAGCGAGGGCGGCATCCTGGGCATCCTTTCAGACGTGAACGCGCAGGAAAAGGAGGGCGTCTTTGTCCCATTTTTTGGTAAACTCGCGTGCACACCGAGCGGAGCCGCCGTGATGGCGCTGCGTAGCGGAGCTTATATCTATCCCACTTTCTGCATTTGGGACGAGACGGCAGAGCGATACAGATTTGTCCACGGAAAACTGATCGAGCCGCTCGAAACGGGAGATCGTAAACGTGATATCGTCGAGACCACAGCACGCTATACGGCCGAAATCGAAAAGATCATTCGCGCATATCCCGATCAGTGGATGTGGATACACCGTCGCTGGAAAACGCGGCCGCCCGGCGAGCGGGAAATCTATTGAAGTTTTCTCGCTTGCGATTGCACAGCGGTGATTGCGACAGCGTCGACGATATCTTCAGCGGTGCAGCCACGCGAGAGGTCGTTGCACGGGCGGTCGAGGCCCTGCAGGATTGGCCCGATTGCGCTGCCGCCTGTGAGTCGTTCGGTTAGTTTGTAGGCGATGTTGCCGGCGTTCAGATCGGGAAAGATCATCACATTTGCACGGCCTGCGACGGGCGAACCGGGCGCTTTTGCGTCCGCCACGGACTTTACAAGTGCCGCATCAGCCTGGAGCTCACCGTCTACTATGAGATCGGGCATCCGCACTCTCACGGTCTTGGTCGCCTCCACCACCTTGTCTATCAGCTTGTGTGCCGCGCTTCCCTTTGTTGAGAAGGAAAGCATCGCTATGTGCGGCTCGGCCTCAAGAAGAGCCCGGCAGGATTCAGCCGACTGTATCGCGATCTCAGCAAGTTCACCCGCGTCCGGGTCGATCACGACGCCGCAGTCGGAATAGATCATGGCGCCGCCGGAGCCAAACTTCTTATCCGGCACGACCATCAGAAAAAAGCTGGAAACAATCTTCATTCCCGCACGCACTCCAATACAGCGAAGCGCCGCGGCGACTGTGTGTGCGGTCGTATTCGTCGCACCTGCGACCGAGCCGTCCGCCTGATTCTCGCGCACCATTAGGTTGGCAAAGTAAAGCGGATCCTTCACGGTTTGTTCCGCTTCTTCAAGCGTCACTCCCTTGGCTCGGCGAAGCTCATGATAGAGCGTTGCGAAGCGAGCAAAATCCGGTCTCTTGAGGTGGTCGACGACTTCGACACCGTTGACATTCGCTTGTGCGTCGGCTGCCGCGGCCCGAATTTTCTCCTCGTCACCCAAAACGGTAATCCTCGCAATGCGTTCTCTCGCACAGATCGACGCGGCCTTCAGCGTGCGGGGATCGTCACCCTCGGGCAGGACAATGTGCTGCAAGTCGTCGGCGGCTCGTGCCCTGATCTTCTCGAGAATCATTTTTATGAAGTTAGCACAGCTTGACGCCGAGCTTGCACTCCGTCTCCCCGATTTCCTAGACTCTAGCTATGCCAGAATCGACAAAATTGAAGCGTCGCGAGAGTTCCGAGGTGAGGGCGCGAATGCGCGGCTTTCTGATGTTCCTGCCAAACATGGTGAAGCTGCTCGGGGGCCTTTTGAAAGATTCGCGGGTGGCGGTCGCCGAGAAGGCCCTTTTTGCCGGAGCGATAGTCTATGCGATCTCGCCTATCGATTTTATTCCGGATTTCCTTCCGTTCATCGGTCAGGTAGATGATCTCTATGTAATTGCATTGGTTCTGCTAAGGCTAATAAATAGGACGGATGAGCGTATCGTCCGCGAGCACTGGTCGGGCGGCGGTGACATTGTAAAGCTGGCCGACACCATTGCCGGCCTCGCGCCCAAAATATTGCCGAAACGAGTCGCTCGTATCATCACCTCACGAGTCGAGCTTGCCCCGGCCGGTCAATTATTGAAGGGCATCACGACGAAAGAAGAGGCGCTGGTCCGGGAAGTCCCGACCGAGGAGCGTATTAAGGTCCCGTCGGTTTCAACGATGGCGAATTAACGCTGCGGGTGGCTTTTCGGATTCTGCGCCGCTTTGCACGTTTATTCGCGGGATAGGCACACGAGTTTTATGTTTGAGAGATATTCCGAGAGGTCACGCAGAGTTATTTTTTTCGCTCGCTACGAGGCGCTGCAGTATGGTTCGCAGGTGATCGCACCGGAACACCTCCTGCTTGGCCTGCTCCGCGAGGACAAATCGCTCGCCGCACGTTTTTTCCCTACACGACACAACCTCTCGATTGACTCGCTCAGAAAGGCGGTCGAGGAACGCGTAGTACTCCGCGACCGCATTCCGCAATCAGCCGAACTTCATCTGGCACCCATCACAAAGAAGATACTTTTTTATGCGAGTGAGGAAAGCCGACAGCTCAAGAACCGCCACGTAGGCCCTGAGCACATTTTGCTCGGCCTCGTCCGCGAAGAAAAGAGTGTTGCCGCCGAGATACTGATCGGCTACGGGCTCAGCGTGCAGGAGATTCGAAGCGAGTGCACACGTGTGACAGCCCCGATCGGGGCCGCGCCTGTGCCAAAGGAAGACGCCAAGGCCTCGGGCCTCGCTGAATTTACACGTGACCTGACGGCCGATGCGGCACACGGCCGACTGGATCCTCTAATCGGGCGTGAGCCGGAAATGGAACGCCTGGTCGAGATCCTTTGCCGCCGTACGAAAAACAGCCCCGTTCTGATCGGTGAATCCGGCGTCGGAAAAACTGCGATCGTGGAAGGGCTTGCCCAGCGAATCGTGGATCGGAACGTCCCAACGTTCCTCGAGAATAAGCGTGTGCTCTCGCTCGACCTGTCGCTGGCCGTCGCTGGCACCAAATATCGCGGACAATTTGAAGAGAGACTCAAAAAGATTTTGGCAGAGCTCGCCGAGACGAGTGATGCGATCGTCTTTATTGACGAGCTGCATACGCTCGTAGGAGCGGGCAGTGCGGAGGGTACGCTCGATGCCGCAAATATTCTTAAGCCCGGCCTTTCACGCGGCGAGATCCAGTGTATCGGCGCCACGACACCCGGGGAATATCGAAAGACTATCGACAAAGATCGTGCGCTAGCGAGGCGGTTTCAATCGGTCAAGGTCGATCCGCCGACCGAGGGCGAGGCCCTGCAGATTATCCGTGGCGTAGTCGAGCGATACGAGGCATTTCATCAGGTTAGGTACACCGCTGATGCCCTATCGGGCGCGGTCAGTCAGTCGAATCGCTATATTGCGGATCGGTTTCTACCGGACAAGGCTATCGACGTACTGGACGAAGCAGGAGCCCGAGCAAAGCTTAGACATCAGCAGGAGAATCGCGGTGAACCGTCGTGGAAAGAGACAGTTGAAAACTGGAAGCGCGTCGCAGCTAACGAAGATCAGCTGATCTCGTACGAGCTTAAAACCCTTGAGGAATCTTTTGTAGCGATCGACGTGACCCGTGATGACGTAGATGATGTGATCGGCCGCTGGACAGGTATACCCGTTGCGTCGATCAAGCAGGAAGAATCTCAAAAATTGATCAATATCGAGGCGGCGCTCAATGAGCGAATCGTTTCACAGCGCAGTGCGATCTCGGCGCTCGCCCGTGCAATACGCCGTTCGCGCGCCGGCCTGAAGAATCCGCAGCGACCAGTCGGCTCATTTCTGTTTCTCGGCCCGACTGGCGTCGGAAAGACAGAAGTTGCGCGCGGTCTCGCAGAGTTTCTGTTCGGCTCCGAGCGTTCCCTGATTCGCTTTGACATGAGCGAGTTTATGGAGAAGCATTCGGTCGCAAAATTCATCGGTTCGCCGCCGGGATATGTCGGCCACGAAGAGGGCGGCCAACTAACCGAAAAGCTAAGGCGCTCGCCGTACGCGGTTGTCTTATTCGACGAAATAGAGAAAGCGCATCCCGATCTGTTTAATATTTTGCTGCAGGTCTTTGACGAAGGAGTGCTCACCGACGCATCCGGAAACACCGTGGACTGCAAGCATGCGATTTTCATAATGACCTCTAATCTGGGCGCGCGTGCTATACAAAAGAATACGTCGGTCGGCTTTTCGGTAAACTCAGCCGTCACTCGCGACAAACTTGAGGCCGAGGTGATGGCTATCGTGCGACAAACCTTCGCCCCGGAGTTTATAAATCGCCTCGATGAAATCGTCTTGTTTGACGAACTGACGGATGAGAATTTAATGCAGATAATCGATCTGCAGATCGCACGTTTGAACGGCATCCTGACAGATCGCCGTTTACACCTAAGTCTTACTGATGAGGCCAAACGATGGCTGATCGAGAAAACCTGTGCGGATAGAAAGTACGGTGCCCGGCCCCTCAAGAGAGCTTTACAAAAACACGTCGAGGATGAGCTTTCAGACGGCCTGCTTCGGGGCGATGTTGAGAGCGATAGCACTATCACCATTTCGGTGGAATCGGAGCAGTTAAAATTTGCAAAAAGCAGCGATCTCGCCAAGAAGGAGATATCGCACACCGCGTAAGTCACGAGCTATGTATCGCCGATCGAAATTTGTCGAAATCCTGCACGAGATCCGTCGAGAGATGTCGGCGGAGGCGGAATATGACGTCGATATTTTTGCCGAGGCCGCGCGCTCGGCAAATACTACGATTGCAACACAGGACCGGAAATCCGTCGCAACAGACTCGTCTGATGCTGCGGGAACGCTCGAGCCACTCGTAGGGCATGCGGACGCTTAAATCGGCCCTGCCTATGTCTCGTTACCTCGTTTCGATCTTATTTATTCTACTAGTCATCGCGGCATCGGCGGCGATATATCTCCCGTCGTGGTGGATGCATCGATACGATGACCTCATCGAGCGGCAGGCACGAGTGTACCGGATCGACGAGAAACTGGTCTGGAGCGTAATTTACGAGGAGACCTTTTTTCGGGCGTGGAAGATCGGGGCGGACGACGAGGTCGGCTTAATGCAGGTGACGCCGACCGTAGGGCGCGAGTGGGCGAAAGAAACGGGTCTAAAAGAATTTGAGCGGCAGTCGGCAGACAACGTCAATGCTCTGCTGGGCGAGCCCGAGCGCAATATCCAAATTGGCTGTTGGTACCTCGAGAAGCAACGCGAACGATACCGCGATCATTCTGCCGAGACGGCGATGATGCTGGCCGCGTACAACGCCGGTGCGAGCCGAGTCGACGAGTGGACGAGCGGCTCAGACCCGATGACTCTGCCCGAGGCCGAATTTGTTTCGCGCATCGGCATCGCGTCGACGCGCTCATATGTGACGTCGATTCTTGCCCGCTATCGCGCCAATCAGAGCCCGAAGTAGATGAAGATCCTTACCGCGGATTACGTTTTGCCAATCTCATCGGAGCCGATTCCGCGCGGTGCGGTTGCCGTCGAGGGCGAGAAAATCGTCGCAGTCGACGCGCGAGCCATAATTATCGAGAAATTCCCGGCGGCGTCTCTCGAAGATTTTGGAACGGCAGCGATTCTTCCTGGCTTTGTAAACTGCCACTCGCACCTTGAAATAACCTCGATGCGCGGCGCACTAGACTCGGTCGAGCACGATTTCACGGCGTGGCTGATGAGGCTGACGGCACTCCGCGCAGATCTCTCTGATGAGGACCTCGTCGCGGCGGCGACACTTGGCGTTCGCGAGGGTCTGGCCGCAGGCGTGACTTGTTTTGGCGACATAGGCAGAAGCGGATTTGCGGGGTTCGAAGGTCTTCGGGCCTGCGGAGCGCGCGGAATCGTATTTCAGGAGACAAATTTTTCGCCTCGAGACGAAACTGCAGCGGACGATTTTGCAGCGCTCATTGAAAAGTTTGAGGCTCTTCGCAGGAGCGAAACGGAGATGGTCCGCGTCGGTCTCTCGCCCCATTCCCCGTATACGGTGAGCGCAAAGCTGCTCTCGATGCTCGCCGAGTTTGCACGAAACAGCGGGGTCAGATTGAGCATTCACGCGGCGGAATCACGCGACGAGAACGAGTTCCTTACCGCCGGCTCGAGATATTTCAAAACTATCTACGATCGCGAACAATGGGAATGGAATTCGCCTGGATGCTCACCGATCGAGCACCTAGCCCGGTTAGGCGTGCTCGATGCCAAACCGCTTCTCGCACACTGCGTCACTGTTTCCGACAGCGACTTGGAATTGATAAGGGACAGCGGATCGAGTGTCGCGCACTGCCCAAAATCGAATGCAAAATTTGGTCACGGTTACGCACCGTTAGAGAAAATGCTCGACGCAGGAATCGTGGTCGGTTTGGGAAGCGACTCGGTCGCGAGCAACAACATCTGCGACCTGCTGGAGGAGGGACGTTTCGCATCACTCGTCGCGCGAAACAGAGTCGACACCGAGCGGCTGATTGCAGCTGAGGAAATCCTGCGAATGGCAACACTCGGCGGCGCACAGGCCCTCGCGATGGATGATGGGATAGGCTCGCTCGAGCCCGGAAAGCAAGCCGACATAACCATCATCTCCCTCGATTCGCATGCGCAGCAGCCGGTGAACGAGATCGCCGCGTGCGTCGTATTCTCCTCGAGTGGACGCGACGTTCTCTCTACGATCGTCGCCGGCGAGGAACGCTATCGACGGACTGCGTAGATAATTTTACTTGGGCAGGACGGCTTCGAGCTCACGCTTCAAGTCCGCTGGCGTCCATCGATTACCCGTAAAAATCTTCGTTACTTTACCTTCGGGATCAACAACTGCGGTGACGAGCGAGTGATTTATCTGCGTTTTATCCTCTTCGTCAGTTTCGTATTTGAGCCCAAAAAAGTCCGCGATCTTTCGCACCTCGGCGTCCGAACCGACGGCGAGATTCCAGGCGCCTAGATCTTTAGCATCCTTTCCCAAATAGCCGAGTCCGTATTGCCTGAGCTTGGCAGGCGTGTCCCGCGCCGGGTCAAACGAGATGGACAGCAAAGCGATTTTTTCACGAGCGGTCTGATCGGCGTTTATCTGGATGGCAAGGTCGCTGAAGTTTCGCGACATCAGAATACAAAACTCGGGCAACGGGCATTCGCGATAGATAAATGTGATCGCGAGCGCCTTGCCTACAAAATCCTTGATCGAGATTTTCTGAGCGTCCTGATTCGTTAGCGAAAAATCAGGTACCGGCTTTCCGATCTGCGCAAACTTTTCATTCACGGGCGGAGGTTCCTGTCCGGGCCGGGCAGCAGCTGAGATGCCGATCTTCTCGAGCCAGTATTTCCCGTTAGAATTGTCGACGACAAGCTCGGAGCGGATCTCGGCACCGGGCACGAGGTCATCCCAAACCCAGTCCTCGCGAATCTCGAAATCCATAGTCATCGGCGGCATATAACCCACGACTTCATTGTGCTCGATGGTTGCGGTGTGCGTAATTTTGTCGACGGCCTTCACCGTGCCCGTGAGAGCATAGCGTTTCTGCGGAGCCGAAGAATTTGCATCCGGAGGCTGCGGCTGCGTACAGGCGAGACCTAGGGAAACAAAGGCGGTTAGAAGTAAAAGAGCTGGGACCCTCATCGATTTAATGATGGAATTTTACGACGCATTTGTCACACGAGGCCTCAATTTCTCGTCGTAGAGTTCGCGATACACGCGGTAGCTTGCCATTACCTTTTGGACGTAGTCTTTGGTCTGACCGAACTGGATCTCTGGCACGAATCGGTCTGCATCACCTGAACGCGATCGGGCAACCCAACGTTTGACGTTATCCGGTCCGCCATTGTAACTCGCGACAACGGCCTCGGCCTGCTGCGGAAACTGCATCCCCAAATCCGCGAGATAGCGTGCACCGAGAAAGATCGACATGGACGGCGAATAAAGCTCGCGCTGATCGAGATTCTCGATGCCCAGGTTGGTCCCCGTCCGGGTAGCTGCCGAAGAAATGAATTGCATTAGTCCTCTCGCCGCGGAGGCGGATTTAGCATCGACCGCAAAGCGCGACTCTTGCCGCATTATGGCGAGCACTAGCCGTGGATCGACTCCATTCCGCTGCGCGTACTTTACGATAGATGCCGCGAAAGGAGCGCCGTAAAGCTCACGCATACTCGCGGACGTGACGATCGACGTCGGAACGTCAGTTGGAATGTTTCGCCATGCTGATTCAGCGCGCCCGGTGGCCTGTTTAGCCTCTTCGCCCCCGCGATCTTCGAGTCTAAAGGCGTCGATCAAGGACTTCCGATCGACCTCGCCGGGCAGCGACGAGGCGGGAATAGCCTGCCGCAAGACTCCGATCGCGAACGAGCGAATATCGCTCGAATCCGTGAGCCGAATAACATTGAGCGCCGCGCGGCGTCGGTCAGAGGCGGAGCGCGACTTGAGCATCTCCGAGGCTGAGGCAAGCCGCGCAAGAATGGCGGCCTGAGCCGCGTCTATCTTCTGCACTCGTTCCAATCGCTCAGTAGAACGCCCGCCGTAGTATTCAGCCCGGCCGTCAGGAATCGCCAGATATTGGTCAATGGCTTCGCCGTACCTCGCCAATTGTTCGAGGACAAAAGCTCGAAGAAATTGGATTTCACCGCGCGTGGTTCCCCCAGGTGCGTGTGCGCCTCCTAGCTCGGGGCGGCTTTCGAGGGCATCCAGTTTGTCGAGCGCTCCCTGCCATTCGCCGCGACTCAGGAAGATACGCGCCTCGGAAAAAAGCGCGAGCGTCTCGGGCAGCTTCCCCGCGAAGCGCTCTCGTGTCTTTACCGCCCACTTCTGTGCCTCCGAGTCGTCGCCCTGATCACGAAGGAGATCGACGGCGTTTAGATAGGCGCGGTCCAGCCTCTGATCAGCCGGAAACCTTTCGATAAAACGCTGGTACCGGGTGATCGCTTCCTTGTATTTTCCGACACGCCCGTATGCGGCCGAGCCGAGCAGCAGCGCGTCCTTCGCCGCGGTGCTCTCCGGATAGCGTTCCTGCACGCGCTCAAACCATTTAAGGGCTTCGACGTGCTCGCCGAGCTGTGAAAATCCGCGCGCGATATCCAGAATCGCATTCGGTGCATTCGCGCTGTCGGCGTATCGCGCAATGACAGCCTCCAAGTGGATTCGCGCAGCGGCAAACTCTCGATTAAATTGATAAATCTTTGCGCGTTTGAGATGCTCCGCTTCGCCAAGGTCCGTGCCGGTCTCGATTGCGTCGAGCGTCTGGATCGCGGAGAGTGTCGCATCATCCGGCGCATCCGGGTTTGGAGCCTCATCGACCAGCCGGGCTAAAATCGTGCGGCCGCGCGGCGTGTCGCCGGCATGCAGATACCATTGGGCAAGCAACGCCGTGTCGTGGCGAAGAAACTCGCTGATTTTACCTTTACCTGAGGCGGCGAGAACCTGCACTGCCCGGCGTGCATTACCCGACCTTTCCCCGTTTCTTGCAAGATGTAAACGTGCCGATGCCCGAAACGCATCGTCGCCCGCCGAAAGCAACTGATCGAGGTAAACGCGCTCTAGAAACAGGTTGCCGGAATCGCGCATGATGCGCCCTAGATGAGTGAGAGCGTATGGTCGAGTCGGGCCGGTACGCGCAGAGGCCGTCTGATAAAGCGGAAGCGCCGCCGCCGTGTCGCCGGCGAACTCAAACACGCGCGCGAGTAGATAGTCGTAATTTCCCTTTAGGAAGTTTGCCCGATCGGCGCTCTCGAATTGGCGAAGTGCGTCGATCGCCGCTGCATATTCGCGCCGCTCGATTGCATCTATCGCAGCCTCGGCATTCTGCGCGTAAGCGCTCGTAGCGATGGAGAAAATCAAGGTGATCGCGTACGTAAGGCAACGCATACGGATACAATCTTAGCAAAGGTCTCTGCTTTTCGGGTAAAATCGCTCACAGAGCAGGTTATGGCAGCGAAAATATTGAGCGGAAAGGACTTTGCGGATGCAATCAATGCGGAAACGCGCGTAGAAATCGAGCGTTTCCGCGAGGTTCATGGGCGCTCTCCCGCGCTCACAGTGGTTCGCGTCGGAAACGACCCGGCTTCCGATGTTTACGTCAATAAAAAAGTCAAAACCGCGGGCGAGCTAGGCATGATCTCGCACCACCATCACGTCGCCGACACCATTACGACCGATGAGTTGTTGCAGCTAATAGCTAGTTTGAATGACAACCCTCAGGTCGACGGAATACTCGTCCAGCTTCCCCTACCAAAGGGCATCGACGAAAGGGTAGTGCTCGAGTCTATTGACGCAAAGAAAGACGTCGATGGCTTTCATCCGGTAAATGCAGGCAATCTGTGGCTCGGTCATGAGACGCTCGTGCCCTGCACGCCTGCCGGCGTGATCGAAATATTAAAACGCGCTGGCATAGAAATCGCGGGACGTGAGGCGGTTATTGTCGGCCGGAGCAATATCGTCGGTAAACCGATGGCGGCACTTCTCCTAACGGAGAATGCGACCGTCACGCTCGCGCATTCGCGAACCAATGATCTCGCCTCTGTGACACGTCGTGCCGACATCCTGGTCGCAGCGGTTGGCCGGGCGGCATTTATCACGACGGAACACATTAAGGAAGGCGCGGTCGTCATCGACGTCGGAATCAACCGTTTGGAAGACAACTCACTTCTCTCAGACGTGTTCTCCGACGACGAAATCGAAAAACGTGCGGCGGCGATCAACTCTCGCGGCTTTACGCTGATCGGAGACGTTAACCCTCGTGATGCCGCGGAGAAAGCTTCGCACTTCACGCCCGTGCCTGGCGGCGTCGGCCTATTAACCGTAGCGATGCTGATGAAGAATACCGTGACAGCTGCAAAATTAAGGATTCAAAACTTATGAAATTCGATGATTATCAGGCGGAGGCGAAAGCGACTGCTCTATATCCGCGCCGTTTCCAAAACCTGGAGTATCCTACGCTTGGTCTTGCGGGAGAGGCGGGCGAGGTTGCGAACATTGTTAAGAAAATCCAGCGCGATCACGGCGGCGTCATCAACGAAGATGTGCGGGGAAGCCTCAAGGATGAGCTCGGCGACGTGCTCTGGTATATTTCGGCATGCGCCGACGAACTCGGTCTTACTCTGGCCGAAATCGCGGCGTATAACGTCGAGAAGCTGGCGAAGCGCCATAACCGAGCGAGCTAGAAATGCTAACCGTCGGGCTCACAGGATCGATTGCGGTGGGCAAGACCTTCGTAGCAGGCGTGCTTCGAGAGAATGGTCTGCACGTGCTCGACGCCGATAATACCGCACGCGTCGTCGTCGAACGCGGCACCGCCGGGCTCGAGAGAATCGTCGAGACCTTCGGCACGAACATCCTTACATCAGACGGCGACCTCGACAGAAAGAAACTAGGCGCGATCGTTTTCGCCGACGCTGAAAAACGCGCACAACTCAATGCGATCGTCCACCCGCTCGTCTTTGACGCGCAAGACCGATGGATCAGGTCGATCTACGCCCAGGAGCGCAACGCGATTGTTGTAGTCGACGCGGCGCTAATGATTGAGTCCGGCGGTTGCCATCGGTTTAACAAAATAATTGTTGTCTGGTGCGATGCTGCGATACAATTGCAGCGGCTAATGGAGCGCAACAGCCTCGACACCTTAACCGCAAAGATGCGCATCGCTGCCCAGATGTCGCAGGACGAAAAGAAACAGCATGCCGATTATCTGATCGACACGACGCACGGATTCGACGCGGCCCGTATCGAGACAGAAAGAGTCGTCAACGAGCTTCGCTCGACCCCGAACGAATAATGAGTATTTCGCGAGCAAACCGAACCTTCGGCGCAGTAAGTTTTTCGATTGCTGCGTTCGCGATCGCGTTCCTGTTTGGCTGTTCGCAGATAAAGTCACCCGAGCCATCTCCATTCTACGCAGAGTCCAAGCCGCCCGCCGTCCAGGAGCTGCGATGGAGCAACGGTCCGAGGCCTAAAACACTTGATCCCGCCCGCGCCTCGGTCGCCCCCGAAACCGACATCACCCGTGGGCTATACGAAGGCCTTACCGAGATCGATCCGAGATCACTCGCTGAGATACCGGCCGCCGCCGAGAGCTGGTCGCACGACGGGGAGTTTAGAGTGTGGACATTCCGGCTGCGCGAAAATGCGCGTTGGTCAAATGGTCAGGATGTGACCGCAAAAGATTTTATTACCTCGTGGCGGCGGGCAGTTGAGCTGGGAGCCAAAGCTCCAAATCGTCACCTGCTGCGCAACATCGTAGGATTGAGCGGTACCGAGACCAAGGACAGCGGGGTAGACTTCGACCGAAGCGAGGCCGCGGCCCTCGGAGAGCCGTCAGCGCCGGACGAAGAAGAGATAGTTATAGAGGAACGCGAAAAATCCCCTCCGCTTAAAAAATTTTCGGGCCTGGAGGCGGTCGACGAGAGGACGCTCCGCGTGCGACTCGAATCTGCCGACAAGGATTTCCCGAAGCTCGTGGCCAACCTTATCTTTCGCCCGGTATTTGGCGAAGGAAAAATTTTCGAAACGAATCCAGTTCCGACAAATCTCGTCACCAACGGGGCGTTTGTCGTTGGCTCCGCCAGCGCGACCACATTCCTCCTCAAGCGCTCGGAACGATATTGGAACATGCAGAACGTCTCGCTCGAGCGTGTTCGCTTTGTGCCCTTCGATTCCGCCGAGTCGGCTTTGAATGCGTACAAGAATGGCGATATCGACGCCGTAACCAATGCGGAGTTCGAGCCGCTCGCGCTAAAGCTGCTCGAACCGTTTCAGGATTTTCGTCAAACCACATACGGAGCCTTAAATTTTTACGAGATCAACACCGAGAACGCGCCTTTCAACGACCGACGCGTCCGCGAAGCTCTCTCCATTTCGATCGATCGCGAACGGGTCGCGCAAAATGAGCTCGACGGAGCGGCGCGACCGGCCGTCTCCTTTTTGCCGCTTGGAAGAAAAATCAAAACGCCGATAGCTTTCGACGTGAAGCGAGCCCGCTCGCTGCTCGCGGCCGCAGGCTTTCCGAATGGCGAAAACTTCCCTCGGGTTCGCCTCGTTATAAATCGCAATGATACTCAACAGCGGGTTGCTCGCAGCGTCGCTCGAATGTGGAAACAGAATCTAAACATCGACACCGATACGCTCGTAAAAGACCCGGCTGAGTTCAATGCAGCTCGAACAGCGCTCGATTACGACATAGTGCGAAGAGGTGTCGTTCTGCCGACGCTCAACGAAGCGGCGAGTCTCGAGGCCATTTTTGGCAGGACGGCTCGAGTTCCCAGCGAAGCGACGACGGTGCTTGCGCGAACCGCACAACCGGGCGTTGAAAATTACGGAGCCGAGAACCTTACAGGGGAGGACGCAGATCACGCAGAATCTGGAGATACGCTTACCGAGGTTTTTACGGAGGAGGACGCCCTCTATCAGATGAACGCGATACCTCTTTATTTCCCAACTTCCTACTCGCTCGTAAAACCGTACGTCGAGGATTTTGAGATAAATGGCACCGACGCTCCGTTGCTAAGTACTGTTAAGATCAACAACGAATGGCTTGCCGAATGATCGCCTCCGATAACGATCTATGCCGATAATTCGATTCGGGATTGTCTCGCTCCTGCTGTGCTGCTTGGTCGCGGGGTGCCGCACGTCGGCTGACAATCGATACTTCGGCCATACCGAGCCTCCTCCGACCAACGTACTTCGATACATCTCCGGCCCCGAACCCGAGACGCTCGACCCGCAGCTGCCGGACGGCCAGCCCGAGGCGCGAATCTTTATGGCGCTCTACGAAGGCCTGGTCGAATATGGGCCGAAGGACCTGCAGCCTATTCCGGCCCTCGCGAAAAGCTGGGAGATAAGCCCCAACGTGGATCAGTTTATTTTTCATCTTCGTAATGATGCGAGATGGAGCGACAACACGCCGATCACCGCTCGGGATTTTGTCTACAGTTTTCGTCGCGGCTTTGCACCGGAGACTATCTCTCGAACGGCGGGCCTCGGATTTTTTGTAAAGTATTCGGAAGAGTTCAAGAGCGGTCGGGTCTTTGCAAAAAAGAATGGAGAGTTCTTGCTCGCAAGTGATGAGGTAAAGGAGTCAGATGCGTTCGGTGCCGACACAGAATTTCATAGCTTCATTCGCGGGGCCGACCGCCTTACGCTTAGCGGCGATGAGAAGAAACGCGGTGAAGCCCTCGCTAAAAACCCGAAACTTGCCGCAAGGGTTGAGGGAGCAGAGTTTGTTCCAATCACCGGGGCAGACATCGGCGTCGAAGCGATAGACGAGTACACGCTCCGAATCAGCCTCAAGCAGAGTGCTCCGTTTTTCCTCGGCCTTTTAGCGCATCAATTCTTTCGACTCGTACCTGAGCACGTCGTTGAGAAGCACGGAAAAAACTGGACACGAGCACAGAACATCGTGACAAACGGACCATTTCGCATTCGCGAGTATCGCCCGTACGACGCTTTGATAGTCGAGAAAGATCCCAACTACTGGGACTCGGCAAACGTGCACCTCGACGCAATCGAATTCTACCCGGTCGAGGAGATCACGACCATTCTCAATCTCTATAAGGCGGGCTCGATCGACGCGATGCTCAATCACTCCGTCCCGTCATCTTGGATTGGAGAGATCCGCGGGTTTAAGGACGAGTATATGAACCTGCCTGAGAACTCGACGTCCTACTATTCGATGAATATGACTAAGCCGCCATTTGACGACGTACGCGTCAGGCGCGCTTTTAACATAGGGCTCGATCATCAAGCTCTGTCTGATTTTCGCAAGACGACGAAGCCGCTCTACGACATGACGCCTGCTGGGATTTTCCCGGAATACGATGCCGCCCGAGCCCGGCTCAGCGAAAAGGTGAGAACCGATAGGGGTGTCGTACCAGAAGAATGGTCGAAGTACAATAAATTCGATCCTGAGAAGGCGCGCGCCCTTCTCGGCGAGGCGGGCTTCCCTGTCGAGAAGACAGCAACCGGATTTGCGTGTCCCAAATTTCCGACTGATCGTGTCTCGATAACATACAACACGAACGAGAATAACCGTGCGGTAGGTGAGTTCGTACAGTCGCAGTGGAAGCAGCACCTCGGCATCACCGTTTCGCTCAAGACGATGGAATTCAAGGCGTATCTGCCTTACTTCAAGTCGCTCGAGTACGAAGGTTTTGCCCTGTTCCTCTGGTCGGGCGATTATATGGACCCGTACACTTTTCTCTCTCTACATTACGGCGAAGACAATGAGGGTGCCTCGGGGTTTTACGACGCTAAGTATGATGCAATGCTCGACGAGGCGAATGCAGAGCTCGACGTAACAAAACGATACGAAAAGATGGCCGACGCCGAGCATTACCTGACCGAAAGAGTCCCGGTGGTCGCGCTCACGATCAACGCGAGTAATTGGCTTAAGAAGCCATACGTAAAAGGGCTCTATCCCAATCCGGGAACGCTCTTGCCATGGAAGTTTGTCTATCTCGAACGCGACCGCGCGCGCTGGGACACGGATGTCGAAAACATTATGACTGCGAAAGACGAGCGTGTAGAAAAGCAGCTCGCCGATCTCAAGGCAACTCAGTCTCCATAATAGATGCTTAGATTCGTCCTACGCAGACTGCTGATTATCATCCCGATGGCGTTACTCGTCATAACGCTAACGTGGGCCCTGATACGTCTCGCGCCCGGAAACTTTTACACCGGCGACAAGAAGCTGCCTGCGGCGGTGGAGGCGACGATCCGTGCGAAATACGGCCTCGATAAAGAGTGGTATGAACAATATGGCATGATGATGGCGAACATCGTCCGCGGAGATTTTGGCGATTCGCTAAAGTATCCCGGACAGACGGTCAACGAGATCATTGCCCGCCACCTTCCATATTCCGCAACACTCGGCATTCTCGCGTACCTGCTGGCATTGCTGATTGGTTTGACGGCCGGAACTACCGCGGCATTGAAGCAGAACTCTTCGTTTGATTACGGCTCGATGTCAGTCGCAATGCTGGGCCTTTCGGTCCCGAGCTTTGTGCTGGGGCCGATATTGGTGATTTTGTTTTCATTTGGGCTGCACTTGTTTCCGCCTGCACGCTGGGGCGGGCCGTTAAGCCTCGTGCTTCCCGTACTGACTCTCTCGGCAATTTACGCGGCCTACATCGCGCGGCTGACACGGGCCGGAATGCTGGAGGTAATGCGCAGCGACTACATTCGAACTGCGCGCGCGAAAGGCCTGGATGAGAAGACGATCCTGCTGCGACACGCTCTCAAGGGCGGCATTATTCCAGTGGTATCGTTTACCGGTCCTGCCCTCGCCGCACTCCTCGCGGGAACTGTCGTCGTCGAAAAGATCTACGCACTGCCCGGCCTTGGCGATATTTTTATCAAGGCCGTGCTCAACCGCGACGAACCGTTGATCCTGGGCATCGTCGCATTTTTGTCGATCTTAATTATGATCTTCAACCTGATCGTCGATATCGCATACGGATATCTCGATCCACGGATCAGGTACGAATAGACGCTGATGGAACGAGTGGAAACACAACCCGGCACCTCGCTTTGGAAGGACGCGTGGAAGCGCTTGCGTCGCAATCGCCTCGCACTCGCCGCGCTCGTCTTCCTCAGCATTCTCGTTGTCGCTGTCATCATCGGGCCGGCACTCATCACCGCTACGCTCGGATACACGTACGACTCGACTCCCGCGGATCAGTCGCTGGTAAAGTCCATGCCGCCATCCTGGGCGCATCTCATGGGTACAGACGATCAAGGCCGCGACATGTTGGCTCGCGTGGTGCAAGGCGGACGAATCTCGCTTATGGTCGGCATCATCGCAACTATTGTGTCTCTGCTCGTGGGCGTAACCTATGGCGCGATCGCGGGTTATATGGGTGGCCGCGTCGATAATGTGATGATGCGGATCGTCGATATCATATATTCGATTCCCTACATCCTGATCGTTATCGTGCTGCTGTCCTTCTTTGGCGGGGCGAACACGCCCGGCTGGATCGCGTGGCTCTCAGGCTCGATGGGCGGCGCTGGTAATCAGGGGCTGAGCCAGATATTCCTGCTGTTCTTTGCACTCGGGCTCGTGTCGTGGCTCACGATGGCACGCGTTATCCGTGGGCAGATCCTGAGTTTGAAAAATCAGGAATTTGTGACGGCGGCCCGCGCGACCGGTGTCTCAACGCCCGGAATTATTTTTCGCCACCTGATTCCGAACGCGTTGGGCCCAGTGATTGTGTATGCAACGCTTACGATCCCGAGCGTGATGTTGACTGAGGCCTTTCTCTCGTTCCTCGGTCTCGGAGTCCAGGCACCGTATGCGTCGTGGGGCAGTCTCGCCGATCAGGGGATAAAGAACCTCGCGATCTTTCCGTGGCAGCTCATATTTCCGGGCGTCACCATGGCTCTTACATTATTTTCTTTAAATTTTTTGGGCGACGGCTTAAGGGACGCTCTTGATCCGCAGACACGAAAGTTTTAGGACATGGACGACAACGCCACACTTCTCTCGGTTGAGAACCTCAAGACATACTTCGCCACAGAAGATGGCGTGGTCAAGGCGGTCGATGACGTGTCGTTTCAGCTGCGCAGAGGCGAAACTCTAGGAATCGTGGGCGAGTCGGGCAGCGGGAAATCAATCACGAATCTTTCCGTTATGCGGCTGATCCCCGCGCCGCCGGGCGAGATTGCGGGCGGCACGATCACATTCGACGGAAATGATCTCCTGGCTATGTCGGAAGAAGGTATTCGAGCGGTGCGGGGAAAGCGGATCGCGATGATCTTCCAGGACCCGATGACGTCGCTAAATCCCTTCTTAAAGATCTCAAAACAGCTCGGCGAGGTGACACGGCTTCATCTCGGCCATACCCGAGCGCAGGCGCGAGCTCACGCGATTGAAATGCTTCGGACGGTCGGGATTCCTGACGCCGAGTCGCGCATCGACAGCTATCCTCACGAGTTCTCGGGCGGTATGCGACAGCGCGTGATGATCGCGATGGCCCTGAGCTGCGATCCCGAGCTGCTGATCGCTGACGAGCCGACGACAGCCCTCGACGTCACGATTCAGGCACAGATCCTGGAGTTGATTAAGGACTTGAAGGCGCGCCTCGGTACGAGCGTGATTCTAATCACGCACGATCTCGGTGTCGTCGCGGGGATGGCGGATCGGATCATCGTTATGTACGCCGGAAAGATTTTCGAGCAGGCCACCACCTCCGAACTTTTTAGCGCACCGGCAAATCCTTATACAAAGGGCTTGCTTCGAAGCGTGCCTGATCCGGCCCACGAGAAGGGCGAGCCGCTGTACCAGATACCGGGATTACCGCCCGACCCCTTGCGTCTTGGTCCCGGATGTCCATTTGCGGATCGCTGCGACCGTGCGGAGGATATCTGCCGCAGCGAATTTCCGCCATTCGTCGAGGTCGCGCCCGGTCACTCTTCGCTTTGCCACTTCGCCGGCGAGGTTTATGAGGGGTCGAAGTCGGCCAACATCAGTCAATGAACAGCTCTGACGAAAATCTAATCTCTCTCGAGGAGCTTGCCGTTTACTATCGTTCGAGTCGAGGCTTCTTCTCGGGCTCCGTAGCGGTGAAGGCCGTGGATGGCGTCTCCCTGGATATTCGAAAGGGCGAAACGCTCGGGCTGGTCGGCGAATCGGGCTGTGGGAAATCTACCCTTGGCCGCGCCATATTGCGGCTGACGGAACCGACGAGCGGGCGTGTTTTCTTCCGCGGGAAAGAGCTGACCGGACTGAGTAAATCCCAGATGCGCGCGGCTCGCCGCGATCTGCAGATGATATTTCAGGATCCCTACGCGTCGCTCAACCCGCGAATGACCGTAGCCCAAATCGTAGGCGAACCAATTAGAACGTTCGGACTCGCCAACGATTCCGTTAAGGACCGCGTCCACGATCTGATGGAAACAGTTGGCCTCAGCCGCGCGTTTTCACAACGCTATCCTCACGAATTTTCTGGCGGCCAACGCCAGCGAATCGGCATCGCCCGGGCGCTCGCGGTCGAGCCTGAATTTATCGTTGCTGACGAACCGATCTCGGCCCTGGATGTCTCAATTCAGGCTCAGGTAATGAATCTGCTCGAGCGGCTCAAGCGGGAAAAAGGCTTGACGTATCTGTTTATCTCGCATGATCTGCGCGCGATCCGACACTTGTCGGACCGCGTGGCGGTTATGTATCTAGGAAGGATCGTCGAGCTCGGAGATGCAGGCGACGTCTACGCGGATCCGCTGATGCCGTACACGAGAGCCCTGATCTCGGCCGTGCCGGTTCCCGATCCAATAGAGGAAGGGCGTCGCGAACGAATTATCTTAAGGGGCGATGTTCCCTCGCCAATCAATCCACCATCGGGCTGCCATTTTCACACGCGGTGCCAATACGCGATTCCCGAGTGCTCACAGATCACACCGGCGCTTGTTGAGATCAAGCCCCGCCATGAGGCGGCATGTATTCGTATAAGTCCGTCTAATCCCGACATTGCCGAAAATGCTGCTCGGAATCTCGGAGCGATTGGAATATAGAAAAAAGAAAAGGGCCCGTCGAAACGAACCCTCTCTTGTGGGAGTTGTGTAAAGGCGTGGTGTTAGCTCGTTGCGCCCTTGCCCGCCTCGGTATTTCGCATCGCCTTGACCGTGTTATGTGCTTCGAGAACCGCAGCCGACTGACGCTGAACTACCTCAGACACATTCGACGGCAGATTCATTGCAAGAGCCTTCCTGTAGGCGTCCTTCGCGTAGTCTTCCCCACGCTCGCACTCATTCAAAACCGCGGCTTCATCTTTTCCGGTCACGGCCGACTTGATATCGATCCACGCCCGATGAAGCGTTGCAGTGATGTTACCGGTCGTCTCCGGGTCGCCACCCTGTTCGCGTACTAGTCCCTGAAGTTCGCCCGTGAACTGTGCGCGCTGTTGCGAGTATTCGTAGAATTTCGATTTGAGCTCCGAGCGTTCGACCCCCTCGGCGGCGGTCTTGAATCCTTCCTGCCCGTCTTTACAGATCTCGATCAGGCCATTTAGCGTCGAGATCACATCGCTATTCGAGTCGGTTCTCGATTCCCCGGCAGGACCGGAAGTCTTAGCGTCTGCTGTATTCGGCTGAGTTGCTTCGTAATCGTTTATCATAATTATAATGCTCCGTATTAACTTCTTCTCGCGACGCGTATCGTCACAGAAATCATGGTAACGCCCACGCGGCGCAGCAACTGTCTGGTATCGAACACTGCTTACCCGCTGCATCAAGCCGAAAGCAAGAAATTTAATTGAAAAACACGAGAGATTGAGCGTTCTGAGGTGGATAGAATGGATCGCGGCCCGTTTGACCTTCGGCGTCAGCCTTTAGCCATTCTCCCGCTTCGTCAACCGTTGAATACTCGGCGCCTAAAGCTCCGATTGTCGGTAGCAGTCCCGCCAGCTATGCACGAGCGCGGCGAAAGCCGCTTATGCCGCTCGCTCCTCCAGCAATTCGACAAATTTGCGTGCCGCAAGCGACAGCGTTCGATCGCTCCGATGTATGAGACCGGCCGTGCGTATCCAATATTTTTCGGCCAACGGAATTACGATCAGAGTTCCCGCCTTTCGCGCCTCGGCAACTGCCGGCTCCGGTACGATTGCGACGCCGAAGCCGACCTCGACCGCACGCTTGATCGTCTCGATGTTGTCGAACTCCGCAACCTTCTTCACCTCGACGCCATTCTCCTTGAAAATTTTGTCCATCGCCTTTCGCGTCGGCACGTCGCGCTCGAAGAGCACAAAATCCTGGCCGTCGAGATCAGATACCTTGATACGTTTACGCTTCGTAAAGGGATGGTTGGGCGGTGCGATAAGGACCAGGCGGTTGTCCGGCATTGGTACTATCGTTAGGCCGCGGCGCGGCTCAGGGAACGCGAGCACGCCGAGCTCAACCGCCCCGCTTAAGACATCGCGCATTACACGCGTCGTACGCGAATACTCAAGATCGATCTTGGCGGCCGGAAACTTCGACATAAATTCGCGAACCTTCACCGGCAGTTCGTGCAGGCCCACGCTGTAAACTGTCGACACCTTTACCGAACCGCCGATCTTGCCGACGACGCCCCGCAGATTCTCGTTCAATTCCTCATAGGCCGAGAGAACTTTCCTCGATTCCTTGTAGAAGACCTCGCCGGCCGCCGTGAGCTTCACCTCGCGACGCCCTCGCACTCGTTCGAGCAGTCGACGCTTGAATTTCGTTTCGAGCGCGCGGATCTGCTGACTGACGGCAGACTGCGTTATGAAATTTCGTTCCGCCGCGAGTGAGAAACTCTCGAGATCGACAAGGTCGCAAAACACCTTCAAGGTTTCGATATGCATAACTAATCATATATTAGCCATTCTGCTAGCTAGAACGCAATCGATTTAATTTTCGCTAATAAGCTCATACGACTATAATTCCTTTACCGGGCTACAAGCCGTTGGCCTCGGCCTCGGGTTGAACTACATTCTTGAGCCCAGCATACAAGTTAGTCGCGCGGTCTAAGGTCGTTAATGTCGGCGAAGTTTAGCAACACGTTTCTATTGCGAAAGCTGCATCAGCTGACGGGCCTGGTCCCGCTTACGATGTTTTACTTCGTCCATCTTTGGACGAACTCCGGTGCCCTCAATGGCTCGAAGGTTTACAACGACCACGTCCAGGCCATACACGATTTTCCTTACCTTTTATTTATCGAAATCTTTGGGATATTCCTGCCGCTCTTGTTTCATTCGATTTACGGCATCATCATTTCTGCCGAAGGCAAGGCGAATGTCCTGAGTTACGGTTATGCCCGCAACTGGTTATACCTATCGCAGCGCGTAACCGGCATCTATCTTTTTGTTTTTCTGCTCTTCCATATTTTGAATTTTCGATTTGGATTAATCCCGGGCCTTAACCTGACACCAGTCGCCGGGAATGCCGATCAGGCATTCGCCATCGTGTCGGGCGAATTTCGAATTACATGGGTACTGGTCGTTTACATACTCGGCGTGCTGACGACCGCGTGGCATCTCGCGTACGGCCTGTTCCTGTTTGCGGTCGATTGGGGAATCGTGATCGGGGAGAAGGCTCAACGCGTTGTCCTCTACGGCACCCTCGGTCTCGCCCTGTTCTTGTCTGCAACCGGCGTGAATGCCGTGTTTGCGTTTGTGCGTCCGTGCGGGCTGCTGCCGCAGGTCTTATGCGAAGAAGCGAAGAATCCGTCGCCGAACTCGCCGGCTAAGCTCTAATCTGATGTCGAGTAAATCACTAAAATTCGCAATTGTCGGCGGTGGCCTTGCCGGGCTTGCCGCTGCGATGAAGCTCGCCGAGGCGGGGCATGAGGTTGATCTAATCTCCGTAGTTCCCGTAAAGCGATCGCATTCAGTGTGTGCGCAGGGCGGCATCAACGGCGCGGTCAATACGAAGGGCGAGGGCGACTCGCCTGCAAAACACCTCGACGACACTGTGTATGGCGGCGATTTCCTCGCCAATCAGGCCCCTGTCAAACGAATGACGGATATGGCTCCCGAGATCATTTATTTGTTTGATCGAATGGGCGTGCCGTTTTCGCGGACGAAAGAAGGTCTCCTCGACTTTCGGCGGTTTGGCGGAACCCTGTATAACCGCACGGCATTTTCGGGTGCCTCGACTGGCCAACAGCTCCTCTACGCCCTCGACGAGCAGGTTCGCAAATGGGAAGTCGCCGGAAAAGTTAAAAAGTACGAAGGCTGGGAAATGCTTTCCCTCGTTCTTGACGAACACCAAGTCTGTCGCGGACTGATCGCGATGGATCTGCAGTCGCTCGAGCTTAAATCTTTCGCCGCTGACGCGGTCATCATGGCGACGGGCGGCCCTGGATTGATCTTCGGCAAGTCTACAAACTCGATGACCTGCACGGGCAGCGCCGTGTCCGCGTGTTACCAACAAGGTGCCCGTTACGCCAACGGCGAATTTATCCAGGTGCACCCGACATCCATTCCGGGCGAAGATAAACTGCGGCTAATGAGCGAATCGGCGCGCGGTGAGGGCGGTCGCGTCTGGGTGCCGAAAACTGACCGTGACGAGCGAAATCCACGAGACATCCCGGAGAACGAGCGTTGGTACTTCCTCGAAGAAAAATATCCGGCCTATGGCAACCTGGTACCGCGCGACATCGCGACGCGCGAGATTTTCCAGGTGTGTATCGAGGGACACGGCGTGGCTGGCGAGAATCAGGTGTATCTCGACCTCACGCACATTCCCGCAGAGACTCTGACGCGTAAGCTCGGAGCCATTCTCGAAATCTACGAGATGTTTGTCGGCGACGATCCGCGCCAGGTGCCTATGCGCATTTTCCCGGGCGTGCATTATTCAATGGGTGGGTTGTGGGTCGATTTTGAGCAGCGTACTAACATTCCGGGTCTCTTCGCTGCCGGCGAATGCGACTACTCGATACACGGAGCCAACAGATTAGGAGCCAACTCTCTCGTATCCTGCGTTTACGGCGGCTTTGTAGCCGCACCTTCGGCAATAGACTATGCAAAGAATGTCGAGCGCGGAAACACGGAGACGAACGGAATCCACGATATTGAATTGAACCGCCAGCAACAAATCAACGAGTCAATCATCAATAGCGAAGGCGGCGAGAATCAATACAAACTGCATGAAGAACTCGGCAAGGTGATGACCGACAATGTCACCGTCGTCCGCTATAACGACCGGCTGCAGGCAACGGACGATAAAATCCGCGAGTTGCAGGAGCGCCTGAAGAAGATTTCGATAAACGACTCGAATCTGTGGGCGACGCAGGCCATTCCGCACGCGCGGCAGTTTGCAAACATGCTGGAGCTCGCGCGTGTTATCACGCTCGGTGCCCTCAATCGTAACGAATCGCGAGGCGCACACTATAAACCCGAGTTTCCAGATCGAGATGACGAGAATTTTCTAAAAACGACGATCGCAGAGTACTCGGCAGAGGCGCCGGTGCTCAGCTACGCGCCGGTCGACGTATCCATCGTCGAGCCTAGAAAACGAGACTACTCATCGGGTAAAAAGCCGCCTCAGGTTCCGCGCGATGGCTACGAGGATAAGCCCAAGAATCGGGCTGAAACGATGCCGCTAAACCCCGAGAACAAAGAAGAGTTTGAGGAGGCCAAGGACAAGTGAGCGAAGACACACATCGGGATAAGAAACGCCTCGAGAACCCGCCCGCGACGATTAAATTCAAGATCCAGCGTCGCGAGAAGGAGGGTGCCCCGGCTTGCTGGGAGACGTTTGAGCTCAAGTACCGCCGCAATTTAAACGTGATCTCGGTGCTGATGGAGATCCGGAAGAGTCCCGTAACCACCGCCGGTAAACAGACTACGCCCCCTGTTTGGGATATGTCTTGTCTCGAACAGGTTTGCGGCATTTGCACGATGGTGATTGATGGCACGGTGCGTCAGTCGTGTTCGGCCCTTATCGACGACCTCTTGCTCGCGTCCGGAAGCGATACTGTAACGCTCGCGCCGATGTCAAAATTTCCGAACGTGCGCGATCTTAAAGTTGACCGCTCCAGAATGTTTGAGCACCTCAAACAGGTCGAGGCATGGATCGAACTCGACGGCTCATACAACCTCGGCCCGGGACCGCCGATCTCAAACGAAACCGCACAGGAGCGCTATGCCTATTCCCGATGCATGACCTGCGGCTGCTGCTTGGAGGCCTGTCCTCAGTACGACGGCGACCAATACATCGGGCCGCAGGCGATCGCTCAGGCGCGACTATTCAATATGCACCCGACCGGTAAAATGGATATGGACGAGCGTCTAAACGGCCTCCTCGGCGAGGACGGAATCACCAACTGCGGCAATGCCCAAAACTGCGTCCAGGTCTGCCCGATGTCCATCCCTCTCACAAAAGCAATCTACGAGACGAATCGCGACGTCACCGTCAACGCCCTCTTTGGCTGGCTCAAGCAATAGCTGTCACCTCAAACTGTCCTTCATTCGGCAAAAAGTGAGCGTCGTTCCGCAAAAAGTGCCCCTTCGCTCTGCTAAAGTGCCCTTTGTTCTCCGAAAAGTGGGCGTATTTCCCAGAATCAACAGCTCAATTCCCAGAACGAAGCCCTTAATCCCCAGAACGAACTACCTAATTCTTAGAATTGAGGCGATAAAACGGAGCGCGGACACTCTTGTCCGCATCGCCGGCTCCTCCGGCGACGTTGTTTTCGTGCTTCGCACCTCACGGGTGGTACCTTTCTGGCAAACTTCGGCGGCGGGCCGGGCATCTTAATCTTTCTCACGCCTAAATTAGATCGCGGAAATTTGAACTTTGCATTTCGGGAGAAATTATTATGTTTAAGAAACTTACACTTGCAACGGGTTTAACGCTCGCGTTCTTGATGGTGTCGGGAATCGGCTCGGCGACCTACGCTCAGGGACGGAGCGGCGGTCGTCCGGCAGGCCCGCCGTCCAATCCCGGTGTGAACACTGGACTCGGAACTGCATCGGGACGCTCGAACGGACGCTCGGGCACGGGAATCGGAACGGCTTCCACCAATTCGAATGGCCGTTCGGACGCAGGACTTGACCGCGCTCGTTTGGGACGCGGAAACGCATCACTTCCGGGCGACAACGAGTTGAATCGTTATCAGGGAATTGCCAGAAAGCTCGGCACGACACCGACGGCTCTTAGCCAGCAATATCAGGCTGCGCTCTTGGCCAATCCGGATCTAAAATTTGGGCAGTTTGTGGCTGCCAACGTAGTGGCAGATAATTTGGGCGGACGATATCCGAATTTGACGGCCTCGAATATACTTTTGGGTCTTCAGAATGGCGGCAGCTTGGGTCAAACGCTGCGAAGCCTTGGTTTGGGCTCCGATGAAGCGAAACGCGTCGAAAAGAATGCAAAACGACAAATAGACGAGAGTAAGAAGAATCGCTGAATTAAATCCAACGAATAAATCACAAAGCAGACTCGGGCCAGAGTCTGCTTTTGTTTTCATCCGCTATGAACCATGCCGCCCACTTCGGTGGAGGTAATGCCGCTGACGCGGTTTCCTATTTTCCCTTTTCGTACCTTTATCTGTATAATTCGGGAGTTTGTCGGTGACGCGCGGCCGAATGGCAACCTGATTGATTGGCTGCGAATCAAAAGGTGGTCGTTTGCTGCATAGGAAAAGGGTGAGGGCCTTCGCGTTTTTAGCGGAGATATCGCGATTTTCTCAGGGCTTCGGCAGGCATTTTCTTAGTTTTGCACTTCTACACGGAAATCAGGTCTATGGTCAATCTTCGCGTTCTGGGATTTGTTTGTCTGTCGGCGCTCATGCTTGTGCTGCCCTCGACGGCCAGATCGGCTGATGCCGTAGCCGCACCCTCTATCGTTTTGTCTCAGCAGGTCGTAGAGACTGTTGATATTCAAGGTAATCGACGCCTGCGCGACGAGGACCTGCTTTATTACATTCGTACGCGGCCCGGTGACGTTTACGATCCCGCGGCCCTCGAGCGTGATCTAAAGGAAATTCTATCGCTTAACTTCTTTGATAAGACGGCAACGCGCGTACTTACAGAGGATGGAGTGCGCGGCGGAATTAACGTGATCTTCGAGGTCCGTGAGCTGCCGATCATCCGCGACCTTATCTTCGACGGGACTAAGGCACTGACCGAGGCGGACATCCTAAAGGAATTTCGCGAGAAACGCGTAGGCGTCTCAAAAGAGTCGGTCTATGACCCCGTAAAGGCGCGAAACGCTACTCGCCTGCTGCGCGAGATGCTCGCGTCGAAAGGTTATCCGAACGCCAAGGTGACGATTGCGGAAGAGGAAGTTTCTGCGACCTCCATAGCTCTGACGTTCAACATCGAGCAGGGCAATAGGTCGCGCATCGTCGATATCGAGTTCGAGGGTAACGAGAACTTTTCGGATGGCGAGCTTCGCGGTGCTCTTACCTTAGTTAGAGAGACCGGGATTGTCACGCGTTTCAAGGGCCAGGACATCCTCGACATGCGAAAGCTCGAGTATGACCTGCAAAAGAATGTAAAAGGGTACATGTCTTCGAAGGGCTACTTTCAGGCCCGGATAGGTGAGCCCGAGATCATCGGCCGCGGCTACAAACGAACCGGCATCCCGATCCTCAGTGCGATTCCGCTGCCCCTGATCACCTCGAAAGACGACACGCTCAGAATTGTAGTCCCCGTCACCGAAGGCCGTATATTTCGAGTCGGCGAGCTAAAGGTCGAAGGCAATTCGATCTTCTCGGAGCAGCAGATTCTCGGTTACATCGGGCTGAAGAAGGGTGAGATCGCGAATGGTAAACGCCTGCAGGACGCCGTCTACGAGGATATGAAGAAGGTTTACGGCAGCCAGGGATTTGTTCAGTACACCGCGGAGTTCGAGCCGGACTTTAAGGAAAATCCAACCAATGCAAAAGAAGGTATTGTCGACATCACAATTCGAATCGATGAGGGAAAACAGTTCTCATTGAGACGGCTCGAGTTTACCGGCAACACCTACACACGCGACCGAGTGCTGCGCCGCGAATTCCTAATCAACGAGGCGGACATTTACAATCAGAATCTTCTTGAAATCTCGGTTGCCCGGCTTAATCAAACGCAATATTTCGACCCGATCGACAAGGATCAGGACGTCGAGATCAGGACGGATGAAGAGGCCGGCAACGTTGACCTCATACTAAAGGTCAAGGAGAAGGGCAGAAATCAAATTTCGTTTAACGGCGGCGTTTCGGGTATCGGAGGTTCTTTCTTCGGGCTGGAATACTCTACGAATAACCTAGCGGGCCGTGGTGAAGTCCTCTCGTTCAACATCGGCGCGGGCAATCGGCAGCAAAGTCTGCAGTTTTCATATCAGGAACCTTACTTTCGCAATCGCCCGATCTCGGTAGGATTTACGCTATTCGCCAGTCGCTACCAGTTTTTCGGCGAGGGCACGTTCCTAACGCAGAATCAGGACGTTCTCTCCGCCCTCTTTAATCCCAACGGCACGGTTACTACCGACACGGCCAATCTCTTTACGCAGAGCACATACGGTGCGTCCGTGTTTGCTACTGCCCCGCTATCCGAACTCTATTTCCGGAAGCGTAAATTCACCCAGTTTTCACGAGTCGGCTTCTCGTACCAGTTCTCTCTCACGAATATCGCCGATCCCAAGGTCAATCAGGGAGACGATCCCGCCGCGCGAATTCCCGTCATCTATCGACAGCCGAACATTACTACGAGCAGGGTCACAGCTTCATTCGCCTACGATACGCGTCAGCCTGCTAAGAATGGCATCGACACATTGAGCGGCTCGCAGCTCTCGGTGGCGGTCGGCCTCGCAGGGCTGGGTGGCGATGTCAGGACCTATCAGCCTACGGTTTCTTATTCCCGGTTTATGCCGATGCGGCGCAAGAAGTCGCAAAACCCTGAGGTTCTCGCATTTCGCTTGCAGGCCGCGACGGTCGGCGCCTTTAGCCCGACGGAAAAGGTGCGAAACGCTAATTCAATCTCCTTTATCGGCGGCGTTCCGGCGTACGAGCGGTATTTTCTCGGAAGCGAAAACGATATTCGCGGGTATGATTCACGGTCCATCGGACCAGTCGCTCCGTTCGATAGTTTTGTAACCAGCCGCAACGTTGTGCTTTCGCTTAACCCGTCGGGAACGGCTGACACGAACGTGGGCCTCGATAGCCGCACGCGTAACGAGATCATTACCATCGGGCAGCTTACGGGTGCGAGCGGTGCGAATCCGGCGCTGTTCTCAAGGAATTTCCGATTTATCGGCGGCGACACGCAGCTTCTCGCCAACGTGGAGTATCGAATACCGATTTTTGGACCAGCCACTCTCGCGGTATTTGGGGACATCGGCTCTGTTTTCAATCTTCGCAAGACGGGAACGCAGACTATTAAGAGTGAATTTCTGGGAGACGACGTTTTCCTCGGAGCGGGCCGGTTGACAGCGTTAGGCCTAATAAATGCGCCGGTGCTGGAGAGCAGCTTTGGCAGCATCTTGTTCTATCGCGGCCGCGTTCTGACTAAAACCGACTATGTCACCGAATTCTGCCGTGGTAATCGGTTTGGATGCCCGACGGCCCTCTCGCCGCAGATTCAGCAGTTTTTCCTTCGCGGCGAAACGCAGCAGAATTCGCAGCTCCGCGTAGACGACAGTGCCTTCGGTTCGATCAGGGACTATAAGGCGAGCGTCGGACTTGAGCTCCGCGTCCAAGTGCCGGTCGTAAATGTGCCGTTCCGATTGATCTATTTCTATAATCCCAACGCCAAGATCGGGTTTACGGATGAATTGCCCGGAATCTTTCTTCCGGGAAAACGCAGCGGATTCAAGTTTTCGGTTGGAAGGACTTTTTAAGCACAAATCGAAACTCTCTGGGCAACAGTTCGCGTAATTGAGGTTTGAAAGTTTATCGAAATTATTTTCACAGTTTCTCGACGGTTAAGGAGTATTTGACGAAATGAAAAGAATGACAATGTTTGCCGTAACCCTGTTTTGTGCGGCGATTTTCGCAGGTAACGCTTTGGGTCAGGCGACGGCAAATCAGAGAATAGTCATCATTGACAGCGGCGCATTTGCGGATAAGAATGGCATCACAAAGTTTGTAAATGCCGTAACTGCCCTCGATAAGGAGTTCGCAACGCAGTACAACTCTGTGCGTACGGATAGAACCCGCTACGATAGTCTGGAAAAGGAACTGCAGGCGATCCAGACGCAGATCAACTCAGGCAGCACTGTACCGATCAACCCGACAACCGCTCAGGCGAAGCAGGATGAATACAATGCTTTGAAAATAAGCATGACTCGCAGGTCCGAGGATCTGCAGAAGGCAGTCGAGAAGCGTCAGGCCGAGATTCTCGGCCCGGTCGAACTGGACATTCGCAAGGCGATGATGGAGTTCCAGGCGAAGAACGGCTACGACTATATCTTCGACGCGCAGCGGCTGCCTCAGGGGATGGTACTCGCTTTCAATACCAAGAACGATGTGACGAAGGATTTCATTACCTTCTACAACTCACGTCCGGCAACCACTGCCGCAAGGACAACTCCTGCGACGCGACCGTAACATCGGAACGCACCGCGGATCGTAGATTCAAAAGCCGGCCATAATTGCATTTGGTCGGCTTTTGGCTTATACATTTTGAAGTCTTAGAGTTGTTTATGGCGATACTCGACAGCGTGGGCATTCAGGAGATACTTCCACACCGCTACCCGTTCCTACTCGTCGATAAGATCATCGAGCTGGAGCCGCGTGTTCGCATCGTCGGGATCAAACAAGTAACCGTAAACGAGCACTTTTTCGCAGGACACTTCCCGGGCACGCCTGTGATGCCCGGCGTTTTGCAGATTGAGGCCTTAGCCCAAGTAGGCGCGATCCTGGCCCTGAGGGAGTTTGAAGATCGCGCCGCGAAGATTCCTTTTTTCACCGGGATTAAGGAGGCGAAATTTCGCATGCCCGTCGTGCCGGGCGACACGCTCACGCTTGAGGTCACGGCACTTCGCATCGGCTCAAAGGTGCAGAAAATGAAAGGTGTTGCGTCGGTAAACGGCCGCGTCTCCGCAGAGGCGATAATAATGTCCATAATCGTTGATCGGCCAAAAGGTTAAATTTTATGGAACCAATTAATCTGACTTACACCGAAGCCTTTATTTACACGGCGCTGATCAACATGGCGGTCGGTTTTGTGCTTGGCCTTATCCCGTTTTTCTTTGGATACTTCAACAAAGAGAAGAAGCTCGGCACAATCGCCATCCTGATCTCAACGCTGGGCGGCGCGATTTTGGGCATTTTCATTTCCATCCCGGCGACGATCATTTTTACGTGGATGATCGTTCGCAGGTCGAGGGCGCCGACTATCGATAAGAGCGATTCCGCAGTCAGTTAAGCACCCAGTTTATGTCCGTGTTCATCCACGAAACTGCCGTCGTCGGTGAGGGCGCTCATGTGGGCGCTGATTGTCATATTGGCCCGTTTTGCATTGTGGGCGATGAGGTCTCTCTCGGAGACGGCGTTCGGCTCGAGTCGCATGTGGTGTTGGACGGCAGGACGAGGATCGGGAATGCGACGCATATCTTTCCTTTCGCATCGATTGGCCTTGCCCCGCAGGATTTAAAATACGGCGGCGAACAGACTTCGACCGAGATTGGCGCGAGCAATCAGATCCGCGAATTCGTGACCGTCCATCGCGGCACAACAGGCGGCGGGGGCGTGACGCGAATCGGCGACCGAAACCTCCTGATGGCGCAAGCCCACGTAGCACACGATTGCCAGCTCGGCAGCGAGATCATTATGGCGAATGCCGCTACGCTCGCAGGCCACGTCGAGATCGCCGATCGAGCAAGCGTCGGTGCGTACTCAGGCGTTCATCAATTTTGTCGCATCGGGCTCGAGGCTTTTGTCGGCGGTTACAGCGTGGTCGTAAAAGACGCTATGCCCTTTGCCACAATCCAGGGCAATCACGCGAAATGCTACGGCCTTAATAGTGTGGGAATGCGCCGCCGCGGCTACTCGCGGGACACGATCAAAAACCTCGACCACGCATTTCATCTTCTTCTCTCTGCCAAGCTGAATACCTCGCAGGCCATCGAGAAAATAAAGAGCGAAATTCGCGGCGTGAAAGAAGTCGACCTCGTAGTCGAATTTATCGAGAGCTCAAAACGCGGCGTGGTGAAGTAGTCCCTCTTACTTATGGAAAGCACCCCCGACCATCTCGAACAGTTTGGCAAACGCATCCAGCGCTGCTACGGATGCTTTATCGCTTATCATCTCAAAGACATGTACCTCGGCGAGGACGTTACTTTCTTTTGCGAAAACTGCAAAGACGAGACAATGTTCCACTTCGACGATTTCTCCAAGCTGATGGACATGTCAAAACTCGACTCGCCATCCGAAGAGCACCACCATTAAGATCGACGGTCCGCGTTGTAGAATAGGCTATACGTGGACGGCGAAGTAAACGAACAACCGGATAAATCTCTGACGGGCCTTGCTCGCAATTTCAGCAAGCTGTCGGCCGAGAAAAAGCGCGCAGCTCTGGAAACGAGTGCTGCTCTCGCGGGCGTGAGCTTACGGGTAAGCCGTGAGTTTGTCGAGGCGATCCCGGCTGCCGCGAAGATTCTTTCTGCCGACGACATCCGCAGCTGGGGTGAGCTCGGTCGTCGCCTCGCAATGGGCAAGGCCGATACTGGAGCTGCATTCTTTGCATCGGGCGTTGATGGACTGCGAACGCTGACGCCGAAGGCACGAGCCTCTACATTCGATCTTTGCAGCCGTCAGCTTGTCCTCTCGAGCTCAACGGCGTTAGACACGTTCAATCGGATTCCTCAAATCGCAGAACGGCTCGCTAACGATGCTCTGCTGGAGAGAGCGCTCGCTCTCGCGGTAGAGATTGCGACTCGGAGCGCCAAACACAGCCACGAGTTTATTCTCGCCAGCGAGTCAGTAATCGATGCTCTCTCTAGATTCCACTCGGCTCGCACACGCGTGGCTGACGCGGCCTTTCCGCTGATATCGGAGTTCGCACAACGGACCGGCGGCATGGCAGCCGATCTGTGGGCCAGGCTGCCCGAGGCGTTGAGTGAACTCGACGCTGATGCGGCACTAAGATTAACTGAGGCGGCTCGTCCATTTCTCGACTTCGGCGGGAGCGTGACTCTCCATTTTGTAACGGCCGGAAATGCCGTCTTACGAAGTTCGCCCGCGTCGTTTGATGAATGGTGCTCCCTTGCTCAGACGATCGGCTCGCACGGAAACGCCGTGCTCATCTCGTTTCTGCGTGCGACGCCCGGGACGATCGCTCACATCGCAAAACTCGCAGATCGCGATTCTCTCATCAAGACCTTGCGACTGATCTCGCAGGTCGCGGAGGCCGATGCCGAGAGCGCCCTCGCCGCCTATAAATCGAGCCGGCACGCGCTCTCGCAGGTGAGCGCCGCGCAGTTTGAAAGCTGGATCGAAGAGGGAATCGTGCGGCTCAAGACTCAGTCGGGCAAGGCGCGACGCAGCTACTTTGCCCTGGAGACTCGCGAGTCGAACGCAAAGCTTACCGGCCGTCGCACCGGACTCCCGCTCGAAACGGTTCAACACGTCCTGCGCCTGTACGTCGAAGCACTCACCGGCAAAGAGATCGAGGTCGAGACAATATCAAGCGCATCGCACGAGAGCCGTATCGGCGACGGAAAAACGGTGTATCTGCCCGCGTCGATCGATGAGTTCGACGATGAAGATATTGATTTCAGGCTCTATAAAGTGCTGGCCGCACATGGAGCGGGCCAGATCGAATTTGGAACCTTCGACGTCGACACGATCGAATTACGCGCGGCATTCACCGAGCTCGACCCGCTGTACTCCGCGACCGCGGATCAACTCGATGCATTCTCGCTCAGCGGATATTTGGGTGAGGCGACCGACGACGATTCAAATTTCGTAACGCGCACGCTTCCCGATGCGTCGGACTATCGGGCCGTGCTCGCCGTGTTCCCTGAGCCCCATCTTGCCCGCAAGATCTTTGCGACGATGGAAAACGCGCGCGTTGATCATCAACTTCGCAAAACGTATCGCGGCCTTCGCAGGGACCTCGATCTGATGCAAAAGCACCTACGTCAGAATCGACCTTATATTTTCGATCTTCCGTTTCATCAGGTGCCGTTCGAACTGCTGTTCCAGATAACGCTCTGCGGCGGTGCGACGGATGACGCGAGGCAGTTTTATAGCCAGGTCGTTTCCGAGATCGAATCGACTATAGAAGCCTTTCTTCAATCTGCGACCTCGTCTGTCGCAGATTCATTGATGGCTACGAGCCGCGTATACAAGCTCTTCCAAAATATCTCGGGCGAAACCGCGCGGATAGAGAGCGAAGTCTCGACGGAGGACAAGAGCGAGTTTGCATACGAAGATGCAAACGCCGCCGAGGGCGTGACCGAGGACAAGGTGGCGCGTGAGCGGCAACCGAAGAAGCACGACGTATCCGAACTCTTCACTGCCTGGAACAGCCTTGACGAGGACGGCGAGCCGGACGATCTGAGCGGCTCGGAAGTGTGGACGCATGGCGAGGTGCCTGAGCAGACGCTGGAGGCGGATGACGTTGCGTTCGCCTATGACGAGTGGGACCGCGAGCTAAATGATTACCGCGTCGGATGGAGTCGCGTTATCGAAAAACGGGTAAAGCAGGGCGACAGACTGTTCGTCGAAATCGCGCGATCGAGATACCGCGGCGTGATATCGTCGATTCGTCATCAGTTCCAACTGATGAAACCCGAGAATCTCACCCGAATAAATCGCGAACTTGACGGCGAAGATTATGACCTAAATGCTCTTGTCGACTATGTGATCGATCGCCGGGCTCGCGGCCAGCAGTCGGAAAATATCTATACGAAGCGTCTTCGCCGTCAGCGCGACGTTGCGGTATCACTTCTGCTCGATCAATCCTCGTCGACCGCGCGAACGATCACGCGCAATCCGCTGCAGCCCTACACCCATCCGGGCCGCCGAATCATCGAGATAGAGAAAGAAGGCCTCGTTCTGATGAGCGAAGCGCTCGAGGCCGTCGGGGATATTTATTCCATCTACGGCTTTACGAGCGAAGGCCGTCGGAACGTAAAGTTCTATGTTGTAAAAGATTTTTCTGAGAAATATTCTGAGGAAATCGAAAAACGCATTGGTGGCATCACATTTCAGAACAACACGCGTCTCGGCGCCGCTATCCGCCACGCCTCCCACAAGCTGGCGAGGCAGGAGGCGCGGACAAAGCTTCTGATCGTGCTGACGGATGGCCGCCCGTATGATCACGACTATGGGGACGCAAGATACGCGAGAGAGGACGTTCGCGAAGCCCTAATCGAAGCAAAGACAGTGGGCATAACGCCGTTTTGCATAACGATCGATCGCGAATCTGAGTCCGAACTGAAAGACCTCTACGGCGATGTCGGGTACACGATCATCGACGACGTGATGACGCTGCCTGAACGCATGCCGGGTATCTACAGGCGACTGACGACCTAGAGAGAGTGACATGGAAAAAATCTTATTGACCTTTGTTTTTTGTTTGGCGGCTTTCTCGAGTTCGTGCAACCCGCCCGCCGGGCTCGCGGACAATGTTTCTGTCGAGGCCGGGCAGGGCGAGCAGAAATTTCGCGTCGAGACGTTTGTTTCGGGTCTTGAGGTGCCATGGGGATTTGCGTGGTTGCCAAGTGGGGATCTGCTCGTGACCGAGCGTCCGGGACGGGTCCGGCTGGTCGAAAAGGGCGTGCTTAGGGCAGAGCCGGTTTATGTCGTACCGGACGTCGAGCCGTCGAGCGAGAGTGGTCTGATGGACATCTCTGCCCACCCGAATTTCGCATCGAATAATTTCATCTATCTTGCTTACGCCTATAACAAGAACGGCAAGCGCGATAAGGTCGTCAGATACAAATCCGTCGGCGGCAAACTCACCGAACCTAAAACGATCATCGAGGATATGCCCTCGGCCCCAAACCATTCCGGAATGCGTGCGCGATTCGGACCGGACGGTAAGCTCTACATCACGGTCGGCGACGCAACCGATTGGGAAGATGCCCAGGACAACATGTCGCTCGCTGGAAAGACCCTGCGCCTAAACGAAGACGGCACCGTTCCGCAGGACAATCCGTTTGTAGGCAAGCAAGGGTATCGGCCCGAGATTTTCTCAACCGGTCATCGAAATGCGCAGGGCCTCGCGTGGCAGAGCGGCTCAGGACTCATGTTTCAGACCGAGCACGGCCCGAGCGGGTTCGAGGGTAAAGGCGGCGGAGCTGATGAAGTAAATATCGTCGAGCCGGGAAAAAATTACGGTTGGCCAACGATCTATGGAACCCGGACAAAAGCGGGGCTTGAGTCACCATTGCTCGAATACACTCCGGCCTGCGCGCCGGCCAGTGGGGCATTTTATAACGGATCGCAGCTGCCCGGGTTTAAGGGTAATTTTTTCCTGGGGTGTCTGCGGAGCAAGCGGCTGGTGCGTGTCAAACTCGACGGTCGCAAGGTCGTTAGTCAGGAAGACTTGCTTGTCGGAACTTTTGGTCGAATCCGAGAGGTCGGCGAAGGGCCTGACGGCTACTTATATTTTTCGACGTCGAATCGGGACGGTCGCGCCTCGCCTGCGAAAGAGGACGATCGAATTATGCGAATCGTTCCGATGAAGTGACTACCCGGCCGGCTTCTGGTCGCATATTGCGGCGGCGCCTCGCGCCCGGGAGCGCGTTTCCGCTCATTTTTCTGCTTCGAGCAGCTTTCGCGCCTCTGCTAGTTCGGCCTTATGTTCGTCCGAGAGGGTCGGGTACTCGAGATCGAGCGACTCAAGTTTTTTGACAATCACCTCAGAAACGGCGAGCCGTGTGAACCACTTCTTATCCGCGGGTATTACGTACCAGGGAGATTTCTTCGTTGATGTTGCCGCGATCGCCTCGGTGTAGCACTTCATATACTCGTCCCACAGCCCTCGCTCGCGGACATCACCCATCGCAAATTTCCAATTTTTCTCAGGCGTGTCGATGCGCGCGAGAAAGCGGTTTTTCTGCTCCTCTTTCGACACGTTTAGAAAAAATTTAATGACGTGCGTGCCGTTTTCGTAAAGGTGATCTTCCCAATCGCGAATGTGCTTGAAACGCTTTTTCCATACGTCCTTATCCGCCTTGTTCTTCTCCGGAAGCTGCTGGCTTTGCAAAATTCCTTTATGCACGCGGACCACGAGAACTTCTTCGTAATGCGAGCGATTGAAAATACCGATCTTGCCCCGCTCGGGCAGGGCTTTCTGGCAGCGCCAAAGGTAATCGTGATCGAGCTCCTCGGATGACGGCTGCTTAAACGAAACGACGTGACAGCCCTGCGGATTGACACCGCTCATCACGTGCTCGATCGCACTGTCTTTACCGGCCGCATCCATTGCCTGGAAAACGATCAGCAGCGAAAAGACATCCTGCGGATAGAGCACGTCTTGCAGCTTTTTGAGCTTCTCAATGTTTATAGCTAGATCGCGCTGCGCATCTTCCTTCTCTTTGTACTCGAGCGTGTCGTCGGTCGCATGCTTTGTTAGGTTAAGCTTCGAACCTTCGTCCACAAGAAATTTGTCGATTTTCATATCGCGATTTTTACCTTTGTAACAGCCTAAGATATAAGTGATAGGTGATAAGTTATCACTTATCGCATGGCACCCCGCGTTTATTCCAGTATGAAGCTGCGACTCATCATCCTACTCGTCTTCGCTCACGTTTCGGTCTCTGCTCAAGCCACGCTTGTGCCGACCAAGGTTACAGCCGCGAACGGAAGATTCGCCGCTGCAAAGGCTTATAGAACTTTGTAACTGAATCTGTTACGATTGGATCTCAGTCGGCACGAATGAATATCGGTATAACAGTCTATCCGACCTATGGCGGCAGCGGCATCGTCGGCTCGGAACTCGGGCGTGATCTTGCCGAACGCGGCCACAATGTCCATTTCATCTCGTCCGTTATGCCGACGCGGCTTACCGAGCTGAACGAGCGCATTCATTTTCACGAGGTCGAGATGATGTCGTATGCGCTCTTCGAACATCAGCCGTATGACCTCGCCCTCGCGACAAAGATGGCGACGGTCGCGCGAGCCGAAAAGCTCGACCTGCTGCACGTCCATTACGCGATCCCACATTCGATCTCAGCAATACTCGCACGCGAATCTATCAAGCAAAAGCGTTACGTACCCGTGATTACAACGCTGCACGGCACGGACATCACTCTCGTCGGCGCTGATCGCTCGTATTTGCCGATTACCCGATACGGGCTGCAGCAGTCAGACGGCGTCACTGCCGTCTCGAAATTCCTGAAACAGGCGACGATCGAGACCTTCGACTTCGATGATATCGAGGTGATTCCGAACTTCATCTGCGGCCAGCACTACAAGCGTATTGATGAATCGCCGCTGAAATTCGAACTCGCTCCGAACGGCGAGAGAATTCTCGTCCACGTCTCGAATTTTCGTGCGGTCAAGCGCCCCGTCGACTGCGTCGAAATATTGGCACGCGTACGACACGAGGGCGTGAATGCACGTCTCGTGATGGTCGGCGACGGTCCTGAACTGTCCGCTGTGAGGTATCGCGGCGAACAGCTCGGGATGAACGGTAACATCGGCTACGTTGGTAAGCAGGCGAATATCGCCGACTATATGGGTGTCGCAGACGTGTTTTTGCTTCCCTCGGAGCTCGAATCCTTCGGTCTCGCGGCATTAGAAGCTCAGGCGTGTGAGGCGCCCGTTATCGCAACGCGCATCGGCGGTATCCCGGAAGTTGTGACGGATGGCGAGACCGGATTTTTAAGTGATATCGGCGACGTGGAGAAAATGAGCGGCGACGTACTGCGACTTCTGGGCAACGACGAGCTCCGCAAGACGTTCGGTCGTCAGGGGCGTGAACTCGCCCTATCACGTTATTCGACCTCTAAGATTATCCCCCAATACATCGCTTTCTACGAGAAAATCGTTAACAAGGCCAACTCCGCCTCGGCCTAAACCGAAATGCTGAAACGCTACATGCATAATCGCGAACGGCAATTCGCGATGCGCGACGACGATCGCGTCGTGCGGGAGTTTGCGTGGGGCACGGAGTATATTGCGGAGAGTTCCGGCGGCGCTGATCCGCGACAGCTTTTTAGTGATTATTCAAAGAACGCCGTAGCGAATAGCGAAGACTTCTTTTTTTCGCCTGAGGTTTTAGATTTCGAATTAGAAACTTCCGGTCCTGTACATCGGTTGACCTGGACGAGTGGGATCGAGACGGATTCAGCCGAGAATAATACCGTCCACGCTCACTATTTTCCCGCCGACGCAAAATCAGCCGTCCTGGTATTACCCCATTGGAATGCGAAGGCCGGAACTTATTACGACCTCTGTAAAGTGTTCAATAAAGTCGGTTTAGCCGCACTTCGGATGACGCTCCCGTATCACGAAGCGCGGATGCCGCCGGACACTAACCGTGCGGATCACCTCGTAGGGCCCAACGTCGGCCGCACATTGCAGTCGCTACGTCAGGCCGTGGTCGACACGCGTGCCGCCGTGTCGTGGCTAAAAGGTCAGGGCTACGAGAAAATCGGAATCGTCGGAACCAGTATCGGATCGTGTGTCGGATTTTTTGCTTTCGCACACGATATGCGCATCGACGCCGCCGTCTTTAATCACGTCTCGGGCTACCCAGCCGATGTCGTATGGCAAGGCCTCTCCACCTATCATGTAAAGCAGGGTCTCGGAGATAATGTAACACTCGACGAGCTGCGTGAATATTGGCTGCCGATCTCACCGATGGCGTACATCGAGAAGCTCGCAAAACTGCCGCCCCGGCCGCAGCGCTACATCTACACGCTGTATGATCTAAGCTTCCCGGTCGACCTTTCCCGCGATACGCTGGGTGCTCTCAAGCGCCACAAAATCAAACACAGCAAGGTCGCGATTCCCTGCGGCCATTACACGCTCGGCGAAAAGCCGTGGGTGTACTACGACGGATTTAAGATCATTTCGTTCCTGAGGAAGCATCTAAAATAAAAGTGTTAGAATTTCTCATCACGTCAGATGAGTCTGCTCGCGGAAAAGCACAATACAACGGTCGATGAGGCGGTTGCTCACCTCATCTCGCGAGCCGGCAACTCGCGCGGCCTCTCGGGCGAGGACGTGCGCCCGCGCGTGGCTTTGTCCCTCGAAAAATATCTGCTGAAAGATGCAGCCTCCGTAGATCACAGAGAGATCAGAGAATTCATCGCGGGAATTCGCATCGACGATCTGTGCCTGATACTCGCCTGCGAGCGCGGCGACGCGGCGGCCTGGTCTGAGCTTGTCGGGAGCTTTGACTCCACGGTAAAGAGCGCGGCGAGGAAGATCTGTTCGAATGTCGAGGATGCCGACGACCTCGCGGGTTCGATCTGGGCGGAGCTCTATGGCCTGCGAACTGACGCCGCGGGCAATAAGAAAAGTAAGCTCGCGTATTATAGCGGTCGCGGAAGCCTTGGCGGATGGCTGCGTGCCGTCGTCGCTCAGCTCGCGATCGATCAATTTCGAAAGCAGTCGAAGTTTGTCCAGGTCGACGAAGATCGCGAATTCGAGAATCTCGCGAGCGAAGCGGCGCAGTCCGACAACGGTTTTATTGCACACGCCGAGAATCCCGAGGACGAATTCACCTCGAAAGAAACATCGGCCGACGTCGCTGCTTCTCTCGCGAAGGCCGTCGCCGCGCTCGATGCGGAAGATCGCCTAATCCTAAGACTCTATTATTTCGACGATCTGAAACTGAAACAGATCGCCGAGATGGCTGGCTACCATGAGGCCACCGCGAGCCGACGACTCACGCGACTGCAAAATGACATCCGCAAGTCAGTTGAGAAGCAACTAAAGTCTCAACACGGATGGACCGACGCGGAAGTGAAGCGTCATTTGAGTGAAACGGCCGCCGGGCTCGGAGTCAACCTCGAGACTATGTTCGTGTCGCTGACGCTGGCCGTCCTGGTGCAAGATTTTTGGTTTAGGAGCGTTCTTTAACGGAGAGGATGGAACTCGACTTCGACAAGGAAATTGACGCATTGCTCAGACGCTCAGGGTCGCGGGCAGGACTCGATGCGCCCGTAACTGCGGCCTCTGCAGCGATTAACCATCTCGACGCGGATGAGATCGCGGCGTTCGCTGAAAATGTCGTCCCAGCTCCGACGAGGCTTATTTACGTGGGTCACCTGGCCGATTGTTCACAGTGCAGGCGGGAACTCGCCTTTGCACTCTCCTTTCAGTCCGAGCGTGTGGACGACGTTATCCGCGATGCCGCATCCCCGAAAGTCGAATCTACCCCTTGGTATCGGAGCCTATTCACGGCACCTGGACTTGCAGCAGCGTTTGGTGCGCTCATTCTCGTCTTGGGCGGCGCGTTGGTTTATACGACGCTTCGGGACCGTGATGGTGTAAATGTTGCACAGGTCTTTGACACAGACGCAGCCTCGAATGCGAATAGTAACCAAGCCGCGGCCTCTGCAAATGTTGCCTTCCCGTCCACTGCTACCGCGAACGCAGACACCGCCGCAAACTCAGCGTCGAATTCTATGTCAGCGGCGGTGCCCCAATCACCTACAGCATCTGGCCGCGCCGATACAGCGGCCAATACGAATGCCGCGTTGAAAAAGGAGTCTTTTTCGGTCGACGGAATGGCGCGTTCCCCGATACGCCCGGCTGACGCCGCTCCGCCGCCGACGGTGACCGTCACTGACTCAATGGCAGGAGCTCCTATGCCCGAGAGCGCGCGAAAGGCGGATGATCGCGACGCCCTGCTCGCCTCACCGAAGCAGAAGAGCGGCCCCTTGCGCAATCAGGCACAGTCACAGGTCCAGCAAAACTCTACGGAAAACTTGTTGCGACTCGAACCGTCGTCTTCACGACGCATCAGCGGACGAATATTCAATCGTCGCGACGGCGCTTGGTACGACGCTGCCTTCAACGGACAACCGACGACAGATGTGAGACGCGGTACAGACGCTTTCAGAAAGCTCGACGGTGCACTTCGCAATATCGCGAATTCACTCGACGGCGTCGTAGTCGTCGTGTGGAAAGCTCGCGCCTACCGCATTCAGTAAACCCTTGGCGAATCCGGCTGCGAAAAGGGTAAAATCGCGTCTATGAAAGTAGCGGTTTTACTTTTGTTTCTACTCGCCTCGTCGGCCCTCGGGCAGGCGGACTGGCAGGCAAATCTCGATTCAAAAATTGTCCACTATCAGACGACCGATTTTGGCATCGTTCTCGCGGGAACCGAGCGCAGTTTGTACACGATAGATGGCACGACAGGCGAACGCATTTGGCGGCGCGAAACAGGCCGCACGAGCGAGACGAGTGTAACGATCATCCCCGACACAGATCTGTTGCTCGTTTCGCGTGACCTTGGGAGCAAATCGCTCGTCGAGGCCGTCGATATCCTAACGGGCAGAACCGTGTGGCAGAGCGATAAGATGAAGGGCGACGTGATGCAGCTCGCCGCAGATCCATCGCTCGACCTGCTCGCGGCAGTTGTCGTGAGGAATGCGAAAGGCTCAATCGGCGATTCGATAAAGCGAACGCCCACCGTTCACGTCATAACACTCTCGGACGGCGACGAAATCTGGAAACGCGAGCTCGACGGCGACATCGAGATGATGCCTGCTAGATTTGGCGAGAATCTGGGAGAGGTCGATTTTACTCTCGACAACTATCGCGCTCCGCTGCTGCTCGACGGACGTCTCTTTCTTTTTTACGAGGGTGCAACCTCACTCGACGCACGCACGGGCAAAGAAAAGGAACGCGAAAAATTCAAGATCAATGAGGACGGTTTAGCGCTTACTGAGGCCGATCCGGTCTTCGACGACACGCACGTTTTTGTCTCGGGCCGCGGCCGTATCCGTGCTGTAAATCGCCGCACGGGCAATGTCGATTGGAAGGCCGACGATGTAGGCAACTGTGCTGAGATGGCACGTGTCGGCTCGATTCTCTACGTCAGGACGGGCGGGCAGTTCACTCGAATCAAGGACGGCGAGCCCGAGCAAAAAGGCCCATTTGGCGTATCAGCAATCGACTCAAAGACCGGCAAGGTGCTGTGGCGATTTAAGGGTGCGGACAAAGGCCTGACGAACTTCGTCTTTCAGGATGCGAATACGATTCTGGTCGCCGATCGCGACGATCTAATCTCTGTCGACGCCTCAACGGGAAAACGCCGCGACAAGATCGGGCACCGGATCGAGAAGGCGCAGTTTGTGTTGATTAATGAGAGCGGCGCTCCGGTCGTCGGCGGACGAGACGAGATCGCGGCAATGAGATTCGGCGGTAAAGGCTCTGACATTTGGCGCGTCAGACATAAAGCACCGTCGCGTGGAGTGCTGCGCGTCGTTGCGGGGATAGCCCTGCGTGCGGCTGCAATTTATTTTCGTTACGGCGGTGTTGCGACGTCCGCCCTCGGTTTCGCCCGCGGCGGATTAAATCTTGTTAGTGCCGCGAAATCCTTCCGCTGGTCGGGTCTGAAATCTCGGCTCGGCTCCTTCGACCTCACGACGATCGCGTCAAACGCCGCGCAGAATTACGTGACTCGACGTATCTATTCGTACGGATCCCTTGCCTCGACGCCAAGTCTGATAGGACGAATTCAGGGACTAGAGATCGCCGTCCCCGACGTTCGCGGCCGCGTCCTTGGCGGAATCGCAAATCGTGTTACGCCATCGCGCGGCGAGGTGCGTGAAAGCATCTTTGATCGAATCGATCCGATCCGACGGGCTGAGAAATTATCCAGTTATCTGCTCCGCCGTAAGGGGCTCGCGGAGCTGCGTGCGAATCACATGTATTTCTACACAGATCTCGAAAAACCGTTTGACCGCAAGGGGCTCGTCGGCGTAAATATTCACACCGGTCGCGACTCGCGCTTTGCATTGGTGCCCGATCCTGACGCGCAGTTCACGACGGACGAGACGACGGGCTTACTATATTCCGCAAACGGTTCGCGGCTGCAGGCGTTTGGAATAATTGGGAATCGATAGATATATGAAAAAGACAGTCTTGTTATCCGTCGCGCTTGCATTGGTGACGGTTGCGAACGGACAGAAACAAAAGCCGAATCCCGAGATCAACACGATGATCAAAGAAGTCTCGGCAAAACGGATCGAGACGGATATTCGCAAGCTCGTATCGTTTGGCACGCGCAACACGTTGAGCGAGCAGGACAATCCGACTCGCGGAATCGGCGCGGCGAGAGATTGGCTGTTTGAGGAATTTACGCGGATAAGCGAGGCATGCGGCGGGTGTCTTGATGTGCAGAAGCAGGCATTTGTGCAGCCAAAGGCGAATCGAATTCCCGAACCGACGACGCTTACCAATGTTTTTGCCGTCCTCAAAGGTACGAGCGATCCAACGCGCGTATATGTCGTATCAGGCCATTACGATTCGATGTGTACTTCGCCGACAGATGCGAAATGCGACGCACCGGGCGCGAACGACGACGCGTCGGGAACAGCCGTTTCACTGGAGCTCGCACGCGTGATGTCTAAGCGAAAATTTGACGCGACGATCGTCTTTATGGCCGTGCCCGGCGAGGAGCAGGGATTGCTCGGCGCCGCGCATTATGCTGAACAAGCAAAGCTTGCCAAGACCAACATAGAGGCGATGTTCACCAATGACATCGTCGGCGGCGTCACGACCCATAAAAATTCGCAGTTTCGAAAGCGCGTCCGCGTCTTTAGCGAGGGCGTGCCGTCAAACGAAACTGAGCAGGAGGGCGCGACCCGTCGAAGCGTGGGCGGTGAGAATGACAGCGCGTCCCGACAACTCGCACGTTTTATCAAGGAACAATCGGACCGCTACCTCAAGAATTTCTCCGCATGGCTCATCTACCGGCGCGATCGATACGGCCGCGGCGGCGATCACATTCCTTTTGTCGAACGCGGATTCGCGGGCGTTAGATTTACCGAGTCGGATGAGGACTACGTTCACCAGCATCAGAATCTGCGGACGGAAGGCGGCGTTTTCTATGGCGACACGCCGGAGTTTGTCGATTTTGAATACACGGCAAATGTCGCCCGCGTAAATCTCGTCGCACTCGCGGCGCTCGCAAATGCCCCGGCAAAACCGAAAAATGTCGGTATCGTCACGGGCCGCCTCACGAACGACACGGACCTCAAATGGGACGCAAACTCTGACGCCGATTTAGCTGGCTACGAAGTCGTGTGGCGCGACACAACCGCTGCCGAGTGGACGAACGGACTTTTCGTAGGAAACGTCACGGCATACACGGCGAAAGCGATGTCCAAGGACAATTATTTCTTTGGCGTTCGCTCTGTTGATAAGGACGGGAATAAAAGTCCCGTCGTGTATCCGCGACCGATGAGATAATCATAAGAAATCAAGTAAATCCGTGTAACACTGAGCCAGTTACCGTTCGGCGCGTGACGCCGAATGTGATAAACATTTAGGTTGCGTTTCAGCCTGAACTGGGATCCTAGAGGTACGTTTTGATTGCAGGATTTACACGATGAGAAGATTTTCCTTGTTCTTTGCGGTTTTCGCCTTAATTAGCGTCGCAGCCCTTTCCGCAGACAGTTCAAAGGCCCGCGAAGTATCTGCGCCATTTGTCTCGCCAAATATCGTAATTAGCCAAATCTACGGTGGCGGCGGCAATGTGGCCGGTTCGCAGTTTACGCACGATTTTGTTGAGTTGTTTAACAGGGGCGATCAACCTGTAAGTCTCAACGGCTGGTCGACCCAATACGCCTCGGCGCCGTGGGCAGACTTTGAAAACTACTGTCGAACGCTCGCGTCTCAGGGTAATGAGATTTACATCATCACAGGTCCGAGCGGCAACATCGGCACGATCGGCGCGACGCCGCAGAACCGCGTCGTGATCCCGGCCGTTACGTGGAAGGTGGTGCTCGTCATACCGAATGGAAGCAACGATGTCACCCGAGCTTCGTCAAAAGCAACGCGCGTGCTCGGCGTGATTATGTCCAATCAGACAATCAGTCAGAGCGCGCCGTGGCGAAATTTCCGCGTCACCGTCGACGCGGTCGAGCAGCTCACGGGTTATAACTTTTTCTCCGCGATCCCGAGGAGCACACAGGAAATAATCGAGAAAAGACGGGATAGACTCTAATGCGTTACATCACACGCTCGGTTTTCGGCGCAGCATTAATACTTGGCTGCGCCGTTTTTGTTTTCGGCCAGAAAGAGCTGACGATCGCTGAGATACAGGGCGACAAGGCGAAAACACCCGTTGAGAATCAGGCAGTCAAAACGACCGGCATCGTCACGGCGAAGAACCGCAACGGCTACTTTATTCAGACGCCGGACGACAAGGTCGATAAGAATCCGATGACATCAGAGGGGCTCTACGTCTTCGTCGGGCAGAACGGCTCGTTTGACGGCGCAATAGGCGATCTCGTCGAAGTGAGCGGAAGCGTGGCGGAATATATGCCGCGTTCCGAGAGCTTTGGCTTTACGAACACGCAACTCACGCGCCCGAGAGCACGTACGCTGTCATCAAAAAATCAACTTCCCGCCCCGATCACGCTAACGACGCTGACTTGCTGCCTACCAATCTCGCGGCGCTCGAAAAATATGAAGGGATGCGCGTCAAGGCGGAGTCGCTGGCGGTCGCGGCGCCTACCGGCGGCAGCGCGCCCGATGAGCGCAATAAGTACCAGGGCACATCGGACGGCGTTTTCTTTGCAACGCTCGCGGGCGTGCCGCGGCCGATGCGCGAGCCGGGCCTCGACGTCTTTCTCCATCAGACCCTCAAGCCGCGGGCGTCCATTCGGTGGTTCGACACCAATCCCGAAATGATCCGCGTAGACACCGACGCGCAGACTGGCGCCAAACCGATCGTGGTGACGGCTGGTGCAACGGTGAAAAACGTCGTCGGCGTGATGGACTACAGCTATCGGCGGTACACGATACTCGTCGACGCCGGCACTCAGCCGACCGTCGAGGGGAACAGGACGTTTACGGTAGCCGCACCCGCGCTCGAACGCGAGTTGAGCGTCACGGCGTTCAACATACAAAATTTCTTTGACGACGAGCGGAATTCCGACAATGTCGGTAACGAAGCTGTACTTTCGAAAGAATTTTTCCAGAAACGTCTCAACAAGGCATCGCTAGCAATCCGGAGTGCACTGTCGTTGCCGGACGTCCTCGGCGTGGAAGAGGTGGAGAATCTCAAGGTGCTCAGGAAACTCGCCGCGAAGATTAATTCTGACGCTATCGCTGCGGGCCTCGCTGACCCGAAATACGAAGCCTACCTCGAGGAGGGCAACGACCCCCGAGGCATAGATTCGGGTTATCTGATCAAGACCGCGAAGGTAAAAGTGCTCGAGACGAAACAGCTCGCGAAGGATCAGCTGCTGGTCGTGGGAAGCAGCGGCGGTAATTTGTATGACAGGCCGCCGTATTTGATCCGCGTGCAGGTTAAGCGTGCAGAACAGGCCAACTGGCTCGCAAACTTCGTCGCGGAGCGAGCGAAGGCAAACCCGGAAGAGCGTCTTGCAGTCTGCGGCGATTTCAATGCGTTTGTGGTGAACGAGAGTTACAACGACCTGATCGGCACTCTCATCGGCACGCCGGACCAGAATGTACTCGTTCCTGGAAAGACGTTCGTAACAAACCTGATCGATCTCGCGATGCTCAAATCGCTTCCGCATACCGAGCGTTACAGCTATGTGTTTGACGGGTCGGCGCAGGTACTCGATCACATGCTGGTTAACAAGAAGTTGGGCGAGAGGTTTGTAAAGTTTACCTACGTCCGGCTCGACGCGGACTTCCCGGTGGCCTGGGGCAACGATGAGACACGGCCTGAGAGGTTGTCGGACCACGACCCTCCGATCGCATACTTCAGTCTGGACGCCAAGGCCGCCGCCGGTCCTCCGAAGCCTACGCCGACACCTTAGTCGATCCTTCTTTCGAGGATAACTTGGGCAATGGCGTGCTCGGCAGTGTGCGAGAGCGAGACGTGGACCACGTCCGCTCCGCTGCTGGATAGCAGCTTCTCAGATTCTCCCGTCAGCGATATCGAAGGCACGCCGTCTCCGTCCACGATGATCTCGATATCGTGCCACGCGATCTTGCCTCGCCAGCCCGTTTTGAGGGCCTTTAAGAACGCTTCCTTGGCCGCAAACCTCGCCGCGTAGCTCTGAAATTTGGCGACGCCCTTCGATTCGCAGTACTCGCGCTCGGCATCTGTGAACACGCGTATTGCAAAACGCGGAGTTCTTTCGATACTCGCGCGCATGCGATAAACTTCGACAATGTCGATGCCTGTGGAGACGATCATAGAGCAGCAGTCGTCGCTCGACGATGATCGAACTGTAACAAATAGCGGTTTCTTTTGGCGAGAGCGGGATGGGGTGCGGGTTCTGGTTTCGTCGGCGCTCCAGAAAGCAGGCTTCGCAAATGGCTTCTCGACGCGTCTCGGCGGCGTATCGCCGCTTCCCCTCGACGATCTGAATCTCTCAGGCTTTGACGACGACACCAGCGAGAATATCAACGAGAATCGCCGGCGCTTCCTCGCCGTTTTTCCCGGCAGCTATCGACTCTCCACGCGCTGGCAGGTCCATGGAACTGCCATCAGCGTCATCGATTCGCCTGAGGGCGTGGCAAGTACTGAGGAAAAGGCTGACGCCCTTGTCTCTAATTTAGAAGACGTCCTCATCGGCGTGAAAACGGCGGACTGTGTCCCTGTTCTCATCGGCGATCCCGTCACAAAATCATATGCGGCGATTCACGCCGGGTGGCGCGGAACGGTCGAATCGATCGTCGCAAAGGCCGTCGAAAATCTTCGAAGGGTCTACTCAGCGAAACCCGAAGACATGATCGCCGCAATCGGGCCCGCGGCTGCATGTCGACGGTACGAGGTCGGGAGCGATGTAATAGATAGTTTTGAGCAGAATTTCGCTGACTCGCAACAATACTTTCAGCCGACGCGCGAAGGCCACGCACTCGTCGATTTGCACGCAGCGAATCGCGACCAGCTCGTCGCCGCGGGGCTCGCCGACGCGAATATTTTCACCGCACCGTTCTGCACGATGGAGCGGAACGATCTGTTTTTCTCTTATCGTCTGGAGAGCCGCACGCGAGCCAAGACCGGCCGACTGATGTCAGTTATAGGACGCGCGCGGTTAGATTAACTGTCTTAGTCGTCGGCGGATAGCAGACCTCGTCCGTACACGCCTGGTACTTGACCGGCACACGAACTGTGATCGAGTTGCCCTTGTAGTTTGCGGGCACCGTCACGGTAAACGTAAACGCCGTTCGGCCTTCGTACACATTTATCGTGTCGGTCGAAAAAGAAAACTTTCGATTCTTGCCGCGAGGGTACGAGACGGCGCCGAGCCGGATGCCTCGGGCGGCGGGGCGTACGGTCGTCGGTATCGCATATTCGCTGCCTGGTCGACTCGAGTTCGCATGAAGCCCGCCGGGCAAATACAGATAAGCCGTGGCGCGGGCAGCCTTGCCTCGGTTCACCGTTCCGTTCGCAATAGAACCCGAAACGCTCTGTGCATTCGCCTCAACCAAACCCGCGATCGCGATGACAGCGGCTACAAATAAAAGTCGTCCAAATCTCTGCTTCATACGTGTTCTACTTTACGATAAACCGAGACAGAAGGGTTTCAGTTTGAGTACGAACCTCGGCGCTCGCGGCTTCAATCATCGACACTTTTAGCTGAAAAAGGCCCTCGGCCGCTGACTCGCCGATCTTGTAAGTATCCACCACAATAATGCCAATTTCTTCCCGCCGAACCGCCAGGATGCGATATCGCTTTTCGCCGACCACCTCGTCAGCATCCGCGATAACATCATTGGATGCCGTGATCTGAGCGGCCGCTGCATCTGTAGTAGCCGAGCTGCGTATGACCTCGTAAGTCGCCTGCCGGAAATTCGCGGCATCGCCGAGACCATACTCGCGCGAATAGCCCTCAAGCTCGAGTCCCGTCGTGGGCTCTATCCTGTTCAAAAATCCCTCCGGCTTTTCGAAAACAAAATGAGCAGTTTCGATCCTCTCGGCCTCGAACGCCCCCGCCGAGACCCTTTTGATCCTGGTCGATGCATAGATCATCAGACCGACGAGAATCAATCCCGGAATCAGACATTCCATTAGGCTGCCGCCTCCATCGCCGCAAGTTGGCCGCACGCAGCATAGATATCTCGGCCACGCGGTTTGCGCACGTATGCATCGACGCCAAGCGATTCGAGAGTTCGCTTGAAACCGGCAATTCTATCCTCGGACGACGCCGAGTAATCTAATTGTTCCGCTCCGTTGTGCGGGATGAGATTTACCTTTACGCGATTGAGCTGGTAACGCTCGAGCAGTCTTGCGAGGTCTCGCGCGTGGGCATCCGAATCATTGACGTCGCCGAGCATCACATATTCGAACGTAAATCGCTCGCCGCGCCGCAGGCTTCCCTCAAACTCTTTTGCAGCCGTCATCAACTCATCGAGATTCCACCGTTTGTTGATCGGCATCAACTGGTCACGCTGCTCGTCGGTGGGTGCGGAGAGCGAGATCGCGAGGTGCGGCCGCGTGGCGAGCTGGGCGAATTTATATATTTGCGGGACGATCCCGGCAGTCGAAATAGTCACGCGGTTAGCCACGATGAAGAGCCCGTCCTCACTTGCCATTATCTCGATCGCCTTTACCAGATTGTCAAAGTTGAGAAAGGGTTCGCCTGCTCCCATGCCAACGAGATTTGTTCCGTGCGGCGTCTCGCCGCCCGCGCCATATACGTCATTGAGCACGGTGATGACCTGCTCGACGATCTCGCCGGTCGTAAGATTTCGCAGCAGACCGAGCTTGGCCGTGAGGCAAAAATCGCATTTGAGCGGACAGCCCGATTGCGAAGAAAAACATATCGTGTCGCGGCCCTCGCTCGGGATAAAAACCGTCTCGACCGGCATTCCTTCCGACGTCTTCATCAGGTATCGGCGGGTGCCGTCCGTTGAAATATATTTCGCTTCGACAGTGAGCCGCGAGATTTCCGCCGTCTCCTCTAGTCGGGCTCGAAAGCGTTTAGGCAGGTCACTAATATCGTCAAAAGACTTGAGTCGTCGCTCGTGTACTGCCTTAAAGACCTGAATGGCACGATAACTCGGCTCGCCCAGACCGGCGGCGAGAGCCTCGAGCGCGGCCCGTGTGAGACCTGCGATATGCACTTTATCGACCACTATTCCTAAAGTTTAACCGATCAGCCGCTAAACATCAGCCGACGTTTCGACGTATCATCGCAAGTAATATGAAACGAATAATCACGATCACAATTCTCATGCTCGCGATCTCTGCTCTTGCGGGAGCCCAAGCCCCTCAAGCCCCGAAGGAGGCGGCCGCCGCGGATGTGGCATCGGTTGACGCCATCATGAAGGCAGTTTACGAAGTGATCTCCGGCGACGCCGGCATGGCACGTGACTGGGACAGGTTTCGCTCGCTCTTTCATAAAGACGCCAGGCTGATTCCGTCCGGAAAGAATGCACAGACCGGCGTCTTCGGAGCCCGGGCGATGACGCCCGACGAATATGTCACGCGTGCAACTCCGGGGTTTGCCAAGGACGGCTTTCACGAGCGTGAGCTTGCCCGCCACACCGATACCTATGGCAATATTGCACAGGTTTTCTCGACCTATCACGCTTTCAGAAAATCGACGGACAAGAATCCGTTTCTCCGCGGTATCAACAGTTTTCAGTTGATGTACGACGGCAAACGCTGGTGGGTGATGACGATCTATTGGCAGGCCGAAACACCCGACGTTCCGATTCCGAAGCATTTCCTCAAGTCGGGAAACTAGGTCCTCCATCTATTTCGAGAGTGGCCATTCACCCCGAAACGCAAAGTCAGCACGCCCGGTCAGGACGATTTCTCCGTCGTTTCGCCAGACGACGCGCGTGATGCCGCCGGGCGAATGCACATTAACGGAGCGGTGGGTCTTTAGCAGGAAGGCGCTTAGCACCGCGGCCCCCGCCGAGCAGGTGCCCGAGGCGGCTGTCTCGCCCGCACCGCGCTCCCAGATTCGCAGTTCGATGTTCTCGGTGTCGATCACCCTTACGAAAACGACATTCACTCTGTCCGGAAATACCTGATGCGTTTCAATTTTTCGGCCGACGCTCCGCCAATCGAAGTCGAATGTATCGACAAAAATGCACGCGACCGGATTTCCGACATTCACCGCAGAGAATCCGTGTACGCGGCCATCTATTTCGATCGACTCATTTACCACCGCCTCGCGATGGCTCGATAAATGAACCGGAATCTCGTCTGACGAAAATTTCGGCTCGCCGATCTCTGCCTCAAACCAAAAGCCACCTACATCCTCGCGGTTAATCAGTCGGTAGTTCTTAACGCCGCTTCGGGTGCGGAGCCGCAGCGTTTTGTCATTCCAAATGTTTGAATGATAGAGATATGCGACGGCGCACCGCGTACCATTACCCGAAAATCCCGCGATACTCCCATCGGGGTTTACGATCTCGCACGAAAAATCCGCCTCACCCGCATCCACGGGCTCGATGATCGCGATGCCGTCCGATCCGACGCCCGCGTGACGGTGACAGATCTCTGTTGCGAGCCGATCGAGCGCAACGTCCGCGGCGATTTTGCCACGCTCGATGACGACGTAATCGTTGCCAAACCCGTGGAATTTTGAGAACTCGACTTTGCTCACTATTTTACTTTCGTTATCGCGACAATCGTCTCCGTGTGATCCCCATGCCTCAACGTAAAGTCCACCTTGTCGCCCACTTTCAGGGCGTCAAGCTTCGCCGGCTCGATCACGTAGAATTCCATGATCATCCTTGGCATTACGCCCGGTATGTCTTCGTGATCAAGCTCAACCGACTTAAGCTCCGTGTTAATTTTGGTGATCTTTCCCTTTCCGGGATAATCGCCGTTCTTGATCGGCGGCGCGCTCGTTGATGAAGGCGATTTGCTTAAAGGGCCATTTGTCTCAGGCTTTGATGAGATAGGGTTTGTTTCGACCTGCGAACAGGCGGCGCAGACGAGCAGGCATGCGAGATAGATAAGGGTTCGGGGCGCGTACATCTTAAAAGCATACGCGCTCGGAGTCGGGATTTGAAGCAGAATTTAGTATACCCAATCGGCGATAAACACATTCGTATCGCCCTCCTTAGCGGCATTTCTATTCGACGCGAAAACCAGCTTTTTGCCATCGGGCGAGAACATCGGAAACCCGTCGAACGTGTCATTAAATGTGATGCGTTCGAGGCCGGTACCGTCCAGGGTGATGAGTGCAAGATCGAAATTGCGCTTTCGCGGATCCGTCGCAAAGTAGTTTGTGCAGAAGATTACTCGCTTTCCATCAGGTGTAAAGAACGGCGCAAAGCTGCCGGCCGCGAGCGAGGTGATCTGGCGCTTATTTGTGCCATCTGCATTCATCACCCAGATCTCGAACGTCGTCGGAACGATCAGATGTTGAGCGAGAAGCGATTTGTAGCGGGCGATCTCGGCGCCTGTCGATGGGGTTGATCGCCTGTAGACGATCATTTTATTGTCCGGCGAATAAAATGCACCGCCGTCGTAACCGACCGCGTCCGTGAGCCGCTTTACATTGCGGCCATCGCCGTCCATCGAATAAATGTCCAGATCGCCATCGCGTTCGCTCGTAAAAACGATCTTCTTTCCGTTGGGACTCAGGGTCGCCTCTGCGTCATAGCCCGGCGTGCTTGTGAGTTTCTTAATACCGCTGCCATCCGATTTTGCGGTGTAGATGTCGTAGTCGGAATACACTGCCCACACGTAGCCCCTCGAGTAGTCGGGATTCGGCGGACAGTCCTTTCCGCCGCCGTGCGTCGACGCATATAGAACCTTCTTTCCGCCCTTGAAAAAGTATGAGCAAGTTGTGCGGCCTTCGCCGCTCGAAACCATTCGGATATTCGAGCCGTCGGCGTTCATCACGTATATCTGATCACAGGCGCGCCCGTCGCGCTTCGACTGGAAGATGAGCTGTTTACTGCCCGAGGAAAAGTACGCCTCCGCATTTTCACCCCCAAACGTTAGCTGTTTTACATTCTTGAGGTGTCTTTCACCGGTAGCCGAAGCGCCGCCAGCTTGAGCATTCACGCTTGCGCAGCAAAAAAGCACAAACGCGAGGAGGTACAACTTTTTCATAATTTCGATTATATTATTCAGGCTGGGCTAGAACGCATCCGTAATTAGTAGAAAAACGAATTACTCATTTAAGAACGGCTCCTCATAGCCTAAGCAAGCATGCGTGTCTAAGAGATGAATTTTGAGACCAACAAAGATGTACTCGATTGGTACGAGCGGCAAGATCGGGCCCTAACGCCGGAGTTTATTTCGTCGATTCCGTGGGATAAGGTGCGCGATACGCCTTTCGATCCTAAATTCGTCCCCGTGCTCTTCTATATGCGCGATGTTGAGACTCTGACTGATATGTATCACGACGAGCTTCGCCGGACGCCTACGGGGAAGGATCCGCACATCAGCAAGTTTATGGACCGCTGGGGCGTCGAAGAGATTACGCACGGCGAGATGATGAATCGGTTCCTAAACGAGCTCGGCTACGATACCGATGGTGACTGGCAGCAGCAGATCAGAGACGCGGTAACGCCGAGCTACCATGCTTATACGTACCTGCTCACAACGCTCACTAATCTGATTGGCAAGAAATTTACGGCCACTCACATGACCTTTGGCGCGATACATGAGATGGAGGCCGCTCAGGGCTATCGCCGTCTCAAGGCTCTAACCGACCACCCTGTGCTCAACCCGATACTCGATGCAATCATCCGCGAGGAATCGGCCCACAATCAGTTTTATTGGAGCGTCGCCCGTCTCGAGCTCAGCAAAAGCAGTACGGCGCGTCGTATCGCGCGATTTGTCGCCGATAAGTTCTGGGCTCCGGTAGGCCAGGGGTCGCTCGCCAAGCAACGGACCGAGTACCTCTGTGCCACGCTCTTCGCCGATCACGACGGTATTGACACGATCGACACAAAAGTCACTCGTCGCGTCCGCCAGCTTCCTGGCTTCGACGACATCACTAAGATCACCGAAACGATCGCAAATATGGCTGCGACCTCTACCGTTTCATTCGATGCGGCTCTGCCTTAACCGAAACTCTCTTCAACCGGCGGGCCGATAATATTCCACACCACTGCTCGTCTCGACCGACACTTTTCCTTCGCCCTCGGCGTAATCGAGGTGTGCGATCGATTCTGATATCGCAAGGAAACGATGCACATCGTGGTCGAATGAATCTGGAAAGAGCGTCTTCGCGACCTCGAACGCCGTAGTACCGTCTCCGGTCGCGAGGGCAATTACCTTCTTTTGGCGTTCGTCGATCGAGCGCACGTATCGGTGAAAGATTTCATCGAAATCCGTGACCGATTCACCGTGGCCGCCGTAGGCAAGTGTAGGCGAGAATGATCGCAAGCGGGCAAGGCTGACGAGATACTCGGCGAGGGAGCGAAAGCGCTTTGTGTTATCGAGGGGGTCTAGCGAGACGACCGGATTCGGAGTAATCCGCTTGAGTACGCAGTCGCCGCAGATGAGAGTTCGATCCGCCTCGCGGATAAATGAGCAGGAGCCGGGCGTGTGGCCCGGCGTATGTAGCACGCGTAAGCTGCCCGATACAAACTCGAGCTCCATATCATCCTCGAGTTTTTTGTATTCAGATTGATCGAGCGGGTCCGCGAGCAGGCTGATTTCCTGATACAGATCACGCATCTCGTCAAAGATCGATTCAGGAACTCCTGATCGCCGCAGCAGTGATTTGTGTTCATCCTGTGCAAGACGCCCAAAAAGGTGGCCCGTTTCCCAGTCGTGCACAAAGATTTCCGCATCCTTCGATTCATCGCGGACTCGCTTTGCAAGGCCGCAGTGGTCTTCGTGTGCGTGCGTCAGAACTATGCGCCGAACATCCGAAAATGAGATGCCCCGCCGCCCGAGCTCGCTTTTCAGTGCCTTGGCTGCGGCGTCGGTCTTTGGCCCGACGTCGATCAGCGTCAGCGGATCGTCCTTGATTAAATATACGTTGACATCGCCGACATAGAAGGGCGTGGGTATCGAAAGCTGTTCGATCTTCATACTGTGGTTACGAAAATATTACACTTTTGCTTGCTTAATACCTGTTTTTGGGTTAAAAATTTCAAGACTAATCTATTCCTGACCGAGGTCGTCCGCCGACGGTATTTGCAAAATTTGATTTGGGTGAGTTTCGAGACGCACTGTTCTCGTTAGCGGATACGATCTCGCTTCGTTTAAGGAGAAAAAATAATGAGAGCTTTCCCGTCTAGTGTTGTGACGACGGCTGCGCGCCTCGTGGCATGCCTTTGCCTTGCGGTTCTTTTCGTGGTGTCAGCGATCTCGCAGACGCAGGCGACCGCTGCCGACCTTTCCGGAACGGTCACGGACGCAACCGGAGCCGTCGTCGCTGGTGCTACCGTGCGTGCACGATCTGTTGCGACCGGCTTCGAGCGTGTCGCGACGACCGATACTGACGGCAACTATCAGCTCATCGGCCTGCCGCCGGTAGAATACGAAGTCACGGCTGAGGCCGCCACGTTTAAGCGAAGCGTACTATCGGGCGTCAAACTTACTGTGGGACAAAGTGCTGATCTGACAATAAAGCTCGAGATCGGCGATACAAACGTCGTGGTAAACGTCACGGGCGAGGATGTCCAGCTTGTGGAAACCGCTCGCTCGACTGTCTCAAATACCATCGACGAGGTTCGGATCGACAATCTCCCGATCAACGAACGAAGCGCGACCGGATTTGCCCTCACGCTCTCGACGGTTGGCCGCGACAACGGCCGCCCCATCGGGCCTGCTCCGACTTCTGGACTGAATATCGGCGGTCAGCGCGGCCGCTCGACTCAGATAAACGTTGACGGTGCGGACTTTACCGACAACTCGATCAATGCTGCCCGAACGACCGTTTCGCAGGAAGCGGTTCAGGGATATCAGGTCGCGACGAATTCATACACCGCCGAGTTTGGCCGTGCCACGGGCGGCGTAGTAAACGTGGTCACAAAACGCGGCACGAACGATTTTGCCGGTAATGTTTTCGGATTTATAAGGGACAAGAGTTTTCAGGCGAGAAACGCCTTTTCCCCGGTCGCCAATCCAGATTTTCGTCGAACTCAGTTTGGCGGAACCTTCGGCGGACCGATCATAAAGGACAAAACGTTTTTCTTCGCGGCCTTCGAGCGTCGTCAGCGCGACGAGTCAGGTTTCTTTACTTCTAATGTGGTGGGCAACCTCACCTCGTCGGCATCGATTCCGGTCATACCCGGACTCAATCCTTTTGCTCGCACCTTTGTTAACCTTACCGCCGAACAGGCGGCAGCGATCAATGGACTGGTGGCGTCCGGCATCCCCGCAAATATCTGTGCCGCACGAGCCTATGCATTCTTTGCGTCAAGCGGCGGCCAAACGGCGCTCACGGGGACGAATCCTCTGACGAGTCCGAACGATGGCAGCGCGTGCCCGGCGATTTCTCCGATAACGCCGGGGACGGTCGGCCCGAGGTTCCTGTTGACGGGTGCACCCGTGCCGACAGGCACGACGAATGCAAACGGCCTGCCTATTGCGTTTCGTGCTCTCAATGGCTTGGATCGAATTTTCGATGTTACGGAACGCGCGAATTTCTTTACGCTTCGTGGAGATCATAGCCTCGATCGCCTGAATCAGCTTTCGCTGCGTTTTGGTTACAACACCGGCAATCTGACGGGAATTCAGGTCGAGTCGCAGAACCAATCGCTCGGTCAGAACGATTTTTCGCGAACCGGCATAACGACCCTCAAAGATCTGTCCTTCGCCGCTGCTCTTAATTCGACGATCAATGCGACGATGGCCAACGAAATGCGATTTAGCTACGGTCGTCGTGACACCACGTTCCGCTCCCAGAACGGCGACGCGGTTGCGTTTAACATCGCCGACACGGCTTTTATCGGTCGCGAGCTTTTCTCGCCCGTCGATCGAATCGAAAACCGTTATCAGCTCGTCGATAACTTTAGCTGGGTCGTGGGCGATCACACTCTGAAATTCGGCGGCGATTTCAACGTGATAAATATCCCACGTGCGTATTTTGAATTAAACTTCGCCGGTCTCTTTAACTTCGGAGATTTCGCTGCGAGCAATCTCAATCCGGGCTTTGCCGGGCTGCCGGCATTTACGCCGGTGCAAAGCTATGGCCTCGGTCTCCCGTCCATCTACGTACAGGGATTCGGCAATCCGAACAGTACGATCAAGAACCGCCCCATCGCATTCTTTGGACAAGACTCGTGGAAGGTCAACAATAAATTGACCCTCAATTACGGACTCCGCTACGACGTGGAGTTCACGCAGACGATCGCACCGGTCGCTTTCCGCGACCCGCTGACCGGCATCAATCTCTCAGCCGGCGATATCCTCGCCGCTCAGGACGCAATGGGAGTCCAGCAGGGTATCCCGCGAGACAACAATAACTTTGCCCCGCGCGGCGGTTTTGCTTATGACATATTCGGTAACGGCAAGACTGTTGCCCGAGGCTCGATCGGTCTCTACTACGATCACCCGCTCCTGGCCGTTGCGTTCAACTCGGACATCGCTGATGCTGCGCAGCAGCAGCAGGCTGTATTGACCGCGGGTTCGCCGGTGCCGGTGGGTGCGTCAGGACCGACGCTGCTGAATGCCGCCCTCGTATTTCACGGAACGGTGTGCGGTAATCAGGGATCGAACGCCGCACTCTGCGCGGCATTCGGAAATCCGGTGACGCCGGGCGTTGCCGCCTCGGCACAGTACCAGTTCGGCCGACAGCGTTTCAACGACCAGACCTTCCCCGGCTTCGGACCGGTGCTGCCATTTACGTTGCCGATCGCAAAGGATTTCAAGTACGCGTACGCGACCCAGGCAAACCTCGGTATCGAGCAGCAGCTCACGCGCGATATGTCGATGTCCGCGTCGTACATCTTTGTCGGTGCTCACAACCTGCCGCATCCGACGGATCTAAACACACCAAATACGGCGCTGCAGATTCAGAACTTCCAGCACTTCTTCGGTGGTGCGCTTCCGACCAGCACGCAGCAAGCGGTCGCCTTTTCGATCGCAACAACGGCACCGGGTTCGCCCACAGGCGTTGGTTGTGCGGTCGTCATACCCGGAATGGTTGCACAGTGCCCGACCGGCCGAGTCGTTGCTCCGGCAATCGCTAATTTCTTCCGTCCCAACGCCCCGAACTACTTCCTTGCGGCCGCTCTCTCAGGCGGTGCTGTTTCGAAAGCGGTCCTGGATTCGCAGCTCGCCGGCAGTCTTCGCAACCCTGGAGCGCTCACGCCATTTGGTTCGGTAAATGCTCAGGTCTCGGACGGCAACTCGAACTACAACGCGATGAACCTCGAGCTCAAGCGCCGCTTTGCCAATAACATGACGTTCCTCGCGAGCTACACGTGGTCGCACTCGATCGATGACTCGTCCGACCTTCAAACGCTGCTGATCCCACAGGATGTCACCAACTTCCGGGCCGAACGTGCCGACTCGCTGTTCGATCAGCGGCATCGATTTGTGTTCAGCGGTCTGATTAGCTCGCCGGAGAGTTGGCGTTCGGGCAGCACCTGGCAAAAGGTGCTGAGCGACTTTACGATCGCACCGATCCTCGAGATCTCTTCGGGTCGCCCGTTCAACATCATCACAAACGTCGATGCGAATAACGATCAATCGACGCAGACTGACCGTCCCGATGTTCGAGCCGACGGGACACTTTGCACGCCGACTGTCGCAACCACGGGGCCCGGAGCCGTGCCGGTCGGCGCTCCGTGTTCGCTTTTCGATGTTAATCAGGCCAGCCAGGTCGTCTTTGGCACCGGAAATCTCGGCCGCAACGCTGGCCGTACGCATGGTTATGCCTCGCTCGACCTCCGGCTATCGAGGGCGATTCGCTTTGGCGAGCGATATAGGCTCGATCTGATCGCCGAAGGATTTAACCTCTTCAATCGTTTTAATGAGGCGTCCGCGTCGCCATTCTTCCAGGCCGTGAACGCGCGAGGCGAGCGGGCACCGAATGGCCGCTACTTTAGCCGGCCGACGGCGGCCTATGATCCTAGGCAGTTCCAGTTTGGAGCGAAGTTTACGTTCTAAGGCGATGCCCGAGGGAATTGCTTCCAACGCCGGATGGTACTCTAACCATCCGGCGTTTTTTATGTCTCGATTTGAAGACGAACTAAAACAAAAAGCATCCTCGCTCGGAATCGACAAAATCGGCATCGCGCCAGCCGATGCCCTTATGGGTGAGGGAGAGCGGTTACGTGAGTGGCTCGACCGAGGCTATCACGGCGAGATGGCGTGGATGGAGCGTGAGCCGGAGAAACGCATCGATCCATCCGCAATATTCCCGAATGCAAAGTGCGTGATAGTCGCCGCAGTAAACTATTTCACCGATCATACGCATTCTAATGCCGCGGAAGCCGGCAAGATCTCACGGTACGCCTGGGGCGATGATTATCACGATGTGTTGCGCGAAAAACTCGCCGGTCTACTCGATTGGATTAGCGAAAAGCGACCGGGAACAGAAGGCAAGATCTGCGTCGACACAGCTCCGATGATGGACAAGGCCTGGGCTGTCCAAGCAGGCTTAGGCTGGATCGGTAAGCATTCGAATCTAATCACAACCGAATTGGGCTCGTGGGTGTTTATTGGAGAGATCATTCTCGATATCGAGCTCGTGGCCGACGCCGAACGGATCGACGACCACTGCGGCACATGCACGGCGTGTCTCGAAGCGTGCCCGACAAATGCGATCGTCGAGACCTATGTCGTCGACTCGCGCAAATGTATCTCATACGCGACTATCGAGTTGCGGGACGAGACTCTTCCCGCCGAGATCGCTGAAAATCTCAACGGCTGGCTCTACGGCTGCGATATTTGTCAGGAGGTGTGCCCGTGGAATCGATTTGAACAGGCGACAAGCGAAGCTCGCTTTGCACCGCGAAATGGCGAAACGGAGTTGCCACTCAATCGCCTCGCCGTGATGGAACACGATGAATATGTGGAGCGATTTCGCCGCTCGGCCATGAAACGAACTAAGCTCGCCGGGCTGCAACGAAATGCAAGAGCTCTCAGCCAAAAGGTATAATCACGATTGTGCCCTTAGTCGACGCCCACAACCGGACGATCCGTGACCTGCGAATCTCGCTTACGGACCGTTGTAATTTTCGCTGCTTCTACTGCCTGCCAAATGGTGAGCCGCCGCTTGCACGCAAAGAGACTATTCTCACGTTCGAGGAGATCGAGCGAATCGCGGAGATCTTCGTTTCACTTGGCATCGAAAAGATCAGACTTACGGGCGGCGAGCCGCTGCTGCGACGCGATCTCGTCCCGCTCGTGCACAAACTCGCCCAACGAAAACCGCAACTCGCCGACCTTGCGCTTACAACGAACGGATTTGATTTCACGCGGCATGCAGTAGCCCTAAAAGCTGCGGGGCTAGACCGCGTGACGATCAGTCTCGACAGTCTCAATCGCGAAAAGTTTCTGGATATTACGGGCGTCGACGCGCTGACGAAGGTGTTGGACGCTATCGATACAGCACGCTCGGCGGGCTTCGAGAATCTGAAGCTCAACGCCGTGATCGTACGTGGCCGAAATGACGATGAGATCGCGGATTTCGCTCACTTCGCTCGGATACGTGCCTTGAGTTTTCGCTTTATCGAGTTTATGCCGCTCGACAGCGGCCATGAATGGAGTCGTGATCTCGTCGTCCCGGGACGCGAGATCCGCGATCGAATAGAAGCCGTTTATCCGCTTAGACTAAGAGACGCGTCGCGAGGCAGCGAGACCGCGTGGAAGTATACGTTTGCCGACGGCGCTCCCGGCGAGATCGGCATAATCGCACCGGTCACAGAAGCGTTCTGCGGCGCCTGCTCACGCATTCGTTTAACCGCCGACGGGCAGATCCGCACATGCCTCTTTTCAACAACCGAGCACAATCTTCGCGATCTAATGCGCGCCGGCGCATCGCGAGATGAGATCGTCGCATTCATCGAAACCGCCGCTTCAAAAAAAGAAACCGGCCATCAGATCAATGCTGACCACTTCGTGCAGCCATCGCGGACGATGAGTTTTATCGGAGGCTAATCACCGGCCTTGTTTTTATATTCCGCAGGAAGGCCGCTCCTGACAACACTTTTTAAGGCGGCGACGAATTTGTTCAGTTCCTTAGGCGTCGTGTACGGGCCGGGTGATACGCGCATGGCGTTGGCAAATGGTGAGTGACGGCCTGATTTATCTTGGACGAGAATTCCTTTTTCTTTCCGTAGGTATCTGACCAACGCGGTAGACTGCATATCTCTCACGGCAAACGAAGCTACTCCAAAAGATCGTTCCGTTTGCAACGGCGTCAATATTTCTATTCTCGATTCGCCGCTGATCTTATCCTGCCAGTATTTACCGAGGTATCGCATCCGGCTTAGCTTGCGCTCTGGTCCGAGCATTTGCTGGAAGGTAATTGCCTCGCCGATGGACGCATTTGCGGCCATATTGATCGATCCCGCCCATTCGTATAGGTCCATCGGGTATTGAGAGGTGTCCCATGACGGAGGGTGTAGCGGCCAGACCTTTCCGACGTGTTCTTTTCTCATTACGAGCACACCTGAACACAGCGGCCCACCCAACCATTTGTGCAGCGAAGTCGCTAGGAAGTCACAGCCTATCCGATCAAAATTCACGTCCAGCATCCCGACACTTTGTGCCGCGTCGACGAGAACGGCAACACCTCGCTCACGGGCCGCCTCGGTCACCTCGGCCACTGGCAGGATCTCGCCTGACCATGCACTGACGTGCGAAATAAGAAGGAGTTTCGTGCGGGGACTGATCGCTTGTTTGATCCGGGTTACCAACACGAGTTTGTCTTCGCCAGCCGCAGGAACAGGCACCGTCTTAATCACAATCCCATCGCGTTTGGTACGCTGAAGAATGGTTTCGATCATGTCCGGATACTCGTGGTTTGTAACGAGTATCTCGTCGCCCGCCGCTAACGGAAATCCGTGTAGAACTGTATTGAGTCCAAACGTTGCGTTCGGCGTCATGGCGAAACGCTCTTCTTGTGTACCAAGGAGTTTGGCCAGATTCTTCCTGATATCTTTGCCGGTGTAAGCCCACAGTTCGCCAAACCGTTCGGCTGGGGCCTGACTCAGTCGCCTCGACCTCTTAGCAAATGCGTCGAATACCGCGGTGCTCGTTGGTGATGTGTTGGCATGATCGAGATCGATAAAATCGGTCGGGGAAACGTAAAGAGACCTTATCTTTCGCCAAAAGGCCTCGTCCTGTGCAACTTCTACGGGACCTAGGTGGGAGATATCGCTCACAACATTCGCCAGAGCAGCGGACGAACCAGCCATCAAATTGCCCAATATCCCAACGGCCGCAACCCCTCCGGAGCGTCTAAAAAACTCTCGTCTTTCCATAGCATTTCCTTTTTTAACTCTGCTTCCTTCCAAACATATCCAGGCCGACAGCCGCCACGAGGATCGATCCTTTTACGATGTCCTGTAGATAATCTCGCAGGCCGTAGAGAGACATTCCGTTATCGAGACTCGCCATGATGAGTGCACCGAGGCAGGCGCCAAAAATCGTGCCGCGGCCGCCGACCAGCGAGGCCCCGCCGATGACACACGCTGCGATTGCATCGAGCTCCTTGAGCGTTCCGGCGTCGGGAGTCGAGCTGCCGACTCGTGCGGCGAATATGAGCGCGGCGATGCCGGTGAGGGCCCCGAGGAGCGCATAAACGGCGACAACGTTTTTCTTATTGTTGATTCCGGAAAGTCGCGCGGCCTCCGCGTTGCCGCCAATCGCGTAGAGATATCGGCCAAATGTTGTCGAGGTCGTCAAGAATGCGCCGGCGAGGGCGACCGCGACAAAAATCAGGACCGGGACCGGCACGCCTTTCTCCTCAAACGCATTCATCACTAGAATGAACGCGATGATCGCCCCGATCGGGATAACGGCCTTGAGGATCTCCGCTACATAATTCGCGTCGCCAAGCCCATATTGCTTCAAGGAACGGGCGCGCCGAATTGCCATCAGAATCACCAACCCGATCGCAACAAGTCCGAGTACGATACCCGCGGCCGGTCCAATATAGCTTTGACCGATCATCTTAAACGCGTCGTCCGAGATCGGAATGGTGTTACTGCCAAGCAGCCATTTTGTCGCGCCGCGCCACGCGAGAAGCCCGCCCAGCGTAACGATAAATGCGGGAATATTCACGTAAGCCGTCAGCGATCCCTGGATGAGCCCGATACCAACGCATACGAGGACCGCGAGGGCGATCGCCACCGGCAGCCCATATCCCGACGAGAGGGCAATGGCGGCGACTCCCCCGGCAAAGCCGAGCACTGAGCCCACCGATAGATCGATATTCCCTGAGACGATCACCATCAGCATCCCGACGGCAAGAATTCCCGTAACCGACATCTGCGTCATCAGATTGGACAGATTGCGCGGCGTCAGAAAGATCAAATCCGTCAGCCAGTGAAAGAAAACCCAGATGAGCGCGAGCACGCCGATCATCGCGTAGGCACGGACAGAAATGCCCGACACCATAGATTTCTTTTCTTTGATCATAGTTTCAATGATTTCCAGTCGCGGCCGCCATCACCTTTTCGGGCGTTGCCTCACTGCGCGAAAACTCGCCCGTCACTCGGCCCTCGTAAAGCACAATTATCCGGTCCGACAGGCCTATCACTTCACTCAACTCGGACGAGACGAGAACGATTGCCAGACCTTCTTTTGCGAGACGATTGATTTCGGCGTAGATCTCCTGCTTTGCACCGACGTCGATGCCGCGCGTGGGTTCGTCGAGGAACAGTATCTTCGGCCTCGTGAGCAGCCATTTACCGAGAACGACCTTCTGCTGATTGCCGCCCGATAAGGTTTCAGCGACGGTAAATGGAGTGTTTGCCTTCACTCGAAGCTGCGTCATCATGCCGCTCGCCGCGACGTTTTCACGCGATTGGTTTGTCAGGAAGCTGCCGGATAAATGATCCAGACCCGCGAGGGTCATATTGTCGCGAATCGTTTGTTCGAGGATCAGGCCGTAACGCTTTCGGTCCTCCGTAACAAATCCGAGGCCACGCCGAATTGCGTCCGCCGGAGAACCGGGCCGAAACCGCTCACCGTCAACCTCGATCTCGCCGCTCACTTTCCCTCGCCACGCACCGAATATTGCACTTAAGAGCTCCGAGCGTCCTGCTCCCATAAGCCCGGCGATGCCAACTATTTCTCCGCGCCGAACGGAGAACGAAACATCCTTGACGATCGGGTCATTCGGCCGATCGAAAGGAAAAACTCTAAGACTCGTGACGCTGAGGGCCACGTCACCAATATCGTGATCGGGCGTCGGGAATATTTCACCGACCTCGCGGCCGACCATCGCGGCGATGGTTTTGTCTTTCGTCAGATCGCTTGCGCGATATGTCCCGACGGTGCGGCCATCGCGAAGCACCGTAATGAAATCGCTCATACGAAAAACTTCATCGAGCTTGTGCGAGATATAGATCATCCCGACGCCGCGCGACTTGAGTTTTCCGAGAATCGTGAATAGGGTCTCAACCTCGCCCTCGGCAAGCGCGGCCGTTGGTTCGTCGAGTACGAGAATCTTTGCGTTCTTCGACAGCGCTTTTGCGATCTCGACGAGCTGCTGGACCCCGATGCCGAGACTTCCTACCGTTGCACGCGGATCGATGGTGAGATGCAGGTCGGTGAGGAGCTCTGCGGCGCGATGATAGAGCTGCGACCAGTCGATCACCCCAAAGCGCGACGGCTCTCGCCCTAGAAAAATGTTCTCCCCGACCGTCAGTTCTTTAACGAGTGAAAGCTCTTGAAAGATGATCGCGATACCCGCATCCTCTGAGTCGCGAACGCCGGAGAAACGTCGCGGTTCGTCCTCGATCAAAATCTCGCCGTCAAACGTCCCCGCCGAGTGAACGCCGGAGAGCACTTTCATCAGCGTCGATTTTCCTGCCCCGTTCTCGCCGGCGAGCGCGTGAAACTCTCCCTGCTCGAGCCTAAAGCTCACACCATCGAGCGCCCGAACGCCGGGAAACTCTTTAACGATATTTCGCATTTCGAGCAGCGGCATGTGTGGCAAATTTTAGCACGCCTCATCTATACTCAGAATTGATGCCCGATCAATCATCAATTGAATCGACACTGCAGGAATCGCGTGTTTTTCCGCCGCCTGCGCACTTCGCGGCAGATGCCCACGTAAAAAGCTTTGATGAATACGAACGCCTGTTTGCCGAGGCAGCGGCGGATCCGCAAGCTCATTGGGCAAGGCAGGCCGACGAGCTGCATTGGTTTAAGAAGTGGGACACGGTACTCGAGTGGAATGAACCGCACGCCAAGTGGTTCGCGGGCGGCGAGATAAATATTTCCTACAACTGTCTCGACCGGCATTTGGAAACTCGCGCAGACAAGCTCGCATTCATTTGGGAAGGCGAGCCTGGCGAGCAGCGACGGCTAACGTATCGCGAACTGCACGCCGAGGTTTGTCGATTCGCGAATGTTCTTAAGAAGCTCGGCGTCGGTAAGGGCGATCGCGTGGCGCTCTACATGCCGCTGGTCCCCGAGCTCGCTATTGCGATGCTTGCGTGCACCCGCATTGGCGCGGCGCATACGGTGATCTTTGGCGGTTTCTCGGCAGATGCGATTCGTGATCGAGTAAATGATTGCGGATGTGTCCTGATCGTCACGGCCGATGGCGGATACCGGCGCGGCAGTGAAATAAAACTCAAAGCGATTGTCGATGAGGCTGTGCAAGGCACGCCGACGGTTCAAAGTGTCGTCGTATTCAAACGTACAGGTTCGGAAATAGACATTACGGAAGGCCGTGATCACTGGTGGCACGACTTGATGGCGTCGGTCGATGCCAGTTGCGAAGCCGAGCCGCTCGATTCTGAGCATCCGCTATTCATCCTCTATACCTCCGGCACGACCGGTAAACCGAAAGGCATCCTGCACACAACGGGCGGCTATCTCACGCAGGCTGCATACACGACGAAGCTCGTTTTTGACCTCAAGGATGACGACATTTACTGGTGCACCGCGGACATCGGCTGGATCACCGGTCACAGCTATGTCGTCTATGGGCCGCTGGCAAACGGTGCGACCGTTTTTATGTACGAGGGTGCGCCAAACTTTCCCGATTTTGATCGTTTCTGGGACATCATTGAGCGTAACAAGGTCTCGATTTTTTATACCGCGCCGACCGCCATCAGGGCGTTTATAAAATGGGGCGATGAGTACCCAAATAGGCACGATCTCTCGTCGCTTCGTTTATTGGGGACTGTAGGCGAACCGATAAATCCTGAGGCCTGGATGTGGTATCACGAGAAGATCGGCGGCGGCCGCTGTCCGATCGTCGACACTTGGTGGCAGACCGAAACAGGTTCGATCATGATCTCGCCTCTTCCGGGTGCGACACCGACGGTGCCGGGGACGGCAACGAGGCCGCTGCCGGGAATTCTGCTTGACGTCGTCACAAAGTCGGGCGAGAGCGTTGGCGTTAACGAGGGCGGCTATCTCGTTGCAAAACATCCCTGGCCGTCAATGCTCAGAACTATCTGGGGCGACGACGAACGATACAAGAATACCTATTGGTCCGAGATACCAGGTCACTATTTCGCCGGCGATGGCGCACGTCGCGATGAACGCGGTTACTTTTGGATAATGGGGCGAGTCGATGACGTGATAAACGTCAGCGGGCATCGTCTCGGGACCGCCGAGATCGAGTCGGCACTCGTCTCACACGAGACCGTCGCCGAGGCGGCCGTCGTCGGCCGTCCCGATGAAATAAAAGGTCAGGCGATTTCTGCATTTGTCACACTCGAAGGCGGACGCCAGGGCAGCGACGAATTAAAAGAGGCTCTCCGGGCACACGTCGCGAAAGAGATCGGCTCTCTCGCAAAACCGGACGATATTCGGTTCGCAGACATGCTTCCGAAAACTCGTTCGGGAAAGATCATGCGCCGCCTCCTGCGCGAACTCGCGACGAGCGGCAGCGTCTCAGGCGACGTCACAACACTCGAAGACTTTGCGGTACTCGAAAGGCTACGCGACGAGGACTAATCTTTGGCCGACGATATTCTCAATTCCTCTATCGAGGAACTTGCCGAAGTCGGGCGAGAATTTTCCCGGCCGCGGGGTGTGCTGGGAACAGGCGGGAATTTTAGCGTGCTGATGTTGATCGTAAAATTTCTGTTTGAGGTCGAAGGGCGCGCTTCAGATGGGTAGGTAACAAATATGGCAAATCTTGAAACTGCTACTTTAGCCGCTGGGTGTTTTTGGTGCGTCGAGGCCGTCTTTGACGATCTGGTAGGCGTCGAGGACGTCATTTCGGGATATTCCGGCGGGCACAAGGAGAATCCGACCTATCAGGAGGTGTGCTCCGAGACAACGGGCCATGCCGAGGTGGTGCAGATCCGGTTCGACCCCGAGACGATCTCGTTCGCCGATATCCTACGCATTTTTTTCACGGTTCACGATCCGACAACACTCAATCGGCAGGGCAATGACATCGGCTCGTCATACCGGTCCGCGATCTTTTACCATAGCGACGAGCAGCGTAACGTTGCCGAAGAAGTCCTTGCCGAGATCACGGTAGAGCAACTCTATCCGAACCCCATCGTTACGGAGATCACCGCTTTTGACAAATTCTGGAGTGCCGAGGACTATCATCAGGAATATTTTGCAAATAACCCTGCCCAGCCATACTGTGCCGCCGTGGTGGCACCCAAAGTCGCTAAGTTTCGGAGCAAGTTTGCCAGCCGACTCAAGGGGTGAGGCCCGATCGCCCTTTTTTTATCTAGAGTATTCCAAACAGCATGAGGATGCCGATCACGATAAAGCCAATCGCGACTATTCGCTGAAGCCATTCGGTCGGGACGTACTGCGAAAGGATGCCGCCAAAAGTGACTGCGAGTATCGTGACTGCCATGAGGGCGAGGCAAGCCCCGAGCAGCACGGAAATTTTCGATTCCGCTTTCGCGCTCATCGTAATTACGGCAAGCTGCGTCTTATCTCCCAGCTCCGCGAGAAACAGCGTCAGAAATGCGGTTCCAAATACTTTCCAGTCCATAATCACCACAGTCTATATTAGGCGTAAGGCGCGCACGAGTAATAGCGAAACATTCAACCTCGGACGTTCGGCCTCCCTTCGTGCGCGCCTTGCGTCGCGGACGCTTTTGATTCAGAATGCCGCGTAACTTCTTTTCCCTGACGGTTTTGAGACGCGTATGGCATATTCACTTTTTCGCAAGAAATCTATCGCGCAGATCCAGGCGGACGCGGAAGCCGGCCTGACCGAACACGCGGGCGACGGTCCTCAGCTTCGGCGAACCTTGAAGCTTCGCGATCTCACGCTCATGGGTATCGCGGCGATCATCGGCGCGGGCATCTTCGCGATGATCGGCGGTGCCTCGTTCAAAGGCGGGCCCGGCGTGGTCCTGCTGTTTCTCTTCTCCGCGATCGCGTGCGGTTTCTCGGCCTTGTGCTACGCGGACTTTGCATCGAGAATACCGGTCGCGGGCTCGGCTTACACGTACTCATACGCGAGCTTTGGCGAGCTATTCGCATGGATAATCGGTTGGGACCTGATTGTCGAGTACGCCATCGGCAACATCGCGGTCGCGATCTCGTGGAGCGACTATTTCACGAGGTTGATGTCAGGGTATGGGCTCAAGATTCCCGCATACCTGACGATGGATTATCTGTCGGCATCGCGCGGATATGACGGAAGTCAGGAAGTCGTCCAAACCGCGATCGCGAGCGGGCAGACGCTGGAATCGCTGAGCGTAATGAAGGGAGACGATCTCATCGCGATCTCAGACAAACTGACTGCCAACTCCGTCGAGGCATATAGTGCCTGGACGACCGCACCGATGATCGGCGAATGGCGAGTAATCGCAGATCTTCCTGCATTGGTGATGGTCGTGCTGATCACGATCCTGGTGTACATCGGCATCCGCGAATCGAAGATCGTCGGAAACGCGATGACGATCCTGAAAATTGCGGTGATTCTCGCTGTAATCGTTCTCGGCGCGATGTTCGTAAACACCGACAACTGGACGCCGTTTCTACCAAATGGAATGGGCGGCGTAATGGGGAGCGTCGCTGCAGTTTTCTTTGCCTATATCGGATTTGATGCTCTCTCGACTACTGCGGAGGAATGCGAGAATCCGCGTCGCGATCTGCCTCGGGCGATGATCGCATCGCTAATAATTTGCACGATTTTGTACGTCCTGCTCGCACTTGTGCTGACGGGAATGGAGCCGTTTAGAAATCTGAACGTGGGCGATCCGCTTGCATTTGTTTTCCGCGACAAGCTGCCGTGGCTATCCGGTGTGATTGCTATCAGTGCGGTCATCGCGATGGCAACAGTTTTCCTTGTATTCCAGATCGGCCAGCCGCGTTTGTGGATGGCGATGAGCCGCGACGGCCTGCTGCCGAAGATCTTTTCGTCGATTCATCCGAAGTACAAGACGCCGTGGTTCGCAACAATTGTGACTGGTATCGTCGTCGCGGTGCCGGCGCTCTTTATGAATCTGACTGAGGTTACGGACCTCGGCGTGATCGGGACGCTGTTTGCGTTTACGATGGTGTGCGGCGGCATCCTATACAAGGACAAAGAGTTCGGCCGCGAAGGGCGATACGTGCCGTATATGAATTCGGCCTACATCGCGCCCATTCTGCTCGTCGTGATTGTCGGCCTGCTGATCTATTTCAATGGCGAGGCGGTGCGCACGTTCTTTACGGACTTCGCGCCAACTGCGGACGATCTGGAGAATGACGTCATGACGTCGCAGGACGTGTTTTTCACACGATTACCGTACTTCGTCTTTTCGGTCTTTTCGATAATCATGACTGTCCTCGCTGTCGTAAAGCGCTTCTCGCTGATACCGCTTCTCGGCGTCATGTCCTGTACGTACCTGATGACCGAACTTGGATGGACGAACTGGGTGCGTTTTGGAATATGGCTCGCCGTCGGCCTTGTGATCTATGGTCTCTACGGCTTCTGGAACAGCAAGCTCCACGAGCGTGAAAGTAAGGGAACGGTCTACTGATAACGCGACTCCCTCGCCGGCATGAAGAGCATCCTCATCGTCGAAGACGAGCAGCATATCGCCGACGGCCTCAGGTTTAATCTCGAGGCCGAGGGCTTTGCTGTGACTATCTGCGGCGAGGGCGAGTGTGCACTCGCGGCGATTCGCGATTCCGAATATGCCGCAATCGTGCTGGATGTGATGCTGCCCGGAATCAATGGTTTTGAGGTCGCGCGGCGGGTTCGCGAGTCTGGTAATTTCACGCCGATACTGATGCTCACCGCACGCGGCCGCAGCGAGGACGTTCTAAACGGCTTCGACGCAGGGGCGGACGACTATCTGCCAAAGCCCTTTGAGCTCTCGATTTTTCTCGCCCGATTAACTGGCCTTCTGAGGCGAAGTAGTTGGAACGAGACAAGACGTGAGACGCAGGTTCACGAGATAAACGGACGCACGGTCGACCTCGAAAATCTGGAACTCAGAAATGAAGGCGAGGTCGTCCAACTGACACTGATGGAGGCGAAGCTGCTGCGATATCTGATCGAGAACGAAGGTCGCGCCGTTTCCCGCAAATCTATCCTCGAAGAGGTCTGGGGCCTGCAGGAAGACACAGATACCCGCGCCATCGACAACTTTATGGTCCGGCTGCGCCGCCACCTCGAGGACGAGCCGAACAACCCGCAGATCCTGCAGACCGTCCGCGGCGTAGGCTACCGATTTGAGCCCGCACGTAAGTAGCAGGCGATCCTCAACGCGCGGAATAATTTATCCTCGCGAGCACCTCTATCTTCTCTCTCCACTTCTCATGCAGTTCCCATCGCCAGAGCTCGATCTCGGGAGCCAGGCTCGCGGCAAAGAATTCAAAATCCCGATGAAAGCTCCATGCCGGCGCAACGAGATAGACGAGGACACTCTCGTCTTTGATCTCGCGACCCTCGAAAAGATTTGCGGCCGCGAGCGTTCCCCTGCGGCGCAGCAGTTCAATCTTTCGCCAATAATCGGCGGCCTGAAAGACGGCCTCGCGGTTCGGCTGCGTCTTTAGCTCAATAACGACGAGTCGCCCATCGCGACGAAGGGCGAGCAGGTCGATCTTGTCATTCGCCGAGCGAAATTGGTTGTAGATCGGCGACAAGATGAGATTGGAATCGAGCAATTTGATATTGCGCCGCAGGATTGACTCAAGCCATGCCTCGGGTGCCGCGCGGTAGAGGTCGTGGCGTTTATTCGACGCATCACACGTGCGATGAGATTCGAGCTCGCGGACCATTTCGATGAAGTCGTCGGCCGTCTCCTGCGACAGAATCTGTCGCCGGATACCGACTCCGAACCACGCGCTGTCGCGGCCCGCGCGCATCGGCCTCACGCGCGCTATCGGCAGGCCATGAAAACGCAGCGTCTCGCCCTGTTTCGATACGACCGCGTCGATTGCTTCGGGCGATGTAGCGATGATCGCACGTGCCGTATTGCTTAAATTTAGAGCCGCGGCAATGCGAGCTTGCGCGGCTTTTCACGCCAGAGCTCGGCAATGCGCCTCGCGGGCAATGGGGCCAGCCGAGGCGGCTCGATTTTGCGGTCAATGTATATGACGGTAATCTTCGCCTTCCACCGCTCGCTCATGAGGGCGTGCAGCTTTTGCACGATGCGCATCCTCGCGCGCTCGCCAATGATCCATATCTCTAGGGTTGGCTTCTTTTTGCGTGCGCCAAGTTTTTCGAGCCACAGCATCGCGCTCGTGATTAGTGTTTCGGGTGAGATCTTTCCCGTCACGTCCGCGATCGCCGCGAGCGGCTGTCTGTTCTCGGATTCGAACTCTATCTGCGCGATTCGGCCGTTGTCAGCGTTTAGAGCCACGCGTCCGAGGGTGTAGCTCACAAAGCTTGTTTCGATCAGCTTCGCGATCTCATTCGCCGTCTTTAGCCGTGCGATCTCGACCTCGACGGCGAGTTCGGACGCGGCGACGCGCGACACTAACCGTACCGTTTCTCGCTCTTTACCAAACGCGGAGGCTAGGTCGAGTCGAATCTCGCCGTCGAGCACGGCCGCGTCGGTAACGCGCTTCGAGTGAAAGCCGGCGTCATCCAGGAACCCAAAAAACGTCTTGCCTTTCTCACCGTCAATTACTATCTCGCTTCGATCCAGGGGAAAGGTTCGTCCAAAATCCCGCACGAGCAGCCACTCGTGATGGGCGTTGAGCGAGGAATTGATTTCGTCGGGACTCACCATTCGTGATTCGCTGCAAAGTAATCGATCATCGCTCGCGACCAGTCGTCGTACCCTTTCTCCGACGGATGGATGCCATCGGCGAAGAATCCGTCGAGCGGCACGTCTACCGGCTGCGGAAAATAAAAAACGCGATCGAGCCGCGGCGCAAACTCACGAATATTCGCGTCATGCATTCTCGACAGCTTCCACAGGATTGATTTAACCGGCTCGGGCATTATCGGCGACATCACGATCATCGGGCAGTTGGATATGAAGATAATCGCTTCCGGATGCCGGTCGCGAAGCACGCCGATCAGCTCTGTCATATCACGCCGCCAACGGCGCGGCGGCGTCAGGCGCATCACATCGTTGCCGCCGAGACCGACTAGAATATAGTCGAAACGCTTCTCCGGCATTAGCGGCACGAGCTCGTTGATCGTGCGTCTCGCCGTCACTCCGTTCTTGCCGACCACATCCCATTCGATAGGCCGCCCGATGTGCAGGCTGAGATACTTTGCAAACTGGCCCGCAAGGGCCTGCTCGTGCGTCCTCGCGCCCAGCCCGGCAACTGTCGACTCACCGATGACAAATAATCGGGCCGCATCGGAGCGCTTGCCATATCTACCATGCCGCTCGCCCGCGGCCTCCGGCAGCAAACCGACTTTCCAGCGTGTTAACTGGCCTTGCACATACAGCAGCGGTGCAAGGGGAGCAACGAGTCCGGCCCCCAGCAAAAACTGTCGCTCGAGCCGCCGTAGATTCCTGTCGTCGTTGTTCATTTTGGGAGCCGTATGTCAAAATTTAAACACTCCGAGTCCCATGTCAAATCCGATTACGGTGTTGTTATCTTTCTTGATTTTCACGGTTATCGCTGCCGGATGCGGCGGCTCGACCCCGACGACACCTGCTGCTTCGACGCTTGCTCCCGATCGCTCAAACTATCCTTTCGAGATCGCGGAGCCCGAGGTTTACTCGGCAAAAGTCTTCGTAACCATCGGCAATGAGGTCACCGAGCACTTCCTGGCACGCAGCGGAGACCGATCTCGCACGGATACTAACGTCGGCACGCCCAATCACACATCGCGCTTGGTCGGCGAGAGCGAGATAGTAGTCTCATACGGCGCGAAAACCTATTACGAAATACCTCGGGGCGACGGCGAGACAGCCAATCTGAGTGGATCGAGTGCTGAGATTCGCGGCCTGTTCGCAAGTCCAGAGCGTGCAAGATTCGAAAAGGTTGGCGTCGAGGACGGCCTCACAAAATATCGCGTGACGCTGGCGCAGGACGATCGAAGCGAGATTTACATCTACGTCGACGCAGCGCGGAAAATGATCATGAAGCAGGAATTTTTCACCGTCGGCGGCGACGCGCAAACGCTCACATACGCGGCCGAGATGCGCGAGCTGAGCCGCGAGGCACCGGACGAACTCTTTGCAATACCCAGCGGCTTTCGCAAGGTAAACGCCCTATAAGATGGACGACCAGAGAACCGAAATCACACCCGAACAGCGAGGCTATGCTGAGAAAACATTACACAATTTGCCCTTCGCGCAACTGATCGGCATGCGTCTAATCGAACTCGAGATAGACCGTGCCACGATCGGGATAGAGATGCGCCCCGATCTGCGACAGCCGAGCGGCGTGTTGCACGGCGGTGTGACCGCGACGTTGATCGACACAACAATGGCCTTTGCGGTGCGAACCCGCCTCGACCTTGAGGTTGCGACGGCGACGATCGATCTAAATGTCCATTATCTCCGCCCGCATATCGAGGGAAGGTTTTATTGCACTGCAAAGGTCGTGCGCTCAGGCCGTCGGATCTTCACAGTCTCGGCAGACGTGTACGACGACAATTCACGGCATATTGCGACTGGATTATCTACCTATACACGGATTTGAGGCTGAGAATGGAACAGATCAAAAAATTTGCCATCTACTTTGCGCCCTACAGAGGACGTATCGTACTCGGCATATTCTTTATTCTCTGCTCGATGGCCGTCGGCCTTTTCATACCATTCGTGGTCGGACAGGCGATCGACGACCTCGCGAAAGGAGCGACTCAAGAAAAAATAATCTACTATCCGCTCGTCATTCTCGCGATTAGTTTTGTAAGCGGTATTTTCCTATTCCTGCAGCGGCGGCTGTTGATAAATACTTCGCGCTATATCGAATTTGATATGCGGCGCGATTTTTACGCATCCTTGGTCGATCAGCCCCTCGAATACTTCCAACAGAACCGCGTTGGCGATCTAATGGCGCGTGCGACGAATGATCTCGCGGCCATTCGGCAGATCGTCGGACCGATGATTCTGTACACGTTCCAGGCCGTGTTCGCCCTTGCGATCGCTTTACCGCTGATGATCGGCATCTCGGCAAAGCTGACGCTGTTACTCTTAATACCGATGCCGCTTGTGTCGCTGACCGTGAAGATCTTAGGCGCGCAGATTCACACGCGGTTCGAAAAGATCCAGGGCTTTTTTGCCGATATCACGGCACGCACGCAAGAGAATCTGACCGGCGTGCGGGTAGTGCGGGCATACGCCCGCGAGGCGAGCGAGATCGCGGAATTTCAAAAGCTGAATCACGAGTACGCCGACCAGAACCTGAGACTCGTCAAATACGCCGCGGCGATGCGCCCGCTCCTGTTCTTCTTTATCGGTCTCGGCTTTGTAATTATCGTCGCGGTCGGCGTACCGATGGCGGTGCGCGGCGAGATAACGTCTGGCGACTTTACCGCGTTTATCCTCTACCTCCAGCGAATGATCTGGTACCTGATCGCTCTCGGATACGTCGTGAATCTTTATCAGCGCGGTACCGCCTCGTTAAAGAGATTCAACGAAATCCTCGACGTGGAACCGGCAATTCGGGATGCTCCGAATACCGTCAAACAGCCTTCGATTAGGGGCGAGATCGAATTCCGAAACCTCAATTTTGCATATAGCGGAACGCCGATTCTCCGCGACATCGACCTCACGATCCCCGCGGGCTCGACCGTCGCATTCGTCGGCAAGACAGGCAGCGGTAAATCTACGCTCGTCAGCCTCATTCCGCGCCTCATCGAGGCCGCGCCCGGCACCGTGCTGATCGACGGACGTGACGCTGCAGAATACCCACTCGCGCAGCTGCGGAGCGCTATCGGATTTGTGCCGCAAGAGACGTTTCTTTTCAGCGACACGCTGGCGGCGAACATAGCCTTCGGAATCAAGGCAGAACCACCTGCGTCAGCGGGTGGTCAGTTCGTAACTAGCCGGCCACCCGCTCACGCAGGTGGTTCTCCCTTAACCGTAGCCGCAGCCGCAATGGTTGCGGGCCTCGCAGACGATGTCGCGACCTTTTCGGCGGGCTACGAGCAGCTCGTCGGCGAACGCGGTATCACGCTCTCAGGCGGGCAGAAGCAGCGAACGGCGATCGCTCGAGCCGTGATGCGTGATCCGCGAATTCTCATCCTCGACGATTCGCTATCAGCAGTCGACACCTACACGGAGGAAGCGATTCTCCACAACCTCCGCTCCGTCCGCGTAGGCCGGACCACACTCATCGTCTCGCACCGCGTCTCCACGATTCGCGACGCCGACATCATCTGCGTCCTCTCCGAAGGCCGTATCATCGAGCGCGGCACGCACGACGAACTCCTCGCATTCGACGGCGACTACGCCGACCTTTACGAACGCCAACTCCTGGAAGAAGAACTGGACGCTGCGGAGTAGCAGCAGCGACTACCGCAGCCGACGTAAAAACCGCCGCGGAAAATGTCCCCGCGGCGGTATAGCTTACTGTTGTTTAGTTATAACTAATTAACTTGGACCGTTCTGCGGCCAAAGCGTTTTGCTTCTGCACAGCTCGGTACCCAAATATCGATCTTCTTGCCCTTGATGCGGCCGCCCGTATCCGAGACGAGATAGCTGCCGGTGTAGCCGCTGCCGGAAAGGCTAACCGTCGAACCTAAGCGCAGGACCCGCGGATCGGCCGCGATGATGCCCCGGCGAACGCCGTGGCCCATTGCGGTGCGACCCCTGAGGCAATATGCGGTAGCCGTAAACGAACCGGCGGCTGACGATGTCGTCGCACCCTTTGCCCTCACCGAGGAGGTAGTCTTTACGAGCTTCTTATCCTTATTGTTAATAAAAGTAGCTGTTTTGGTAATAACTGCTTCTTCAGATAATGAAATAGATTCTTCAAATATTGGTTGCGAACTATTCGCTATTGCGAGAGTGGTGTCGGCTTCAGCTGATGCGGTGCCTGCATAGGCAAATATCGCGAGCAGCAGAGTAAGCGCCGATACACGGCCTCCTCTAACGAGATTTATCATCCAGTAACTCCTTGTCAAAAACGACTTCGTGCAAACGCAAAAATAGTGTCTGAGATTTGGGTCATCAGCCACTAATCGCATTTCACGAAGACTGTTGCGGCGGAAAATTCCACCTGTTCCCGTCCCACGCGTGGTCGAAACATGTAGGGTATAATAGCGGAATCCGGAGCGGCTTGCAAGGTCCTCAAAACCGGCAAGGCCTTATTTTATATGCAATTATTGGTACGAAAGGCGCTTAGCCGACCGATTTGTTGCGGTTTTTGTAGCCTTCCGATCCGTAGAGGCCGCGCTTCAGCTCGTCGACGGTAGGGGTAATGGAAGAAAAAGATTTGGGAATATGCGGGCGCGATCCTCGCAGCTCAGGAGCGTGAGCCCCTCGGCGACTCGTAGGGCGACAAGTTTTGACTTCTTAAATTCTGACTTCGGGCTTCTGATCTCTAGATAAACATGAAAATTCTCGTCATCGGCGCCGGCCGCATGGGCCACGGCGCCGTTTATGATCTCGTCAACAATTCGCCCGACGTCGAACAGGTCACAGTGGCTGATTCTGATCTCGCCAAAGCCCAGCGCGTCTCAGCGCTCGTGAACGCCTCGCGCGTGGCCGCACGCCAAATCGACGCTGCCGACTACGAATCGATCGTCAAACTCATGGACGGTCACGACGCCGTGATCTCGTGCGTCAACTACTGGTACAACGTTTCGCTCTCAAAGGCGGCGATAGAGACAAAAGCGAATTTCTGCGATCTAGGCGGCAATAACTACGTCGTCGACGAGCAGCTCGCCCTCGACGCGGAGGCAAAGGCCGCAGGCATCAACATCATTCCTGACTGCGGTCTCGCGCCCGGAATGGTCTCGATCCTCGCGATGCACGGAGCACGCGAATTTAACGCGGTTGAGGAGATTCACATCCGCGTCGGCGGCCTGCCGCAAAAGCCCGAGCCGCCACTCGACTACCAGCTCGTTTTCTCTGTCGAAGGGCTGATAAACGAATACGTGGAAGTCGCCCGAGTAATCCGTGATGGCAAGATCACGACCGTGCCGTCAATGACGGAGATAGAGGAACTATCGTTCGATGATTTTCCCGCACTCGAGGCATTTCAAACCTCGGGCGGCACATCTACGCTTCCGGACACCTTCCTCGGCAAAATTCGAGAGCTCGATTACAAAACAATTCGATACGCCGGCCACTGCGAACGGTTCAAGACGATGATCGACCTTGGCCTGTGCTCGAGCGATGAGATAGTAGTCGACTTTCAAAAGGTGAAACCGAGAAAGGTATTCGGCGATCTCCTGCAGAAGCATCTGCCTGCGGACGGCCCCGATTACGTGCTGGTCAGACTCGATTTTGTCGGCGACGGCGGCAAAAAGCTCCGATACGATATCGTCGACCGGCACGACACCGCGACCGGGATGAGCGCGATGATGCGTACGACCGCGTTCCCGGCCTCCATCATCGCTCAGATGATGGCACGCGGCGATGTCCTAGTCCGCGGTGCAACCCCGCAGGAGAAAGCGATCGATCCCCAGAGATTTGTTGCCGAACTCGATCGGCGTGCGATCTCCCTCCGAATCTCAAAGCCTTGATATTTCTTGTTTTTTCATGAATTATCATTATAATTCATTATATGGGCGAAACATCTACACTTTCGACAATAATCGATTCGCGCGTAAAGGACGCCGTTACGACTTTTTGTAAAAGGCGCGGAATTAAAATGCGTTACCTCATCGAACAGTCATTGATCGAACGACTCGAGGATGAGATCGATCTTGAGGCGTACGACCAGAGGCGCGACGAGGAAACTTATTCGCTTGAAGAGGTACTCGCTGGTCTGGACAAGAAAAAGAAGCGGTAAATGCCACTATACAAAGTCGAGTTAATACGCAGCGCCCGTAAGGAATTCGAGGGGCTGCCGCTGAAGATTCGCTCAAAGATTATCGACGCACTTTCCCTACTCGCCCGAAACCCGTATTCGAATCTGCTGAACATCAAAAAAATGCGCGAAAAGCACGATTTGTACCGAGTCCGGATCGGCGACTATCGCGTAGTATACGAGATTCGAAAACAATATCTAGTCGTTCTCGTAATCAAGATCGGTCATCGCAGCGACGTGTATAGACGTTAAGCCATGAATCCTCGGAATTTTGCCGTCGTCGCGGAGTAATTCGGAAACAGTCGTGCGAGATCGCGATTACCCATATGTTTATACGCCGTCTCTGCAAAAACGTCGCGAAAATCGGTAGTGACATCGAGATCGCGGCCTTCGTAGAGCTTGTCGGCCGATAGCCCGCGCCAGTCACCGTAAACCTTTCCGCCGCGAACCGTGTTGCCCAGAATAAGCATTGAGTTCCCGTGACCATGATCGGTGCCACGGCTGCCATTCTCACGTGCAGTGCGTCCAAACTCGCTCATCGTAACAACCACCACATCGTCCATTCTTTTGCCAAGATCCGTAGCAAAGGCTGCGATCGATCCGCCAAAGTCGCGGAGCAGGTTAGCGAGTTGGCCCTGTGACGAGTTGTTCAGCTGGCCCTGATTCGTGTGCGTATCCCAGCCTTTCGATTCTGCAAACGCTGCCTCAAGTCCGACGCCGGCCTTGATCATCTGCGCGATCTGTTTTATCGAACGTCCGAGCTCGGTGTTTGGGTAAACCGCGCCGTTCTCCGCAGCGTACTGCGCTGGATTCGCTTCCTTTAAGAAGTTGACCGCTTCAAAGGTTTCCTTACCGGTGGTGCTCAGGCTGTCATTTGCCCGTGCTTGGTAGAGCCCCTCGAATCCGCCTTTTAGATCGACGGTGTACGTGCCGGCCTTGATCGCAAAATCGGCGAGATTCGTCATCGCGACTGCCGGCGCCTTTCCATAAAGCGACCGCGGCAGAGTCTGCGTCATCGAGACGGCTCGAAAGGGTGAAGCATTCTTCGCTTCCGTCGACTGCACGACGCGATTGAGCCAGCCGTCGCGGGTGCTCTTAACGCCCGGCGTGGCCGATTCCATATAATCCTGCGCGTCGAAATGCGAGCGTGTGTTGTCCGGCGAGCCAGCCGCCGTAACGATCGCGAGCTTCTTATCCTTCCAAAAAGTTTCGAGCGGCTTCATCGCGGGATGGAGGCCAAAATACCCATCGAGGTCGATAGCGCCGCCATTCTCGTTAGGCTTCTTGATCGCGATCGAGCGCCGCAGATTGTAATATTCGCTGTCGCCGAAGGGCACGATCATATTGAGCCCGTCGACCGCTCCGCGCTGGAAAATCGTGACCAAAACTTTCTTTTTGCTATAACCCTTTACCGCCGTCTGCGCGCTGGCAAACTGGTGCAAAAACTCAGGAGCCGCGGCCATAAAGCCGAAGCTCGCGAGCGAGATGCCGCCTGTCTTTAGGAAAAAACGCCTATCCATATAAATGCTCCGGGAGACTATCGCTCACAAAAGTTAGACGCACCGAGTTGCTCCGTCGTCGGAAAAATTTATGGCGCAGGCCCGCACGAAGTATCGGCGAAACGCTTAAGCCGAAGGTCCGAGGCAATTTATGTCAATTAACCCGTCCGGTTAGTGCGCCAATTCCCCGCCGTAGATTTGCCGCAGTCCCTGGCCTTTGATGCCGTAGCGTACGCGAAAATGAGCGTCGCCGCCCCGGTGATTATATCGGAGTGAAATCTTGTGCCAGCCGGATTTTAGCGGCACGACAGCCGAGCGAATCCTACGGTCTTTCGCACCAACTTCGTCGATGATCGTCTTGCCGTCTAGGACAATTGTTGCGTCCCACGTGGAATCAACCCAGAGCTCGTACACCTCATCCTTTTCCGCCTTTATATAGCCGTCGAATGAGACGACAAACGGCTTCTTGAGATCGTACTTTTTCGCAAACTGCGTGAGCAGGATCGATCGCGTAGTGCCGATGTCAGAGTCCGTCTTTCGCTCGGACTCGTCGTTGGGCACCAGAAATTCGTATCGAACGCCGGGCTTCATCGATTGCAACGTCTCGCTCTCATTCGGTGCCTGCCGAACGAGGGTTGCGGCATAGATTGCGCTCTTTCGTTTCGCCGCGTTTACGACGATGGTCTTAAAAGTTTTCGCCGCACCGTCCGCGAGCGCGACGTCGATCGGTTTTGAGTACTGGGCCGAGCGCTCGTCGGGCGTCGAACCATCGAGCGTGTAGAAAACGCGGGTGCCGGCGGCAGGAGTGAGTGTGACCTTGGCCGTTCCGCTGTCGCCGACGACGATGTTCCTGAGACCTTGCGGCTCGGGAATGCGATAGTTCACATTTTGCGCGTCGAGCCTCGCGAGATTCGCATTTAGGCGACGCAGAAAATCAGCATAGTTTTTGTCCCCGGGTCGCGACCACAGCACTTCGCTGAGCGCGAGCATTCGCGGGAAGGCCATGTACTCCACGGCCGCGGGTGTCTCGAGGTATTCGGTCCAGACATTTGCCTGACCGCCGATGATGTATTTTGCCTCATCCGCGTTTAGTTCTTTCGGCACCGGCTCAAATGCATACACCTTTTCGAGCGGTAAGTAGCTGCCGATATTCAGCGGCTCGTACGCCGGATCGCCCTGCCCGTAATCGAAATAAACGTGGTCGGTCGGCGTCATTATCACGTCGTGCTTTGCCCTGGCCGCCTCGATTCCGCCTTTCATTCCGCGCCAGCTCATGACGGTCGCATTCGGCGCGAGGCCGCCCTCGAGGATCTCGTCCCAGCCGATCATCTTTTTGCCTTTTGAGCTGATAAATTTCTCGATGCGGCGGACAAAATAGCTTTGCACCTCGTGCTCGTCCTTGAGGTTCTCGCGCTTCTTTAATTCCTGAACAAATGCCGATTCTTTCCAGTGATCTTTCAGCACTTCATCACCGCCGATGTGAATGTATGGCGAGTCTTTGAAAATTTCGATCAACTCGGCAAAGACGTCCTCGAGAAACTTAAAGGTCTCCTCGGTCGGGCAATAGACCTCCTTAAAAATTCCCCACGTCTTCTGCACCTTGTATTCGTAATTTTGTTTGCAGCCGAACTGCGGATATGCGGCGAGAGCTGCCGACGAATGGCCGGGCACATTGATCTCAGGGATGACGGTGATGTATCGCGCCTTGGCATACGCGATTACATCCTTAACCTGCTCCTGCGTGTAAAATCCTTCGACCGGCCGGCCGTCACCCTTGAAGATCGTCGAATAAACGCCCTCGTGACTCTCACTGCGCCTCGATCCGATCTCAGTCAGTCGCGGGTACTTCTTGATCTCGACCCGCCAGCCCTGATCCTGCGTCAGTCCCCAGTGAAAGTAATTAAATTTATACTGCGACATCAGGTCGATGTACTTCTTAACAGATTCGACCGGCATAAAATGCCGCCCGACGTCGAGATGCATCCCGCGGTAGGGAAAACGAGGCTGGTCCTTGACCGTTATTGCGGGGATTTCAAATCTCTGGTTCCTGGCCAGTCGCTGGGGCAGAAGCTGCAATATCGTCTGCACGGCATGAATCGGCCCCGGCCCGCCTGCACCGATCCATACTTCCCGCTCAGAAACGCGAATCTCGTACGAACCAACCGAAAAGAACGTATCAAGGGGAATCGGCGTTTCGAACGCGATAGACGGCGATCGATCTCGCCTGGGCACGACTTGGAGCCGAAAACCGTAACGCGCCGCTAGTGCCTCGTTGAGTAAGGCAGCAGCCCTTTTACCTGAGTCCCTGCGTGCAACGATCTTTGTATTGCTGCTGAATGAAAATCCCCTGCCGCCGTTGAACGCAACCGACTCGGGCCGGGGGATTATGTTGGCCTCCCCAGTTTGCGCAGCTACAGAGGGGACGCCGAGCATCGCTGCGATTAAGAGGAATGCAGTTCTCATACCTCAAATTTATTCGATTCTACTCGCAGTTACTAGTTACTAGAGAGGACCTGCAAAAAGCGGAGAAGCTCGGGCGCCACGGGCGCGATGAAATCAAGTCTTTCCCCTGAGCGCGGGTGTGTGAATGACAGCTTTTCCGCGTGCAGGAAGAAGCGGCGCATCGAGGCGATCGCGTTTCGGGCGTAACTATCCATAACAGTATTGTCGCGGCCCTCGTTATAGATCTCGTCGCCGACAATCGGGTGATTGATGTAGCCCATGTGGACGCGGATCTGGTGCGTCCGGCCCGTCTTGATCTCAACATCGAGGAGTGTGAATTTTTCGTAGCGCTTGCGCACGCGCCAGATCGAGATCGCCGAGCGACCGTGTGTCGCTACCTTCATCCGCAAGCGATTGTGTTTGTTGCGGCCGATAGGGGCCTCGATCGTCGCGCTCTTGCGTTCGGTCGCGCCGTGGACGAGTGCGACGTAGGATTTATATACCGTCCGCTCGCGGAACTGCTCCGATAACAGCTCGTGCGTTTTTTCGTCCTTGGCGATCACGATCAGCCCGGATGTGTCCTTGTCGAGACGATGGACGATGCCGGGGCGAGCCACGAGCGAGGGGTGGTTGGCGGCGAGCGAAAAGTGATGGGCTATTGCGTTAGCGAGCGTGCCTGACTGGACACCGGCTCCGGGATGGACGACCATTCCCGCACTTTTGTTGATGACGGCGAGATATTCGTCTTCAAAAACAATGTCGAGCGGTATGTCCTCCGGTTCAAAATTTGCGACCGCGACCTCTACTAGATCGACATCGACCTCATCATTCGCACGCACGCGGTAGGATGCCTTTACCGCGTTCTCATTAACCAGGACGTCTTCGTCCCCGATCAGCGTTTGCAGCCGTGAGCGCGACCAGCCGTCGATCCGCTCCGCGAGATACGCGTCGAGACGCGTGCCTGCGTCATCGGCTGCGACTATAAAATTCAGCGAGTCCTGATCACGGTCCATGCGTTTACGCTGCGCGAGAAAGGCGTTTGAGCCGAAGTGCGAGGAAAACAGCGGACGATACGGCGACGACGAGACTGACAATCTGCGAAGTCGACAGGCCAGTAAGCGTCGTCAAACCAAACAGGTCGCCGCGCGGGTCGTCACGGATAAATTCGATCGAGAAGCGAAACAGCGAGTAAAGAAACCCGTAAAGAATAAGAATCTGTCCGTCAAACTTTTTCCGCCGGTGCATCCAGAACAGCAGTGCGAAGACGCCAAGCATAAAGAACGATTCGATAAGCTGCGTCGGCCATAGAAAGAGGTCGGCACCGTCCGGCCCTACGATGGGCACGCCCGTATATTCGTGGCCCAGATCAGAAAAGTGCACGCCGATCGGCAGATGGCAAACATCACCCCAGCAGCAACCGGCGGCAAAGCAACCTTGCCGTCCGAATGCCTGTCCGAGCGCGACCGCCGGGGCAAACGCATCAGCTGCTTTCCAAAACGGCAGCTTGTAGTACCTAACGACGAGGACGACCGCGAAGAATCCCCCGAGCAGGCCGCCGTAAAACACACCGCCCGAGCGAAGAAAATCGAGAGACAAGACCTCAACATTGTCCTCGACCAGCAGCATCAGAATTTTTGATCCGAGCAGACCGCCGATCAGCGCCCACAGCCCGATATCGTAAATGCGTTCCTTCGCGATGCCATCGCGAGCACCCAGCCGCGCAGCTACAAACAGCGCGAGCAGCATCCCAACCGCCAGCCAAATGCCATAGCTGGCCACGGGAAAATCGCCGATGCGGAAAAGTTCAGGATACATGCGTTAAGAAGTCAGAGAGACAAATGCCTCTTTAAGTCGGTAAACATCCAGTACAAACTGATGCGTTTTCTTCCAGATTTTCGACGTCCTCAAAACTTTTTGCATAGCTGGCCGTACTCATGATGCACCAACCTCGTTCTTCTGATTTCTGATTTCTGACTTCTGACTTCTCTTGTCCAGGAACATATCAATTATTAACAACGCCGCACCTATAACGATCGCCATATCGGCGACGTTAAAAGTCGGGTAATGCCAATTGCCGAACTGCACGTCGATAAAGTCGATTACAAAGCCGAGTCGCACGCGGTCGACGACGTTCCCGGCTATGCCAGCTAAGAGAAGTGCGAGGCCGCCGAGGACACGGTCGTCCGAGCGAGGCGTTCGCCAAAAAAAATAGAGCACCAGAACGCCCGCAACGAGGGCTACCACTGAGAGGCCCCAGCGTCCCGCGTCGCCTTGATCGTCGAGCATCGAAAACGCTACGCCGGTATTCGTCGCGTACGCGAAATTTAGAAAGCCCGCGATCACGGATCGGTCACCGTCGAAACGAAGAGATCGGGCCGCCCATGCCTTTGTGACCTGATCGATCATAAAGACGCCGGCGGTGATCGCGAGATACGCGAGCTTCCAGAAAATGTCGCTTTTTTTCATTTACGGTGTCGTCTTTGGCGCGTCCGAGACGGGTGCGGCCTTTCGCTCTGCGTAAAAAACTTTACTTACGATCTTCCACTCGCCGTTAATTTTGAGCAGCGTCATATAGTCGACAAATCGGACGCCCGGGTAGTCGAGAATGATCTTGCCGCGGCCTGCATTTCCCGAGACCTCTACCGACTCGATCTTACGGCCTGCTTTTCGTTTATCCTCGTCAGGCGCGACCTTGCCTGTAAACGCCCGCTTGATAAATGCGTCGAACGTCTCGCTCATAAACTTTCCGTCCGGGGCCATCCACAGCATTGTGCCCTCGGTGTGAAAAGCCTTGCGGGCAAACGCCGCATCGCCGGTCGCGTGGGCATTGACGTAATTGGTTAACGCCTCAAGCGCACCGCTCGTTTCTTTGTCAGCTGCTGTCGCCTGTGCGAATGACGGCGCGGCAAACGTTAGCATCAACGCAAACGCTGCAATAAACGTGTACTTCATAATTCTTACCTCGCTACTTCCGGTAAACCAAAAATATCTCGCGGCGCTTTATGCATCTGCCACCAGTCGAGATAGCAAACATCCGTGCAGCCGAGTGCGTGCGTCACGACGCGCCATTTGCCGCGCTGTTTTCGCAGCAGTCCGAAAAAGCCATTGTCAAAGAGATCGGGCATGCCTTCCCACGCGGTTCCCTTTAAGTTCGGCCTCGTACCTGTCGCGGTTTGCGGCTCTCCGCTAACGAATGCCCAGCCCTTTTGCACGCTGATACGGCCTACTACGAAAACGATTTTCTGCTTGAGATCTTTCTCGACCGGCACTCTCAGTGCATTTAATATCGCCGCACGCTCGGCGGAATTCTTCTCCGGCGTGTGGAGCGCCTGTGCCGACGAGACCGCGGTCACAAAAGCGGCGCAGAAAATCGTTAAAACTACAATTCTCATGATTGGTTAAAACGAGCTCTCCTCGTTCATATTTTTCGCCGACCGCACGCCCGTGAGCAGTTCTAGAAACTTGTCTCGAACGTATGGATCGAGAGCGTCGGCAAAACCTTCGTCGAGAGGCTTTATTTTTATCATCTCTTGAACGTCCGCGAGGTCTTTCAACCGATCCGTGGCCGAAATGCCCGAGGCAATCTTGAGCTCGATTAGCTTTTCGAGCGTTATAGTACTCACGCCGTCGATCGTTATCGCAAAATCCGATGGATCCGGAAAGACAACGGGCTTTGGCAAGCCGTCGCCTGGATATTCGCCCGATGTGATGATCTCGATAGGCACGTTTTCGGCAGTCCGAAATTTTTTCTTGGCACCTTCCAATGCTGGTCGATATCCAAGTGCGATGAGAGTATTGCGAAACCGCTCGAGGGCTTCCGGAGTCATTAAAACGTCGATATCCGTTGTAAAACGCTGAAAGCCGTGCTGATTTAGGGCGATGGCACCGATGACCGCGTAATTGATATCGTGACGCCGCAGATCGTTCGCCAACTTGGTAAGTGCGTCGTTTAGCATTCCCGCTCCATTGAAAAAACTTAGACCCTCGGCATAAGCAGCTCGCGGCGAAGAGAGTATGGTTTGAAAGTCCGTGATCATGTTGGCGTCCGGTCTGCTATACGATCTCAGCCAGAGCCTCGTTGCACCTTTCGCAAACGGTAGGATACTCGACAAACTCGCCCACGCGTACAGAATAATTCCAGCAGCGTTCGCACTTTTTGCCGTCCGCCTTCTCGATTTTTATCGAAAGCGATTCGCTCTCGTGCACCTCGACCTGCGAGGCGATAAAGATGTAGCGAAGCTGATCGTAATAATCGAGCAGGAATCGCGTCGTATCCTTATCGGTCGCAAGGATAACCTTGGCATCGAGAGACGAACCGATGAGTTTGTCGGTGCGTGCGGTTTCGAGAGCTTTTAGCACCTCATCGCGGATCGCAAAGATGCGTTCCCAGTTTCCAGACAACGTTGTGATGTCATCGCCGGAGACTTTCGGAAACTCCGACAAATGCACTGAGGCCACAGTTTGTTTTGGCAGATTCTCCCACGCCTCATCTGACGTGAAGACGAGGATGGGTGCGATCAGGCGACACAGCGAGTCGGCGATCTGATACAGCGAAGTCTGCGCCGACCGACGCTCGACCGACGACGGAGCGTAGATGTATAGGCGGTCCTTAATGATGTCGAAGTATCGGGCCGACAGCGTCACCGTGCAGAAGTTGTATAGAGCGTTATACGCCGCCTGAAAATCGTATCGTTCATACGCCGAGATTACCGTGGCCGCGAGCGCATTGAGCTCGCGACAAGCCCATCGATCGATCTCGAGCATCTCGCCGTCCGCAACCGAGTGCGCCGCGACGTCAAACCCCTCGAGATTTCCGAGCGCATATCGCAGCGTATTGCGGATCTTTCTGTACGCGTCGACGATGCGTGCGAGGATCTCGTCCGAGCAGCGCATATCCTGTGTGTAATCGACAGCGGCGGCCCAGAGACGCAGTACCTCAGCCCCGTTCTTCTGGACGACTTCATTTGGCGAGATGGCGTTGCCGGTCGACTTGTGCATCTGCTTGCCTTCGCCGTCGACGACCCAGCCGTGAGTCACGATCTGCTTATAAGGCGCCTCGCCGTGGGCCGCGATGCCGCAGCTTAAGCTTGAGTTAAACCAACCGCGATACTGATCGCCGCCCTCGAGATAAACGTCCGCGGGAAACCGCAGCGTGTCGCCTCGCGTCTCTAGAACCGCGACGCATGACGAGCCCGAGTCGAACCAGACATCGAGGATGTCGGTCTCTTTTCGAAATTCGAAACCGCCGCATTTCCCGCATTTATATCCATCGGGCAATAAGTTCTTCTCGTCCCGTGCGTACCACGCGTCCGCGGTTTCCTCTGCAAAAATATCTGCTACATGATCGACGATTTTAGGATCGGCGACCGCTTCTTCGCAGCCCTTGCAATAGAAAACGGGGATCGGCACGCCCCACGAACGCTGGCGTGAAACGCACCAGTCCGGCCGACCCTTGAACATATTCGTCATTCGGCCCTCGCCCCACGTCGGATGCCATTTTACTCGTCCGATCTCGGCGAGGGCTTTGGCACGCAGACCATCGCCATCCACGCTGTCCATCGAAATAAACCACTGCGGCGTCGCACGGAAGATCACCGCCTTTTTGCATCGCCAGCAATGCGGATATCGATGCTCATACTTCTCAGTAAAGACGAGAGCACCTATCTCGCGAAGATGCTCGATGATCTTCTTATTTGCGTCGAGGATGTTTTCCCCCGCAAACAGCTCGACGTCCGAGGTGAATCGCCCGGCCGCATCGACCGGTGCGTAAATCCCAAGGCCGTATTTCTTAGCGATCGCAAAATCGTCACCGCCGTGTCCGGGCGCGGTGTGGACGCATCCGGTTCCGGATTTGCCGGTCGATTTGGATTCGAATCTTGCGTCTAGCTCGACCTCGGCGTCCGCTTCACCGAGCGTCACGTGCTCGCCGTTCATTATCAGCGAAGTTCGGTCGAGCCACGCGTGTCGTGCTTCCATTCGGTCGAGCTTTGAGCCCTTAAATCTTACGAGTTCTTCGTACTCCGCAAAACCTGCAGTCTCCGCAAAAGCATTAGCGAGTTCGGACGCAACGATGAAGACCTCGCCGTCCGAAACCTCAATCGCCGAGTAGTCAAAATCGGGATGGACCGTGATGCCAAGATTTGCGGGCAGCGTCCAGGGAGTCGTTGTCCAGATGACGACAAAGACATTTTTGCCCGAGAGCTTCTCGTCGATCTCAGATGGGTCTGTCTTGAGCGGAAACTTCACATAGACCGACGGCGAAGTGTGCTGCTTGTACTCGACCTCGGCCTCGGCAAGCGCCGTCTGATCGTGGATGCACCAATAGACGGGCCGCAGGCCTTTATAGACGTAACCGCGTTCGAGAAACTTTCCGAAGAGCCGCGCGGTCGATGATTCGTACTCCGCCGACATTGTCAGATACGGCGTTTCCCATTCACCGAGGATTCCAAGCCGTGAAAAATCGCGCGTTTGCCCGGCCATCGCGTTCGACGCGTGTTCGCGACAGATACGCCGAAAGGTGGCCACCGGCAGGTCAGCCTTGTTCTTGCCCTTCTCCGCGAGCTTCTTCTCGACATGCGTCTCGATCGGCAGGCCGTGGCAGTCGTAGCCCGGCACGTACGGCGCGGCGTAGCCCATCATCGATCGCGTCTTGACGACAAAGTCTTTCAAGATTTTATTGAGCGCAGTGCCGATGTGGATATCGGCATTCGCATACGGCGGGCCGTCGTGGAGGATAAATTTTTCTCGGCCGGCTCGCGCCTTAGCGATCTGCTCGTAGAGCCTCGCTTCCGTCCACTTTTTCAAACGCGCCGGTTCGGCCTGCGCTAGATTTGCTTTCTGCGCAAAATCGGTGCGCGGCAGGTTCACGGTCTTCTTTAAATCAACTGGCTCGGTCATATTCTTCTGAAAATCAAAAAGTCCCAAGCCTTGTTGTTCGGCTTGGGACTCGTCTAAATAGACAAATATCTATCCGCTCAGAAGAGACTGAGCGTCGGTCCCTCGAAAAATATAATAATGGGCGATGGCCTCCGCATATCGGGCTTATCCTAACATAATCCGATGATCTATTCCTCCTCCACCGTACAGAGCAGCGGGAATTCGCGGGCGCGGGCGAGGTTGATCGCTTTTTCGGATTTCATTGTGGCGATTTCATAAGGGTACGTGCCGGCTATACCGAGGCCGTCGTTATGAACCCGCAGCATAATCGCAATCGCGTCGGGCTCGCTGCGGTTGAAAACGTGTTCGAGCACAAAGACAACAAAATCCATGGTCGTAAAGTCATCATTGTGCAGCAGCACCTTGAAGAGTTTGGGCTTCTCGAGCTTTGTCTTCTTCTCGACGAGTACATCGCCTCCGATTTCCGGAAATTCCGCCATCGGGAAAATTATAGACTCGACTCAACTTTTCTGCGAAATTCTTGATGCGCTTGTGTACTAAGTATTCAGATTCTAGCCCGGACCGCTCCACGCCCGAAAAAAGAGCCGCGCGCCGCGGCGCGCCGTCGCTGGAATATCTACCCGAGTTGGGAATGAGCTCGGCCTCACGCGACGCGGCCTCTACCTGAAACTATCGAGATACGGAATCCAGAAGGCCGTCTAAACTTGCCTGCATCCGCCCGGCACCCACGACGTGAGTGTCCAGACATTCTTTAGGTCCTTGTTAACGACGACCGTGACACTCTTAGATCGTCCCTTGCCTTCGCGAACGAGCATACAGACGCGATAGTTCACGCCGGCCACTACCTGGGACTCGGCTTTCAGAACTCTCACAAATGCGAAAGGTTTTGCTTCTTTGGCCGCCTGGCTCTTGATCGCAAATGCGTATGCCGCGCGGACATCAGGGTTCCGCTGAGACACGGTTCGGTATGCGCCGACCGCTTTTGGCACCTCCTTTACCGCGGGAGGCGACGGCGAAGCTGCCGGCGTGGGCGTCGCTTCCTGAGCAGATGCGCCCGAGACTGCAGCAGTGCAGATAAACAATTTGACTAAAAGTGTGTGTTTGATTGATCTCATAACCCCTTAATAATTTCGTCCAGTTTTTCGATGACGAAATCTATCTCGTCTTCGGTATTCTCCGAATCCAGTGAAAAGACTATCGATCCCATTGCTTTTGCGTGGGATATGCCCATCTCGGCAAGGGCCGACCTTGTGTACCGCTCGATGCCTGCGCACGGTGAAAGCGCCGCAGCTTTGATGCCGCGCTTTGCCAGTTCGTTCAAGATTACTTCGCCGTTCCTGTTCTCGAATAAAACATAAACGGCGTTCGGCTCTCCGTCGTGTGGGTAACAAATTTCGGCCGACGCGATGCGTTTGACGATTTTCGCCTCGAGCCGGTCACAAAGCAGAGGCGTCAGCAAGCTCTTTTTACAAAAGTCGATCATTGGGTAAATATGCGAATACCTCGGCGGAGGCGTCAATTTCATTGACGTAGCGCCACCAAATCAGAATATAATTCATTGATCCTCCCGCGAAACTTTTCGCCTCACCTATGCTAAAAATTTCTTCCCTCAAAAAGCTCGTAACTGACTCGATGGCGATCGACCTCGGCACCGCGAGCACGATCGTTGCGGTCAAAGGCCGCGGAGTCGTGCTGGATGAGCCGTCGCTCGTCGCGATTAACGAGCTGACCGAGGAGATCGTTGCTTTTGGACTCGAGGCCGCCGATATGTCCGGGCGCGAGGGGCGCGACCTTACCGTACGCGCGCCGCTCACGGCGGGCGTTGTAGGCGATTTTGAACGGACAAAGCGAATGCTCGCTCACTTTGTCAAAAAGGCGAAGACCGGCAAGGCGAATATGAATATTTCGATCCAGGCCGTGATGTCGATGACATCGGACGTGACGCACGTGGAGCAAAGGGCGCTGCTGAATGCGGCGGACGATGCCGGGATCGGAAAAGTTTTTATGATGGAGGAGGGCCTCGCCGCCGCGTTCGGTGCGGGCGTCTTGCCGTCGGATAAACGTGCTACCGCCATCGTCGATATCGGCGCGGGAACCACCAATATTGCAGTTGTGGCAAAGGGCGCCGTTGTGCACTCAACGTCCGATCGCCACGGTAGTCACGCCATTAACGAGAGCCTCGCGACGCATCTCAGGCGGAACCGCGGCCTACAGGTCGGCGAAGAAACGACCGAGATGCTCAAGACAAAATTTTCATCCGCATTTCTCCCCGATGACATTTCGAAATCTATAACGATTCGCGGCCGCGACGTTCAGACGGGCAGCCCCGCTGCGGTCGAGATCACGTCCGGCGAGATATATCCGATCGTCGAGAGTATTGTTCGGCGCATCGCCCTCAGGGTAAAAGATACTCTGTCGGAACTACCTCCCGAGGTCGCGGCCGACATTTTTGACCGCGGGGTTATTCTGACGGGCGGCGGAGCCCTGCTCGAGGGCATCGACCGTTACATGCGCGGCTTTATCAATCTGCCGGTGACAATACCCGAGGAGCCACGCTATGCGACAGTCAACGGCCTCCTGAAAATGTTCGAGGATGAAAAACTGCTCGAGCGCGTCACCCGCAACGAGCTGAGCATCCTGCAAAACTCGGAAATACCCTTCGAGGCATAGCGTCCCAATAATTCGCCTGTGAGTGTCTCGACCGCCGCCGAACGGCCGCGCCTCTGCAAAGAAAACCAGTTCGCTACCTATGTTATTCTAGGAGCGTTTTAACGCGTCTCACGCCGATGGAAAGCGCCCAAGAGCTGACTTCGATTTTCACGCTGCGGAATGTCCTCGACATCGCGCTCGTATTTATCATTGTCTACGTCGTGCTCAAACTGGTTCGCGGCACACGTGCCGTTCCGACCGTGATGGGAATGCTGCTCCTCGCCGTCCTCTACTGGATCGCGCTCGCCTACGACCTTTCCACTCTCGAATTTGTACTTCGTTACGCGGTTCTCTATCTTGGCTTTGCAATCATCGTCCTTTTTCAGTCGGAGATTCGGCAGGCCCTCATGTATTTTGCAAATCGCCTGCGCTTTCCTGTTCTCAAGCGGCAGCGCGGACAATTTGGCGGGAGCGTCTACGACGAGATCGTACTCGCGATCACAACGCTCGCGTCCGAGAAGACCGGCGCCTTGCTCGTTATCGAACGAAATATCGGCCTGCGAAATTTCATCGATGCCGGCGTCCAGTTGGATGCGCGCATCAGCTACGACCTGCTTGTTTCGATCTTTCATCCTGAGACGCCACTGCACGACGGGGCCGTTGTCATCCAGAACGAAAGGATCGCGGCTGCGTCCGTCTTTATGCCGCTGACCAAGAATCCGGAGGTCTCACGCGAGCTCGGTACTCGCCACCGTGCCGGGATCGGCATTACCGAGGGCTCGGACGCGATCTCGATCGTTGTCTCAGAAGAAACCGGCCTCATCACCTACGTCGAGAGTGGCACCGTCTCGAGAAATCTCGACCCGACTCGTCTGAGAAAGCTTTTGCTCGCCGCAATGGAAGTGCCCGCAGTCGAAAAACGGCGCGAAGCCGCGAAAGTTTTGAAGGAAGCAGAGACGGACGTGACGATTTCGTGAGAATTAAAGTGAGCCTTTCTCCGTGACTTTTGGTAGACCTTTGTTGAAAGATAGCACCTCAAACAACGCGTTATTCGCCCGCAATGTCGCTCGGAAGATCTTCCTTGAGGATTGGCCGCTAAAGGTCTTTGCGCTCGTGATCACGCTTGGGCTGTGGCTCGGCGTGACGGTCATCAGCATAGGAAAAGAAGCCACGGATCGATTCACCGTGCCGCTCAATTTTCGCTTGAGCGACAATGCGGCGGTGACGGATGCCGCGGTGCAGAGTGTCGAGCTGCGTGTACGCGGCCGAGACGATCTGGTTGAGCAGATTCGCCGTAACGATCTCACCGTCTATGTCGATCTCACCGAGCTCGCACCGGGCGAACGCACCTTGACGCTTACACCCGACAGCGTCTCGGTCCCTCTGCCCGCGGGCGTAAAGGTGATCGACCTGCAGCCGAGCCGCATCGCAGTCACCATTGAGGCGATCGAGGAACGCGAAGTAACCGTCAAGCCCGTCACGACCGGGACGCTCCCCGCCGGTTTTGAACTGTACGGCGAGCCGCTGGCAGTGCCGAGCCGAATAAAGGTACGTGGCCCCTCAAGTCTGATGACGGGCGTCGACGACCTGTTGACTGAGGGAATCTCGCTAAACGGCTGGCGCGAAAATTTTACCGCGCGGCAGGTGCCTGTCTTCGCCGCTAACGGAAAAGTCACAATTTATAACACTGTCGTAGATGTCGAGTTTCGCGTCGGCGAAAAGCGCGTCGAGCGAACGCTAAACGTCACATTGGGCGCCGGCCGCTCGGCTACCGTCACGCTGTTTGGCCCTCGCTCCGTGATTGCCAAACTGAAGCCAGCCGATCTGCGACTCGACATCTCAAAGAATGATCGGGACGAGGACACGCCAATTGTCACACTGCCGGTTGAACTCCGGGACAGAGTCGAGATCAAAGGCTCGCGGCTGAACTAATAGATCGCAAAGGAATACTCGACCATTCTTACGACCGGAACCGGTTTCCCATTGACCGTTTTCGGCTCGAACTTTATGCGCCGGGCGGCACTCATCGCCTGTTCGTCAAGGCCGTAACCCAGCCTTTTTAGTACAAGAGCCGCTTCAATTCTTCCATTTGCGCCAAAAAGAACCGCAAGAACAATAGTCCCTTGTTTGCCATTGGTTCTCGCCGAATCGGTATATCCAGCCTTGGGCTTGCTTAGAATTTTGAGAGGCAGCACGCCTGGCTCCGGCGTAGCTGCATCGCCCGGTGTGACCGGCGATCTCTCATTTGCAAAGTAGGCGTGAAATGCTTTAGTCGATTCGTATTTGCTCTCGATGGGTTGTACATTTCCTCCTTTTGCGCAAACGGAGATGCCGCGCTCGAGTATCTCGACTGCAGACTTGAGATAGCCGATCTGCTGTGCTACCGCTGCGCCCTTGGCGGTCTTTGCACCTAGCCGTGCGATCTGCACGTCCGATTTGAGGATGTAAGCATCACAGTATAGTGGGTCGAGACCGATGATGCGATCTGCGTCAGTCTCCGCCTCATCGATCTTTCCTCCCCAGATGTTGGCTATTCCGTGCAGATAGTGTGCCCCAACGTGCTTCGGATCGAGCCGGAGTACTGTTTCCGTGGCTGACTGGGCTTTGTCCAGTTGTCGATTGAGGAGATAGGCGAATGCCAGATTGACCCGGTAGTCCAGGTTTGTCGGGGCAAGCGAGACGGCTTTCTCCAAACTCTTTCTCGCTTTCTTGGTATCGTCGTTCTTGACCTGCGAGAGGCCGAGATAGTTGAAGATCTCCGCGTTGGTTTTGAATTCCTTTTCCTTCGACGCCCGATCCAGGGTCGCCACGGCGGCCTCATAATTCCCCTGCTTGAAAAGGACGATCCCGGGATGAGGCGTCTGGGAACGCGCCGCACCCACAAAAATCGCGAACAGAAGCGCGACAGAGACGAGGGGTGCAAGTTTCTTTCGCATATCGCAGATTATACGTTTCTCTCGATTTGCCGGGCAAGAAATTGTGTGACGTCCTCGCGCATTTCGTTGGTGATCTCGTGTTTCGCCGTGTAGTGCTTTGAGCGGTAGTTCGGAAGCATCGTCGACAGCTTCGCGTCGAAGCCTGCGAACTTTTCCTGCGTGTAAAATTCGTCGTCGTCGCCGTAGAGATAGAAAGTCTCGGCCGGAAAAGGCTCGTAGTTTTCGTTGGTCTCGAGGTCGCCGGGAATACGGCCGCAGACGCCGACGATGCCTCGCAAAACATCGGGATAAGAAAACGCAAATCTGAAATTAAGCGCGCACGCCTGCGAAAATCCGTATAGAAACACTTGCGAAGCATCGATCGTGCCGTCACCTGCCAGCTTTTCGATCACGTCGAGGACAAACTGATGGTGAACTCGCACATATTCGTCCGATTTGTAGTCAGAGAGCCATCCGAAACCGATCTTGTATGCACCATCGTCCGTTCGTCGGTAATGCTGATGCGGTGCCTGGATCGATACGATCACGAATTGGTCATTAGCGACGAGACGCGCTTCGCGCATCATATGCCGCTTATGCGCGCCATAGCCGTGAACGGCGATAAGCAGCGGCCTCGAGTTCGCCTCAATCCCGGGTGGTACATAGAGGTCGTAATATAGCTTGATCTCGGCCGTCATCGCGAGATCTGTCTGGACGCTTGTCTCGTTCATATTTGAAATTGCCATTATACTCATCCTCGTTATGCGTGAGCTTCTCGCAAGACTAGATAGCATCGCCGGACTCGGTGATGAACGCGGCGCGGCTCGATGGCTTGATCGCGCGGCATTCATATTCCTCGTGCTGATGGTCGTATTTGCCCCGCACTCGATAGCCGCGACTCAATCGGCGTGGTTGATCGGTATGACGATTTACGCCGTGCGCCTCGCCGTCGCGCCGCGGGCGTTTACCGGAATCAGCAAGCTCGACATCGCGCTCTTCGGCTTATTCGTCTGGTCAGTTGTTAGCTCGATCTTATCCGTCGCACCGGACATTTCGCTTGGCAAGCTCAGGGCCGCCATGCTCTTTGTCATCGTGTATTTTGTCGCTGGGAATGTGCGAACAAAGGCAGCGGGGTTTTTCCTCGCGTTCACGCTGATCGCGTCCTGCATGTTCAGCGCGCTGATCACGCCGATCGAGCGTCTCATCGGCCGCGGCGTCGAGGTGCACGGCGTCGACCCGGCGGGACCGCTATATCGGGCGGACATAAAGGACGGCGACACCGTCCTTGGGATCGGCAAACAAAGAATTTCGTCGCCCGACGAGGTCGTCACCGCGATCGAACGCGACGGCACCGTGGAATTCCGCGTTTACAAAACCGACTGGGAAATCAAATCGACTCTCTCGCGCGAAGATCTCGCCGCGGGTTCGACAGCAAATGAGCGGCTGGGCTTTACATCGTGGAAGCCCAGTCACAACTGGCGCAGCGCAGGCTTTTATGGGCACTTTACGACCTACGCCGAGGTGCTGCAGTTGATAATGTCGCTCGTGGTCGGCCTCGCCGTCGCGGCATTTGCGAGTTGGCGACGACGCGAACCCCTCGCCGCCCCGCGGCGCTCATTTGTCATTCTCGCGGCCTGCCTCGCGTTTATGGCGCTGGCATTGGTGCTCAACGTCACGCGTGCGTCGCAGGGCGGCTTGCTCGTCTCCAGCTTTTTAATCATCCTAATCGGGCTCGGCCGAAAGTGGATACTAATTGCGACTCTCGTAATCCTGCCGATCATCGCGCTCGCTCTGTTTGCCCTGCAGCAGACGCGCGAGATTGGCTTCTTTGACGCGAAGGACAATTCAACGACGTGGCGGCAAACGGTCTGGCGCGAAGGTTTCGAACTGTGGACGAAAGACGCCCGTAACTTCACCTTCGGCGTGGGGATGGACTCGATCAAACGCTTCGCGCCCGAGTGGCGCCTTTTCGACAACGGCCGTTTGCCGATGGGCCATTTTCATTCGACGCCGCTCCAGCTCGCCGTCGAACGCGGCTGGCCGGCCCTGTTGATCTGGCTGATTATCGTCGGAATATATGGTCGCACGCTGCTCATGGCCATTCGAAAAAATCAATCCGCAGATTGGCGATATCTCGGAATTCTGCTCGGATGCCTCGGCGGTCTCGCGGGCTTTCTTGTGAGCGGCATGGTCCATTACAACCTCGGCGACAGCGAAGTCGCGATGGTGTTTTACATATTAATGGGCGTCAGTTTGACGCTGATTCGTATCGAACAAAACGATCCCGAGGCGCGTATCATCTGATTGATATTCGAAAAGCAAAATCTATGAAATCCAGAATTGCCCCAGGCTTTTTCTCGTTAGTTCTACTTCTCTCGTTGTTCGTCGCGCCGAGTGCGCAGTATATAGTTGCGCAGACTGGTGTCGCGTCCGCTGAGGCCTATTCGAAAGCTCTCGCCGAAATCGAGGCGAAAACCGAATGCCGTCGCAACGCGCTCGGCATTCCGGGAATGTCACTCGTGATCGTGAAAGACGGCACGGTCATCTATATGAAGGGCCTCGGCTACAAGGATTTTGACAAAAAGATCGCCGTAACGCCTGATACGCAATTTCCGATCGGATCGGCGACGAAGGCCTTCACCGCGCTTTCCGTTTTGATCTCGGCCGATCAGGGCAAACTCTCGCTCGACGACTCACCAAAGAAGGTGCTGCCGTTCTTCAAGATGTACGATCCGGACGCGGACAAGGGCATCACGATCCGCGATTTGCTCTCGCATTCCTCTGGGCTCAATCGCACCGACCTTGCGATGGTCACCGGTAAGTTAAATCGTGCCGAGCTCATCCAGGTCGCGGCGCAGGCAAAGCCCGCGGCAACGTTTCGCGAAAAGTTTCTCTACCAGAACATCATGTTTACCGCTGCCGGCGAGATCGTCTCGCAGGTACAGAAAGAAGAATGGGAAAAATGGGTGCGGAAGAATATTTTCAAACCGCTCGGCATGACCAACAGCTCAATGCTGATTGCCGAGATGCAAAAGGCGAAGGACTACTCGTTCGGCTACGACTACAACTTCGACACTAAGGCGACGCGGCAGCTGCCGTTTCGCGAGATCAAGGAAGTCGCTCCCGCAGGCTCGATCAATTCGAGCGCCCGCGACATGGCGGAATGGCTCAAATTTGTACTCTCCGGCGGCGTTGCAAACGGCAAGCGGATCGTCTCGGAGAAGAGTTTTGAGGAATGGCTCAAGCCGCAGATGAAGCGCGATGCCTCGGGCAAAACCTCCTACGGCCTCGGCTGGTTTATCGATACATGGAACGGCAAAAAGGTCGTGCAGCACGGCGGCAACATCGACGGATTTAATTCGCTAGTCGCGATGATTCCCGAGGAAACTCTCGGCTTTGTAATGCTTACAAACGTCACGGGCTCTCCGCTGGGCCAGGAGCTTATGCCGATCATTTTCGGCGCACTGACGGCAAAACCAGCGGAGCCAACCGTTGCCGTTACTGCAGAAAAAGAGGCTGGAACGTATCGCATCGAGGCCGCAGGCGTCGACATTGGCATCACGTGGTCGGACGGCAAGCTGACGATGAACGTCCCGAGCCAACCCGCTTATACGCTCGAAAAGGTCTCCGGTCGCAAATACAAACTCGCCGGTGCGCCTGACGGTTTCTTTATTACTTTTGGCGATAACGCCGCGTTTCTAGAACAGCCGCAGGGCAACGTCACGATGCCGCGATTAGTCGACGGCAAAGTGGTCGCAAAGCCAACCGAAGCCTCGACTGCTGCCCGCGAGCTGCTCGGCGAGTATGTCGGCCCGCGTGGCGGCAAGGTCGCGATCAAGCAGGAGGCCGAGGGAAAGATTACTTTTAACTTGCCCGGCCAGACGCCCTACACGCTCATCGATAAATCGAAAGATGTGTACTCGATGTCGCCCTTACCCGACTCCTATTTTATGACCGCAAAGCGCGACGGCGCCGGCAACCGGATTAGCGTTGTCGTCTCGCAACCCGAGGGCGAATTCGAATTTAAACGCGAAGATAAAAGCGCGAAACCGTTGATTGCAATCACGGCCGATGAATTGCAGACAAAGGCGATAGCGGCCGCAGGCGGCGAAGCAAATTGGCGAAAGATCAACTCACGAATCATCGAGTCGACCATCGACATGGAGAGCCAAGGCGTGCAGGGCCGATCAATCTCGTGGTCAAAAGCGCCGAATAAGGCCGCGAGGGAAACTAAACTCCTCGCACTTGGCAAAGAGATCGGCACCAGCTGGGAATTCTTCGACGGCACCGGCGGCGGGCAGAGCCTGACGTTTATGTCCGGCGACAAGTACAGCGGGACAGCTCTCGATGACGCACGCAATCTCGCCGACTTTTATTCGATGCTCGACTGGCAGGCGAAATACAAAAAGGTCGAGGTCGTAGGTACCTCAAAGGTCGCGAGAGAGGACGCGTACATCGTCTCGTTCGAGCCGAAAGCAGGATCGAAGTTCACGGAGTTTTACTCTACGACTACCTTTCTGCTGCTCCGCCGCGAGGGCATTAATGTCTCGAGCACCGGCGGCCCGAGCCTGCCGTACACGATTACCTTTTCCGACTATCGCGAAGTCGACGGCATCAAGCTGCCATACAAAACGGTCAGCTACAATATCGGCATGGGCAATATCATAAACGTCGTCACGTCAGTAAAACACAACGCATCCATCGACGATAAGATCTTCGTTCCAAAGAAGCTCTACAATTAATCAGGTGTCCGGCTCACACGAAATAGGGCGTTCCTGGCGCAGGCCCGCACGGAACAAGGGCATCACCGAGGGCGCAGGCCCACACGAAGTAAGAGCGGCATTACGAGGACCCAAGTCTCTGACCTTGCCTTAGACGGTTGATTAGATCAACAAAACGCGGCCGTGATTCACGTCACCGCCGGCGTCTTTCTTCTGATCTCGCCCCAGCGCTATTTCGGTCGGCCCATCCTAAATGGTTGCGCAGCGACTCATCAAAAGGCAAACGTGCTTATATCCAAGTCCAACTCTTTAGCGAGGAGCTGCGCTATCTGCTTAGTCTCTCTATCTCTTGTGACGTGAAGTGTGGTGTTTATCTGTACTAATTATATATATTTCTCATACTAATCGTCAGTTTCTTGATTCCTGCCTCGCCACTCAGCCATTGCCTCGGCTGCGCCGGCGTGCATTATCTCCGGTTTGTGATACTTCCAATACGTATCAAACTCTTCGTCGGTCATTGCCGTATTGTCCTCACGTGCTTTTTCTTTCAGGTACTGTTCGGCCCAGGCCCTCGTGTCCGAATCTTTATTCAACGCTGTGCGAGCGCCGTGCATCAAATTGTCGCGTTCCATAACTCGTAATCTCCTCTAAGTGGTAGATTATTAGAATCGCACCTCGGCCGCCAAGCCGCACGCCTCTATGCGTTCTTTTAAAATCAGCGTGAAAAAATACCTATCTTTTCTGCTCCTCTGCTTTATTCTTGTCGCTCATGTTCCAGCACAGCCGAGGGCCGCGAAGCCCGCCGTCGTGGGCTCGGCGCCGCAGACGAGCGTTAAGCTGCCCTACGTCACAAAGGTGCTTTCGAATGGGCTCGAAGTGATCGTTTACCCTGACTCGGGAGTGCCCGTGGTCACGGTTGAAATGGTCGTTCGCAATGGCGCGTTCACCGAGCCGCCGGAACTGAACGGCCTCTCGCATCTCTACGAGCACATGTTCTTTAAGACGAACAATGCTCTCGCAATTTATCGGTGTGATCTAGCTCAGTCTCTTCGTCGGATGGACTATTTCAACGGCGCTCGGTGCGGTGATCGCCTCGCGCTCCGATCGCAGATCGGTGACGTCAGCTACATCGGCGATCTGGATAAGAGCGGCTTTGTTCGCAATGGCACCACTAATGAGGAGCACGTAAATTATTACTTCAGCACCACGACGCCCAACTTTGCACCGATAATGCGAGCGATGCGCGATGCGATGCTTTATCCGACGTTCGACGAGGACGAGTTTCGGCAGGAGATTCAGGTCGTCCTCGGCGAGCTTGACCGCCAACAGTCGGAGCCTGGGTACTATCTCAACAAGGCCATGATGGATAGGTTGTTCTACAAATATCCGTCTCGGAAGAGCCCGGGCGGGACACGCGAGACGGTCGCGGCCGCGAAGACTGAGAAGATGCGGCTTATCCAATCGCGTTATTACGTGCCGAATAATGCGGCGCTTGTAGTGACGGGTGACGTGCAGCCGGAGCGCGTTTTTACAATGGCGGAGGATCTCTTCAGCGTGTGGAAACGCGGCGAAGATCCATTCAAAAAGTTTCCACTCGTCGAGCATCCACCGCTTACAAAGAGTGAGGGCGTGATAGAGAATCAGGCTGTCGATAACGTTATCATCCAGATCGGTTGGCACGGGCCATCCGTCGGCAAAGATGACGCGTCCACGTACGCGGCCGACATTTTCTCGTTTATTGTCGAGCAGCCGGCGTCGCGTTTTCAGCGGAGGCTGGTGGATTCGGGCCTCGCCTTTACCGCAGACGTACACTACTACACCCAGCGAAATGTCGGGCCGATCCGGCTGACGATGGTTTCCTCGCCCGACAAGGCGAAGGCAGCGCTTGCGGCGGCGTATGCGGAGATCGAACGGTTTAACGACCCGTCGTATTTTACCGACGAGGAGCTTTCGAATGCCAAGACACTGGTAGAGGCTCGCGACCTGTTCATGCGTGAAAAGTTGAGTGAGTATACGCATATTCTCGGCTTCTGGTGGTCGTCGACGAGCAGCGAATACTATCGCGGCTACTACGACAAAATGCGCGAGATCAAGCGTGCGGACATCAACCGCTATGTGAGCAGCTACCTCCTCGGAAAACCGCATATCGCCGTGGCCATGTTGTCGCCGTCGGCCCAATCGACGACAGGGCTGACCGAGCAGGACCTCATTGGTGCGAAGGCGAAATAATCTGTATGAAGTTATTTGTTTTTATATTTACGGTCTTTGCGTTTGCGGCCAACTCTACCGCGCAAAACGCGCTGTCGCCCTCGTCCGTGACCGAGTTCTCAGTGGGCTCGATGAAGGTGCTCGTCAAAAAGCGAACCGGTTCGCCAACCGTCGCCGTCGGTCTCGTCACGCGGGGTGGCGCTAAAAATCAGACCGAGCAAAACGCCGGCATCGAAAGTCTTACATGGAGCGTCGCGGCCGAGGGTAGTCGAAACTTTCCCCGGCAGAGCCTGCGAGAAGAGCTGGCACGAACTGGGACAACGCTGAGCGGCGCGGCAGGCTACGACCTCGGCGGCATCACAATGGTGTCGACGACAAAGAATTTTGCTCGGTCGTGGGCCATTTTTACCGATGCCGCGCTGAATCCGACTTTTCTTGATGCCGACGTAAATTTGATTCGTGAGAGCACCCTCGCGGCGATCAGAAACAGGACGGCCAGCCCGGAAAGCGCCCTCAGTCTGCTAGAGGAGCGCGTCGTATATTCGGGCCATCCATACGCTGCAAGTCCCTCGGGAACGATGGACACAGTGTCGAAGTTTACTGCGGCGGATCTGCGCGCGTTTCACAAATCGATGATGCAGTCATCACGGCTGCTACTCGTCGTCGTCGGTAACGTCGATCCGGAGGAAATCAAGAAACTCGCGACCGCGACGTTCGGAAGTTTGCCTCGCGGCGACTACGCCGAGCGTCCCGTGGAGGCGCTCAAATTCGCAAGGCCGACGGTCGATGTCAGTCAGCGCGCTCTTAGCACAAATTATGTCAAAGGAATCTTCGCCGCTCCGCCGCTATCAAGTTCCGATTACTACGCGATGCGGGTTGCCGTCGCCCTGCTGCAGAGCCGCGTTTATCAAGAGGTGCGAGTAAAACGAAACCTCTCGTACGCGCCGAATGCGGAGATGGGTAATCTCGCGGCTAACACGGCAAACATTTACGTCACAGCCGTCGACGCCAATCAGGCCATCGATGTAATGCTGAAAGAGATCGCCGATCTTCGCACCAACGCGGTTGCAGATGATGATTTTGTCGGAGTTCCGGGATTTTTCCTGACCACATACTTTATCGATCAGGAGACGAATGCGGCCCAGGCTGGCGAGCTAGCCCGCTATGAGGCGTATGGCGGCGGTTGGCGGCGCTCTTTTGAGTTTCTGGATAAGATTCGCGGCGTCACCTCGGCAGACATTAAAAGCGTCGCGAACAAGTATATGAAGGACATTCGGTTTGTCGTGGTCGGCGATCCGAAGGCCATCGATAACGCCGTATTTCTTCAGTCCATCAAATAAAGCAAAAAAGCCGGGGACCAAATTAGCGTCTCCGACCTTTTTGTTCCTCATCCCGCGTTTATTCTCCGTCCTTCTTCCGATCCGGATCCCGCTCGAGCGGAGCCGGCTTTGTTTCCGGTTTGGGCTCGCTTCGCACGGGTGGCGGAGGCGGATTATCTCGCGGCTTTTCCCGCTCGGGAGGTGGCTGCGAGCGGACCGGCGGGTCATAGCGCGGCGGCTCCTGCCGGACCGCCGGAGGCTGCGTGCGCACGGGCGGCTGTTCCTGCCTTGGCCGCTCACGCGTCGTGGGGGGCGGTGAGTAGACTGGCGAATCCCGCGTGGCTGGCGTGGATGGTGAGTCCGTCGGCGCGTTGCGTATCGGACGGTCTACCGCTCCGGTGATGCGCACATTCCCCCGCGAAGTATCGACGTTTGGCTCCCGGACGGCAGGCGGCCGATTGCCCAAAATGCGCTGGGTTCGCAGGCTTTCGTCGAGCGGAGCATCATTAGACCGAATCGCCGCCCCCGTTTTTATAGGCGCCGCTCGCCGCAGACTCGCCGGCTCACTCGCCCTAATTGACGCGTTTAGTCGGCCGTCCAGGTCTTTTACAACCGGGAGCTTTACAGACATCTGTCTCTCGTCCGGTGCCTTCGTCAGGATAGCTTGGGCGGCCGCGAGCGGTGCCCGGCGGGGCTTGGTACCGCGACCCAACTCACGCGCGTCCATCGCGACGACCGCAGATGCGGGAACGACGTCGATCGGCGGCATCCTACGCGGTTTCGCGATGTTTGTCGCGTCCGGAGCCGCGACGACTCCGGGTGTAGGCGTTGCTGTCGGGCCGTAATTATTTATGATCGTCGTATTATTGACGACGTAGTTATTGTAATTGTAGTAGGCGTATTGATACGGCAGCGGATACCAGCAATAGGTGTTGCCGTAATAGCCAAATACAACTAACGCCGGGCGCCACCACGACCTTGCGTGCCGGTAGTATCCGTAAGGCGACCACTGCCAATGACCGTTGTCAAAGAGCCAGCGGCCGTGATGGTACGTAGCCCAGCCCCACGCCTCATCGTTAACCCAACTCCAGCCGTAATACGGGACCCAACGCCAGGTGCCGTAGCGGTACGGCGACCAGTCGGCATAGGTGTTCGTTGCCTGCGCATTAGGCCGCCATACGTAGCCGTATTTTCGTGTGTGGATCCAGGTTCCGTTCTCATTTAACTCATCCGCCGCATAGATGTCGCGATCGTAGTACGTGTCGTAATGTGCATCCTTTAACCGGCTCGCAATTACCTCATCGCGTTCAAGAGACCAGGTATCAAAGGCATCGGCAATCGCGGCGGCCCTGTCTGTGTCCCATTCACCCGATCTGTCACCCGCGATAAATACTCTAACTGTACGTCCATTCTTTAACGTAAATCCGGAATTGTCTGAATAAACGCGTGCTTCGCCCGAGTCGAGGGCAGTAAGGCGAATTTCGTCGTCGCCCTGCCGCCCCGCATCAATGCGATAAAGCCCTGTCCTCTGGACCGCTAAAGTCGTGGAAGGCGCGTCTATCTCGAAATACGAACGGTCCTTATCAAACTCGAGCAGCCGCAGGCTAGCAGTACCCTCGGCAACGCTGATCGCGATGCCCTCATTCCTGAGCCTTAGAATCCGAGCGAACGCATTCTCGTCCAGACGCAGGTGACTCCGCGTGTCGAACTGAATTTCAACTCGCGATCCCGGCCCGGTCGAGATCGTGTCGCCCTCAACCAGAGGCAGATTGAGCGCGGCCTTTTCCCACTCCTCTTGATCCAGCCTCTTGACCTGCACCTCACCCCGAATAAAGCTGACACGTGCGACGCGAGCCGTCACCCCAGGCGTCTCATCATCTAAAAGAAAACCGTGCTCGCCCAAATTCAAGCTGCTTGCCAGCGAAAATGGCGCGGCGCAGAGGATGAGCATCGTCATCCACAAAAAATATCTAGAACGCATATGCGTTTTCCTCCAAGAATTTTTCTAGTTAGGAAGACGCCCTCGATCCGGCACGACTCTGGGCGGTGTTAATTGACCGCAGCGAGCAATTTCCGTTCCTAACGCAACTTTCTCGGAATTTGCATCGCAGGATTGGGCTGCGTCCACGAAACCGTATGCGAGCGTATGGCGCTCGATACGAAACGGTGCGCGACTGGTAAGGAGCTTGCGTCACGGTCGGCGGCAGCGATAAACTCGCATAGAGCCTACGCCCCGCGTGGCTCCGGAGCTATTTTATGAAAAGAATATTCCTAATCGCTTTTGCTTTCGCGGCCCTAGCCTCAAGTATGGCCGCACAAAAGGCTTCGACGGTTAAGGTTGACCCGAAAAAGAGTGTGGCTGCCGCATTCGACCGATTTGTAGAGGGAATCAGGCAGGTTGATGCCGGCAAGGTAGCGGATTCTTACGAGGTAAATTCACGGCTCCTGGTTTTCAACAACAACGGTTCAGCCACCATCGACGCAGAGACGGTTCGTGCAAACACCGCAGCGACGTATGCAAAGCTCAAGAACGTCTCGATCGACATCACCGGAACACGCGTCGAGATGCTGAGTGACAAAGCCGCGTACTTAACCTGCAAGTGGACGCAGTCGCAGGAGAATGACGGCAAGCTTGAAACATCTTCGGGTCGGATGACGCTTGTGTACAAACTGATCGGAAAGGATTGGAAGATCGTTCATCGGCATACGTCGCCGGATAACCCGGGCCCGGGCCGGCCGGTCTTCGACTCTGAGCGGATAAAATCTCCCCCGAATGAATAAAGTAAAAAGAGGCCGTCTGAAAAGTCTTTAAAACCTCTGCGAGCTTCGCGTCCAACTTTGCGCCTCCGCGTTAAAATTCAGTTAACGTCGAGATCGCTGAAGTAGCGTAAGCGATGATCCGGCACCGCGACCGCCAGCCGCTTCTCGTCCGGGTCCATGGAAGGCCCCTTCGGCACCGCCCACGATTTCCCCGTCCCGCCGATCTCCAGCCGCAAATCAAAATGCAGCCTCCGCGCCCAATGCTCGTGAATCACAAACCGACCTCTGACCTTTGAGTCTTGAACCTTTAACTTTGAACTTATCTTTTTCGGTACCGTCAGAACCCGTTTCATTCTCTAATGATGCACGCCGCTGTAAAACATTTCTGTCAGCAACTATTCATTCATACTTTTAGCCATTCACTCCGACGTCCGGAATGGCTCAATCATGGATGGAGGACACCAGTTTGCACCCTCTGAGGGGATCGATTTGGAAATCGATCAGCTTCGAACTCCGAAGTTCTCAAAAAACGGTTGTGTCTATCTTGATTCTCGTATAGATTGGTCGCTACTCTCAAACCGCACACAACAGGAGTCACAATGAAACGCTTACTTACAGTTGCGCTATGCCTCACATTCGTATGGAATGTGTGCCTTTTTATTCCGACCGCGACCGCACAATCCGCCGACCCGCTCACGAACGAGATAATCGTCAAGATGGTAAAGGACGGGCTTTCCCCCGACATTATCGTCGCGAAGATTAATGCATCGTCGACCCGCTTCGAAACGTCGGGTGAAGCGATGGGCGCTCTGAAGCAAGCAGGCGTATCCGACGCGGTCATTCTCGCGATGGTCCAATCAAACGGTTCGCCGAAATCTGCCCTCAGCGTCGCGGCGGTTCCGTCGGCGGTCCCTCTGGTCGAACAGAAAGTCACCGACGGCCTCTCATTTGAGGTAGAGCTTGCCCGAAATGCCTCGAGCGAAGAGCTTAAGGTCGGCGACATGGTCGACTTTATAGTTAGTCAGCCATTGGTAGTAAACGGCGTCACAGTCATCGAAAAAGGTGCGACGGCGAGAGCCACCGTTACCGAGGGAAAGAAAGCGGGCCGCTGGGGCAAGTCAGGAAAGCTGCAGTGGGCCATGAAAGACGTTACTGCCGCAGACGGCCAGAAGGTTCCGCTTAGATTTACGCAACGCACTACGGGCGAGAGCAAAGGCGGTACAGTAGCAGTCGCCGCGGTCGCAACGACAGTGCTGCTCGGGCCGCTCGGTCTGCTCTGGGGCTTCAAAAAGGGCAAGCCGGCGATTATCCCGGCGGGCAATCGCTATTCAGTCTTCACCCACGGGGAAGCCAACATAAAGGGTCGCCAGCTTATCGCTGCGGTACAGTAGCACAAGCCGATTTCGCAAAGCATAAAGGCTCGTGCAACCGCGCGGGCTTTTTTCCTTTCCTGGGTACCGCCTACGACCCGATCCCGATCATCTCCTCGCTTTCGCCGACCTTCTTCCTGCTTGATCCGATGAGTTCTTCTACTTTGTTTAGGTCGAGGGTGAGGATGCCGTGGCGGTCGATTGTTGGATCGGTGAAGCGGATGGTGGCGGCGGGAACGGCGCCGTAGTGTTTGAGAAAGGCGTGAACCTGGAGCTCGCGGTGCGACCCGTTGAGATAGGACTTGAAGGTGTACGGGCGTTTGCCGCCGGGGCCGATCACGGTGCTCTTGGGACCACTCGGACTTTTATGGGGTTTTAAGAAAGGAAGCCCGCGATAATCCAGCGGGGAATCGCTACTCGGTGTTTACACACGGCGACGCCACCGTAAACGGTCGCCAGCTAATTGCCGTCGTCCAGTAAGCTTCCAAAAAGAAAAGGAAAGCCTCACCGATTGCTCGGCGAGGCTTTCTCTTTCTAATTACCAACCGCTTATTCCGCGATCGCCATTTCTTTGTCGGCACCCTTTTTCTTGATACCACCGATCTGGATGAGGTTTTCGCCTTTAATGCCAGCCTTTTCCATAACCATTTCGTTATAGAGCTTTCGCATCATCTGCATTTCCTCGGCAGCGGTCTTGGGGCCTTCCATCTCGGGTTTGTTAGGACGCGCGAGATCTACTTCGTTTAGCACGAGGCTGTGCGACGCATCGCCCATATCGACGTGCTTGCCGCGGGCAAAGACTTCGTGACGGCCCTGGTCTTTGTACCACTGAGCGACGGTCGCATTCTGATGCATGTGCTCGATGATGTTTCGCCATCCGATGCCCGTGTTATATGCACAGAACGAGATCTCGCCCTCTTGCGTGCCGTACGGGATGATGCACATTTCGGTGCGTCGGAAGTCGTAATTAAATAGATCCTGGAACCACATTCCAGCGATAAACAGGAAGTTCCAGGGGTCTTTGCGACGCTTCTCGATATCCTCGGCCGTGCGATCCGCGCCGACCTTGCCGTAATCCTTACCCGACAGGCCAAACGACTTGTCAAACTTCATCAGGATGCCCTTGAGCGTTAGGCTCTCGGGTGCTCCGTACGGGTTGTAATTCTTGAGCAATGCGAGGCCCATCATCGCGTTTGAGAACCATTTTCCCCGATTCGTATCGGTAATATGCTGCATATCTTTGACGAGGCCCGGGATATTAAGAAACTGAGGCACAGGAGCCATTTCCTTAGTATCCTTGTGAACCATAACCGCCGTACCGACTCCGCAGTTCGGGTGGCAGCCGCAGCTGACCTGTCCCCAATCTGATTCCGGCCCGTGAACGACGTCTGCGAAATCAGCGAATGCTCCCATCAGCGAAAGCGGGAACCAGTCACGCGTGGGCTCGGTGATTCCGACCTGCCCCTTAACATCGTGGGCAAGGTGAGCGAGCGTGTATCGCTGCTGCAGGCGACGCTGCTCGGTGATCAACTCGTCGCGGCCCGTGAACGACACAGGCTGAAACGCGATAAATGAGATCTTCTTTGGATTGTCGAGCGCAAAGCGAATGATCGTGCCGACCTGGTCGTTATTTACGCCATTGACCAGCGTGGTCACGAGGATGATGTCAACGCCCGCTTCGTGCAGGTTATTGATCGCACGCAGCTTTACGTCAAAGAGGTTACCGATCTGACGGTGCGAGTTGGCGTCGTTGCCGATACCGTCGAACTGCAGATATACGAATCGTAAGCCCGCTTCGGCGGCTTCGCGGCAGAACTCTTTGCTCTTTGCGAATTCAATTCCGTTGGTAGCGGCTTGTACCGAGTTGTAACCAACCTTTCTTGCATACCGAATTGCATCGAGGAAGTACGGGCTTAGGGTAGGCTCTCCGCCCGAATACTGCACTGACATCTGTCGGCGCGGCTTGATCTGGATCGCGTTGTCGAGAATCTCGGAAACGTCTTCCATGCTCAATTCGTGAACGAAACCGACCTGATTTGCATCCATGAAGCACGGATCGCACATCATATTGCAGCGATTCGTAAGGTCAACCGTAAGCACCGCTCCGCGGCCGTACTTTACGCTCGAGGTTCCGTGATTATGGAGCTTCTCATCGTTATGAGAGTCGATATCGCGGCCCGGGAAAAGCCCTTCGATATGCGTGAGGAATTCCGAGTCGATCGCCATCATGTCTTCGAAATGACCATGCGTCGGACAATCCTTGATCATCCAAACCTGACCATCACGCTCGATGATCTGCGCCTTGATCTCGCCGACCTTCTCGTTTATCAGCATCGAGACATCGTTATCGCCCGACAAGATCGATTCGCGGGCTTCGATCACACAGTTGGGACAAAGCGAGTCAGTTTGGCGCGGAAATCCAAGCGTGGGCTTCGACTTCTGCCATGATTTAAGCAGCGGCTTGTCGCTCCACTTCGGCGTGAAACTAGGGTTAGGCTTAAACTGATTCACGCTCCTTACCGCGTTGAACGCCGCTGAGGCGATATACGTCAGGCCCTTTTCAAAGTGTTTAACTGGTCTCATACGGATAATGGTTTTGAGCCGAGGGCCCATAGGAAGTAAGATATCAATCATCATAAAGGCAAGACCTGTGCCAGCCGCCAATGTGATTCCAAGGCCGAAATATCGAAGCTTTACGCGATTTACGACTCGATGGGGCACGCGCGCCTTCCAAAAAGATACACAAAAGGCTCAATTCGTGTACCCAAATGATACACCTACCGTTTAAGCGCCGCTTTCACATTCTGACGAGTAGACAGCCGCCAACTGATGCAGCTCGACACCTTACGAATAGGCGTTCACGAGAGGCTTTTATAGCGCATCCTTAAACAAAAGCGTAAGTTAATACCTTAGACTATCCTTGTATATTATTGTAAACAATATATTTAAAATTTATTTATTTAGCGCTTTACATTGATTTTTCTTTATGCTACTGTTCGTACACTTTCTGGAGTTCGGAAAGGAAATCGATCAAAATACGGCAGTTTCGTATAGCTCCCCCGCTTTCGAGCTGACTCGATTACCAGAAGAAATGGCTATCAAGTTCGGCACGTCCGGCTGGAGATCGATAATCGCGGATGACTTCACTTTCGAGAACGTCAGACGCGTCACGGAATCAGTTTGCAGCTCTTTGACAACTCAGGATACGGACAGACGAAAGCTGATCATCGCGCACGATTCCCGCTTTATGGGAGAGCAGTTCGCGACAGTTGCGGCCGGAATTGCCGCAGCCAAAGGTTTTCAGGTTTTGAAATGCACTGGGCCCACTCCGACTCCGACGGTTTCGCATGCGATTAGGAGCAATGAGGCCGCGGGCGGACTCAACTTCACGGCTTCGCACAACCCTCCGGAATATCAGGGGATCAAGTTTTCAACTGCCGATGGAGCCCCCGCCTTACCGGAAATTACTAAACAGATCGAGGCCGGAATCGAAGAGAATCGCTCAGCGCCGGATGCAAGCGGCGGCCTTATCGAAGATTTTGATCCGACCGAAGCTTACCTGGACGACCTTCGCACCAAGATTCGCTTCGACGTCATTGCGAAATCAGGCGGGCGCTATGCTTACGATCCTCTCTGGGGAACGGGTCGAGGTTACCTTGACCGAGTACTGCGGGATTATGGGCTCGACGTAGAGACCCTGCACGACTGGCGAGATGTGACCTTTGGCGGACGATCGCCGGAGCCGGGTGAGGATAAATTAGATGAGCTCAGAGATGCGGTCAAATCGAGGCGACTGACATTGGGGATAGCCACGGATGGCGACGGAGATCGATTTGGAGTCCTTGACGCGAATGGCGACTTCATTCAGGCCAATCAGCTCGTAGCTTTGCTCGCTGATTATCTCGCGGAGAGCAGGGGATGGGACAAGGGTGTTGCCCGCAGCGTGGCCACATCGCATCAGATCGACAGGGTCGCACATTCGCGAAATTTGAAATTGTATGAGACGCCGGTCGGGTTTAAGTTCATCGGCGAATTGATAAATAAAGACGAGCTAATCCTTGGCGGTGAGGAATCGGCGGGCCTATCTATTCGAGGGCACTACCCGGAAAAAGACGGCCTGCTCGCTTGTCTCTTAGCAGCGGAGGCGGTCGCCACAAGGGGAGCGAGCCTGACTGAACAACTGAGAGAGCTCCATGCTCGCGACGGAAAGCTCGAATCAGGCCGAATCGGAGTGAAGCTTTCGGATGACGTGGCCGCCCGACTGAAAGAGAAGCTCTCTCAAGAGCCAAGCGTGATTGGCGGACGACGCGTGGAGCATATAAATCGCACCGACGGCGTGAAGTTCCTTTTTGCAAACAACGCATGGATGTTGATGCGTCCATCAGGAACCGAGCCAATCGTGAGGATTTACGCCGAGAGTGAAAATCCGAGTGATCTACAGAAGCTCCTAGAAGACGGAAAGAGTTATTTGTTGAATTAGCAATGAAGAGTCGCGAGACAAAACGAAATACCGAACAGCGAAGGATGCCGTCCGTGAATGTCGCATTCTTATTAGTGATCTCGATGACAGTGCTGCTCGGGCTGACCATTAACTATCGTGCATATCAGACGATGAAGGTCGAGTCGACCGAGAACGATCAGCTTTCAATAAAGGCGAAAAGCCTTTCAGATGAGAATTTACAACTCCAGGAGGAGATTAATGATTTGAAAACGGACCGACGAGCGGTAGCACGTGAGGCCAAACGCCTCGGCATATCGCTTCGGCCGAATTAAAAAGTTCCCGTGTCCTGCGGCGTAACGCCGCGGAGAAGTTCGCCGCCAGGACACACTGCCTGCCAATAAATAACCGCCTTTTGCCCATCATCTCCGCGACGCCTACAGCGCAGCCCATCTGTTAATCCGCGGCCCGTGAGTTCCCGACTCGCGGGCCGCACTTCTTTATATTCAGCTCATCCACTAATCTAATCCCTTTGATGCAGTCGCGAGAGAAGACAATTGTCGCAGGCCCACGATCGCTAGACCATGATCTGACTCGGCATTTCCCCGATCTAATGTCGTTTGAGTCGACGGAGCAGCTCTATGCTTCGCCCGTTTTCGCGCCCCTTCGAACAGAAGTGGATCGCATAATGAGCACGGTGGTCCTCGGCGCGCCCGCCGTTGTAGGCGGCGATGTCCCCTCGACGAAAATCGTCCGTGCCCTTGCTTGGAACCTCGAACGGGGGAACAAGCTCGATGGTATTCTCCACGCTCTCAAGTTCGACGAACGCCTCAAGGACCGTGACATTCTCCTGCTTACAGAGCTCGACTACGGAATGGCCCGCAGCGGCAATCGCGCGGTTGCCCACGAGATCGCGACCGCGCTGAAGATGAACTGTGCGTTCGCCCCAGTCTACATCGCGCTCCAAAAAGGCAGCGGCGTCGAGGCGGAGGTTGAAGGTGAGAACACATTTTCGATCCATGGATTGGCGATCTTCTCGCCGTGGAAGCTCACGAACGTGCACGCCGTACCGCTCGCGAACGGTAAGGACAAGATGATCGGAAAAGAAAAACGTTTGGGCTGGCTACGGGCCGTCGTTGCCGATATCGAGCATCCTGCAGGAACCTTTCGCTCTGTCACCGTCCACCTCGACGTGCACTGCTCTCGCGAACATCGCCGGAGGCAGATGCGTCGTATCGTCGAGCATCTCGAAGGTCTTCCGCGGATTCCGACTCTAATCGGGGGCGACTGGAACACCACGACCTTCAATGCACAGACCGCTGGCCACGCGATACTTGGCTATGCGCGTCGAGTGTTGATGGGCATTCGTAATGTGGCGAAACATCATTTTCCGCATCCCGACCGATATTTTGAGAAGGGAATGTTCAACGACCTCGCCCGCCACGGTTACGAATACAAAACGCTAAACGATCACGGAGTGGGCACGCTGCATTATCACGTTGACAGCATCGAGAAAAACACAAATCTTGGCGACTGGGTACCCGAGTGGTGTTTCAAGTTTATCTTTTGGGCCGCGAGACGCGTTGGAGGATCCGTTTCCGTAAAGCTCGATTGGTTTGCAGGCCGCGATCTCTCGATCGCTCCCGGAACAAGGCCCGCGACAGCACAAGAACTTCGCGGCGAGGACGGCGAGCCCCTGTCAGATCACGATGCGATCACTGTCGAATTTGTGTTAGATTCGAAATATGGAAGTAGCCTTTTGCCAGACGCTTAGTTTTAATGCCGACACCTTTGAATACGAATCCGTTGCGTCGGACAACGGCAATGCAACGGTAATCAAGTTTCACGTCGATGAAAAGCAAGTCTCGCCTGGAGACGTCGTAGTCGTTGTCACAGGCGAGGAAATCTCGTTTCACGGAATTATCGGGAAGATCGAAAACGGCGAGGCCTATGCGTCCGACCCGAAAGGATCGCTACTCGCAGCCGGAGCCGTAAATTGAAAAGGCGAGCCTACTAGGCCCGCCTCAAAACTGGTGGAGATGAGGAGGATCGAACTCCTGGCCTCGGCATTGCGAACGCCGCGCTCTCCCAGCTGAGCTACATCCCCGAGAGAATTGATAGTCTAAAATTTTCTCCCGCAAGTCGCAATTTATAGAATTCTTCCGACTGGATAGACACCAACTCGCTGCACCTCGTAAAACTTGGAGCGCTCATAGAAAAAGTTGAGGCGAGCCCGCGGATTCTTTCGGAATGATTCGTCCTTCAATCGCGCTTCGAATTCTTTTTTGAGAACGAGATCACTTGCAAGCATTTTTTTCGCAAGCTTTTCTATCTGATAGGCCTCGCCATACTCTTTTTGCTCAAAGATTGAATTAAAGAATCCCCAGAACAACAGCGAATCCGGCCCGTTGGGTTCGAGCAAATGAATTGCGACTTCGGCTGCAGGCTGATCGAGCGGAACGACGACGGAGCCTGCCGGGAAGTTGCGCTTTTCTCGCAGCAATGTCTGTTTTGCCGTCACCGTAATACGACCTTCGAATGACGAGGCGGCCCATTTCGGCTCGGACAGTCGATAGCTTTCGATATCGACTTCTTGCGAAGCCGTTCTCGTGAATAGCTTCAGGCCATGTGCGCGTAGGACGCTGATCACGTCCTTGTACTGCGGCGGAATGATGTAAGCCGTTGGCAGCGTAACGCTTCGATCGACTCGTGCGGTATCGTATCGCGGAATCTTTATATCTATCGGCTTTGTCCCATAGACAATTCGCGTCGAACCCGAAATATCGCTCTCCTCGATCTTGTATTCGACGCCTTTGAAGTCGACCTGCTCGACCTTCTCTGTGATCGCTAGCAGCAGCGGAAACGAACTTGCGATTGTGCCGCGTCGACCATTTCTGATCGTGTCGTCATCCGCTTTCCGGATTGCAGAAAGCAGTGATGCCTTTGCACGTCCAGCCTCTTCGACAGTGTGACGAAGCAAATCGTAAGTACCTCGTACACGAGATTTATATGGTTTATAAACGTGAGTCTCGATGAGGAGCCCAGGGCGATTTCGTATCGCTGCGTAGCCCGTCGCAAATCTTGGCGTGGGAATAAACGTGGCGATGCCGCTGGTCACTTCCCTGCCCGCAAACTCAACATATCTCATGAGGAGATTGCCGTCCCGCTCGGTATTCGACACGACGACCTTTTCAAAATGCTCGCTCATCCACGCCCTTATCCCGGAATCGATCTCATCGTGATGGGCGTACTCATACGTAACGTTGTAACGATAGTCGGCCCCATTCGTCACATGGCAATCGATAAAGATATCGGGATTCCAATCGTTCCACAGCTTTAGGAAAGCACGCGTTTCGGGCGCGTCTGCCTTCATATAGTCACGATTGAGATTTAGGTTGGTGGCATTCGCACGATATCCCGTTTCGTCGGGCCCGTTCTGATTAATTCGTGTGTACTCGCTCCGGTTTTCGTGACCGTCGACGTTGTAAATCGGCTGGAAAACGATTACCGCGTTGTCGAGCAGGCCCAGTCTAGTTCGTGTGATTGCAATATCGCGAAGTAAAGCGAATCCCGCGTCCTTTCCATCGATTTCGCCTGCGTGGATACCGGCCTGAATCAGCACTACGACCTTCGACTGACGAGTCGCTGCGGTGCGCGAGAACGCAGATCCTTTTGCAGCGACGAGCAGCGGCATTACGCGTCCCTCACCGCTGGTACCGTAAGTGCTGTACGAGATAAGGCCACTCGATTGGGCGGCAAGTCGCCTCGAATACGCGATCGCCTCGGCGTATGTCGACGTCTTGCGGTAATCGGTCTCTTCGGCTTTAGTTTTCCAGCCATTGGGGATATTCCCGTGATCGCTCTGGGCAAATCCGTTTGCGACACCGGTCAATAATACGAAAGCGGCGAAAGCTAACACGCGTGATTTGCACATGTTGCGATTATTGGTCGTCGTAGCGCATCTTAACCGGCGCGACCGCTAGAAAATCTTCCGTGATACGCGCCGTGTATTCGCTAAGCAGCTCGTCGATGCGTGTGCGTTTTTTAGAGACAAAAATAAGTCCTACGTGCATGGGTTTGTTCACGCGATAAGCGATTTCCGGATCGCTATAATGAGACGTGTCGGGCTCGTCGGTGTTGGCCAGAGCAAGTGCGATTCCGGCGTAATCCTTCCGCAGCTTCGGCACCCTATACGGATCGTCCGACGTAGCCGTCTCAAGCTTTGCCCACTCTCTCCATAGATTGAAGTTGCACGCCTGCTCGAGCACATTTGCAATATAGGCGCCGCCGACACGACATGCGACCTCCAACAGATAGACCTCACCCGTCTCATCGCTCTGCAGAAACTCCGCATGCGTCACGCCGCGATCGAGCTCAAACGCTTTTAGCAGGTCGGTATTCAGCTTTTCGAGCGTCTTTCTCTCGGCCGCGCGATACGGCACGATCGAGGACGTGAAAACGCCGCCGTGATGAGAGACCTTGAAGGGCGTAGTGCCGTACTCGCTTACGCCGCAGGCGGAAATATTCCCTTCATTTACCACAGAATCGATGTGGAACACGCGACCCTCGATAAACCTCTCGATCAAAAACCGCGAGGGATGATCACGCCAGTTGTTGAGATTGTCGAAATCAGTGAGGACCTTCCACACCTCGTCTGCCGTCTCACATTTCCGAATGCCGAAAGCCGAGACCTCGTGACGCGGCTTGACTACCCAGGGAGCCGGGACACGCTCAAGAAATTCGCTGATCTCCATCGCGTTGAAGGCCGACGTGAACTCGGGACACGGAATGCCGGCCGAGTGCGCTACATTCCGCATCGTCAACTTGTCACGAAACCTTACCGCGTGAGACCGACTCATTCCGGGCAGGTTCAGATGCTCGCGCGCCATGGCGGCCGTCAGCACATCGAATTCGTCCATCCCGACCACGTTATCGATTCGTCGCGAGCCGGCTATATTCGTCGCAGCTCTCACGTAATCCATCACACCGGCGTCGTCCGGCACTGTCCGGACGTCATTGATCGCCGTCCATGCCCACGGATAATCGAGCAGCTTTTTTCGAGTTACGAGCGTGATGTGCCATCCACGATTTTGGGCTTCCTCGAGAAACTCGTTTCCCTTAAATTCGCTGGCAAGGATGACGATGTGTTTCTTCATAAAATGCGACACGCGCACATCGCCTTTATCGTAGGTTACAAGTTTTGTTTCGCGCTCAAAGAATGGCACAATCTAGCCGTAAATTCAACGATTTGGGTAGAATACGCCTGACCGTTCCGTCTCGGAGAATATGCCCCAGTTCGACATCGCAAACTTTGTCTCGACGCTCGTGATTTACATGGTCGTCTGGCTATTTGCTGTCTCGATTCACGAGGCAGCTCACGCCTGGATGTCGCTGAAATTCGGCGATGACACCGCATATCAGCTCGGCCGCGTTACGATAAATCCGATTCCGCATATCGACCCGCTCGGCACGCTGATACTGCCCTTGATAGGTTTCATTGCGAGCTATGCGCCGGGAGCCGCAGCATTCCCGCTGATTATGTGGGGCAAACCGACGCCTGTGAATCCGCTGCGTTGGCGAAACAAGGATGTCGCAAATGTCGCTGTGTCGCTTGCGGGTATCGCCGTTAATTTAATCGCCGCGCTCGCCTTCGCGATAGTGCTCCGTGTGCTCGTCGCGTATGAGGTTTTCACGGTTGAGACGATCAGGACTGGTTTCGCGGGACCGGCCTTTACGATGATGATGAGCATGATCGTGCTGAACGTCGGCCTCGCCGTTTTCAATATCCTGCCGCTGCCGCCGCTCGACGGTGGTAAGGCTTTGCAGTCATTTCTCCCGTCCAGTGCCGCGCCGCTACTGGACCTGCTTGAGACGTACGGGTTTTTGATCCTCGTAGTCCTAATGATGACCGGCCTACTCGCGGCGATCACGGGACCGCTTAATCGATTTATCCTTTGGCTCTTATTCCTCGGATTGTGAAGAAACGAATTTTTAGCGGAGCACAGCCCACGGGCGAGCTTCATATCGGCAATTATCTCGGCGCACTCAAAAACTGGGTCGCCCTGCAGGATGAGTACGAGGCGTTCTACTGCATCGTGAATCTCCATGCGATCACGCTGCCGCAAAATCCGGATGAGCTGCGACGACGAACCCTCGACCTTGCTCGAGTCTATTTAGCCGCCGGAGTCGACGCGGGCAAATCTACGATATTTATTCAGTCCGACGTTCCCGAGCACGCGGAACTGACCTGGATTCTGTCCTGCGTCGCACGTATGGGCGAACTCGAACGCATGACGCAGTTCAAGGATAAGGGCAAAGGCAACACTGAACGTGTGGGCGTCGGACTCTTTACCTATCCGTTGCTGATGGCCGCCGATATTCTGCTCTATCAAACCGATCTAGTTCCCGTTGGTCAGGATCAAAAGCAGCATCTCGAACTTACGCGCGATCTTGCTGAGAGATTTAATCGCGACTTTGGCGAGACGTTCAGAGTTCCTAAACCGTTTATTCCGCCGGTCGGGGCGAGTATCAAGTCTTTGCAGGATCCGTCGAAGAAGATGTCAAAGTCCGACGAGAATGTGAACGGCTCGATCTTTCTCAAGGACGATTCGGATACAATCGTGAAGAAATTTAAGAAGGCCGTGACCGATAGCGGCACGGACATTACATTTGACGAGACGCGCCCCGCGATCACAAATCTTTTAACCGTTTATCAGCTCGTCACCGGCAAATTCGGCGATGAATGCGTCGCTCATTTTGAAGGGAAAGGTTACGGACAATTCAAGACTGACCTTGCTGAGGCGACGGTGGAATTCCTGAGGCCTTTCCAAGAACGGATGAAGCAGTACGACGACGAAACGCTTTCTCGCATTTTGAAGGCCGGCGCGGAAAAGGCACGATCCATCGCCAGAACGACACTCAACAACGTCCATCAGCGAATGGGCATCAACTAAAATTCTATGCTGCGGCACGCACTCCGAATCACAATTTAGACGTCTATGCCCGAAATTACCGTTTACGAAAAACCGACGTGCACGACTTGCCGCAAGCTCAACAAACTATTTGAAGAGAATGGCATTGACTGGAAGAAGGTCAATTACTTTATCGAGCCTTTCAACGAGCGCAGCCTGACATCCCTCATTGCGAAGACCGCGATGAAACCGCTCGATCTGCTTCGCTGCAGCGAGCCTGACTTCAAGATCGCAAATATTGATAAGGATTCATCTGACAGCGAGGTCATCGCGGCGATGGTAAAATTCCCTGCCATCATTCAGCGCCCAATCGTCGAGATCGGCGACAAAGCTGTGTTTGCAAGGCCGATCGATAGGGCGCTGGAGCTCATTGGTCCGAGGTCAAAATGAGAATTCTTCTTCCAGCATTCTGCATATTATTGGTGGCGTTCTCCGCGTCGTGTGACTTCCGCAGCGGCATTGCGAAAGATAATATGGACAAGTACACGACAAGGCCCACGCCAGCCCCGTCGCCTCCGGTCGAGGCCCCTATCGACGCGGGAGATATAGTAGAAGTAGATACAAAGTTGGAAAGTGACCCTGTGTCGATAAATGGCCGCGATCAAACCAAGACGGGAGCGTGTACGAAATTCAATCGCATGACCGTGAACGGCTCGGGCAACACGGTGACGATCAAAGGGCCATGTCGGCAGATAATGGTTAACGGCGACGAGAACACGGTCACTGCCGATGCAGCAATGGAATTTGTCTTAAACGGAACCGGAAACACGATTCGATATTCTCGCTACGTAAACGGGAAAAGGCCGTCTGTGAGGGAGAATCGAGCCGGCAACGTCATCGAGAAGATTTCATCGACCGCAATGGACAACAATAGGTCGCGTAATAAATTGGATAAATGAGTTATACAAACGGAAATGGAAATGGGAACGGGCATCAGCCCAAGCCAAAGAATGTGCTCGGCGGCGAGTTAGAATCGTGTTGCACCGATCCTATGACGGGCTTTTATCGTGACGGCTACTGCCGTACAGGCGTTGACGATACCGGTCGGCACACCGTCTGCATTGAGGCCACGGAGGACTTCCTGGCGTTTTCAAAATCGATGGGCAACGACCTCTCGACTCCGATGCCGCAGTACGCTTTTCCAGGGCTGAAGGAAGGCGATAGGTGGTGCCTATGCATGCTGCGTTGGCGCGAGGCTCTCGAGCAAGGGATGGCTCCCCGCGTCTATCTCGCGGCGACGCACGAAGCGGCTCTTACCGTCGTGAGTCTCGACGACCTCAAACAGCACGCGGTGCGCGCCTGAATACATACCCGCGACACCTTCACGAGCTTTTCATCTACAAAGACTGGGCGAATCGGCGTCTAATCGACGTCAGAAAACCACGCCTGCAGATTAACAATTAGTTGAATTACGCTCTACAATTGAGAAGTTGGACGAGCAACGCGAACAATTCACTTTCGATTTCCATCACGAGCGCCCGGAGATCGTGCGAGGAGGCGACGAGCTAAAGATTAAGATCGGTGATTTTGCCGGACCGCTCGACCTTCTCTTGTTCCTCATCAAGCAGGAGCGCGCCGATATATTCGACATCCCGATCGCCCGAATCACTCAGAAGTACCTCGAATATATCCGGACGATGAAGAAGCTGGACATTGCTGTGGCGGCTGACTTTCTGGTGATGGCGGCGACCTTGATCGAGATCAAATCGCGATTGCTGCTGCCTCGTGATCCGACCGCCGAAATCGACGAAGAGTTTGACGATCCGCGCAAGGAACTCGTCGATCAACTGCTCGAATACGAGAAATACAAGTCCGCGGCCGGCATGCTCTATGAGCGCTCGACGATCGAGCAGGCGATATTCACGCGCGGCGTTATTGAATCTGACGAGAACAATGCCGAAGTCGACGCGACCGTGTTTGATCTGCTATCGGTCTTCCAAAAAATAGCCGCCCGACATGCCGACGAAGTGAAGATGGAGATCGAACGCGAAGAGGTGTCGCTCGCGGATATGATCAAGACCCTTAAACGACGAATCTTCGAACTCGGCGAGGTCAGTATGAGCGCGTTTTTTGAAGAGATGCACTCGAAACGTGAGCTCGTCACGGCGTTCATTGCAGTGCTCGAGATAGTGAGGACTGAAAGCATTCGATTGATGCAAATTAAGACTTTCGCCGACATCGTTATTCGCCGTGTCGATGCCCCGCAAAAAGTATGAGTGAAGCTGCAGCAGCCAAAACCGCGCGTTCTACCAGCGAACTTGTCGCGCTTGTCGAAGCGCTTATTTTTGTCGCCGACGAGCCCGTGACCGCGAAGCTCCTTGGTGAGGTTTTGGAGGAGGAGCGCGGCAGCGTTCAGGCCGCAATCGATAAACTGGTTCGCGAATACGAGGGGCGCGAAAGCGGTCTGCAGATTCGTGAGATCGCCGGCGGCTGGCAGCTTACGACTCGCACGGAGTTCCACGACGAGGTACGCCAATTCCTCAAGACGCGCCCGTCTGCAAAGCTTTCGCTTCCCTCGCTTGAGACGCTCGCCGTCATTGCATATAAACAGCCTGTCACGGTGCCGGAGATTCTCGACATCCGCGGCGTCCAGTCGGCAACGTCGATAAAGACATTGCTTGATAAACGCCTCATCGTCGCAAAAGGGCGCAAAGAAACGGTCGGTCGGCCTATGCAGTACGGCACGTCAAAAGAGTTTCTCCTACAGTTCGGCCTTAAAGACCTATCTGAGCTGCCTTCGATCGAAGATTTCGAAGACATGGCAATCAACAATGACCAGCTGGAAGTGGTCGGTGAATAGTGGAAAGATTACAAAAACTAATTGCCCAGGCCGGCATCGCTTCGCGGCGCGCGGCTGAGCAGTTGATTCTGGACGGCGTGGTTTCGGTTAACGGCCATGTAGTGACGGAACTCGGCACGAAAGCCGATCCGGCAACTGATCACATAAAGGTCCGCGGTAAGCTCATAAATCAAAAGCTCGCCGAGCGCGAGGACACCTATATTCTAGTCAATAAGCCGAAAGGTTATCTCTCAAGTGCCGCTGACCCCGAGGGACGCGATCTCGTCGTCGATCTCGTTAAAGGGCACGGAAGACTGCACCCGGTCGGCCGGCTCGATTACAACTCCGAGGGGCTTATCATTCTTACGAATGACGGCGAATTTACAAACCGCGTTGCGTCGTCAAAGACCATTCCGAAAGTTTACGAGGTGAAGGTCAAGGGTTTACCGAATCAGGCGGCACTCAACAAGCTTCGACGCGGCGTTCTGCTCGAGGACGGCTTCAAGACCTCACCCGCCGATATTGTCGAGTTAACTCACACCTTGACGAACGGCTGGTACGAGGTGACGCTGCGCGAAGGGCACAATCAGCAGATAAGAAAGATGTTCGACCTGATCGGCAACTCGGTCGTTAAACTTCGCCGCACGAAGATCGGCGCAATTGAAGATCCGCATCTCGCAATTGGAGCATCGCGAAAACTTACGGAGCCCGAAATCAAATCATTTTCGGGCGGTCAGAAAACCCGCCGTTGAGCCCGACTGAGTGAGTTGATCAAACCATCGCTCGATGCTCGACCATAATGCATAGGTTCTGCACAACCTTGATGCCTGCCTGAGCAAACTTTTCGGCCGCAATATCGTTGGTGATTCCTAGTTGAAACCAAACTGACTTGGGTTTCTTCGCGAGGATTTCCATCACATGCTGATCAATATCCGTCGGACGTCGAAAAACGTTAAGCATGTCGATTTCGCACGGTACGAGCGCCAACTCACGGTACACCGGCTTGCCGAGAATTTCTGTAACCTCCGGATAATAAACCGGCACTGGAATCACATCGTATCCGGCGTTCTGCAGATACTTCGGCACATAGTGTGCGGGTTGTGCCGCGTGCGATTCGGGCTTGATCCCAAGCACCGCGATCGTTTGCGTATCGCGCAAAAGCTTGGCGATCTCATCGTCCCTTGTTAAGAGATTTAGTTTCCAGTCCATTTAGCCAGTTTAGCGTTTTTCGGCACCCGGGCGGAAATTTGCCGCCCCTCGCCCGCGTGTGACATCATAGCTGATTGCCGCCATCGACGAAGATTTATGAATTTCGAATTGTCCGAGGAGCAGCTTCAGGTTAAATACAGCGTGCGCGAGTTTGCTGAGAGCGAGATTCGCCCACACGTTATGGAATGGGATGAGACTCAGCACTTCCCCGACGAACTGCGTCCCAAACTTGCCGAGCTTGGACTGATGGGCGTCCTTTTCCCCGAGCAATACGGCGGCGCGGGCATGGGCTATGTCGAGTATGCGACGATTATCGAAGAGTTGGGCCGGGTGTGCGGTTCTGTCGGTCTCTCCGTCGCGGCGCATAACTCCCTATGCTCAAACCACCTGTACACGTTCGGCACCGAAGAACAAAAACAAAAATACTTGATACCGCTCGCCCGCGGTGAGAGCTTTGGTGCCTGGGGCCTCACGGAATCCCAGGCGGGCTCCGACGCGTCCGGTACGCGGACGAACGCAGTCCGCTCGAACGGCGGCTGGAAGGTGAACGGCTCCAAAAATTTCATCACTCACGCCATTAGCTGCGAGACACTCGTGGCCGTTGCAGTGACCGATAAGGAAAAAGGCACCCGCGGAATCTCCGCGTTTGTCTTCGACAAATCGATGGACGGCTTTCGCTCCGATCATAAAGAAAATAAAGTCGGGATGCGTGCCTGTGAGACGGCGTCCGTAGTCTTTGAGGACTGCTACGTCCCTGTCGAAAACCGGCTCGGTGAGGAAGGCGAAGGATTCATGCAAGCGATGAAGGTGCTGGACGGTGGCCGTATTTCGATCGCGGCACTGTCAGTCGGAATCGCGCAGGGCGCCTATGAAGCAGCGGTCAAATACGCAAAAGAACGGCATCAGTTTGGTCGCCCGATCGCGGATTTTCAGGCAATCCAGTTCAAACTTGCCGACATGGCAACGCAGATCGAGTGCTCGCGGCTGCTGACTCTACAAGCGGCATCGCTAAAGAACGCCGGCAAGACGACGACGCAGCAATCCGCGATGGCAAAGCTATTCGCCTCGGAAACCGCCGTCCGCGTCTCTGAGGAATCGGTACAGATCCACGGCGGTTACGGCTACACCAAAGACTACCCGGCCGAAAAATACTGGCGTGATTCTAAGCTCTGCACCATCGGCGAGGGCACGAGCGAAATCCAGCGTGTCGTCATCGCGAAGAACTTGCTGAAATCTCTGTAAATTTCTCCTGCAACGCTGTTGCATTTGTGCAATGGTTGGATTATATTGGCTGTCCGATTTCATTTCACGGGAGGAAGATTTTATGGATTCAACAGCGGCCCTGGGCGCGGGCCAGTTTGCAGACGCCTTTATCGCAGAAATGGAGCGAGAGGCAAAGGTTGCGAGGACCTGTCTCGAACGCATCCCCGCCGACAAATTCGCGTGGAAACCGCACGAAAAATCGATGGCCTTTGGTCACTTGGCAAGTCATGTTGCGGAGATGTTCGGCTGGACGCCCTCAACGCTCGGCTCTGACGAGCTCGATTTTTCAAAGATGGACTACAAGCCGTTTGTCCCGGAGACGTCCGAACATCTGCTGGAGTTTTTCGATAAGAACGTTCGCGAGGCGATAGAAACTCTTCATAACGCGCCTGATGAGCTCTTTATGGAAAACTGGACGATGCGAAACGGCGAAACTGTATATTTTACGATGCCCAAGGTCGCGGTTATGCGGTCGTTCATCCTGAATCACATCGTCCATCATCGCGGCCAGCTTTCTGTTTATCTAAGGCTAAACGACATTCCAGTCCCATCGATCTACGGCCCATCAGCCGATGAAGGACAGATGTAGAAGGAGAGAGTTATGTCAATAAGCGAAAAACTCATCAAAGAGATCCTGCGGCACCTTGCACATCATCGCGGGCAGCTTTCGGTTTACATGAGGCTCAATGATATTCCCGTGCCCCAGATGTATGGCCCGACAGCCGATGAAACCGTCATGTAGTTCGCCCTCTGCAGGATCATGGTTATTAGGTCGTCGTTCGCAGGCGGCCTGTTTTAATTTTCACGGGTTAAAATGAGAAGATCAGCTTTTCGTAATGGCCAACCCTCTTGAAATTGGCAAGATATTAGCCGGCGATCCGCGAATGGTCGCACGTGCGATAACGCTCGTCGAAAACGGCGGCGCTCGTGCGGCCGAGCTGATGAAGCAGGTCTTTCCGCAAACCGGAAAGGCCATGATCGTCGGCATAACCGGAGCGCCGGGAGCTGGAAAGTCTTCGCTGGTTGACAAGCTTGCCCTTTATTACAAGAACGCGGGTGAGAAGGTCGGCATTGTCTGCATCGACCCTTCGAGCCCGTTCTCGGGCGGGGCAATTCTTGGCGATCGCATCCGCATGGCGACGCTGGGCCTAGATAAAAACGTATTTATCCGGTCAATGGCGACCCGCGGCAACCTCGGCGGCCTCGCGCGTGCGACCGTCGATTGCGTTTCGATTCTCGACGCCGCCGGCTTTGGTAAAGTTATTGTTGAAACCGTAGGTGTCGGGCAGGACGAAGTCGAGATCGTAAAAACCGCTGACGTTTCGGTGGTCGTGCTCGTGCCCGGGATGGGCGACGACATCCAGGCGATAAAGGCCGGGATAATGGAAATCGGTGATGTCTTCGTGATCAATAAGGCGGATCGCGAAGGTGTGTTGCGAACAAAAAAGGAACTCGAAGCCCTGCTCTCGCTCGCCCATCGCCCCGACATGTGGAATCCGCCGATTGTCTCGACGGTTGCGACTGAGAATAAAGGGATCGAGGACCTCGCAACCTCGATCGACGCGTACTACACCTTCCAGCGATCGAGTGAAGGCACCAGCGTGAGGCGCACTGCGATCGCACGTTGGCGCCTGACCGAACTGCTGCAGGAACGCCTCCTTATCGATCTTCTTGCCGAAGATGGCAAAGTCGACATACTGGAAAGGATGGCTGATGATATCGCATCCAAAAGTGTCGATCCCTATTCGGCAGTTGAGCAGATATTGTCAGGACCGCCTGCAGAGTCGTGAGCGCTGGAGGCGAGGCACCTCTACAAAACCCATGAAAATCAATCATTTAGGAATTGCAACGAATGGTATCGACGAGGCCCTCAAATTCTGGGGCGGCGCTCTCGGGCTCGAAAATGTTCACACCGAGATCGTCGAGGATCAGAAGGTGCGCGTCGCGATGCTGCCGATCGGCGAGAGCCGCGTGGAACTGCTGGAACCGACCTCGGAAGACTCACCGATCAGCAAATTTTTGGCAAAACGAGGCGGCGGATTGCATCATATTGCGGTCGAAGTCGAAAATATCGAGGCCGCGCTCGCAAAAATGAAGCAGGCCGGCATGCGTCTGATAGATGAAACCCCGCGGCTCGGCGCCGAAAATTGCCTGGTGGCATTCGTGCACCCTTCATCTTCGGGAGGCGTCTTGCTTGAGCTCGTCGAGCCGCAGAAGTAGGGGTTGGTTGTAGCTTTATAGTCTGATATGATATCCGTTTCGATTTTTAGTGAATTAACGTAAGTGAGGGAGCATTAACTTGAGCAATTTAGCAAAGGGAATAATCTTATTGGTGGTCGTCGTCGCGATAGGTGCGGGCCTGGCCGTTTGGAAAAAGAATACTTCGGCCCACTCGTCGGAATCGTTTAACTCGATATCCCGCGAGGAGGTCGAGCTCTTGCTGGCCGACGTCGCAAAAACAAATCCGGCCGTGCTGAAGCGGCTCTCGGAGGACCCCGAGCTAAAGAAGCAGCAGCTCAAGACCTTTAAGGAACTTCTTGCATTCGCTAGTCAGGCAAAGAAAGAGGGTGTCGCCGACGAAGCCAATAACAAACAGGAACTCGCAAACATTCGAGCCGAGATCGAGGCCGTAAATTACGATCGTGAGGTCAACAAGGACAAGGGAACGATGCCGCCTTTCGGTTTCATCACCGAGGATCAGGTGAACGGATACTGGGGCGAAGGCTCGACTCCGCAGGCCAGTCAGGGTTGGTTTTCGGCTCAGATGGAAAAGATTGGCCTCGCGAAATCGATGGAAACGCGGACACACGAGGCGGAATTCGAGGACTTTCTCAACGCCAAGGTCGCCCTGATGAAGGGGCGGAATCCCGAGATGGCCGACCGCGAGATTTCTGAAGAGGAGCGCACGCAGGCCCGCGAATTCTTTGCAAAAGTTCGAATCTACCAAAAGGAATATCAGGACAAGGCTGCAAAGAACGAACTGGACGCCGCTTTTGTTAAGCGCGTAAACCTGCTTGCAAAATTACAGCAGGCACAGTTTCTCGCCCGAATTTATTCTGAGAAAGTCTCGAAGGATCTTCAGGTAACGGACGAGGAAGTGCAGAAGTACGTTGCCGAGCATCCCGAGCTTGACCCAACGGCGAAACGGGCCGAGGCACAGGCGATCCTCGATCGAGCGAAAGCTGGCGAGGATTTCGCGGCACTCGCAAATCAGTATTCTGAAGATCCGGGCAACGGCAGTCCGGATGGAGAAAAGAAAGGCGGAGCGTACACGAACGTGCCTAAGGGTCAGATGATGGCTCCCTTTGAAGCAGGCGCGCTGGCAGTTAAGGCAGGTGAGGTCAATCCGGAGCTCGTCGAGACTACATACGGTTTTCACATCGTCAAACTCGACCGTGCCCTGTCCCCAACGAAGAAGCCTGATGGCAAGACCGAAGACACCTACGACGTTCGGCACATTCTAATCTCGACCGGGCAAAAGGATCCCGCGAATCCAAATGCCCCTGCGATGCCCACCAAGGATTTCGTGCAGGCTAAGCTAGAAGAAGAGAAGCAGAAAAAGTTGATCGACGACATCGTTGCTAAAAATAACATTTCCGTTCCTGACGATTTCTCGATCCCCGAGGTTTCCGAAGAGCAGATGCAGGAGATGATGAAGCAGCGTCAGCAGCAAATGCAGGTGCAGCAGGGCGTGGATCCGAACGCGGGACCTCCGCCACCGGCAGCACCGCAGAAAGCTGAGCCCAAGAAGAAATAAACGTCCATTGGCACTAGCAGATTCGAGGGGCGATTCGTCGAGATTCGCCCCTCTTTGTTTATCTATGAACACAGAGAAGATTGAGATCGGAATCATCGGCGGCAGCGGGCTTTATCAGATGCCCGAGCTCGAGAATGTTCGCGAGCGGGAAATCGAGACGCCGTTTGGAAAGCCGTCCGACGCGTTTATCGTCGGCGAATTGGATGGCGTTACCGTTGCGTTTTTGCCGAGACACGGACGCGGCCATAAGTTGACGCCCACCGAGCTTCCCTTCCGAGCGAACATCTACGCGATGAAGCTGCTCGGCGTCGAATACATCTTGTCCGTCTCGGCTGTCGGTAGTTTGCAGGAGCAATACGCACCGACCGAATTTGTGATTCCCGATCAGTTCTTTGACCGTACCCGAGCCCGCGCGCACGAATCGACATTCTTTGGCGAGGGCATCGTCGGACACGTCGCGTTCTCGCATCCCGTCTGCGATGAGCTCGGCGACATCCTCGAAGCCTCTTGTAGTCAGGTCGGAGTCAAGACCCATCGCGGCGGCACTTATCTGTGCATGGAAGGCCCGGCTTTCTCGACTAAAGCCGAGTCTAACGTCTATCGCTCGTGGGGCATGGACATCATCGGGATGACCAACCTGCAAGAGGCAAAGCTCGCCCGCGAAGCCGAGATCGCCTACGCGACGCTCGCCCTGGTCACCGACTACGACTGCTGGCATGAGTCGCACGACGCCGTCACGATCGACATGGTCGTCGAATATCTCAACAAGAATGTACGCAATGCCCAGCTCGTCCTAAAAGACGCCGTAAAACGGGTCACCGAAAAACAAACGCCAAACCAATATCGCGATGCAATCAAGAACGCGATCTTTACTCAGCCCGATCACTGGCCCGCTGAAACAGCAAAGAAGCTCGACGCGATCGTTGGGAAGTATCGTCGCTAGAAAACTCTTGGCCATCCGTAAGCATCCATTACAGAATATGAAGCTCCTTTTGTTCGCCGCAGTTCTTTTCGCACTTTCGATGCCGGCATCTGCCCAACGCAACGTGGTTCAGGCCGTCGAGCGTGATCCTATTGCCGAATCGGAGGCTCAGCACAACCTCGACGTCGCGAAGAATTATTTCCTGCTCAAGAAAGCTTATAAAGCCGTGCTAGAGCGTTTCGAAGAGACCTTCGCAGCGTATCCCGACTTTTCCAGGATGGACGAGTTTTTGTACTACGCGGGGATGAGCAGTTGGTATCTCTCGAACAACGCGGGAAAGCAGAAGGTCGATATGAAGATTCCGGACCAGGCGAAAAAGTATGAGCCTGAAAAACTCCGTGTCGAAGCCGCCGCGTACCTGATTCAGATCGGCGGGAAATATCCGAATAGCAAATTCCTGGCGGACGCGAAAAAGGCCCTTGCGAAGATTAATGCCAGGGCCGCTACTGCTCAGTGAACCTTAACCAAATCACCCTCTTTTCCACGCGGCCGGTCGAAACGGTCGCGTTTTTTGAATTGCTCGGCCTTAATCGAATAGTCGATTCCCTGCCGCGATACGCGACGCTCGAGTGCCACGACGGCGAAGCCACGCTCTCCGTCAACACGACTGAGGAAGACACTGCCAACACGACGATCCTCTACTTCGAATGCGAGCACCTCGACGCCGAGGTCGCCCGGCTAAAATCGCTCGGCGTGTTATTCGAACAGGAGCCGACCGACACGTCCGGGCTTTGGCGCCAAGCTTATATTCGTGATCCTAACGGAAACAAAATTTGCCTCTTCAACGCCGGCGACAATCGAAAAAATCCGCCGGGGCGGATCAACTAATGCTACCGTTCGCGACTTTGCGTCTTTGCGGGAAATTCCGCTCACCTATTAAACTGAACTAATGGGCCTACAAGACACCATTCTTGCCGATATGACCGCCGCGATGAAAGCGAAGGACGCCGAGAGACTCTCGACGCTCAGGATGGTGAAATCGAACCTGATGAACCGAAAGATCGAGAAGGGCTCTGAGCTTACCGACGACGAGATAACCAAGGCGCTGCAATCACTCGTCAAACAGCGGCGTGACTCGATCGAGAGCTATGAGGCCGCAGGCCGCACCGAACTCGCCGCAAAAGAGGCTGCGGAAATTACATTCATCGAGGCATATCTTCCCCAAGCCGCTACCCAAGAGGAAATTGACGCCGCGGTAGCATCTGCCGTCGCTTCAACGGGTGCCTCATCTATTAAAGACATGGGCAATGTAATGAAAGCCACGATGGCCAACCTCTCCGGCAAATCCGCCGATGGAAGGCTCGTCAGCGAGACGGTCAAATCAAAACTCACGGCGTAACGTTTAAAGTCCCAACTTTTGGCCAAACCTGCATGGATGATGGGCTGAAAACCGAAGATTGGCTTTTCGCTGCATTTATCGCGACGCTTCCGTTTCCCTCTTTGTTCCTGCCTGAATTTTTACATCCTTCAATACAAATTTCCGATCTGATATTTGTGATCGCTTTATTTTTCCGGGCTGTTTCTATTGCCCGGAACCGTCGAAGCATCCGTGGGAGCTGGTTTTACTTTTGCCTTGCCGGGTATGCCGCCGCGGTTACACTCTCAACAATTGCGTCCGCTGATCCGTCCCAAAGTGCGGTCAAACTTGCCGGAAAGTTCTACTTGATCGGGATTGCGGGTCTGGCATTTAATATCATTACGTCGGCGACCGTCTTCAAAAAAGTTCTGCAAGCATGGATCATCGGAACGGCCGTGAGTCTGCTTTTTTGTCTTATCGGTATATTCCTATTTTACGCCGGACTAAAAGACCCGGACCAGAATCTTGTAATACATCCGATCTTTGGCAGCCTGCCCGCCGGCAACTACCCGCGAATCGAAGGTTTTTTCAACTACCCCGCAATGTTTTGCAACTATTTATCCGCGAGCTGGATGTTTGCAATTTTGATGCTGTCGGTTGGTTGGCTAAGAACCGCTAAGTTTTGGCTATTCGGGGTTTCCCTTTGGATCGTCGCCTTTTTTACGCTGACTCCCGGAATCGGCGGCATCTTTTTGAGCACCGGCTGGTTTTTGAAAAGGAGATTCGAGCGGAGTAAAAAGCGGGTTGTGAGCCGCGCGATCTTATTCGCGAGCCTAACCGCCGCCGCAGTCTCGCTATTTATTGCATCGGTTACGTTTGTCGCATACTCTCCGACCGGCAGCACAATTCCACTCGCGAACGGCGAAATCTCGCGTTCACACCGGGCCGAGGCATGGCGCACGGCACTTGTGACCTTTTGGCAGAATCCTATTTTTGGCCGCGGAGTCGGAATGCCGATCGCGGACTCGAGATATACGGATCCGTCCGGTATCAATCAACTTCTCACCGATGCTCACAATACCTATATCAGCGTTCTGGGCGAAACGGGACTGGTTGGTTTTATCACCTTCTTTTCGATTGTAGGATTTATCGTTTACGGGCTGAGGAAACGAGATTCGGAAACCGAGTTCTATGGAATAGTAAAATTATGCTTGCTGCTCGCCTTTGCCGATGCGTTCTTTTATCAAAGCTTGACCGGCTCGTATGAAGACGCGCGGCATTTGTGGGCGCTTTTCGGCATCTCGGCGGCGGTAACTCACGGCTTCTTTCCATCGCCGACCTTAACGTCCTTCACCTCGGTCGCGAACCGTTTGAAAAGCGGATAGAACTATTCCTTTATTCTCCGATAGTCGTGATGAAAATAGATGAGCGGGCGGCCCTCGCGGATGTCCGCGTGCTCAACTTCGCCGACAAGGATCGTGTGGTCGCCGCCGTCGTAGGTATCGCGAGTACGGCATTCCAGCGTGACAAGCGACCCGTCCAGTAGCGGGAGGCCTCGGCCTTCGGTCAGTACAGGGTCGCCGCCAAATTTATTTTCCGCGGCGAGTGCAAATTGCTGCGACACGTGCTCTTGATCCTCGGAAAGGATGTTGACAACAAAACCGTCATATTCGAGAAATGCATAATGGCTCGCCGTCTGCTTATGGATGCACGCTAAAACAAGCGGCGGCAACGCTGAGAGTGAGCAAAACGCGCTGACGGTGATTCCATGATGTCGGCCCGAAGCATCACGCGTCGTGACGACTGTCACGCCACTCGCAAAGCGGCTCATCGCCCTCTTAAAATCGTCTAGGGAAAGCATCGTCAACAGTGTAAACGTGGCCAAGTAAAAACGTTAACAGCTCTGATTTTTTAGCCGCTTTTTTGTAATCTACCGCACAAACAGTTCGAATGTTTCGACGGATACTTTAGATCCTGCGAATCTCCTCCCCGAGGCACGCATATTCAGCAGTAATAAGGAGTACCCACGATGAGAAACGAACAGATCGATAACTATTCATACACGAGCAATACTAACGGCGGCCCTGTAAAAACAGGCCTCGCATATTTTCTGATCGGAGGCGGCATCGGTGCGGTGGTCGCACTGCTCTTTGCTCCAAAACCCGGGACGGAACTCCGCGGTGAGCTCGCCGACGTAACCAACCGCGCCCTCGACGCCACCAAGGAGAAAGCGACTGAACTGCGAGCACAATCGTCTGAGGCGATCGGGACACTTCGTGAAAAGGCCGACGAGATCTATCAGTACGCCACGACGCGTCTAGGCAAGTCGCAGGAAGCGCTCGAGCCCGGAACATTCGAAAACGCGATGGTCGAAGAAAACGTTCGCCCGATCTCGGATCACGCCGAGGAGCCGACCACTGCGCCGCGTGCCAACGGCCGCAAACCATCGAGCATTATGTAGGTCTGGCACTATAGCGCACGATAAAGGCGATACATCCAATCTCGGTTGTATCGCCCTTTAGCTAGTACACCGGCTCCCCAGGTTTAACCAAAAATATTCCGCACCTTCGACACAAACGAAGGGTCTGCAAAATCGACGTCTTCTATCTTCGCCAACTGCTCTAGCAGGTTGCGCTGCTCTTTCGTTAATGTCTTTGGGGTAATTATCGTCACCGAAACGAAGAGATCGCCTTTGCCGCGGCCTCCCAGAACGGGTATTCCCTGCGCTTTTACCCGAAAAACGCTTCCCGTCTGTGTGCCGGCCGGAATCTTTAACTCTTGATCGCCATCGAGCGTGTCGACCCGTACCTCCGCACCCAGAGCGGCCTGTGCAAAGGTAATCGGGACGGCCGAATAGAGATTTGCCCCTTGCCTCTCGAAGCGTTTGTGTTCCGCGACGTGCAGCACGACGAACAGGTCGCCCGAAGTGCCGCCATTCACACCGCCCTCGCCTTCGCCGGTGACCCGAAGCCTCGAACCCGTCTCGACGCCGGCCGGAATCTTGATCTCGATCGTTTTTTCTTTCTCGACGCGGCCTGCACCGCTGCACTTTTTGCACGGTGATTTGATGATCTTGCCCGCACCGCCGCAGTTCGCACAGGTCCGCATCACGCTAAAAAAGCCCTGGCTGTACCGCGTCTGACCTGCACCGCCGCAGGTGACGCACGTCTCGGCTGTGCTTCCCTTCTCGGCACCCGAGCCTTTGCATTCCTCGCAGGATTCGAGCCGCGGAATCCTTAGCTTTTCGTCTTTTCCGGTCGCGGCTTCCTCGAGCGTGATCTCAAGATCGAATCTCAAATCCGAGCCGCGCTGGACCGTGCTCCGACGGCCCTGCCGCTGCCCGAACATATCTCCGAACCCGAACACTTCGAAAATGTCCTCGATATTCGAAAAGCCCGGATCGACGCCGCCCGCACCCACGCCCTGATGTCCAAACCGATCGTACGAAGCGCGTTTCTGTGCATCCGACAGCACCGAATACGCCTCCGCCGCCTCCTTGAACTTGTCCTCCGCCGCCGCGTCTCCCGGATTCTTGTCCGGATGATACTTCACGGCAAGCGCGCGGTACGCCCGCTTTATCTCGGTATCCGCCGCCGACTTGCCAACACCCAAAATTTCGTAATAATCTCTCTTGCTCATTCGATAAAAAACGCCAGCTCACCGGGAACTGACGCAATCTATATTTTGCGGCATCACCACGCTCTGGCGCAAGGCGCGCACGAAGTAAGGGCGATACACTCAGCCTGGCCGATATATCATCATATTCCAAAGCATGACGTGCCGGGAATCGCAGAATCGCAGGCCTGACCCTGACCGTCGGAAAATACCCATGTTATGCGGAACCATTTCGCTAAATCATAAGATAGGCATGTATGTACTGGGTTCTTATAGTCGCACTCTTGTCGGCGCTGTGTTCTGCCTCTTTGCTTGGTTTGACTACCAAACGAAGAAACGGCACGCCTCGTTTACCAGGAGCGCCGTAATAGAAGCAATCGAGAACGTGTTGTCGGGCGAGTATCACGACGAGTGGGACTTGTTCTTGGCTTGGCCCGTCGGAGATTCCTACTTGGAGTCAGTGAGACAGAGGTGTATTGCCATCTCCAGCGAGCATTCCGGCACTGAAACGGGCAAGGATATCGCAACCGCCGGGGAGACCAAATTGCATTTCATTCTGGATGAACTTAACCGTACACTGCATAATTCGAGAGGAGAAGAACTATGAGATTAATTTTACTCGTTACAGTCATCGTCTTTGGTGCCACTGGCTTGGCATTCGGGCAAAGTTCGAGAAAGAATGATGCGGTGGCTCTCTCGATGCGGGAAAAACTAGCAACCGCCGCTACACACATATTTGGATGAAGCGAGAAGGTAAGTGGCGTTTGGTTGCGCGACACGCGAACATAATCTGCCAAAAGTGAATAGTGTAATGCTTTGATTCGCGGGTGGTTAATTCCAGCGTTATTACGTTAGCGAAAGCATCATTCCGCGTGACCGAACACGACCACCTCATTCTCGACCGGCGTGTTCGCCTCCTTGATCCGCTTCGTTCAGTTGTCCATCGCTTAAATTCTAGCGTGAGGGTCGTGTCAAGCTAATTAGACCACTTCACTCTCATTCTCGATGAAGATTGAGCCGAAGTAGCTTTGTGCCTTTGCGTTGAAAGACAAAACGAAACACTACAGAGGGGCCGAGGGAAGACACAGATGATGGCACCGCGTTAAGGGCGTTTCTTTTGCTTCCTCAACGTAACTACGATCGCGTCGCCGATCTTTCGCTCACCTTCTTTGTCGGACGGTTTGTTGACGACCTTGCTCTCGAGAACCATCGTCGTGGAACCACCGCCGTCGAGATTCATCGCGTCGACCGCGCCGACCTCGAGCATATATTTCGCAAGATCATAAAGATCCAATCCCGCACTTGCTTCACTTCGCCCGTCAGCCGTCAGCATCAGAAACTTCCCGTCCGCAAGTTTCGCAATGGCCGTGCGCGGATGACGCGTCTCGACAAAAGATTTCGAGGCCTTTTCCCGTTCCCAAGTAATGTCGATCTTGCCGTTCTTGATGAGTTGGGGGACGCCGGCGACAGCGTCTTCAAGTCGAAAATTTGGCCAACTATCTTTTTCGGTGATTGTATCCCATAGGAACTCTATGCGATCTCCGATTTCTAGCTGCTTGAGAAACGCTGATCCATCTCCGCTGCCGGCGAGAACGAAACCGTTGCTTGGAATTTCGCATTTTTCAGCACAGAGGGAAACTACTTTTTTCTTTCGAACAATTACTTGTGTCTCCACGGCTTTCCGAGGTGTCATATTTCCAAAAGCCGGTGTATATGCAATGACTTCATTATCTTTCACTTCCCGATTGAATCCTTTCAAGACGTTCGGATGATCTTTGGATTTCCACCGCAAGTAGCCGGCGAAGCTCCATTGGTTGAAAGAGACTTCGGTTACTCTCCGTCTGTTCGCGATCCCAATGGTGGTTCGCTCCATTGAAGGTTCACTCCAAAGATATTTGTCGATCTTAAGAAATCCAACATCATCGCCGGCGAACTCACTTTTATCGAGCCTAAAAAATCCCGCATTTATTGCCGCTATCGCGCCTTTGCGTTTGGCGAGGGATGAAGTTGCCTCTAATCCGATGGCTTTGTCGAGCGCGTGGTGGACGTCCAGCCGAACTTTCCTGAGATCGAGCCGCAGGAGGTTGATATCGACGCTCTTGCCGGAGAACTCGCGGCGAACCTGTGCGTGTTCAACACCGTCGGCGACCGTCTTCCATTCCTGGGCGAATAGGTTTGCCGCCGAGGCGCAGAGGCATAGAGAGGAAAAGATCAGGGCTTGGCCTAGGATGGCACTAAGCCGACCACCGAACGATCGATTTTTATTCATAGTCTTCTCCGTGTCTCTGTGTCCCCGCGGTTGATCCCTCCTATAATAGCTGAGATGCATCTCGACGAAAGAGTTACACAGCTCAGCGATAGGCCCATCAACAAAGATGCTCGGTATGTGCTGTATTGGATGCAGATGTACAAGCGTGTGGACAATAACCACGCGCTCAAATTTGCAATTGAAAATGCGAACGAGCTCAAGCTGCCGGTCGTCGTTTACGAGGGGCTGAAGTATTACTACCCTTGGGCGAGCGGCCGGATGCACACATTTATCCTCGAGGGCGTCGAGGAGAAAAAACATGCGTTTGAAAAGCTCGGCATCAGATACGTTTTCTACTTACAGGCGAACGCTCACTCGCCGAAACAAACGGTCGCACGCCTCGCGAAAGATGCAGCCTTAATTGTCACCGACGATTTTCCCTGTTTTATCATCCCCGAGCACAACCGTCGAATCGCAGAAAAAGCTCGGGTTCCTGTCTTCGCGGTCGATTCTAACGGCCTCATTCCGATGTCGCGATTTGAAAAGGAAGAGTACGGCGCTTACACGATCAGGCCGAAGATAAATCGGATACTGTCGGACTATCTAGTACCGTTTGAAGAGTCACGCGTAATGGTGCGAGCGCCGGATCTCACGGTCGATTGTCCCGAAACAATAGTCACATCCGACAACATCGCGGAGCTTGTCGCAGCCTGCACAATCGATCACACCGTCGCGCGGAGCGAGCATTATCGTGGCGGCACGGCGAATGGCCGAGAGCGGCTGCAAATGTTCGTCCGCGATATTCTGCCTGACTATGAGACGAGCAGGAACAAGCCCGATCGGGACGGCTCGTCGCGACTATCGTCATATCTGCATTTTGGATTCCTTTCGGCGCTCGAGATCGCCCTCGCCGTCAAGGACGCGGAAGCGCCGCAGTCGGCCAAGGACGCGTTTCTCGAAGAGCTAATCGTCCGCCGCGAACTGTCGTATAACCTCACCTCGTTCAACAAAAACTACGACTCGCTTCAGGCGCTGCCTGAGTGGGTTCACAAGACGATGCGCGAGCACGCGGAGGATGAGCGGCAGTTCATTTATTCTCTCGAGGAGCTAGAACACGGCGAGACCCACGACGAGCTGTGGAATGCCTCGCAGCGTGAGATGGTCGCGTCCGGCGAGATGCACAATTACGTCCGGATGCTGTGGGGAAAAAACGTGATCGCATGGACGCGCTCGTACGAAGAGGCGTTCGAAATACTTGTGCACCTGAACAACAAATACTGCCTCGACGGTCGCAATCCAAATTCCTACGCCGGGATCCTGTGGTGCTTCGGAAAGCACGACCGCCCGTGGATGGAACGCCCTGTGTTTGGCACCATGCGCTATATGACGAGCGGCAGCACGGGGAAAAAGTTCAATTCAAAAAAGTACATCGAGTGGACTAAAACTCTCTAGGTGACCAGTCGCCTCGCCAGTCGAAAACCTCGAGAGCGCCGATCCGTTTTTTGTAATCGTAAAATGATTTTTCCTCGTACGCATAGCCGGGATAGTAGTAGTCCTTGCCAAGTTTTTTCCCCCACTCGATCGTCTTGAGAATTGCATAAATGCCGAGGCTGCGTGCACCTTCCTCCCGAGCAAAACAAGTGTAGATCGACGAGATACTTCGCTCCCCGCAGTCAAAAAAGCTAGCTGCCTTCAAAACACCGTCCACCTGGACCGTAAGCTGCCAGGTGTAGGTAGGTATCTGGCCCTGCCAGTGGACGTGATCATAGATGGAATCCGGCGGGCGAAACGTGAAACGCCTCTTATGCTCATCGAATAGGGCCTTAACGCGATCGGTGATGAGGATGAACCCGATGGACGCCTCGACGTCCGTGTTCTTAAACAGTACGCGGCGTTGGCTGCGCGACGGCGACCAATCATCGAGCCTGACGCGAAGCGGCAGGACGCGATAAACATCGCCGTCATAATCGCCGAAATTATATCGCGTAAAATGCCCCGCGTAGTGACGCCAGCCATTCTCGAGATAGTAGTCGTACTCGTCGGGCGCCATCGGAAATAGCGCCTGAAAGTAATCATTGATGATGAGCGGCTCAGTGTCCGGAGTACCAATCATAGCCCGACTCTGCCCAGTAATCTCGCGGTCTCTCAGCAGTAAATTCTATCCGCCCGATCCGCTTTATCAACTTGATTCCGTACTTTGTCGTCGACGCGATGCGAAGAGGTGCGCCGTGCTCTGCCTTTAGCGGCTCACCGTTCATCTCGTACGCAAGCAGCGTTTGTGGGTGCATTATCGAGGGCGTGTCCCAACCTACGAAGTAGCCCGCGTCAGGCGTCGCAATCGAAACGTACGGGGGCAGCTCCTCGGCGATTCTCATTGGCGGATAGGTAGCGACAAAATCCGAAAAGCGTGCACCGGCCCAGTTTACGATCACGCTCCAGCCTTCGATACATTTCATCTCGGTCGTCATCTCGACACGGGGGAGCCGCCTAACGTCGTCGAGCGTGAGCATCAGATCGTCGGTACGATCTGCGAGTCCTCCAACTGCGAGCCGCCATGATGAGAAATCGAGATCCTGCTCCATCCCTATCGCACCATTCACGCGGGTCGGAGAAATTTGCGAACGGTCAAACTCCGGTGCGAGTCGCGAGGGTCGGTAAAGGGCCTGACTAACGCGCTCGTTGAGGCCAAACCAGCGATTGTAGAGAGCTGCCTTCGCCTCATCGCTGAGGGATTTCCAACCGACAATTCCCGCCATCGCGCTGAGACCCGCGACAAGAAATCCTCTTCTCGAATGACCGGACATCCTTGAGCGTGCTTCTTCGTCAGTCAGCGACTCGCTTAGCGTACGACGCTCGTTCAGAATCGACGCCGTATTTTGCGGATCCTCCGGCCACGCGTCGACGTTGCGACCCGTGCGTCGCTCAAATTCGCGAACTTTCTCCACCAGGATTTTCTTGTCTTTGCTCATTTTTCGGTCTGCTCTGTCGTTTCAACTATCGTGCGGCCCGTTATCATCGATTGGAAATTGCCCCATCCCGCGATGACAACTTGGATGATATGCACAGCGAAGAATGCGACGAAAAGGATTGTGAGCCAGAAATGCATCCATCGGGCCCATTCGTAACCGCCGAGCACCGAGGTCAGCCATGCGAGCTGCAGCGGTTTGTAGATCGCAAGGCCCGTGATAATCGAGCCCGCCCCCATCATGATAACGCTCGTGTAGGCGATACGCTGCGCGTCATTATATTTCCCTTGAGGCGGCTTTTTCTTTGATAGATGTGCGTCGTTGAGCGCTACCACTGCCGCACGTCTGAACGACGACGGAACGGGAACGATCGAGCGCCATTCCCCGGAAGCAACTAGATAGATCAAGTACACCAATCCGTTCGCCGCAAACAGCCACATGAAGAAGAAATGAATCTGCATTCCCTCAGCGAGGCGGAACGGGACGCCAAGAAACTCGAAAAACGCCGCCGGGAAGAAATGAAAGACCTCATACGGTCCCAACCAGATTCCGTAGATCGCATTCGCCCAATAGATGAGGAGCCCGCTCCAAATCATCATCGCCAGTAGCGGAAAATTGATCCAATGCAGCCACCGCACGGCAAGAGTATGCTTCTTTTCGAGGCGTTTGCTCATCTTAGTCGTGTTCGTACGAATTATGCACCCGGTTTCGACGCACGGGAAGCGGCCCGGATTGAATCCGGGAAACAGACGGCCACGAATTTGCTATAGCCGGCGCAGATCGGCCTGAGGAAAAGTTTTTAAGATGAAAAATCAAGTAATTTTATTCGGATGTATCGCGTTAGTTCTGGCCGTAACCTTTTCTGCGGCGTGCTCGCGCACGGCGTCGTCAGAGCAAATCGGGAAAGCCGCTGCCGCAGAGATGCCGGTTGATGACGAGTTTGTTCCCGTCGAGGCCGTTTCAACGGCCGGGGCTGACGCAACCGATGTTCTGATCTCCGCCGCAAAAGCGAAGGCAGCACCGCCGTTTGCCCAGGGTAAATGGATCAACTCGGAACCGCTCACTCTGGAAGGCCTTCGCGGTCGAGTGACATATCTGGAATTCTGGACCTACAGCTGCTACAACTGCGTAAATACGCTCCCAACCGTCAAGAGCTTTGACATGCGATTTCGCGATAAAGGCCTGACCGTGATCGGAATTCAGTCGCCGGAATTTGAACGCGAGAAACTGATAGAGAACATTAATGCCGGCGTCAAAAAGCTTGATATTAACTATCCCGTCGTCACAGACAATGAGATGAAATCTTGGAACGCATACGGTGTCAACGCCTGGCCGACGATCGTGATCGTGGACAAGGCCGGGCTGATTCGCTACCGTCACGTCGGCGAGGGGCACTATGACATGCAGGAGAAAGTAATTAGGACCCTGTTGGCCGAGCCAGGCACCAAAACTGCTGCGGTCGCGAATTCCGGCGACGACGAATTTAACGACGAAAAAGTGGTCAAAACGGAAGCGGAATGGAAATCCCTGCTTACGCCTGAGGCGCATTATGTGCTGAGAGAGGAGGGCACGGAGCGTGCGTTTACCGGCGAGTATGACAGGAACAAGGCCACGGGCGACTATCACTGTGCGGCATGCCATCTGAAGCTCTTTAGCTCAAAAACAAAATTTGATTCTGGAACAGGCTGGCCGAGCTTTTATCAGCCGATAAACGCAAAGAATATTGTGGAGAAGGTAGACAGCGCTT
>Ga0136611_10000001_pt1 | contig 183735 bp, 168 predicted proteins | sample AntDrymUQ2232306_2_FD_106645 | JGI IMG/M metagenome (GOLD analysis project Ga0136611, IMG submission 106645) | Polar desert sand microbial communities from Dry Valleys, Antarctica - metaG UQ223 (23.06) | ecosystem: Environmental > Terrestrial > Soil > Desert | place: Antarctica: Dry Valley... | reverse complement strand
GATGGTGATGCCCGGCGACAACATCCAGATGGAGATCACACTGATCGCACCCATCGCAATGGAAAAAGGCCTCCGCTTTGCCATCCGCGAAGGCGGCCGCACAGTCGGGGCAGGTACAGTTTCAGAAGTGGTTGAATAGAATCCAGAAGCCAGAATCCAGAAGCGAATCTTCTGAATTCTGAACACTGGCTCCTGACTATTGAGGGATTTATGGCGAAAGGCGGAAGAGACAATATTATTTTGCAGTGTACGGAGTGCAAAGAGCGCAACTACGTGACGACAAAGAACAAAAAGAGCACGCCGAACAGGCTCGAGTTTAATAAGTTCTGTCGTCGCTGCCGCTGTCACCGTCTGCACCGCGAGAACAAATAAACGATGAATTTCGAATGATGGATGATGAATTCTGATAGTCATCATTCGACATTCGTAAATCATCATTTTGCTTAGGGGTATGGTGTCAATGGTTAGCATGGAGGTCTCCAAAACCTTAGGTGCGGGTTCGAGTCCTGCTACCCCTGCCACATAACGTGCGAGATTGCAGAGTTAAAGACTAAGAAAATGGCTGAAGTTGCATTAGATGGAAAAAAGAAAGAGGGCGTCGGCGAGTTTATCGAAAAGACTCGCGCCGAGCTCGATAAGACGACGTTTCCGTCGCGCGGTGATGTGCAGAACACGACGATCATCGTCATCGTGGCGGTCCTGTTCTTTGCTGTCTACCTATTTTTGGTCGATCACGCCTGGGTTTATCTGCTCGAGGGCCTGACGTGGCTTGTGAACAAACTCGCAGGGCTCTAGACGCCAAAAGGATTTTTGATAATGAAGCAGTGGTATTTCATCCACACCTATTCGGGGCACGAGAACAAGGTCGTTGAGAGCCTTGCGGCTAGAATTCGCGACATGGAACTCGGCGAGCAGATCACCGAGGTGAAGCTCCCGAAGGAAAAGGTCGTCGAGATGCGCGGCAATAAGGAGCATGTGTCCGAGCGGATGTTTTATCCCGGATATGTACTGGTCGAGATCGACTGCGACGAGAAGGGCAAGATCCCTGATAACGTCTTTCACGCGATCAAATCGACGCCGAAAGTAACCGGATTTCTGGGCGGGAAGCAGCCCACGCCGCTCTCACAGGCGGAGGTCGACCAGATCGATAAGAACATCGAGGTCACGACCGAGAAGCCGAAACCGAAATTCTCGTATGAGGTCGGCGAGGTTGTCAGAATCAAGTCGGGCCCATTCGCGAGTTTCACCGGCAAGGTCGAGGAAGTTAACGAAGATAAGGCGACGCTCAAGGTGTCGATTACAATCTTTGGCCGCTCGACGCCGTACGAATTAAGTTTCCTCGAGGTGGAAAAGGTCACCTTTGCGGAAGAAGAATAAATGAGGACATTCCCGACGTGATTCGCTGGGATCGTTAATCGAAAACAGAAATGGCAAAGAAGATAGAAGGTTACATCAAGCTGCAGATTCCCGCCGGTAAGGCAAATCCGGCGCCGCCGATCGGCCCTGCGCTAGGTCAGCACGGCGTCAACATCATGGAATTCTGCAAGGCGTTTAACGCTAGGACGCAGAATGACGATCCGGATATGAAGATCCCGGTCGTGATTACGGTTTACGGCGATCGCTCGTTTACGTTTGAGACGAAGACACCGCCGGCCGGCGATCTGCTTAGAAAGGCAGTGGGCATTCCCAAGGGTTCGGGCAAGCCAAACAAAGAAAAGGTCGGAACGATTTCGCGAGATAAGATTCGTGAGATTGCCGAAAAGAAAATGCAGGACCTCAATACAACGAATATCGATTCCGCGATGAAAACCATCGAGGGAACGGCAAAGAGCATGGGTTTGACAGTAGAAGGCTGAATGATGAATGCAGAATGATGAATACAAGAATTCGTCATTCGTCATTCCGAATTCTGCATTAGGGAGAATCGCGAAAGCGATTCGTTAATACCTGGAGATATTATGAAACGAGGCAAGAAGTACCTTGCCGCGCTCGAGAAAGTCGAGCCGGGCAAGAAACACACACTTGAAGAGGCGGTCTCAAAACTCAAAGAGATTGCATTTGCAAAGTTCGACGAAACGGTCGAACTAACGATGTGGCTTGGCGTCGATCCGCGTAAGGCTGATCAGCTCGTTCGCGGCACCATCGTCCTACCGCACGGTCTGGGCGGAGCGGCCAAGAAGGTCGTCGTTATTGCTCAGGGCGACAAAATCAGAGAAGCACAAGAGGCTGGAGCCGATGAGGCCGGCGGCGATGAGATCGTCGACCGGATCAAGGGCGGCTGGATGGATTTTGACGCGCTCATCGCAACGCCCGATATGATGGGTAAGGTCGGTCAGCTTGGTAAGGTCCTCGGACCTCGCGGTCTTATGCCTAATCCGAAAACCGGTACGGTCACGATGGATGTGAAGACGGCCATCCAGGAGACGAAGGCCGGTAAGGTCGAGTATCGCGTGGATAAGACGGGCGTTATTCACTCGCCGGTTGGCAAGGTGTCCTTCGAGCCTGCGAAGCTCCAGGAGAATACACAGGTCCTGATCAATGCGGTGATGAAAGCGAAGCCGACGACAGCAAAGGGACGCTACCTAAAGAAGATCAATCTGGCGGCGACGATGAGCCCGGGCGTACTGCTCGATGAGCTTACGTACGCGTAAAGGGGGAAGGAAATGAAATCAAAAGAAACAAAGCAGAAAGATCTTAACGCCATTACCGAATCGCTTGCCGCTTCGAAATCCGCGATGGTTGTGAGCTTTACGGGCCTGAGCGTGACGAAAGATCAGGAATTCCGACATAGCCTCCGCGAGGCGGGCGCTCAATATCGAGTCGTTAAGAACACGCTTGCGAGAATTGCCGTCAAAGGCACTCAGTTTGAAGATACGACAGAGCACTTTAAGGGCGTCACGGCAATCGCGTGGACCGAGAACGATCCAGTTGTCCTTACGAAAGCGATTTCCAAATTTATGAAGGACAATGCCGACACCTACACCTTTAAGACAGGTGTGGTGGATGGCAAGTTAGTCGATCTTGCGCAACTTACGACGATCGCCAGTCTTCCGAGCAAGGAAGAGCTCATCTCCAAGCTGATGTGGGTGCTCAACAGCGGGGCAGAGCGTTTGGTTACGGTCATCAACGCCGTACCGCGTGATCTTGCTGTTGTAATTAAACAGATCGGCGAAAAGGAAGATCGCGTTACGGCGGCTCCCGCAGCAGAGGCGGCGCCTGCAGCTGAGGCGATTCCCGTAGCTGAAGCGGAGCCTGCAGTAGAGGCAGCTCCCGAAACGGAACCGGCTACGGTGACTGAGGATGCTCCCTCGGCCGAGGCACCCGCGACCGGCACCGAAACGGAAGGCGAGGCCGCAGCAAACGCTCCGGAGGACGCCGCGGTTGCGGACTCGGAGCCGCGCGAGTCTTCACAGTCTGACGACGATAAGTCGGAGGATATTTTAGAGATTCCGACGGACAACAAGTCGGAATAGAACAGTTTGATTCTCAAATTTGAAGTTCAGATTTGAGATTTGAAAAGCCGTACTCAAGGTAAAACGGCCCGCGTGATTTGTCAGGTCACACAGGCGTCGGACGTGCGAACTAGAAAGGTGATGCAACCCGTTCTGATTCATGTCCCTGGGTTCTAGCGGCAACATTAACAGAGAACCCTAAATAGGAGATACAGACAATCATGGCAGTTACAAAAGAAGATGTAGTTGAATACTTGAAAGCAATGTCGCTTCTCGAAGCGTCGGAACTCGTCAAGGAACTCGAAGAAGTGTTTGGCGTTTCGGCAGCAGCAGCGGCCCCGATGATGATGGCGGCGGGTGCAGGTGCTGGTGATGGCGGCGGTGCTGCCGCGGCAGAGGAAAAGGATTCGTTTGACGTTATTCTCTCAGGTGCCGGCGGCAACAAGATTGCGGTCATCAAGGTCGTTCGCGAAGTCGTCGCGGGCCTTGGCCTCAAGGAAGCAAAGGATCTCGTTGACGGTGCCCCGAAACCTCTTAAAGAGGGCGTTTCGAAGGACGAAGCCGAAGAGATCAAGAAAAAGCTTACTGACGCAGGCGCAACGGTCGAGCTTAAGTAGTATTGCGAGGCTCGAGCCCGCACAGAGTATGGGCGATACCCGCATTGGATGTATCGACCGTATTATGTGCGGGCTTGCGCACAACGCGATCTCGGCGGTATACTAACTGATTCGGAATCGGCGGCGCCTCGGCGCCTGCGAACAAGCGGAGAGATCGTGTCCTTTCTGACACTTTCGGACAATTTGTTTTCAGCGATTCGCTGCTAAAAGGCGGCCCTAGGGAAATTTTACCCTCGGCCGCGTTTGCTGTCTTTAACGGCATGCGTTCCGGCGACTACCTGCTTTCTTATAAATCTCGGTATCAGAAATATGATCAACAATCCTCTTCAGAGCGGCTCAAACGGACTGGGAAGACGAACGAGCCAGTCGCCCACGCGCGTCGATTTTTCAAAAATTTACACGTCGGCACAGATTCCAAATCTTATCGAGGTCCAGCGTGAATCGTACAACCGGTTCCTGCAGATGGATCTAATTCCTGAAGAGCGCGATTACATCGGCTTGCAGTCTGTGTTTGCGTCGATCTTTCCGGTGTCGGACTTTCGCGAGACGGCTACGCTCGAATATGTCGAGTACCAGATCGGTAATTGGCAGTGCAAATGCGGCAATCTCGAAGGCCTCGAGCACCTGCGGGCAAACTGTAAGAACTGCTCTGCGAAAATCAAGGTTGATCCCTTTAATCCCGCCGAAGTGCTCTGTAAGAATTGCGGCACCTTTAACGCGGTACGCCCAAATCTTTGTAATAACTGCGGCGAACCGGTTGGCCTTAAGCACAAGCACGATCAGCAGGAATGTCAGGAACGCGGCATGTCCTACAGCGTCCCGCTGAAGGTCAAAATCCGCCTGACCGTCTATGACAAGGATCCTGAGACGAACGTGTCGACGATCCGCGATATCAAGGAAGAGGACGTTTTCTTTGGCGAGATCCCGCTGATGACCGATAACGGCACGTTCGTTATCAACGGCACCGAACGCGTCATCGTTTCGCAGCTTCACCGCTCGCCCGGCGTGTTCTTCAAGGGCGATCGAGACGACTACCTCGCCAAAATTATTCCGTACCGCGGTTCGTGGGTCGAATTCGAATACGATCAGAAGGGAATCCTGCACGCGCGTCTCGGAAAGAGAAAGATACTCGCGACGATTTTCCTTCGTGCTCTCGGCCTCTGGCTGAGCCCGCAGATCGATATGAAGACGGTCGCTGACAACATCCTCGAGGAAGTTGTAAAGGGCGCCGAATATCCGGATTCGCGGATCCTCGAGCTCTTCTACGTCACGGATGAAGTGATCGTCGAAAAGGGCAAGCTTTACCTCAAGGTTCCAGCCGAAGGCGAGACGCACGTAATTGGAATGCGTGCCGACGAAGACATCAAGAGCCGCAAGGACGACGTTGTTCGCAAGGGCAAGAAGGTGACGAAGCTTGCGATAAGCGAACTTCGCTCGATGAAGAAAGACCGCGTCGCCGTGGCCCTCGCAGACCTCGAAGGTGCGTTTGCTCTCGAAGACGTGGTCAACGTCGAGACGGGCGAAGTCATCATCGAGTCGAATACCGAAATCGCTGCCGGGAAGCTTCAGCAGATAATCGAAGAAGGCATTCCGAGCGTTAAGATTTTCTTCCCGGCACGTGACGTGATCGGCGAGGTGATCGCAGCGACGCTGCGCAAGGATCCAATCTCGAAACCGGTAGACGCGCTGCTTGAAATTTATCGCAAGATGCGCCCGGGCGATCCGCCGACCGTACCGACCGCTTATCGCCTGCTCGAAGGAATGTTCTTCGACGCGCGGCGCTTTGATCTTTCGCGTGTCGGGCGTCTTAAGTTCAATATCAAAATGGGCCGGCCCGATATGGAGGACATAACAAATCCTCTGCTCAAGCCGACCGACTTTATCGAAGTAGTCAATTATCTGCTTAGGATGAAGCGCGACAGCGAGCACTATTCCCAGGACGACATCGATCACTTGGGTAATCGCCGAGTTCGGGCCGTCGGTGAACTGCTCGAGAATCAGTTCCGCATCGGGCTCGAGAGAATGGAGCGTGCGATTAAGGAGAAAATGTCCATCCAGCAGGACATGTTCACCACGATGCCGCGCGACCTCGTCAACGCAAAACCCGTGACGGCTGCTGTGCGCGAGTTCTTCGGTTCGTCGCAGCTCTCGCAGTTCATGGATCAAACGAATCCGCTGTCGGAAATCACGCACAAGCGTCGCCTGTCGGCCCTCGGGCCAGGTGGTCTCTCACGGGAACGTGCCGGCTTTGAGGTTCGCGACGTTCACCCGACGCACTACGGCCGTATCTGTCCGATCGAGACGCCTGAAGGCCCGAATATCGGCCTGATCTCTTCGCTCTCGTGCTTCGCTCGCATTAACGAATTTGGCTTTATCGAGTCGCCTTATCGAAAGGTCGAGGACGGCCGCGTCATCGAGTACGTTCGCGTGCAGAACGGCGGCGAAACCAAGTTCAAGCCCGGTGAGCACGTGCCTCTCGAGGATGTAGAAAAGGCGAACAAAAAGGTTGGTCGCGATGGAAAGAGTGCGGAGTTCGAGCCGTGGCCATTTTATTTGACGGCCTGGGAAGAAGATCGTTACATCATCGGGCAGGCAAATATCGAGCTCGATCCAAAGGGTAACATCGTCAATCAGCGAAACGCCGCAAGGCAGAAGGGTGAATTCATCACAGCCGACAAGGCGGAGACGCAGTACATGGATGTCTCGCCGAAGCAGCTCGTTTCGGTAGCCGCATCGCTAATTCCGTTTCTCGAAAACGACGACGCCAACCGGGCTCTCATGGGCTCGAACATGCAGCGTCAGTCAGTACCTCTGCTTCGTGCCGAGTCGCCGTACGTCGGCACCGGAATGGAGAAGATTGCCGCTCGAGATTCCGGTGCGGTTGTGATCGCAAAACGCGATGGCGTGGTCGATTTTGTCGACTCGGAACGCATCATCGTTAAGGCTGATCACCAAGTCGACGGAAACATCTCGCGAGAGGTAACGGCCGATATTTATTCGCTCGTTAAATTTAAGCGTTCGAATCAGAATACCTGCATCAATCAACGCCCGATCGTCGAAGTCGGCGAACGCGTCAAGAAGGGTCAGGTTATCGCCGACGGACCGTGTACCGATCGCGGAGAGCTTGCTCTCGGCCGCAACGTGCTGGTCGCATTTATGCCGTGGCGCGGTTACAACTTCGAGGACGCGATTCTCGTCAGTGAAAAGCTTGTTAAGGACGACTACTACACGTCGATTCACATCGAGGAACTCGAAATCGAGGCCCGAGATACAAAGCTCGGGCCTGAGGAAATCACACGCGATATTCCGAATATCGGTGAGAACATGCTTCGCGATCTGGACGAATCTGGCATCATCCGCATCGGTGCTCAGGTGAAGCCGGGCAGCGTCCTGGTCGGTAAGGTCACGCCGAAGGGCGAGACGCAGCTGACCGCTGAAGAGAAGCTGCTCCGTGCGATCTTTGGCGAGAAGGCCGGCGACGTCAAGGACGCATCGCTCACATGTCCTCCGGGAATTGACGGCACAGTCGTCGACGTCCAGATCTTTACCCGCAAGGGGCAGGACAAGGACGAGCGAAGTCTGGATATCGAAGGAATGGAAGAGGAATCGTTCCATCGAGATCTCGATGACGAAATCCGAATCCTCCAGGAGCAGCGTGACGAGCGAATTTACGAACTTTTCGAAGGACGTAAACTCAAGACTGACCTGATGGACGGCAAAGAGGTAATCCTTAAGAAGAACCTCACGCTCAATCGCGAGGTGCTCGTCGATCTCGATCCGAAATTCCTCCGCAAGATCGACGTGTCTGCTGGCTCGATCGACATCGTCGGCGAGGTCAAGGAATACGAGCAGCGGACCGAGCGACAGATCAATATTCTTCGGGACATCTACGACGAAAAGATCACCAAGCTAAAACAGGGCGACGAACTGCCGCCGGGCGTGATCAAGATGGTGAAGGTTTTCGTCGCGATGAAGCGCAAGCTCAGCGTCGGCGACAAGATGGCCGGCCGTCATGGTAACAAGGGCGTCATCGCCCGCATCCTGCCCGAGGAGGATATGCCGTACCTGCCGGATGGAACGCCGGTCGAGATAGTTCTGAATCCGCTTGGCGTGCCTTCGCGTATGAACGTCGGTCAGATTCTCGAAACTCATCTTGGATGGGCTGCGAGAATCCTCGGCCTTCACTTCGCAACGCCCGTTTTCGATGGAGCGAGCGAGGTCGAGATCAAGGAATATATCGGCAAGGCTAATCAGGAGTTCGACCGTTTGAAACTGCCGCCGTCGGTAGGCCCATCGGGCAAGACCCGTCTTTATGACGGTCTTACGGGCGAACAGTTCGAGCAGAAGGTATGCGTAGGCTACATCTATATGCTCAAGCTCTCGCACCTTGTCGACGACAAGATTCACGCACGTTCAATCGGACCGTACAGTCTGATCACCCAGCAGCCGCTCGGTGGTAAAGCTCAGTTCGGCGGACAGCGCTTCGGAGAAATGGAGGTCTGGGCGCTCGAGGCCTACGGCGCCGCGCACATTCTGCAGGAATTGCTCACATGCAAATCCGACGATGTCCAGGGACGCTCGAAGATCTACGAGACGATCGTCAAGGGCGTTCAGGATTTCCAGCCGGGAATTCCGGAATCCTTTAACGTCCTGGTCCGCGAGCTTCAGAGCCTGTGCCTTGATGTCGAGCTTATTCAGGCGGATGAGATCGATCCGGAAGAAATTGCGGCCGGCGTCGACGCACTGGTTGGGGTCGATTAGACGCCGGAACGCCGGCATCTTGCCGGCCCGCGAAGCTAGTAAGGCGATGTTCGAGTCACTACTCGGGCGTCGCCTTCTTCGTTATCAAAACAGGTATCCGCGAGCGTCACGATTCGGCTACGCTGTGTGTGGCCATAGTCCTCACCGTCCCATGTCTTTAGCGAATTTGTTCGCTTCTCGATCGACTCGCGTGTAAAGTCCGAGAATCGCTCGCGCCAGTCTGGACAACCGTGCCGACGCACCTCACGCCGGACCGAGCGCACGAGCGTCAAGCGGAAGGCAGACGGGTTTAGTGCTTCGTTGAGATGATCGGTGACAAAAGGTTTGAGAAAGTTTTCGCGCAATAGCGCCGCATCAAGCGCCCATAGTCCATTTTCCAGCCTCAGCGTCGCGGCCCGCGTGGTGCTGCCAATTTTGATCGGACGTGTGAGTCCCGCATAAAACTTCATCCCCGCGTAATTTGCAAATAGATCTGCATTTGAATAAACGCCCGAGACGATTAGGCCGTAGTAGGTGTTTTCGCTAATGCGGCCCCATTTGATGGCTGCCCGGCTCGCCTCGGCCTCGCCGCGACCGCGTGACCGGGAGCGTTTCGCGATCTCGTGGTACGTCCAGCCCTGTTGAAAAAAATGCTCGAGCTTATCGATGCCGAACTCGACGCCCCACAAGCAGATAGTGGCGCTCTGGGTCAGATAATCGGTGAGGTTTAGCCGAAAGATCGTCTCTTCGAACGACGGCTTATAGCGCGCATTATTTGCGGCAAAGGCATGAGAGCGAAGCCAGTCGCCAAGGTCGCTTCTCGTGATCGAGCCCGAACCCAACGCGCGAAAAACCGTTTCTGTCAGCGCCTCTTCGGATCGCAGCTCCTCGAGCTGCTTTGTCAATATTTCTACGCTTCGACATCCCGGAGTCCTCTCAGCAAGACAACGCTCCCGCCGCTCGATCTCCCCGTTGAGTTTGGCAATGGCAATACGCATCTTTTGCTCGACATGCGCGCTCACCTCATCCCCAATATCGCTGAGCGGTTCCGGTGACAGGTTGTACTGATCCGTTTCGAACGCCCGCGTACTAGCCGATCCCAAGCTTAAGAGGAGTCCGCAAATGACCGCGACGGCGAGCCACGACCGTACCCTGGGTGTTCTAAGAAAGGTCTTCATATTCCGATTCGAATTATATGCTAACCGGTCCCGATGTCATGGCACCTCCGTCACGGCCGTCCGATTAAACTTGACAACAAGAGACTCAACCTTTATCATCGGATGACACTCACGTAGCGAACGTTTGACAGTTATATTGAATAATGTGAGTTCAAAGCAATTATTCGATTGGAGAGATTAATTTATGGGAAAGATAATCGGTATTGATTTAGGGACGACGAATTCGGTCGTGGCGGTGATGGAGGGCGGTGAGCCCGTCGTTATTACTAACTCTGAGGGCGGTCGGACAACTCCTTCGGTTGTCGCGTTTACAAAAGATGGAAATCGGCTCGTTGGCCAGGTCGCAAAGCGGCAGGCGGTTACGAACCCAGAAAACACGCTTTATTCGATCAAGCGGTTTATGGGCCGCAAGTTCGACGAAGTTTCGGAAGAGATCAAGCAGGTGCCGTATAAGGTTGAAAAAGCCTCGAACGGCGATGTCCGCATCGATGCCGAGGACAAGCAGTATTCGCCGCCCGAGATCGCCGCGATGGTACTGCAAAAGCTCAAGCAGTCTGCCGAGGACTATCTTGGTTCGAAGGTCGAGCAGGCCGTCATCACGGTGCCCGCTTACTTTAACGACGCGCAGCGGCAGGCAACAAAGGACGCCGGTAAGGTTGCGGGACTCGATGTGCTGCGTATCGTAAATGAGCCGACGGCGGCCGCATTGGCGTACGGGCTCGATAAGAAGAAGGACGAGACGATCGCAGTATTCGACTTTGGCGGAGGCACGTTCGACATTTCGGTGTTGGAGGTTGGCGAAGGCGTCGTCGAAGTCAAATCTACGAATGGCGACACGCACCTAGGCGGCGACGACGTGGATGAGATCCTTGTCAGCTGGATCATCGACGAGTTTAAGAAGGACCAGGGAATCGATCTTCACAACGACAAGATGGCCCTCCAGCGACTAAAAGAATCCGCTGAAAAGGCAAAAGTAGAGCTATCGTCGGCGATGGAGACGGAGATCAACCTCCCATTCATCACGGCGGACGCGAGCGGGCCGAAGCATCTCGTGATGAAGCTCACGCGTGCAAAATTCGAGCAGCTGGTCGAACCCGTATTGAAGCGACTGATGCCGCCCGTCGAGCAGGCTATCAAGGACGCAGGCCTTTCAGCAAAAGACATCGAAGAGATCGTGCTCGTCGGCGGCTCGACGCGTATTCCAAAAGTCCAGGAGATGGTCAAGGAATTCTTTGGCAAGGAGCCGAATAAGTCAGTTAATCCTGACGAGGTCGTTGCCCTCGGTGCCGCTGTTCAGGCTGGCGTTCTCGGTGGTGAGAAGACGGACATTCTGCTTCTCGACGTCACGCCCCTAAGCTTGGGAATCGAGACGCTCGGCGGCGTATCGACCGCGATGATTCAGAAGAACACGACGATCCCGACCCGCAAGTCGGAGATCTTTTCGACCGCGTCGGACAACCAGACTTCTGTCGAGGTCCACGTTCTGCAGGGTGAGCGGCCGCTCGCGGCGGATAATAAAACGCTCGGCAAGTTCCACTTGGTGGGCATTCCGCCGGCACCGCGCGGCGTCCCGCAGGTTGAGGTTACCTTTGATATCGATGCCAACGGCATTGTAAACGTCTCGGCAAAGGACGTAGGGACTGGCCGCGAGCAGAAGATTACTATCACTGCCTCATCCGGGCTCTCTAAGGAAGAGATCGACCGCATGATGAAAGACGCTGAGTCTCACGCCGGTGAGGACGAAAAGAAGAAGGCCGAGATCGAGGCGCGCAATCGCCTGGACGGGCTCGTTTACAGCGTCGAGAAAACGCTTGCCGAGAACAAGGACAAGCTCGATGCGGCAGCGGTTGGCGATATCGAAACTGCGATTACGGATGCGAAAACCGCGCTTAGCGGCAGCGATCCGGACGCGATGAACAATGCATTTGAAAACCTGCAAACCGCTTCGCACAAGATCGCCGAGGTGCTTTATAGCCAGGCGGCGCCGGCAGGTGACGGTGAGGCTGAGCAGCAGGCGTCGTCGGCATCGGCGGGTGCAGATGGCGATGCAACAGCTTCTTCTTCACCGGAATCCGATGTGATCGACGCGGAATACGTCGACGTCGAGGACGAAGAGAAGAAATAAGAGGAGTGATGAGTGATGAGGGGCGAGTGGCGGGTATATCCACTCGTCGGCGTCCCTCAACTCGTGCTTGACATCGCTTGCCTGACTCGTCACTCGTCACTATGCACCTATCACTCTCGTAATGGCGAAAAAGGACTATTACAATATTCTCGGCGTCAAAAAGGACGCAAAGGCTGACGAGATCAAGAAGGCCTATCGCCGCCTCGCGCGCAAGCATCACCCGGACGTTAACCCGAACGACCAGATCTCTGAGGATAAATTCAAAGAGGTTCAGGAAGCCTATGACGTTCTCTCGGATGATAAGAAGCGTAAGGTTTTCGACCGGTTTGGTTACTACGCCGACAATCTCGACGTGAATTCGCCCTACGCCGGCGGAGCCGCCGCAGGCGGCGCGCAAGGGTTTGATTTTTCCGGTTTCGATTTTTCGCAGGGTCAGGCGACTGGGGCCGGCGGATCGAGTTTCCGTGATATTTTCTCCGATTTGTTTAGCGGCTCCGGACGGACGTCTCAGCCGGAACCGCCGCGACCGATGCCGAAGAAGGGCCGGGATATTGAAATTTCGCTTGCCTTGAGCTTTGAGGAAGCGTTTTCGGGTCTCACGACCAACATCACGGTAAAGCGGAGCGAGCAGTGCTCGCGTTGTCAGGGCGCCGGCGATACCGGCGGGCCCGTGGGTCAATGTTCTACGTGCAGCGGAACGGGTCAAGTGATGCGTACGGGCGGCCGTCTCCAATTTTCTCAGGGCTGCCCTGACTGTGAGGGAACTGGCCGACGTCGTCAGCCTTGCAGCCTGTGCAGTGGCAAAGGCGTCACGCCGAAGGGTGAGCAGGTTAAGTTAAAGATCCCGGCGGGCGTCGATACCGGTTCGCGCGTGCGCGTGCCAAAGAAAGGCCACGGCGGACGGCTCGGGGCAGAGCCGGGCGACCTCTTTATACTCACGAACGTCGGCAAGCACAAGTTTCTGGAACGCAAGGGCGACAACGTTTATATAACGATTCCGATTACCATTCCCGAGGCCTCGCTGGGTACAAAAATCGAAGTGCCGACTGTGGACGGTAAATCGCAGATAAAAATCCCAGCCGGCACGGAATCGGGTCAGAAGATAAGACTGCGCGAACGCGGCTTTCCCAGCCTTCGAAATCCGAGTCTGCGCGGCGATCAGTTCGTCGAGGTAAAGATCACGCTGCCGAAATTGATATCCGAGGAAACGAAAGACGTACTGCGGCAGTTTGAAAAACTCAATCCTGATAATCCACGGAAGGCGATCGGTCTGGAATGAAGAAACGCATAAGAACCTACACAATCAGTGCGGTCGCCGAGATGTATGACATACATCCGCAGACGCTGCGGTTGTATGAACGCGAGGGTCTTCTGCTGCCCTCACGTTCAGTCGGTAATACGCGCGTTTATGAAGATGTTGATCTCGAGCGTCTCGAAGTTATCCTATCCCTGACGCGTGAGCTCGGAGTCAATCTTGCCGGCGTTGAGATCATCCTCAACATGCGGGCGAAAATGGCACAAATGCAGTCTGAGTTCGAGCGATTCTTTGAATATTTGAAGACCCACGCGGATGAATTCTCATCGCAGCGGTCGGATTTTACATCTACGGAAGCCCTCATCCCCGTCTCTCGCTTTCGAATCGCAAGGATCTCCCGCACCACCTCTAACGACAGTTAAATTTATCTGAACTGCGAGATTTTCGCTTACACGCCGCCTTTCGAACGCTTTTCTCCTTTGTTTAAAAGAGCCCTTTCGTTACAATCGCTTAATTGCTGCTCAGATTATTGGTTAGGAGTTACAAGATGTTCGCTAGACGTGTGTTTTTGTGTATTGCGGCCTCATTGCTGGTTTTTTCGGCGGTTATCGCCCAGGATCTCGATGATGTGACGATCGCCGGACGGGTGGTCGATTCAAATAGCCTTGCGATTGTTGGTGCTACCGTGACCGCGAGTTCCGAGGAGCTTGGAATTACGCGAACGGTGACTACGAACGACGAAGGCCGATACTTGTTTATCGAGTTGAAGCCAGGCGCGTACAAGGTCAAGGTTGTGGCAACCGGTTTCGGATCGCAAGAAACAGTCGATATTGCGACGCTGTCCGCGCAGAATATCAAGAAAGATTTCCAGTTAGCGCCGGCAACAGTTACTGCAGAGCAGACTGTAACCGTGAGCGGTGATGAAGGCGAGATTGTTGACACGACTCGGACCGTCGTGGGCGGCACCATCACACAGCGCGAGATCGAGGAACTTCCGAATACCAACCGCGACGCATTGGATTTGGTCTTCACGTTAGGCGGCGTGACCGAAGAGCCGCTGTCGACGCGGGACCTTTCGTTTGATAAGGGTGGGCGAAGGGAAAGTGCGCCGGGAGCAGGCCTGGTCGAAGGCGGAGTATTTGCCCTCTCGGGCGGCGCGGCTTATTCAAACAACATTACTATTGACGGCTTTGACAACAACGACGATCGCGTCGCGGGCATCCGTTTTCAGCCTTCGATCGAGTCGATTGACGAAGTTCAGGTAATTACAAATCAGTTTTCAGCAGAATACGGCCGTGCATCCGGCGGCCGCGTAAACATCCGCACTCGTGCGGGCACGAGAAAGTTTAGGGGCCGCGCCTATACCTTCTTTGCGGACGAAAGCCTGAACGCAAATTCCTGGAGCAACAACAGGCGCGGCGTGCCGCGTTACCCGCTGCAGCAGCACGTGCCCGGGTTTACATTCGGCGGGCCGATCCCGATAGGCTACTTCAAAGGAAAGACGTCCTTTTATACCTCGTACGAGTACGACTACACGTACGACACGACGGTCACTGACACTTATATTCCGCTTCTGCAGAATCCGCGCTTTCTACTGCCGGCGCCGACCACGAACGAGGTCATTACTGATTTCGGAGCGCAGCTCGGCCGCTTTGTAGACGGATCGGACACTCCGCGTAAAATCCACCGTTTTACGGGACGCGGCGATCACAATTTTAATAACAGTCATTCGATTACCCTTGGTTATCAGAGAGGCAACACGAATGACCTGCGGCAGTTCAATGGCGGCAATCGCCTTGCAGAGTCGCTGATCGGCAGACGAACCCAGACTGATGCGCTGAACCTTACGTACAACTACGTTATCAACTCAAAGGCCGTCAACCAGTTCCGGTTCCAGACCTCCAGGCTCAAGCCGAGTTTCGTATCTCCCGGCCAGGAAACGAATCCGGTGGTTATTATCAGTTTTCGCGAACCCGGCCTGTCTTTTAACACGTCGCTGGTTGCCGGATCGTCTACGCTCGGAACCTCAGACCGCAAGGAGGAGCGAATCCAGCTTCAGGATACTTTCACCTATATCCTAGGCAAACATTCTCTTCGCACCGGATTCGATTATCAGAACGTAGATTCGACTTTTATCGATCTCACGGATGCGAGCGGAACATACAGCTTCGGCGATCCGCTTACCTCCACGACCGTGCCGCAGTGCCTGACCAATCCCGCACTGCCGCCGGGGCCGACGAACCCTCGCATTCGTGGCGGAGTCAATTCTTTTCCGCGCTCCTGCGTGCAGCGATATCGTCATAACTTCTTTACGAACTCAGATATCACAAACAACTACTACGGCATTTTCGTGCAGGATGATTGGAGGGTTTTGCCGCGGCTTACCTTGAACTTTGGTTTGCGATATGAGCGCGAGGAAGTGGTCAAGGATAAAAACAATTTCGGTCCACGGCTCGGAATTGCGTATTCGCCGTTCGCGGATAACAAAGGCGTAATTCGCTTCGGCGCCGGGATATTTTACAATCGCGTGCTGCTGCGTACAGTACGACTATCAACGCGGGCAGAGTGAGATTATTTTCGATACTAACCGCATTACGACTGTCGGAAATCTGCGTGACACGTATCTGCGTGCACTGAGCGATCTTTTTCCCGGCAGGCTCACGGCCGAGAGCCCGCTGGTTCAGCAGTATATTGCGGCTGGCCTGAACAACAACAGCTTTTTCCGGAGCCTTTCGCCAAATCTTGAAATACCCGAGAGCTACCAGTTCAATATCGGGTTCGAGCGGGAGATTTTTAAGGGCTACGTTTTTGAGGCTAATCTTACCTATAACAAAACGGCGAAACTCTGGAGAGAAACCAACATCAATGCTCCTCGTGTGCCGAATGTTTTCTCCGATCTCGCGGACTATCTGGCTCGCGGCATAACGACCGGAAACGCAAGGTTTGAGTTTGCGGGCACTACCGCTCCGGACTCGCGCGTTGTGGGCACCACCACTTTTTATAATCTCAATAGCCAGAATAGATCGACCGCCGCGTCTACACCGTACGGGCAGGCTCTACTGATAGCGAATGCTCTCAAGCCGTTCCCGACGGGCGGCCAGAGCGAGCAGGTGCAGTCGATCGGCAACAGCGAGTACAAGGGCCTGATCCTCGAAATGCGCCGCCGCTATACAAAGCTCGGCTACGGCTTTGGGACATCATTCCGGGTGGCGTATACGCTGTCGAGCCTGATGGACGATGGCATCGTGAATACATCGTCGGCCCAGATTCCGGGTAACTTTCAGGCCGAATGGTCCAGAAGCCTTCTTGATCGGCGACATCGATTTGCCCTCTCGGGCACGTTTGACACGCCGAACTGGCTGGGTAAGCTGCGTTTCTCGCCGATTCTGCGAGTTGGTTCTAGTGCGCCGTTCAATATTTCGAATGGCGGGCAAACCCCGGACGATCGAAATCTGGACGATGTGAATAGTGATCGACCCGATTTCAACGGTGACCTGTCGGCGATCAACTTTCGAGATGTGAATGATCCGTTGGATTTGTCACTCGCACGAGCGTTTACGCTCGCACCCATCGGCCGCGGCGGTAATCTGCCGCGCAACGCCGGTCGCGGGCCCAAGCAATTCATATTCGACATGAATGTCAGCCGCGAGTTCCGTTTCAAAGAGCGGTTCAGACTGAGGCCGCAGATCGAGTTTAACAACATTCTGAACGCTACCGTGTTCAGCTTCGGCTCGGAATTCATCAACTACGAAGCCGTTCCAGTCGGCACGCCGACCCCGACGCAGCTGGAAGATTTGCGGACGGGCTTCCTTGTCCCGACCCGAGCGAATCGGTCACGTCAGATAAGACTTGGACTCCGGTTCGACTTCTAAACTCGTCAGCATCTTTTATCCTTCGGGGCCGTCTAATTGGGCGGCCCTTTTTGTCTGGATAAAACTGATGACTTCGGCAAGCGCCCGGCGGCCCGACTTTGCCGTGAGCCAGGACAATTCGCCTCCAAAGGGATGGCCTGCGCGACATGAGTAAAGAGCCTATTTAGTTTGACTTCCCGCAAGCAAATACAACAAAATATAGTGCTCAGCTTCCGCACGAGCACTACAGAATGTTTAAGCTCCAGCGCCTCGAGATAAGCGGTTTTAAGTCGTTTGCCGACCCAACCGAGATCATTTTTACCGGTAACGGCATTACTGCCGTTGTCGGCCCGAATGGCTGCGGTAAGTCAAATGTCTCGGACGCGATATCATGGGTGCTCGGCGAGCAGCGTGTAAAATCCCTGCGCGGTGCCGAGATGAAGGACGTTATCTTCGCCGGGACAAAAACCCGGAAGCCCGGCGGCATGGCGGAGGTGGTGCTGCATCTCGTGCGCGACGACTCGGTCGATCCGGGCGATGAGCAGGAGCTAGATGATATCGACGAAACCCTTTCCGAGATCGACGAGCAGGCCATCGACATGGCCGAGATCGAGGGCGTCGAGGAAGAGACGCACACCGAGCAACTATTTGTCGCGGCGGACGAGACGGCGCTTCTCGATTCAGAAACGGAAGTCGAAACTGTTCAGGCGATGCAGGTCGGCTCTACGCAGGTAGTCGAGACAAAGATAAAAACGAAACGCCACTGGAGGCCCAGAACTTTCGCACTCGATTTTGCTCCGGGCGAGGCCGTGTCGGTGACCCGTCGCCTTTACCTTTCAGGCGAGAGTGAATATCAGCTGAACGGGAAGACTTGCCGCCTGCGCGATGTATCGGATTTGTTCGCGGGGACGGGCCTATCCGGTTCACACTACGCGATCATCGAGCAGGGACGAATTGGTCAGATCCTCTCATCGAAACCGGCCGATCGCCGCAATCTCATTGAAGAAGCCGCGGGAATCTCGAAATTTCGCACGCGGCAACGTGCGGCCGAGTCTCGCCTAGAATCCGCGAAATCTAATCTAAGCCGCGTCACAGATATTGTTTCCGAGATAGAAACCCGCGTTAATTCGCTCCGGAGGCAGGCGGCAAAAACGCGCCGTTTCAAGATACTTCAGGAGGAGTTTCGCGTACTTCTGCGTCAACTCTTCGCCGCCGAGGGTCAACATCTTGCACGGCTCTCCGAGGAACTCGCCGTCTCCTTGACCGCGGCAGCGGAGATCGAAAATCAGCTCGTCGCACGGGTCGCAGAAACAGAAGAGACCGCACGCGAAGCTACGATCGCCGCACGTGAGGCCGAGGAAGGCCTTGCCGAACTGCGGCGAATTCATTCGACGAATGCACTCGAACGCGATCGTGCCGAGCGAGAGCACATCTACAAAAGCGAGCAGGTCGTAAACCTTAATAATCGCATCGAGGTCCTGCGCGGCGAGATCGACGGCAGCGAAGAGCGTTTGCAGCTGCTCACCAACGAGATCGGGCGGCTCACTGAGGATGAGGCACGGGAAAGCGCCGAACATCAGAAAGCGGAGCTCGCGCTCCGGGAAGCGGAGGACGTTCACCAAGATGTGGCTCAGGCCTTGGCGTCGATCGAGAAGTCGATGGACACACTTCGTGCCGAACTCATGCAGCACACTGGGGCGGGCGAACGGTTTGATGAGATCGGGCGGCAACTGGGGTTGAATTTTGAACGGCTGTCCGAGCGCGCGCTTGGCTTAGATGCCGAGGCAAAACGAGCCGTGCAAACTTTCGAAGAGCACCAGACCCATTCGAGCGAGCTGACCGAAACGCTGGCGTCGGAGGAGAAGAAACTCGAGCAGCTCAACGCAGAGAAAGAAGACCTGCACCGCGTGACGACGACTGCTCTACAGGTACTTCGATCAGCGGAGGCAAATCTCGACCGATTAAGCGAGGAGCACAGTGCAAAGCGCCATCGGCTTGCCACCTTGCTTGAGATCGAGGAAAAACGAACCGTTTACACGCCGCAGGTTCAAAAAATATTTGCAGAAGAAGTGGCGATCGGCGTAAAGCTCGCCGGAGTTTTAGCTGACCGATTGAACGTGGACCGTGAAGCTGAGGCCGCGGTTGAGATGCTTTTCGGAGATTACCTGCAGGCCGTGGTCGTGGATTCGTTTGAGGACGCCGATCGTCTCTCGGAATGGATCGACAAGAACGATATCGGACGCACCGCGATTCTCGTCGCAGATGAATCGGCGGATGCGGCGGCCGAAGATCTCGCTGGCGACAGTATCGCGTCGAAGCTTGGCGCCGACGCGAAGATCCTTTCTGTGCTCCGACAGGTTTTTCCCCGAGAGATGTCGGCGCAATTGGTGGATGAGTTCAGCCCCGATAGGAAAGCCGATTTCCTCGTCGATCGCAACTCAGACTTTTTGCTCGGCGGGCGCCTGTTTGTGCGTGGCCGCACCGCCAGCGAGGGTACCAACGAATCGCTCCTCGCCTTTAAGCGAGAGCTTGGTGACCTCGAGAAAGCGACGCAAGCTCTAGCTTCCGAGATCGATAGCGCGCGAGGTGCGACCGATGCGGCCCGCATCCGGCTCGCCGAAAACGAAGGTCAGATGGTGGACCTGCAGTCCTTGATTATCAAGGTAGATCGCGGCGTTCACGGCCTGCACATCCAGGTGCGCACTGCTCGAGAGGAGATCGATCGGGCCAGTCGTCATCGGAAGGTAGTCGACGATGAGGCGACGCAAACGGCGGCCGAGCTTCACGATATAAAGACAAAACGCGACGAGGCACTCGAGCACAGAAATTCTGCGGAAATCGCTCGAGTCGCCGCTTCCCAATCGCTGGAAGGTATTGCAAAAGAGATGTTAGCCGCGCGCTCACGCCTCGACGATGCAAGCGGTGTCTTAAGCGAAAAGCGGCTTGCCGCGGCGACATCCGGCGAGCGTAGACGGAGCGTTGCGTCGGCACTGCGACGTGTCGAAAACGAGAGCAAGGAAATCGAGTCGCGCCTGACCCTTCAGCGATTAGAGAGCTCAGAGGCGGACGCAAAACTCAAGACGCTTCACAACGCGATCACAGATGTCACCGATCGAATCGCATCAGCGGGCACCGAATTGACAACGGAGGCAAAGGATCTTGAAGCCGCGATTCACGCCCTCGCTGCCGCTCGCGAAGGTTCGGATACAAGGAGTGCGGAACTTGCCGGTCTGAATCGACAAAGCGGCGACGCCCGCAATAGCCGCGCCGAAATTGAGATTCGCCAGGCGGAGGCCGTTACTCAGCTCAAGAATATAGCCGAACACTGTCAGCAGGAGCTCGGCACCTCGCTCCAGAATCTAATTGAGTCAAGCGAGATCGCCGAGGAATTTGTTTTGGAGAGCGCTCGCGGCGAGGCCGATGACCTCAGAGAGAAACTTGAGAATTTTGGCGCGATCAATATGCTCGCCCTCGAGGAGCTCGGCGAGGCCGAAGAGCGACTAACGTTCCTCACGGGCCAATGGCAGGACATTATCGACAGCATTGCTGCGACGGAAGAAGCGTTGCGTGAGATCAAGGTGCGCTCGCGTGAGCGCTTCCGATCCGCGTTTGAGGCGATCAATGCAAACTTCGCGGAGTTTTTCCAAGAGCTATTCGGCGGCGGCAGCGGCGGGATGACGCTGCTCGAGGCCGACGACATTCTGGAAGCGGGCATCGAGGTCGTCGCCCAACCGCCGGGCAAACGCCTGCAAAATATCATGCTGCTCTCCGGCGGCGAGAAAGCGATGACCGCAATCGCACTGGTGATGTCGATTTTCAAATATCGACCCTCACCATTCTGCCTGCTCGATGAGGTCGACGCCCCGCTCGACGATGCGAATGTCAGCCGCTTCGCAAACAAGATCGCCGATATGTCCGAAAAGACGCAGTTCATCGTGATCACGCATAACAAGAGAACTATGGAATCGGCACGAGCACTGTACGGCGTCACTATGCAGGAGCCGGGCGTCTCGAAGATCGTCTCAGTAAAGTTCGAATAAGGGCGAACCGCGTCTGGTTTGCTCGGCATCCAACTTGTCTCAATGGCGAATCCTTGTCACACGCGATTAGCGGTTCTTTCTCTTTTTGCTTTATTGTCCCTCGGAGTTGCAGGGATCGGGCAAGCTCGTAAGAATCCGCGCCCAGTCCCGACTCGAGTGCCGATCGCGACTTCAACTCCCGAGCCCGTAACGGTTCCCGACACATCGAGTGCTCCACATAAACGCAACGTGCGGCCTGAATTAGAGGCGTCAGTACCTGTGCCGGCCACATATGTCGGCACGCATTTATTTTTGTTCGAGCGGCCCGGTTTTTTGGTTCCGCGCATCCGGATCGAACATGACGACGCGGGGAAGGGAAAGATTTCGTTTGACCGCGAGGGCTCCGGCGAGACAATCTCGGATCCTCTCGAACTATCAGCGAATACCGTTGCGGGAATCGCGGCCGTCTTGAAAAGAATGGCATTTCTGGACTCGACCGAAAACTATCAATACACGAACGACATGCCCCAAATGGGCACGAATACATTTACACTCAAAAGCGGCGAAAGGGCCCGGACGGTCACATACAACTGGACGACAAACGCGGACGCTAAATTCTTAATCGACGAGTATCGGCGGATCGGAAATGAATTTGTTTGGCGCTTCGAGCTTGCGCTCGCCCGTGAGAATCAGCCGCTCCAGACGCCGAAACTCTTTAGGGCCTTGGAATCATATCTAAAGCGTAACGAGATTTCGGATCCGCCGCATATCCTGCCCCTTCTAAGGGATGTCGCGGCCGATGAGCGCTTTCCGCTGATAGCCCGCAACAGCGCAGCCAAGTTGATAAAGCAGATCGAGAAATCTCCAAAATAGCTGAGAGCGATTTGGTGTTGACAGCGTATTCGGACGGGAACTAATCTAGCGATTGACGTGGACGTTTACTTTTTAACATTTTCACTGTTGTTTCCGCGCCTGACTCTGTTCGTCAGCTATCTTTTTTTCCCTTCATCATATCCCGCAAATAGCGTCCCGTTCCTTGCGGATCTGCTGCTCGGACTTTTTGCTCCGCGTGTGCTTATCCTCATCTACATCTATCAGAATCTCGGTGCGGATAATGTGTGGTTTATCGCACACCTGGTGGCGATGATCATCGCGTATCTCAGCGGCGGGTGGGAGACACGCCGCCGATCGCGCCGCCGCAGGGCCAGTTAAATCTAATATTTTCCCGTGTATTTCGAGTTCTTTACGGCCTCAGGTATGCCGTGAGGCCGCTTGAGCATTGCCTTGGCCCCCGCGAGGGCAGACGCGAACGCAGCCTCGTCATTCTGAGGATCGCAATGAATGGCACGGTCGTCGATGAAGGCTGCCGCCCGCGGTTTTCCTTGTCCGATGTAAACGTCGGAGTAGGGAATGCCGTGAGTTTCGAGCCAGTCGACGACCTTTATTCGTAGCTGGCCGGGCGTGATACGCGAGCCCTCAAGAATGTCCTGAGCACAGCGTGAGGTGAAGATCGTGATCTCCGCAATTTTCGCCAGCTTCTTTGTAAAGTCGACCGCGCCGTCTACAGGGTCGCCTATGTGATCAACGCCTTTCCACTTGTCGTACTGAGCAAGCACCCCGTCGAGATCGACACAGACGCGCGGCTTTCGCGTTGTAGATTCGCCTCTGATCTTTGAAGCAGGAGCTTTAACAAGATTCTGGTTCCTGGCGATGCTTTTTTTCGGAAGCCTGGATGGTCGTGTCGCTATTATCGCCTCGATTGCATCGCCGGCCTCAAGCCACTCGTTTTCTCCCGGATTCGCATCGAAATTCCATACGCGAGAGTAGTGATGCCGCGTGTGATGACGACCTGGCGTTCGCAGTGTGTAGGGAAGATCATCGGGTCCGACCGCGCGCTTTGGAGGAAAGATCTCCGGCTTGCGCGGCAGTCCCAACTCATTCCAGTCCGATCGCATAGCATCGGCAACATCGTAAACGTCAGCGAGCGTGTACTCTTTATCGAGAAACACCCAAATGTGATAGCCGCCCGCACCGTTCGAATCGAATAGCAGCGCGTCCATCCCCTGCTCCCGGAGCCTTTCTGCCCAACCCAGAGCGGCGTCGAAATTTGCCTGTGCTATCTCGTCCGCATTCGGGACACTGGGGTCATGAAGATCGACGTCGATCGCAAACCATTTGCACGTTGCGTGGTCTGAGATCGAGTGCAGGCCGATGAGGTGGGCAGGCGATTTGCCGGAGAAATGACGCTGAAGTTTCGTCGTCGTCACCATGTCCGTACCCAGCTTTCTGCGCTCGGCGATGGGCAGCATCACGACGCTGATCTTGCCGTCCTTTAGAGTGTACTGACTCCACACGTCGCGGCGATTGACGAGTCGCTTCATCGCCCACTCCGCCAGTTCCTCCGCATAACGCACCCATTCCTGTGCGACCCAGAGCAGGCGTTTGTTGCCGGCAAATTCGTAGAATGGCGCGGGCATAATTATCTCCCCCGATTCAAGACACCTTCTCCCAACCTGTAATGAAGTTCTTCGCGGCGAGCCTGTCGAAGATTCTCTTTGCGGTACGTTCGGTATTCGAGATTCTGATTTCCCGCTCGAGCGGATTCTGTCTGTTAGGCGAGAAGTCGGTGAGATAGACAACGAATCCCGGATAGTCGTCGCGGTCGGTTTTATTTGTCTTCCAGAGCAGGAGTTTGCGCACCATGAGGTTGCCTTTCATCACCTTCGTGTAGACGGTGCGCTCAAGGATCTCGCTCGCTGGATCATCATCGGCGTGAGCACTTTTCTGAGATTCAGCAACGTCGACGAGATCGCTGACTTGCCTAATGTTGACATCATCCGTGACGGCTTCTTTGTCCTCCCGGACACGGATAAACTGCGGCGAAATAACGCTTACCAGCGGCATTCGAAGCAATGCAGCGTATTTCTTTCCGTCCCACTCAAGGACCATTCGTTTGACGGGGCCGCCGCGCGCCCGTTCCGCGATCATATCAAGACAGGAGATTTCGATCACGAGGCCGGGCCGCACCATCTCGTACGCTACGTAGTCGTTGTTGACGGCCACGTAATCGGACGGCACGATTCGCTTCTTGAGATCCGCTGCGAAAGTCCCGCGGTCTTCTTCGGTAAATCCTCCGCCAACACGCGTCAACTCGTGATAGGTTCCATCGGCGCGAACGACCGCAACCAACAGATCGTGGAGCAACCCTTTCCGGTCATCCTGTCCCTCGGAATATCCGATGACCGCCACGTCGAGTGTGTGCCGCTGCTTTACCTTAAACCAACCAGCTTGGTCGTGACGTACAACGACGCCTTCCGAGCCTTCGCCGATGACCCAGTCGGTGAAGCGTTCCATGATGGTCTCGACCTTATCGGCTTTCTCGTGCTCGACGACGTGGGCGGTTTTGCCTTTGCCAAACCACTTGGTGAGCAGCTCGTAAACTTTAGCGGTCTCTTCGACAGCCTTTCCATCGAAATCGACGACGTCGAAGATAGCCACGCCGAGCTTATCCAGAGCGTCTTTGGAAGGTGGGGAGCGGAGGACGCGGACGACTTGCTGAACCGGATGTGCTTTCGTTGCGCCTTCGCGGACGTAGATCTCGCCGCCCAAAATCGCGCTCTTGACCTTGGCTTTCTTTAGAAGGTCGGCGGCCTCGTCAAATGCCGGGAGGCCGACTCGGGCGGTGCCGCCGGGATTTACGGAAATTATCTTTTCTCCGTCGAAGAAAAGCATCGCGTTCTCTCCGTCATATTTTCGGCTGACCACGTAGCCTTTCGCTTTCGGCAGCCGCAGAACGTCCTCGGCCGAGGTAGTTTTCATACCGGCACCGAGACGGCGTTTGTAGTCCTGTGATTTTACATGGAGCGATGGATCGGCGAGGTCGATCGCACTCCCCGTGCAGTAGCCGAACTTGCAGGAGAACTTCTTCTTGTCGTAATCAAGATTCATCGATTGCAACTCTCTGCGGTTTCTTCAACTCCATATTAGAAAGATGCAGGATCAGGCAGTATGCGTCGCCCTTTATGCGGCCCTCTAGAAAGGCATTGTAAGGCTTGCCGCCGCGATTCATCACGAGCGGTTCGTTTCCTTTCTCGCCCCCGCGAACGAGCAAAAGAGCATCCTTCTCCTGCAGATCCTTCGCCATCTCGTAGAGAAAATCGAAGGTGAGACCGTTGATATGAACTAACTGCTTCTTGTTCGTAAAGACGAAACGATGTGCAGCTTCGTCTTTCTTTATAAACTTTCCGGTCCAGCGCATCGGAAACTCGGCGTTCATGTTCTGCGGCTCTTTTTTCCTGGGTCCTCGCTTTCTCTCGGTCCCGTCGGCGTTGTAAACAACCTCGATCTCTTCGACGAGGTGAATGATGCCTTTCTTAGAGATATACACTCTCGACATGTCGCTCAAGAACATGCCGAACGACTCGATATCGATTTCGGGATCGCGCTGGACAATATCCTTTGCGACTTTATCCATCTTGTTTTTTCGTGCCTTGAGTAACTCGGCCAGGTCGTGCTCGACGTCAGTTTTGAGGAGCTTACGGGTCTGGATCGGCCGCCCCTTGTCATTTGTATAGCGGACCTCACGGTGCGGCGTAAGGGCCTCGGTGGCAACGACCGCGTCACGATTCTTCTGATTGGCAATATTGATCGGCATACTTACATTAAGTCAAAGTCGAGGTCGTCGGCCGAGATGTCTTCTTCCTCACCGGCATCTAGAAGTGCGGCCTGATTGAGTTTTATGTATTCAAACTCTGCCTGCTTTCCAACGACGATAAACACCTCATCTTCTGCTCCGATGAGGTACGCGGTGTCATACTCGATGCCGCCGCGCCAACTGAATGGGAAAGTAAAGATGCGCCCCGTAGACAGCACGTCTCGAAGCCCCTTGAGCTCAGCCCCGTCAAAAGGGAGGACGAGATAGACGCTCTTAATTATCTGCAGGAAGTAGTCTTCGACGGTGGCTTCTTCCACGGGCGTCGTCTTACCAAATGAAGACGCGACTTGCTCGATCGGCTTGCCGTCCGCATCGACGGGCACCAGCTCATTCCGCTCAACGCTGTCGCCTTTATCAGTCAGGGTGGCTAGAGCGGTGCCACCCTTATCGATGAGAGTCTTTCCGTCAGCCGCTAAGATCCGAAGCGAGGCGTCGTTACCTTTTTCATCGTAGGCCTCAATGTCGACCGACCCGTAGAGCTTGTCGCGGTCGATCTTTACGAGGCTAATCTGATATTCCTCGCCATCGAGTGAAAGTGTGAGCGGCCGTGCCATAGATTCGAGGGTGACTTAGCGGATCGAGATTGTGCCGTCGGCCGCGATTCTGGGAGCAGCGGCGCCGAAATCGGAAATCGAGAGTTTGCGAATAACGAGCGTCGACTCGCCGGATTGGTCTAGCACAGGACGACCGCGGCCTTCCTGTCGGCCCGCGTGGATCTTACCGCCCAAAAAACGTCCGCTTGCGTCCAGCTTCACCTCCAAGATCGCCGTGAGTGCCGTCTCGGCGACCAGCTGGAACCATCCGTACGTGCAGAAATTACCGAGCGAGTAGGCGATCAATCTTTCTTTATAAATCTCCATTCCGCGAAGCACGTGAGGGCCATGGCCTAATACGAGGTCGGCCCCGGCGTCGATTACCGTACGCGCGAACAAGCGTAAATTGCCGCGGGGCGCGCCTGCGAAAATCTCGGTACGCGCCGGCACGTTCTGTGCGCCCTTGCCTTCGGCTCCGCCATGAAATGAAACGACGACCATGTCCGCACGCTTGTTCGCCTCACTGATCAATCGCCGCCCGCTCGCGAGATCATTAACGTTCGGTGAAATAGCGTTGTGGGCGAAAGCTACGAAGGCGACTCGCTTGCCTTTAGTTTCCACGACGGTGATCGCGAAGGTGCCTTTGTCGCTTCCGGCGTGCTTTATACCCTGATCATCCAGAGCACGGCGCGTGCTCGCTCGACCTGCGTCGCCGAAGTCGCCCGCGTGATTATTCGCGAGGCTCATCACGTCAAATCCCGCCGCTTTCAGGTGCTTGGCATAACGCGTGGGGACGCGAAACGCGAAACATCGCGTCGATTTGGGCGTGCATTTTTTCGAGACTTCCGAGTCTGCTAGCGGCCCTTCGAGATTGCCAAAAGTGATGTCGGCGCGGGACAGGATCGGCGTAACATCCGTTAAAAGATCGGTGCCGTCATTTGGCGGCATCCTCGATTCATCCGGATAAGTAGACGCCATCATTATGTCGCCCACCGCTGCTATCGTGATGGGTGAATTTTGGACCGGCGACGGTGAGGCAGCGAGGACTCTCGACGGTGCCTCGCCGCCACCGCCGACGCGAGTCGCGCAGGCGGCTGCGAGAGCGGCAAAGGCAAGGAGCAAAGTGATTGCAAACTTGCTAATAAACGGCATATGTTTAGGCGCCTGCAGGTGCGAGCTGCTCGGAAACCTCTGGCTCACTTGCCGGTGAAACTTCGTCGGAATCAATGAGCAATGAGCCATCGACGAGTTGTTTCTGTTCGAGGTTGTGGATGGCGTACGAGCCGGTCGCGGGCGACGCGGACGGTGTGCGGCCGACGTAGCGCAACGATGCGCTTTCGGGCAATATTGCCTCGATACGCGGTTCGACGAACGCCCATCCGCCCATATTTTGGGGCTCTTCCTGCGTCCAAATAAATTCTTTTGCGTTCGAATACTTTTCAAAGATTCCCTGCAGAGCGCGTGCCGGGAATGGATAAAGTTGTTCCACGCGGACGACTGCTACGTCGTCGATTTTGTCAGCCTCCTCGCGGGCTGCATCGAGGTCGTAGTACACCTTACCGCTGCATAGGACAACGCGTTTCACCTTGGCGGCGTCTCCGATGCGTTTGTCGTCGATCACAGGAAGAAATCCTCCGCTCCGCAATTCCGAGAGATCGGAACTCGCGGTCGGAAGCCGCAACAGGCTCTTCGGCGTCATGACGATCAGCGGTCGAGCGACATCCTGCTTTACCTGGCGACGCAGCAAATGAAAATACTGCGCCGGCGTCGTCGGATAGCAGACCTGCATATTGTTCTCGGCGCATAGCTGCAGATACCGCTCTAGTCGGGCCGACGAGTGCTCGGGGCCTTGCCCCTCAAAGCCGTGCGGCAGCAGCATCACGAGCCGGCACGTCTGCTGCCACTTGTCTTCGCTGGATGAGATGTATTGATCGATTATTATCTGAGCGCCGTTAGAGAAATCGCCGAACTGTGCTTCCCACGCAACGAGCTGGGGCTTTGCGACCACTGAATATCCATACTCAAATCCAAGCACTGCGTACTCGCTCAGGCTGCTGTCGAAAACATCGAACCGCGCCGACGGAACTTTGTCATTTTTCAGCTCGCTGAGCGGAGTCCAGCGTTCGCCCGTGAGCGTGTCGTACATTGATGCGTGCCGCTGCGAGAACGTTCCTCGGCCGGAATCCTGTCCGCTCACGCGCACCGGATGACCGTCCAGGACAAGCGTCCCAAACGAAAGCGCCTCTGCAAATCCCCAATCCATTGGCGCCTCGCCCTCGCCCATCTTCGCGCGTTTTGCCAGCTGGCCGACCATCTTTGGATTGATATGAAACGCGTCCGGCACGAGTGAGATTTTTTCAGAAACAGTCTTTAATATCTCCGCCGAAACGCCTGTTTTCAAAACTTCCGAACCGTCTTCGTCGACGATCGCGGGAGCTAATTCCGCACGTGCGGGCTTCTTGACTGCGATCTCTTTAGCCCGTGCGAGAACGCGCTCGTACTTTTCGACGACCTGGTTTGTCATCGCATCGAGATCTTCCTTCGTTATGACGCCTTCGCGAGTGAGCTGCTCGGCATATAAATGCCGCGTGCCAGGGTGGGCCTTTACGCGAGCGTACATTACGGGCTGCGTGTAGCTTGGCTCGTCACCTTCGTTATGGCCCAGGCGCCGGAATCCGACCAGATCCAGCACGACATCTTTGTTAAATTGTCGACGATAATCGAGCGCGATCTCCATTACTCGATATGCTGCCTCAGGATCGTCGCCATTGATGTGAAAGATCGGCGTCTGTGTGATCTGCGCGGCGTCTGTAGAGTAGATGGACGATCGGCCAAGCTCAGGCGCTGTAGTAAAGCCAATTTGGTTGTTGATGATGAGGTGAATCGTGCCGCCCGTCCGGTAACCTGGAAGACCTGCGAGTTGGAGCGTTTCCATTACGACGCCCTGACCGGCGAAGGCTGCGTCCCCGTGAAGAAGTACGGGCAACACCAGCGCGTAAACTTCCTCGCGATCTTTCTGTTCGCCATTTCTGAGTTCATCCTGGCGAGCCCGCGCCATGCCCTCGACGACCGGATTGACGGTTTCGAGGTGGCTTGGATTACAGGAAAGGTGTATGGCAATCTCCCGGCCGGATGCAGTTTTACGCACGCCCTCCGCGCCCTGATGGTACTTCACGTCGCCTTCATCAGCGGGGAAGCTCGGGTGCGAGGTCCCCTCGAAAACCGTAAAGATGCGCTCCGCCATCGTTCCTGTTTCCGGATCGCCTACGATATTCGATAGAACGTTTAGACGCCCGCGATGGGCCATACCAATATAGATCTCATCGACGCCGCGGGCGGCGCTGCCCTCGACGAGTTGATCCAGCATCGGGATGACGGTCTCGCAGCCTTCGAGCGAAAAGCGCTTCTGCCCAAGGTATTTCTTATGCAGAAACTGCTCGAACTGCTCGGCCTCGATCAATTTTTGTAGCAGGTTTTTCTTCGTGTCGGGATGGAGCGGAAGAGTATCGACAAATTGCTGTCGCACACGCGTTCTTATCCAGTCTTTCTCTTCCCGGCTTTGGATATGTCGATACTCGATGCCGACCTTGCCGCCATAGGCCTTTCGCAGAATTTCCAGAATCCGCCGCAGCGTTGCGGTCTTTTCTCCGTGCAGGCCGCCCGTGATAAACTCTCGATCGATATCCCAGATAGTAAGACCGAAGTTTTCGAGTTCAAGCTCTGACGCGTGATGCGACGTCATATTGAGCGGATCGATATCGGCCAGGATGTGTCCACGGACGCGGTACGCGTTTATAAGCTGCAGCACGTTCGCCTGTTTCTCGGTCTGCTCTCGCTCGCCGCCAAAGAGCGATGGATTATTATCCTCAGCCCAGCGGAGCGGTGAATAATTCAATTGGAGGTCGCGAAAGATTATGCCGAAGAAATCGTGCTGCCCTCGAATGAACTCATCGATCTTTGCAAGGAACAGGCCGCTCTCGGCACCCTGAATCACGCGATGATCATACGTGCTCGTGAGCGTGACAATCTTGCTGATGCCTATGGCGGATAGAGCCGGGGCGGTCATCGCGCTGTACTCTGCCGGATACTCGATCGCGCCTGTCGCGATGATCGCACTCTGGCCAGACATGAGGCGAGGATTTGACGCGGCGGTGCCGATCGTTCCCGGATTTGTTAGCGAGATCGTAGTTCCCTGAAAGTCAGCGATCTCGAGCTTTCCGTCGCGCGCCTTTTTTACCTGCTCATTGTAGGCCGCGAAGAACTCGGAAAAGTTCATCGTGTCCGAGCTCTTAATGTTCGGTACAAGTAGGCTTCTCGAGCCATCCTTTTTCTCAACGTCGATTGCAATACCGAGATTGACGCTGTCGTGCATCAGTCGCGACGGGGCTCCGTCAACCACGCCATAACCGACATTTAGACTCGGATAGGTCTTGATCGCCTGCACGATCGCCCACGCGATGATGTGCGTGAACGAGACCTTGCCATGGCCGCGAGCCGCAAGATGCTCGTTAATGATGCGCCGATTTTCTTCGAGGACCTTGACTGGAATATTACGAAAGCTCGTCGCTGTCGGAACCGATAGGCTCTGCTCCATATTCTCGACGATCTTCTTGGCCGCACCTGTTATCTTCTTTGCCTGCGTGCCTTCGGATAGCGATGCCGCCGGAGATGCTTTGGCGGCGGCGGCATCGCTTGCCGTCGGCACTGAGGGGGCCGCGGCAGCCGGCTCGATCTTTACCTCGGTTTCAACCGAAGGCGAGCCGCCGTCGAGCAGCGCCCTGAAGTACGCCTGCCATGAATCGTCGACGAGCTTTGCGTCCTGCCTGTAACGCTCTAGAAGGCCCTCGACGTATGTCGAATTCGAACCGAAACTTTCCTTAATAAACGAAGATAAATTGGTAGTGTCGCTCACGTTTTCCTCTTATCGAATCTCCGATTTTATCGTAAAAGCCCCGAAAGGCGTAGCTCTTTCGATGGGGACTTCACCGGCGAGCGGATTAGGTATGTCGAGGTCAATCACGACAGGGACCGCCCGGCGGAAGCTAAGCCCAAAACGCATAAATCGGCCAAAGACGTACGCGATGCCCGTAAGCCGCAGGACCTTGGACGGATTCTCCCGTTCGCGGTTGAAAGCGTTTATGGCGGCAAGCGTCGTGAGCGAAGCCGTGATTGGTGAGCTCAGCTTCACGCGTGTATTCTTCAACAGGCGAAAGGGCGTTCGATACTCGGCAATTTCGAAGGGAAGGCTTCCTAGGGAAAACTTCTCAAACGTAACAAACTCGATCTCGCCTGATTGATCGATGCCGGACAGGCTGACGTCCGCCTCTACCGAGACGCCCGAGAGGCTGAGCTCGGAAATTGAAAGGCTGTCGATTACGAGGCGATTAGGCTTTTGCTTGCCATCGATGAGGATCGGGGTTTTATGGACTTTATAACCGCGAATGCGATCCGGAAAAGGTTGAGCAGCAGTGATTGACGCAAAGGTGAGGAGCAGAATCGGAGCAATGAGCCGGATCACTTGGCAGAGGTGGAACTAGCCTGGGCGGCATCGCTCTGCTCACTGCGTTTCTCGACATCCTGTTTGATCGCGTCGAGTATCCCGTTGATGAACTGTGTCGCCTCGAATGTGGAGAATTTACGAGCGAGCTCGAGGGCTTCGTTAATTGCGACCGGGTCGGGCGTGTCCTTAAAATTTATCTCGAAAACGGCAAGGCGGAGAACATTCCGGTCGACGATCGCCATGCGCTCGATCCGCCAGTGCTCGGCGCGGCTGCGGATGCAGTCATCGATCGCTTCGAGATTTTCGATAGTGCCCTTTACAAGAGCGTCAGAGAATTGTCGCGTGCGGTCGTCGAATGTGGTGTCACCCAGCTCGGCCCAATAGGCGTCGGTAAGAGGCAAATACGGTGTCTTGACCATGTCGTGAGCGAAGAGCATCTGCAACGCAGCCTCTCGGGCCTTGTGCCTCGTGCCGGACGCTTTCTCTGTATTTTCAAACGACATCGTTAAAACTTTATTTGGAAGCCTCGCATCAGATCGGCCATTTCGACCGCAGACTGAGCAGCCTCGTAACCCTTATTATCCGCTTTTTCGCCCACGCGCGCCACAACCTGATCAATCGTGTCGGCCGTGATGACGCCAAAGAGAATCGGGATATCAGTATCGAGCGATGCCTGCATCAGGCCGGCGGCGGCCTGGCCGGCGACATAATCGAAATGAGGCGTGTCGCCTCGGACGACGACGCCAAGCGCGATGACCGCAGAATACTTTCTCGTCGATGCTGCTCTCTTCGCCCCAAGCGGCAGCTCAAAAGCGCCGGGCACTCCGAAGAGATCGATGTCCTCTTCGGCCACACCGGCCTCGCTCAGTGCCTCGACTGCGCCGTCGCGCATTCGCGAGGTGAATTCGTCATTCCAACGCGCCGTTACGATAGCGAATCGCAGGCCGTCGATATTGATCTTTTCTCTTTTTAGCTCGGTCTTCACAATGGCAAAACTGTTGACGAGTATAGAAGCGGATGCGAAATCTACGCAAGGCGCGCTTTCCAGCTTTTGCGATTTGCACGATAATTGTCTTGGCTCTGACGTGAATTTCCGCGCAGAAATTTAAGTTGACCTCGACCGTGCCGCTCAGGCCTCTTGCGTGAAAACATTATCTCCGTGACAAAACGAAATATCCTCGTCACCGGCGGTGCCGGATTTATTGGCTCACACCTCGTTGACCGGCTGCTAGGCGAGGACGTCTGGAGCGTAACGGTCGTTGACGACTTTAACGACTTTTATTCACCTGAAATAAAGCGCGCAAATATTGCAGAGCATATTGCGAATCCTGATTACCGTTTGATCGAGCTGGACGTCCGCGACTCTGCGGCCCTGCGTCAAACTTTTGAAAATGGCCGCTTCGATGTCATCGTCCACCTCGCTGCGAGAGCAGGCGTCCGCCCGTCGCTGGCGGAGCCGAAGCTCTATGCCGAGACAAATATTAACGGAACGTTGAATCTGCTCGAGCTTGCTCGCGAGTACGCCGTCGGGCAGTTTGTTTTTGGTTCGTCGTCTAGTGTCTACGGCGTGAATGAGAAGCTGCCTTTTGCCGAGGCCGATCCGATATTTAACCCGATATCGCCGTATGCGGCGACCAAGGCCGCCGGCGAATTACTGTGTCACACTTACTCACATCTCTATGGCCTGCGTACGATTTGCCTTCGCTTTTTTACCGTTTATGGAGGGCGTCAGCGCCCTGACCTCGCCATACACAAATTTGCGAAATCCATTGCGCACGGAAAGCCGATCACCGTTTTCGGTGACGGCACGGCGCGGCGTGATTACACCTACATAGACGACATCATCCAAGGCGTTCGTGCCGCAATCGACTATGACAAAACGCAGTATGAAATCTTCAACCTTGGCGAATCGGAAACCACCGAATTGCGCGAGTTGATCGCGTTGCTCGAAATGTCCCTCAATAAACGCGCCGAGATAGATCGGCAACCGATGCAGCCGGGTGACGTGCCCGTGACTTTCGCGGATATTACAAAGGCGCGCGAACTGCTAGGCTACAATCCGACGACAAAGATAGGGGATGGGATACCGAAGTTTGTTGAATGGTTTCGTCGGGCAACACTCGGATCGCGATAAGCGAGATCATGGAAATTATCTAGCAGCTTATGAATGAAACTGTCCGAAGCGAGAGTATGGTACCTGCAGCGTTGAAGTCGTGGTTCGTGCTGCATTGTGTTGGCGATCTGATAGTGGCCTTGCCGATATTCGTCGCGCCGAGTGAGATCCTTGGCCTATTGGGCTGGCAGGCCGTCGATCCATTTGCCACGCGACTGGTGGCGGCGGCGCTTTTCGGCATAGGAGTCGAGTCGTGGCTCGGGCGCAATGCGGGCCGCGAAACGTTCAAAGGAATGCTGCAGCTAAAGATCGTCTGGTCGGGCTTCGCCACCGTCGGACTCGCGTGGTCGGTTATCGAGGGCGGCCTACGCTATCCAGGGGTCGGCTGGATGCTGGTCGGCGTCTTTGCCGTATTCCACGTCCTGTGGTGGTACTGGCGAATCCGTCTCGAGCGAACATCCGCTGAATAGGCTTTTTGAGCGATAACGCCCCAATCGATCCGTACCAGAGATCTCGCCTATTTATTTCACGGTCTCCTTCGGAGATAAATCCATGGACCTTTGTGAGCCGCCCGTGCCCACCGCGTGAGCACTTTACCGCTTCGTGACCGATTTGCACCGCTTCGTGAGCGACTTGCGGCGCTTCGGCTTCTACTTTGCAATGGTTCGCAAGGGATTTGCTGGCCGTCAATTGTCGATTTTTTCCCAGTCCAACTTTCCGAGCTGAATCTCAAGGATCTTGAATGCGTTCTCTATAGTCTGCCAGTAGTCCTCGTCGATTATCTTGTTTCTGGAGTTGATAGAACGCACAAAAACTCCGCCGTCGTCTGTATATTTGACGATCTCAAGTCGCGTCGTCTTTTTCCCAGACGCTTTTGGCATCCTGGCTCGAAATAGAAGGGTTTCTTGTCGATTTCGGAACTCGTCTAGAAGAACGAAGAACCTGGCGAAGGCCTTTTCTTCGTCGTCGTTCTCACGTTCGAGAAGCATTCTCCGCCAGCCCTTCGTCGACTCATAGAAGTTCAATTTCATCGCAACCCAATTGTTGAATTCGACATACGAGGGTTCCGTGCTGTTTATGATCTTCTTCCAGCCTATACCACTCAGATATCCATCGATGTAGTTGTAGAGTGCGGTGATCGACTGCGAAGGGTCGATGTACATTGCCGGGCGACGACCAATCGCATCAAGGATGTCGTAGAAATCCGATGCCATGCTTCTCACGCCGCCACTTTCTCCACCCGATTGTAAACCGTATCCCTTTCCACAGCCTCAAAGCCGGCGCGGTGGATCATATCGATGATCTCCTGCTTGGTCATTTTTACTTCGCCGCCCGATTCGACGGAGTAGCTGTGGGTGAGCTCGCCGCCGTCGGTGATGGTGCCGTCGAGGTCGTTGGCGCCGAAGTGGAGGGCGGTCTGGGCGGTGGCTTTGCCGAGCATGACCCAGTAGGCCTTGATGTGGTCAAAGTTGTCGAGCATCAGCCGCGAGACGGCGATGGTCTTGAGATTGTCGATCGCGTCCGGGCCGGGCAGGCTGTCGAGGGCGGTGCCCGCCGGGTAGAATGCGAGCGGGATAAAGCATTGGAAGCCGCCCGTCTTGTCCTGCTGTTCGCGAAGTTTTACGAAATGATCGATGCGGTCTTCGATCGATTCGATGTGCCCGTAGAGCATCGTGGCATTGGTCTTGAGACCGGCCTTGTGGACTTTGCCAGCTAACTCAAGCCAACGGTCGCCGTCGCATTTGTGATCGCAGATCCGCGAACGCGTTGGTTCGGCAAAGATCTCGGCACCGCCGCCGGGGCACGAATCCATTCCCGCTACGTGAAGCCTCTCGATCACATCCTCGTCAGACATTTTGTAAAACCGCGCCATAAAATCGAGCTCGACCATCGTCAGGGCTTTCAGATGTAGCTTTGGAAATTCGCGTTTTAACGACGAGAAAAGGTCGGTGTAGTACTCGAACGGCAATTTGCTGTTCAGCCCGCCGACGATGTGCAGCTCGGTCGCACCTTCGCTGACGGCATCACGAGCTATCTGAATGCCCTCTTCAATTGAATGCGTGTAAGCATCCTCTTGCCTCGGACGTCGGTAAAACCCGCAGAACTTGCAGTCAGCTACACAGATATTCGTGTGGTTAAAATGGCGATTGACGTTGTAATACGTCGTGAGCCCGTGCTTCCGACGTCGCACCGTGTCGGCGAGTTTACCGAGGGCGTTGAGATCGATCGTATTGTAGAGTGCAAGGCCGTCGGCAAACGTCAGCCGCTCGCCGTCTTCGACCTTATCGCCGATGTCCCTCAATTTGTGGTCGAAAGAAAAGTGCATATCGCCCGTGCTAAGATTTTAACAGAGCAAGAGCCCTAATCACTCGAATAGACAGTATAAGACTCGCTCATATTCATGATGATACTAGCGGTGACAGCGGCATCTATCAGAGCATATGAAATTTGGACAGGTTGAGAACCCCGGAGAGGTTGATTTTACGATCCCGCCTGATCATCCGGATACGAAGCGAGTTCTCGCGAGCGCGAAGGGAAACGATCTCGAGGTCTACGTCGGCTGTGCGAAATGGAACAGCAAAGACCTAAACGGTTTTTATCCGAAAGGCGTAAAGGCGAAAGAGGAGCTGCACTATTACTCGACGCAGTTTAACTCGATCGAGCTCAACGCAACTTTCTATAAACGCTACTGGGAAAACAACTACACTGCATGGCGCGAGGGCGTCGTCGACAACTTCAAATTCTTTCCCAAATTCAATCAGGGCGTCACGCATTATTCGCGGCTGAAGGATGTCGATGAGCGGTGCGAGCAGTTTGCCGAAAACGTCAGTTTTTTACGAGAGAAGCTCGGCATGCCGTTTCTCCAGATGCACGACAATTTTGGCGCGGGCGGATTCGATCGCGTCGAGAATTTTGTCGATAACATCTGGACGCACGACATCCCGATCGCGATGGAGTTTCGGCGCAGTGAGTGGCACACTGACCCGGATATCTCGACACGCCTATACGACATGCTTGAAAACGCGGGCATTGCAAATATCCTTGTTGATACGGCCGGGCGGCGTGACCTGATGCATATGCGGCTTACGACGCCGGTCGCATTTATTCGCTGGGTCGGTGCTAATCACGAATCGGACAAGCCGCGGCTCGACGAATGGGTGACACGGATTGCGAAGTGGAAGAAAGCCGGCCTCGAGAAACTCTACTTTTTCGTCCATCAGAACGTTGAGGAAGAATCGCCTCTGCTCTCTGCCCATTTCATCGAGAAGTTGAATAAAAAGATAAAAACAGACCTCCACGTCCCGCAGATGCTCGCCGACGCGCCATCGAACGATTAGCTAGCCCAAACCCACGCGTCCGACTTCTCACAACTAAAAACACCTGGAAAAATAGATTCACCCATATGTGGCGCACCGAACATACACGGGCAGGGCGTTAGTCTAGATTTACATTTGTAGAACCAAGGACTAACTAAGGCATGGGCCGATTGTTGAATGATGGTAGTCATCCCTGATTCCCAGCATTTATGTTTAGGCTTAGCGGCCGTTCGGGAGGTGGCTGACAGCCATTGTCGCCCATCTCCACTTTTTATTCACTAGGCCGATTTATAAGTCGTTGATCTCCAAAACTACCGGACCTGAGATGTTTCACCGAATTGCAAATTGCGAGATGGACGCCGTCAACGAGTGCGTAAAGACGTACGGCGATTTGGTGTGGGCAATTGCAAAGCGGGAAGCGCAATCGGCGGGCGGGGCGGAGCAGCTTACTCAGGAGATCTTCGCCTGCATCTGGCGCTCGGCCACGAATTTCGACGCGAAGCATTTTTCAGAAAGCGGTTTTATCAGTCTAGTTGCTCGGCATTGTGTTCGCGAGTGGAAACTTAGAAACGCAGGCGGGCCAATCGTGTCCGCGAATCAAGAAAAACAAATACGCTCTCGCCGCGTCAGTGCCTAATGGCGTAGCTCGACTCTTCGGAAGACGACGCGCTGTACGGCGGCTCGACCACATATTCGTATCTGCTGCTCACGTCGTCGTTCTGAATCAATTCGGCAAACTTCTGTGCTAGCGCAATATCCGGGAACTCGCCAAGCACTTCAATCTGTTGTTCCTCCACCTTCGATACTTTCAAAAGAGTAAAAGGCATACCGTCAGGCTAGCCGTCCGCCCGTAGGAGGACTGTTCTGTAGCACACAATGCGGGCAACATTCCCAAGAGTCAGCACCGATAATAAAGGCCGCGAACTCTCACGGCTTCTTTTTCGTCACTGTTTCCTTGGCACAAGCCCGCACGCAGTATGGGCGTAAATTCAAGGCGAACTGCCGGCCACCGCCCACGATGCACTTTCAATATTTAACAAGGTAGACCTGTGCTGCTATGTGAGCTTGCGCACAGAGGAAAAAGGGTATATAGAATAGGTTGTTCTGTTGAATAAGTGTAAAGGCGGTAAACGACATAGACGCGAACGGAAAAAAACGACATCAGAATCACCTGCTCGAAGCCCTGCCGGCCGAAGACTTTGCCAGAATCGATTCGCAATTAGAATTTGTGCAATTGCCGCTCGGAAAGGTGCTCTACGAATCCGGCGACAAGATGTCGCACATATATTTTCCAACGACGGCGATCATCTCGCTGCTCTATATCATGGAAAATGGCGGCACCGCAGAGATCGGCATTGCCGGAAACAACGGCCTGATCGGTATGGCACTCTACATGGGCGGCGAAACGACTTCGAGCCGTGCAGTCGTGCAGAGCGCCGGCGGGGCTGTGCGTATGACGGCGGCGGATCTGCGGGCCGAGTTTGCACGTGGCGGCCTTTTTCAGAACCTGCTGCTGCGTTACACACAATCGCTGATGACGCAGATTTCGCAAACCGCCGTCTGCAACCGTCTGCACAGCATTCAACAACAGCTTTGCCGATGGCTGTTGATAAACCACGACCAACTGGCTGCCGACAAGCTCGTTATGACGCACGACCTGATCGCCAACATGCTGGGTGTTCGCCGCGAAGGCGTGACGCACGCCGCCGGTACGCTGCAGGAAATGGGCATTATTAAATATTCGCGGGGCACAATTACAATGCTCGACCGCAAAGCCCTCGAGAGCGTCGCCTGCGAATGCTATCAGGTCGTCTCCACTGAATACGACCGCCTCCTCGGTGAATACCTGCGGACCAACCTTCCCGATCGAATCGCACCCAATTCCGCATCCGTGCGTCAGCGCACCGTTAAAGAGAAAGTATTTACCTAAACTTGCGTTTGAAGAAGCCGGAATCCTCTCGCCGGTCGAACGCTGATTAGCGTAAGGAAGTTTGATGCCTTTCGATGCCCGATCCGATGTGCTAGCTAACAAGATACTTACCACCTTGCCCGCCGCCGACCTCGAGCGGATAAAACCAAAGCTCGAAAGATTTGAAATGGTCTTTGGCGCGACGCTCAACACGCCGAACCAGATCGCCGAGCATATCTATTTTCCCGACAGCGGAATGATCTCTCTGCTCGGCACGCTCGGCGAAGGTTCAAATCTCGAGATCAGCATCGTCGCGAGCGAAGGCGCCATTCCGCTGTGCCCTTTTCTCGGCACGCCGTCATCGCCCGTAAGAGCCCTGGTGCAGGGCCACGGTATCGCGCACCGCATCAAAACCGCAGATTTTCTCGACGAATGCCGAGCTTCGCCCGAGTTGACCAGGATGCTGCTGCATTTTACACGCTCGCTGATGCTGCAGATATCGCAATGCGCCGTCTGCTTTCGTTTTCACATGATCGAGGAGAGACTGGCACGCTGGCTTCTGATGTCCGCCGACCGCATGGAGTCGAACGAGTTTCTCATGACACAGAAAACGCTCTCCAGCATGCTCGGCGTCCGCCGCGAAGGCGTCACCAAGGCCGCCTCGCACCTCCAGAAACTCGGCATCATCCAATACAGCCGCGGCAAAATACACATCCTCGATCGCCCCCAGCTCGAAGGCGCCGCCTGCGCCTGTTACGCGATTCTCTCCGCCGAGACGCAATAAGGCCCGACCTCGTACAAAGCAAAGCCGTTTCGATTGGCACATCTTACCTAGGGTCGGCCAACAGCACACCAATCCCAAAGGAAATTAGCAGAATTACGCTGACGAAAGCATTCGTCGTGAAAAACGCGGCGTTGAGGCGCGAGAGATCGTCGGCTTTCACGAGGGTGTGTTGGTATATGAGCAAAATGCCCACCGCGAAAACTCCGACGAGGGCGGGAAGCCCGAGACCGGTTGCGAGATAGAAAATCGAGAGTACGATGAACGCCTGAAGGTGAAACAGGCGAGCTATGCGCAAGGCGCTTCGGATGCCATATCGAGCCGGTATTGAACGCAATCCCGCCGAGCGGTCATAGTCCAAATCCTGACACGCATACAGCACGTCAAATCCCGCCGTCCACATCAGAACAAATACTGACAGCAGTATCGGAATCTCGTCGAGCAGTGAACCGCGAACCGCGATCCATGCGGCGGATGGCGCGATCGAAAGTGCGATGCCGAGAAGAACGTGGGCGAGCGACGTGAACCTTTTTGCGTAGGAATAACCGAGCACAAACGCCAACGCCACCGGCGAGAGCACGAGTGTTAGCCAGTTCAGCATATATGCGGCACCGACGAAGATCGCGATCGACGCAATAAGGAAGCCCCACGCAAAACCGACTGAGAGTTTGCCTTGCGGCAGTTCGCGATTTGATGTCCGCGGATTTGCTGCATCGATCTCGCGGTCGACGATCCGGTTAAACGTCATCGCGGCCGAACGAGCACCGACCATCGCAACCGTGATCCATAGAATCTGCCATCCCGTTGGAAGGCCATTCGCGGCGAGAATCGCGCCTAGAAATGCGAACGGCAGCGCAAAAAACGTGTGCTCGAACTTAATCATCCCAAGCGTCGTCGAGAGTTTGGCGGTGAGCGCGTGCATCGAAATTGAAATCTTAACACGCTAACATTACGATTCTTGGTGAGTGAGGCAACGTCGCGTTGCTGGAGCAGTGGAGAAAATCAATGATGGAAATAGGTTGATTTTAACACACAATCTTGACTAATCTAGCCGCATCCTGCGATAGTTGTTAGTTTAAATCTCCACCCAGAATCACATCCCAATTTCAATAAAATCATAGATGGTAAAGCAAGAACTGCAACAACTTATTGGCGACGGGAAGGCTCGAATCGGGGTCGTCGGGTTAGGCTACGTTGGCCTTCCATTAATCGTCGAATTTTGCCTAAAGGGCTTCGAATCGATCGGTTTTGAGGTCGATGAAAAAAAGACAGTGGCGATCGGCGACGGCAAGTCGTACATCGTCGATGTCTCCGACGAGAACCTAAAGAAGTGCGTCGACTCAGGGAAACTCTCATCGACGACCGATTTTGCGAAATTGGCCGACTGCGACGTCATCATCATCTGCGTGCCTACGCCTCTTCGCAAAACGAAAGACCCGGACATGTCATACATCCTGACGGCCGGCGGCGAGATTGCGAAGACGCTGCGTCGAGGTCAGATGATCATTCTCGAGTCGACAACCTATCCGGGCACGACCGACGAGATTCTGCAGCCGATGTTTGAGGAGGCAGGATTCAAGCTGGACGAGGATTTTCTGCTTGCCTTCTCGCCTGAGCGCGTCGATCCGGGCAATCCGCAGTTTCAGACGCACAATATTCCGAAGGTCGTCGGAGGCTGCTCTGTCGACTCGACGGAAACCGCGGCAATGCTTTACGGCAAGATCGTCGATGAGGTCTTCCCCGTTTCGTCGGCTCGCGTCGCGGAGGCGGCAAAACTGTGGGAGAACACTTTTCGTGCGATCAACATCGGTATGGCGAACGAGATGGCTAAGCTCTGTAATGCCCTTGGCATTGACACTTGGGAAGTTGTTCGAGCGGCGGCAACGAAGCCCTTCGGTTTTATGCCATTTTTTCCCGGCCCTGGAATCGGCGGCCACTGCATACCCCTCGACCCGCACTATCTATCGTGGAAGGCACGCCAGCACGGATTCGATTCGCAGTTTATTTCCCTTGCCGAACAGATCAATTCGACGATGCCAAACTACGTGGTCGAACTCGCGACCACGGCGCTGAACGAGTCCAAAAAATCCGTCAATGGCTCGAAGATTCTCATCCTCGGCGTCGCCTATAAAAAGGACATCGACGATATGCGCGAGTCACCTGCGCTATCGATCATCGATTTGCTTAGGGCTGACGGCGCGGATGTCTACTATCACGACCCGTTCGTCCCGGAGGTTACATTCGACCACGCATACACCATCGGCGACGGTGAACCTCTCTACAATAAAGAGCTGACGGACGATCTAATCTCAGACTCAGACTGCGTCATTATTTGTACGGAGCACACGCCCGTGGATTACGGACGAGTGTGCAACCTGGCATCCCTAGTCGTCGACACAAGGAATGCTCTCTCGAACGACGTCCGCGATACTGCGAATGCTCGCGTAGTGCGCCTCTAATGCTCAAAGTCCTCCTCATCGCCGGTGCGCGGCCAAATTTTATGAAGGTCGCGCCCATTTATGCGGAGATGCGGCGGCGTGAGGATGAGTTTTCGCCGATGATCGTGCACACGGGACAACATTACGGTGCGGCAATGTCGGGGGCTTTTTTTGAGGATCTAAAAATGCCGCGCGCCGATGTTCATCTGGGCGTCGGATCTGCAAGTCATGCCGTACAAACGGCGAGGGTAATGATTGAGTTCGAGCCGGTTTTGTTCGAGCAAAAGCCGGACTGGGTCCTCGTCGTGGGTGACGTTAATTCCACGATCGCATGTGCGCTGGTCTGTGCAAAGTTAGGCATAAAGATCGCCCATGTCGAGGCCGGCCTTCGCTCGCGTGATCGCAGGATGCCGGAAGAGATCAATCGCGTTCTGACGGATGCGGTCTCAGACCTGCTGCTCACAACATCTCAAGATGCCGACGCAAATCTGCTCGGCGAGGGGATTCCCCAAGAAAAAATTCGCTTTGTTGGAAATGTAATGATCGACTCTCTTAGGGAGCACTTAGAACTCTCGAAGAGCTCCCACATTCGCGAAGATCTGGAGCTCACAGAGGGCGAATACGCCGTCGTGACGCTGCATCGTCCATCCAACGTCGACGACGGAGCAACATTGTCAGGAATAATGAATTCGCTGATGGAGATCGCGAAAGACGTGCGGGTTGTCTTTCCGGTCCATCCTCGCACCCGTGCGAAGATCAACGACTTCGAAATCGAAACGGACGGCGTGACCCTTACCGAGCCGCTCGGCTATCTCGACTTTATGCGGCTATATTCCGGAGCCAAACTTGTGCTCACGGACTCCGGCGGGTTGCAGGAAGAGACGACCGTGCTCGGAATTCCGTGCCTTACTCTTCGCGAAAATACCGAGCGACCCATCACAATCGAAATGGGAACCAACATCCTCGTCGGCACTGATCCTACCAGGATAAAAGAAGCGGCTGCCAATGCTCTGGCAAAACGCAAACCTTCCGATATAAAAATCCCACCGCTCTGGGACGGCAAAGCGGCGGGACGGATATGCGATGAACTGCTCAGGTAGCTACTGCTGCTTTCTGTCCATGGGATAGCCCGCCTTACTCCACGCATCGGTTCCGCCGACGAGGGCGTATGTGTTGGCGATCCCTTTTTTATTCATCTGGAAAGCGAGGTGCGAGCTTGAGCCCTCGCTCGCGCACGAGCAGTAAACGAAAATCTTCTTATCCTTTGGCAAGGCCGCGAATTTTTCGTCAGGCGAACCGCCCGGAAGGTTGATCGAACCGGTGATGTGTTCTTGCGCAAAGGCTTGCTCGCCGCGGCTGTCGATGATCACGGCCGCTCCGCTGTCGAACTCTTTCTTGGCCTCCTCGACGGATATTCTGGGAACATCCGCGGCGGTCGCATACTCGCGATAGGGCGGTAATGACGATGCCGGCGAGCACGCTTGCATCAGCAAGAGAACGCCCACGAGGCCGAGTAAAAAATTACTTTTCACCGAACGCCTCCAGGACTTCGTCAGCGTGAGATGCGACGTCGACCTTGTCAAAAACCTTCGCGATCCTGCCTTCCTCGTCGATAAGAAAAGTCTTGCGGTTCGTGCCCATGTACGTCTTGCCGTACATCGACTTTTCGCCCCAGACTCCGTAATCTTCGACTATCTTTTTATCGGTATCGGCGAGCAAGTCGAAGGGCAGCTGGAACTTGGAGATGAATTTCTGATGCGACTTTTCGTCGTCCGTTGAAACGCCGAGCACGCGGATATTCTTGCTGCGATAGATGTCGTCGGCATCGCGAAATGAGCAAGCCTGCTTTGTGCATCCCGGCGTATCGTCTTTCGGGTAGAAGTATAGGACGACACGCTGACCTTTCAGGTCGCCTAGGTTCACGACGTTGCCGTTCTGGTCTTTGGAAGAAAAATCGGGTGCCTTATCGCCTTCTTTTAACATAATAACTTATTCTAACACCTGGATATGAAGCTCGTAAGCGAGACCAAATCTATCGAAAGGCTCTCGGCCGTCCGAGAGAATTTCAAATCAAAAATCAGCAAATTCGAAGCACGTGCGAAGAGCTGTTCGACGTGTGCAACGCAGGGCGCGTGTTGCCTTGACGCTCATTTTGTGAATGTCCGCATTTCTCGTCTCGAGGCTGTCGCGATCGCTCGAGCAATAGGTCAGCTCCATCCGATTCACCGCACGAATGTCCAAAGGCGAATGAATGACGCTATTGTTCGATTTCACCTCGACGAATCGACCGACGCCACATATGCTTGCCCGCTTTACCAGATCGGCGTCGGCTGTTTGGTACACGAAACCGCAAAACCGCTCGCGTGCATATCTCACGCTTGCTATGAGAGCACCGACGAGTTACCTCCCGACGATCTGCTCGATGCCGCCGAGGCCGAGATCGATAAGCTCAATCGGCGTAGCTATGGCAATATGACGACCTTGCTGCCCATACCGATCGCACTACAGCGAGCCCAAGTATCTAGCTCGGTCGACGCAGCTTTCCACCTAGAATAGTCATTGGCACGAGCGCCAAGATAAAGAGCACGTGGTACCAGATCGGTGCGAGATTCCACGCGAGCGCCTGCACGCCGATGCCGAACAGCACCAGTATTATTCCGAGCGCGAGCGTCGATTTGCGATATTCGCCTGCGACGAGCGCTGTCATATAGCCCGCAATGATCGACGTGAGAAAGCTGCGGACGAGGTTGATGATGTCGATCGTCGCATCGCCTTGAAACGCCCCGCCATTCGCCAGCGCTTCGCCCGCCCGCGTCATGTGTGAGCCTATCCAGTCCGGCGAAACCGCCATCATCAGTGACTGGCCGCCGATCCAAACAATCGACCAGACGATAAAACCTACAATTACACCAAGGACAATTCTGACCATCCTTCGAACCTCCGAAACTGATTAAATTTTGTGCGGTACTTCCCACGCAAGATAGCAGAAGCGATCAAAAAGTAAAACTCGTTGACACTATTTCATTGCTGCCTCTAAGATTGAGGTAGTGCCCCAAACGCAACTCAAACCGGCGATCACCCTCGAGACGATCAGGCACGCTCATTCGAAACGCCGTCGTGAGATAAGGGCTCGGCTCGCCGAATTTGAAAAGATCGGACGCCATGGCTCCGATGACGATCTCTGGGCCGAGATGGTGTTTTGTTTTTTTACCGGCGGATGCTCCGCAAGGATGGGCCTGCGATCGCTCGAGGCGGTCCGCCATCTGCTAAAGGCGGGCGAGCAGGGCGAAATCGCCGCAGCGCTGACAGGCGTCCATAGATATCCGAATGCCCGGTCGAAATACGTCGCCCACTCTCGGAGTTTTCTCGTAGAACATTGTGATATGAAGCTGCGAAACAAGCTTCACGGCTTTGTCTGCCCCGACGAGCGACGCGACTGGCTGGTGAAAGAGAAAGGGATAAAGGGCCTTGGATACAAGGAAGCGAGCCACTTTCTGCGTAACATCGGTTTCAAAGGATATGCGATTCTCGATAAGCATGTCCTCAAATGCCTCGCTGAACTAAAATTAATTGAAGAGGCAAAGCCACCAAACACGAGGACGAAGTATCTAAGCTCCGAAGCCCGTCTGAAAGATCTCACACAGTTGACTGGCATCGATTTTGACGAGCTCGATCTCGTTCTATGGTCGATGAAGACCGGCGTTATTCTCAAGTAGAGCAGGAATGAAGCCTTCCCAATATTCTGCCGGAGCATTATTCGCGATTCGCGTAGTGCTCGTCGGCTGTCTCGCTCTCACGTCGGCGCATGCTCTAATCGGACAGGACGCAGCCCTCTCTAACGATCCAAAGAAACTAATCCGCCAGGCTAGTAAACTGCTCCGCGCGGGGTCGCTAAATAAGGCGGAGGAAATCTTGCGGCACTCGGTGAAGCACGACCCGACGTCGGCATCCAAGTTGGAGCTTGCGTTCACCCTTTCGAAAAAGCGGAATATCCTGGAGGCCTCTCAGCTCTCGTTCGACGTTGCCAAGGCAGAGCCGGCGAATGCTCGCGCCTTTTCTGTACTAGGTACGGCATTGCTGAATGCGGGCCGTTTCGACGAATCACGTGCGCTGCTCATAAATGCCCTCAGACTCGACAAAAAAGACGATCTGGCGTGGGCCGGAATCGGTCTGCTCGATTTCTACGAGAACAGAATCCTTGAGAGTCTGAACAATCTCCGCGAGGCGGAGTATCACAATCCGGACGAGCCGGATTACGTTTTTGCGATCGCACAAGTGGCTTCGCGAGCTGAGAGATATCGCGAGGCTGCGGACGCGTATTATCGCTTTCTTTCTATTTCAAAAGATAAGGACGATGAGCGACGGGCACGCATTCGCGGCCTTATCAACTTTCTCCGTTTTCTCGGCCAGAAAAACAAGCTTTACGACTCGATTGGGCGGGATCGCACCAGCATCAAGTTTGAACTAATCGGTAATCGGCCGGTGGTTGAGGTCAAGATCAATGGGCGCGGAGAAAAGCTACGTTTCGTCCTCGATACCGGATCAGGCATAACGGTCCTCTCCAAAAAAACGGCAAAGCGTCTGGACGTCGACTCTATCACCAAGGGCGGATTCGCGAGGGGAATCGGAGGCACCGGGAAATTTGAGATCATATATGGCTTTTTGAACCAGGTGGATATCGGCGAGGCGGTCGTTCGTAACGTGCCGGTTTATATTCGCGAGCTTCACGATCCCGGATATCAGCTCGACGGATACATCGGACTCTCGCTGATATCAAAATTCCTGACCACTATTGATTATGGTGAGAAGACTTTTTCACTCAACAGGAAGGAATCGGACGAAACGGCGTTTCGAGAGGACGCCGATCTCTCATTGCCACTTCGGCTGACATCGAGCGGCTTTCTGAGCGGCGAAGTTCAGCTCGAGGGAATCGAGTCGCCCTTAAATTTCATCGTCGACACTGGAGCGAGCGTTTCAGTCATATCGGATCGTGTCGCCGGTGTTGAGGCGATCAAGCGCTATCTAAGCCCCGATCGGCTTCGGGTAATCGGCTCTGCGGGAGTCACCGACAACGTCCCTGCATTTATGCTGCCAAAGGTCAGCTTCGGCTCCCATTCGCGAAGCAGCATCTCCGCTATCGCCCTCGATCTTGACATCATTAACGAATCGTCGGGCTTCGAACAGGCTGGGATTCTTGGCGGCAATTTTCTTAAGAACTATCGCCTTACCTTTGATTTCAAGAACTCAAAAGTGACCTTTGTATCGGTCAAGCCCGAGCAGTAGGCACTGATGAAGATCAGCATCTATCTCGAGACCTCAGTTATCGGAGCGTATCTGGACAATGGCGACGCGTTTCGCCGCGACCTGACGATACGGTGGTGGGAGCACGAGCTCGATGAATATGACGTCTTTAGCTCGCCGCTTGTCGAGCGGGAACTAGAGCGCGTCGCCGAGCCGCATCGAACGTCATATCTACAGCTACACCGCCGACTGAAGCAGCTCACCATAGATGACGAGGTGGCGATACTTGCGGAGAGCTACATAGACCGCGGGATATTTCACCGGAATTTCATTGGAGATTCCGTCCACGTCGCGTTGGCTGCATTTCATTCGATAGATTACCTGGTCACCTGGAATTTTGGCCACATCGCGAACGTGCGAAAGCAGGCGCGACTGCTCCACTTTAATACCTCTGCGGGATTTCACACGCCTAAGATCGTTTCTCCCGAAATGCTCGTGCATGCCACATAGAAAAAGGGCCGGCCTCGCTCTGCGAGAACCGGCCTTTCGACTTTCTACGTGTGCAGAACTACGGCGTTGCTTCGGCAAACCGCGGCATAGAGATCGCCTGGTTTAGATAGACGCCGAACTCCTGTCCGGACTTCACAGTCGCTTCTTCGCCCTTCGTGAAGCGCTCGCCCAGCAGGCCCGCGCCGGCTCCGAGAAGACCCCCGATGAGAGCTCCCTTGCCGCCGCCAACTGCGGCACCGAGTACAGCACCGCCTGCTCCGCCGCCGCCAATGAAGATGATCTTACGATTCTTCATTCTATCGCCGGACGCGGTCCCCTCGTTGTCGCTCTTGGCAGTTTTGCTTTCGAGGTCGGTCAGGGAACCGTTAATAGCTCGGACGCGGCCGTTCGGCAGGCGTACCGATGTAAAACTGACATCGATCGCACCAGGATCGCCGCCCTTGCGGGCCTTCGTAACCGAGTCGACTCGTCCGGTGAGCGTTGACCCTTCCGGAATCACGACGACGCCATTGGAGGAATAAATCGGCTCCGTAACGCGGGCAGTAAAACTTCTGCCCTCGACAGCAGTCTTCGACGATAGCGTCTGATTCATTTTCGCTCGGATGATCTGGCCGGCCGAAACCGTATACATAGGCGGTGCGGGCCTCGTAACGACCTTGCGCACGACCGTGCGCTTCTTCAGAACGGGCCTCCGCCTCTGAGCGTCAGCATCCGTCGTGCCGACGGCCAGCAATATGGCCAGAAAGGCTGCCAAATTGGTAAGTGCAAATATCTTCTTCATAACGATCTCCTTATAGTTAATCCCGCGTTCTCACTGGAATCGGGGAACCACGCGTTTTGTTTCACAACGATGTGCAATAGTTGCAAAAAACTAACTTAAGAGAGCACGTTCATTCGCGTTCCGCCTCAATTAAAGTTTGCACAAAAAAGATATTGGAGCAATTCACGGTCTTTCGGCCTTCGGATACGTTTCAACCCACTTCATGGAAGATCTATCGGTCCTTCCCGATCTGGTCTTTGCCTTCACTATTTTAAACGACGCTCCCTCCACGTCGTTATGTCCGCGACTAGACAAGTCGCGGGTGCACTCCTCATGGTAAAATCTCGCCAGCCGATCGAGAGGTAGTACTATGAGCCGCTGTCCGCAATGCCAGCAATCATTTCCGGATGATTATTCATTTTGTTTGTCCGACGGAACCGTACTCGTCGCTGACGCTCCCGAACAACCAACTCTAGTCGCCCCACGAGCCGAAGTTCCGCAATCGCCGCCGGTAAGGCCTGGAGTAAATCCGGCGTTTGCATATTTGGCGATTGGCCTTCTCGCTTTGATTGGTGGCGCCGGGCTTGTCTGGTGGATGCAGTCTGATTCTACGGTCACGCGAGATGCCAAGGCATCCACGCCGGAGCCCAGGACCGAAATCGCAAACACAGTTCCAGATTCGGCAAACTTCAGCCCGACTAGAACTCAAGAAAAGCAAAAACCTACGCCCGAAGCCGAAACGCCAGAGGCCCCCAAAACGACGCCCAATAAACCGTTACCCGTCGATCCGCCAGCTTCTCCCAAATCCGGGACGTCACGAATCAGGTTTCGTCGGGGACGGGTGCAAGAAACCACGTCAGGGAGCATCGGCTCGGAGCGCAGTTACGTTCTTTACACATTGAGTGGGCAATATCTCTCCGGAAGCGTCAATTCTGATAACGGCTGTGTAGTTTTTGCTAACGGTTCCACCAGCATTGGCTTTACCACACCCCAAGGCGACAATTATCTACGCCTCAAGAATAATTGCGAGGGCCCCCGGAGTTTTCGTTTGACGATTAATGTCAGATAGAAACTGCGTCTCCGAGAAATCAAGTGAACGTGAGCACAAAACCGCAGCTCGCAGCGCATCCTTACCACCTCTAAAAGCGAAACATTCGCGAACGGTTCATCGTAATTCCCCAACACAACCCGGCGGGATTTCATTCGCATCATAACTCCTGCTACGCTTATCTTTCGGGGAATTGGAATTATGAAAAACACTTCGGTTTATCAAATGTCGGCGAGGCAGATACTGCTGCTCGCATTTGCATCGTCGTTGATCGCCGTCGGTGCGACCGCCCTTGTATATAACTTCGGTAGTGCATTGAATTCCTCGGCGGGAGCCGAGAACACGATAGGGGAAGAGGGATCTCCTGCGAACATCTCCGATCCCTCGCTCGTGTCGGATGAGCAGAACAGCATTGAGGTATACAAATCAATCAGCCCCGGCGTTGCGTTCATCACGACGACGACGGTTCAAGAGAATTTCTGGGGAATGGAGCAGGAGGGCAGCGGTAACGGTTCGGGGTCCGTCATCGACGCGCAGGGACATATTCTGACGAATTATCATGTCGTCGAGCGGGCGAACAAGATGACTGTGAGCCTCGGCGGCGAGAAATCCTATTCGGCCACGATGGTGGGCGGCGATCCTGACACCGACCTTGCCGTAATCAAGATTGACACTCCGCCGGCTGGCCTTACGGTGGTGCCGCTCGGCGATTCGGATCGGCTGGCTGTAGGCCAAAAGGTGCTGGCTATCGGCAATCCTTTCGGGCTTGACCGCACGCTGACTACGGGTGTCATATCGGGGCTCCAACGCGGCTTGCGAGCGAGGAACAACCGCCCGATCGATGCCGCAATCCAGACTGACGCGTCAATCAATCCCGGGAATTCCGGTGGACCATTGCTCGATAAGTTCGGCAAGATGATCGGGATAAATTCGCAGATTTTTTCAACGGGCGGCGGTAGTGTCGGCGTGGGGTTCGCGGTTCCCGTTAATACAGCGAAACGCGTCGTGCCGCAGCTCCTGCAGTATGGCGAAGTTAGACGCCCTAAACTCGGCGCGTCTCTCCCAAGCGTTGCGGATCTGCGTGGCCGCGTAAGCCTTCCAGTCGCCGACGGGCTAGTGGTTGCACAGGTGCAGCCGGGCGGCTCAGCAGAGCAGGCGGGACTTCGCGGGGTCACGAATACGGGCGTCGGCGACATTCTGATTTCGGCTGAGGGCCAGAAGTTTACCTCACTGGACGACCTCTATCGCTTACTCGATCGCAAACAGATCGGCGAAACCGTTAATTTTGAGGTCTATCGCAACGGTCGCACGATTACGGTGCCCGTTCGGTTGCTAGGAACTACGGCGGCCGCGCGGCCGGTTCGTCGGGTAATGTAATCGTGTTTGCTCCGACTCGGCCTTACCGCGCGGAGACTCCAAGTTAGACTGGGCTTTAGTCAGATTTTAGGCTAAAGCCCTATTTGTCTGAAGCATCCACGCCAAAAACGGCGCTTATGAGTTCTAGTTCCTTTTATAACGATGGTTTCGGTTGGATCTGCCGGCAGTGCGAAATCGAGCTTGGGCGGCCCGTGACCGATTCAAATTTTCCGTCCAGGATGTTTGAAGAGGGCGAGGCCGAGAGTAAACAGGTCCGGCTCGCTTCGCCGGCTCGTGCAAAATGGACCGACGCGACTCGCAGCGTTTTGGCCTGTCCTCGCTGCGCAGTGACTGAGCTAATCGAGAAATCCTGAGTAGATTTTTCAGAGCGGTCGCAAAGCCGCAGATAAAAAGCTAGATTGAAAGTAGATGTTAGCACGCGAAACTCAGACCGCCGTCGCCCTCGCGCGCCAAGCCGGCAAGGTCGTACTTGCCCACTACGCCACAGATTTTCTCACCGAACAAAAGCTTGGGGCCGACAATTTTTATGAGCCCGTTACGGTTGCGGATCGCGACGCTAGCCGTGTGATCGTTGACGGACTTGCCGGCGCATTTCCGGGTGACGCGATCCTCTCGGAAGAGGAGGTGGATGACGTCGAAACGCGTCTTGCGGCAGATCGTGTCTGGATCATCGATCCTATCGACGGCACGGCGGGATTCGTGAATCGGGATGACGATTTTGCCGTGCAGATCGGAATGGCTGACAAAGGCGTGCCGGTCGTGGGCGTGGTTTTCATGCCGGCCTATGATGTGATGATGTACGCGTCCAAAAACGGTGGCGCATTTGTTGAAACTGAGGCGCGCGAGTCCAAGCGTCTGTCTGCAAATCTCAAAACTGATATCTCACGGCTGGTCGCTGCCGTGTCGCGGAATCATCCCTCGAAGCGAATGGCGCGGATTCGCCAGGCATTCGGATTTGAGCGGGTTGTCCAGCGAGGTTCGGTCGGGCTAAAGACGGGGCTGATCGCTGACGGTGAGTGCGATATCTATTTGAGTCCCGGCCGTCGAACGAAACTGTGGGACACGTGCGGACCCCAGGTGATTCTCGAAGAGGCGGGAGGGAGACTGACGGACCTTTTCGGTGACGATTTGCGATACGCGCGGCCAGGGCTGCAAAACTACAACGGGATTCTCGCGACCAACGGCGCGGCACACGACGCGGTGGTCGAAAAGCTGCGACCGCTGCTTCGCGAGTTCGGTCGGGAACGCGAGGCGTACGATTGACCGCATCTACTTCCTACCCTGCAGGTATTCCAGCTCGGTGGTAAAATCTGGCTATGAAGTTTCTTCACATCGCGGATGTCCACCTCGGATGCACGCGATACAACCTGGCTGAAAGCCCTCGGGATTTTTACGACGCGTGGCGCGACGTGCTCGAGCGGTTTGCTATTGAGGAGCAAGTCGATTTCGTTGTAATTGCGGGAGATTTTTTTCATAAGAAAAGCGTACCGCCGGAGACTATGGACTACGCGGTCGAGGGTCTGACGCTGCTTCGCGATGCCGGGATTCCTGTAGTCGCGATCGAAGGGAATCACGATCAGCGGCCGACCGATACACCGTTTAGCTGGCTGCGTTCGCTCGCAAAGTGGGGCCTCGTCCACTTGCTAGAGCCAACTACCCGCGATGGAAAGCTCTTTTACGATCGATGGGATGGAACCACAAAATGCGGCGGATTTATAGATATCGGGCGGGCGAGGATCTTTGGCTCGGATTGGTACGGAGCGTCCGGAAACTGGGCCATACCGATTCTCACCGAGTCCGTAAAAGATAATCGCCGCGACGGGGCTTTTCACCTTTTGATGCTGCACACCGACGTCGAAGGGCATCAGGTCCATCCTATCCCCGCGCTTTCGGTCACGGCCCTCGCAGAGCTCAAATCGGCGGTGGAATACGTTGCTCTCGGGCACACTCATCAGCATTACGTGATCGACGACTGGGCTTTTAATCCCGGTTCGATAGAGGTGACGAATATCAGCGAGTTTCGTGAGACGCGCGGCGCATTTGTAGTCGAGGTGGACGATGAGAATCGTGTTTCGGCCCGCCACGTCTCGGACTATCTGCATCGTCCATTTCAGCAGCTCACGTTTGGCGTGGATAATTACGAGGACGCGAAAGCTATTACCGCGCACGTGATCTCGATGGTCGGTCGCGAGGCACGGGTCGCCGAGGCCGGAAAGCCGCAACCGATCCTCGAAATTGCCTTGCGAGGCCGACTGGGTTTTCCGAATTCGTTCCTCGAGCTTTCGAAGATACGGGACGAGACGCGAAAGCTTACTGGCGCATTGCACGTGCGAATAAAGAATCACACCGTGCCGATGGAGTATCTGGACTCGGACACGACTGAAGAAGAACCCGAGAGAGAGGCACTGGAGCGGCGAGTGATCGATGACCTGGTTATTCGCGACACGCGATACAAAACGCGCGGTACGGACATCTCCGATGCCGTCATCGGTGCGAAACGGATGGCCCTCGAGGACGACGAGCCGCAGCGTATTGCTGAATTTATCGCCATAAAATCATGCCCGACATCTTTGCAAAACTCGGCGAAGTAAAGCAGCTTGCGATCTTTCCGCTACCGCTTGTGTTGCTGCCGAACGAGTTTCTACCGCTGCACATTTTCGAAGATCGATATCGCGAAATGCTCACGGATGTCGGAGGAAAAAGTGGGACGTTTGGGGTGAGTCTTTTTGATGCGGAATCGAATCTCGGCGAACGGCCGGAGCCAGGCACGGTCGGATGTGCCGCGGAGATTCGCGAGATCGAAGCGCTCGAAGACGGGCGGTCGAATATCGTTACGCTAGGCACGATGCGTTACCGCCTGGTCGATTACGTCGACGTCGGAACGTCATATTTTACCGCTGACGTCGCATTCTTTGCGGATGAGGCAGACGAAGACGGGCGTGACGTTGAAACGCTCGCTGACGATGTCTTTGCACTGTTTCAGAGAGTGGCGGACGCAGCATTCAAGATGAGCGGCAATCGAGGTCGGCTGCCCGACATCACACGCGGCTCGCCAGAACAGCTGTCGTTTTTAGTAGGAGCGGCTTTTAACTTTGATAACGAACTCAAGTACGAACTGCTTGCCCTGACGTCGACCGCGACGCGGCTCGAGCGCATCAAGGCCATCCTGACTCAGATGGTAAGTCAGATGGAGGAAAGCGCGGATATTCACGGCCGCTCGCGAACGAACGGGCATTCCAAGAAGAAGCTCGATATCTAGCTCACCCGCCAAGCGACGTTCTGAAAAAATCTATCACTCGTTGATCGTAGGTCTCGGACTGTTCCATCGGGATTCGCCCAAGTTTAGTCAGTGACTTGAGCGCCGAGGTCGCTAAGACGGCCGTATTTTTCCGGCGTTACGAGATATATCGTGGCATAACGAATCAGGCGGACATGAAATTGTGAAGGATGGAAAGCAGGAAAGCCGGTAGGAAAAGGCTTCGGAAAGAACCTTGTCAATGATACCATAGCCTTGCACCCGATTCACAGGATTTTTTAATGCACAAACTACCGCAAATACTGGCTCTCATTACGATTCTGATCGTGTCGGGCCCAGCGCTTTCCGCCCAAACGCCAAATCAGATCATGCCGCTTTCGGAGGTCAAGGAAGGTATGCGCGGTACGGCACGAACTGTATTTCGCGGCAGCGAGCCGGAGGATTTCGGAGTCGAGATTCTAGGCATCGTGCCGGATTCGGTCGGGCCGCATCAGGATCTTATTATCGGGAAACTCTCGGGCGATCTTGCCATGCGCACGTTTGTATTTGCGGGAATGTCGGGCTCGCCCGTCTTCGTTGGCGGAAAGCTTATCGGTGCCATCTCGTACAGTTTTCCTTTCGCAAAGGAGCCCATTTGCGGGATCACACCAATCGAGCAGATGACCACAATATTTGACCGAGTCGATGCACTCGGGCGGCCGAAGTTTGAGCCGCGAAGCGTGTCGGTCGCTGATCTCCAGTCGGGAATCTGGAGGCCCACGCTCAGTGGTCACAGTTCGGACCAATTCCTCGTTAGCTCGCACGCATCCGTCGCGGGCCAGCGGATGATGCCAATCGCCACGCCAGTAAGTTTTGGCGGGATTTCGCAGTCGACGATCGATAAATTTGCAGGCGTGTTATCGCAGGCAAACATTCTCCCGGTCGCGACCGTCGGCGGCGGCTCAAAAGTTGAAGGAATGAAGAAAGCGGATTCATCGACGCTCGTCGCCGGGGATTCTGTCGTCGTGCAGCTCGCACGCGGCGACGTTTCTATCGCGGCGGCGGGTACCGTGACGATGCGTGACGGTGACAAGATCTACGCATTCGGGCATCCGTACTTTGGCCTCGGGTCGACGGACCTGCCAATGAACGAATCCCACGTCGTGACGGTAGTGCCGAACGCAAATAATTCGTTCAAACTAGCGGTTGCCGATTCCCTCGTCGGATCGATGAAGCAGGACCGGGCGACGGGCATCTATGGAAAACTCGGCGAGAGTCCGAGAATGATTCCGGTAAAAGTCCGCCTCACGACAAGTCGCGGCCGTCGCGAAGAGATAAAGTTTGAGACCGCAATCGACGAGTTTCTCACGCCCTTGATCGTAAACGTCGGCCTGCAGAGCGCAATTCAAGCCCAGGAGCGAGGCATCGGCGAGATGGCAATCGAGGTCTCAGGCGAGATCGCGATAAAAGGTGAACAGAGCGTGCGGATCAACCGGCGAGTCTCAGGGGCATCTGCGGCCGCGCTCGCATCCGCCGCCGCCGCTATTCCGCTTGCAACACTATTGCGGGCGAACTTTGACGAGCTTTCCATATCGGGAATCAACCTCGATCTGGCAATTACAGAAAGTAGCAAGACCGCGGTGATCGATCGCATTATTCTGGACCGGACGCAGGTTCGTGCCGGCGAGACGGTTGAGGCGCTGATCTATTCCCGGACGCAGGCTGGTCGGGTGATAGAACAGGCTGTGAGCCTCACAATTCCGAAGGACACTCCAGCCGGAACAATTGCATTGATGATCGGCGACGGTGCAGAAATTCAGAAGATTGCAGCGGTGCAGCAATTTACTCCGCGATCACTGACCGAATTGGTTGCGTTGATTAATTCGGTTCGCAGAGCGGATCGGCTTTTTGCTTTGCTCTCGCGAATCTCAAACGGCGCGATTGTCGGCGTCAGCGAGATGCCAAACCTACCACCATCAATGCTCGCAACAATGAATAGCGAACGAAGCGTCGGCTCCGCAAAGGCGATAAGCCAAAAGATAATCACCGAGATCGCCCTCACCGCCAGCGATCACATCATCACGGGTGCTCAGACGATTGCAATCGAGGTCGTTCGATAATGGCGTGATACATCATTAATCATTTCTTACTCGCCTGCGGACCATTCTTCGCCATCGGCATACACCTCTTTTTTCCAAATGGGGACCGTGCGTTTTAGCTCCGCAATGAGCCACTCGCACGCCTCGAAAGCTGCCCTTCGATGCGGGGCCGCGACGGATATCACAACGCTTGTCTCGCCGATCTCGACGCGACCCGTTCGATGCACAATGCCGACGTTTGAAATCGCAAATCTTGCTTTCGCCGCTGCGATCAACTTCCGCATCTCTTTTAAGGCCATCTCGTCGTACGCTTCGTAAATGAGGTACTCGGTCTCGCGGGTCTTGCCGGTTTCTTTGTCGCTCGTAAACTTGCGAGCATATCCGTCGAGCGTCACCGTCGCCCCGCACTCGGGCGGCACGAGGCGACGAGCAACTAACGCAAGCTCAATCGGCAAGGTTGGGAGTTCGGCGAAATCTTGCGAACACGGCGCATGATGTATTTCGAAGGCAAGCATTTGTATATCTTAGTTTGACACTTTTTGCCGTCGCCACGCTGCTGGTTTTCCGGCGACAATCCATAGAGCTCCTGAGTGCGGAAGTATTTCAACGTTAGCCGTAAAGTTGGCCTCTTCCTCGCTCAAGGTTTGAGCTTGCTGTGCTCCCAGTACGACTACCCATCCTCCTTCCGCGTCATCTACGTATTGTTCGGCTACCGATCCTTGACGGAAGAACCAAACCCCACTTCCAATAGACGCCAGGACGATCCCTATTTGAACTGAAGTCACTGGTTGTAGTCCGAATGAATTGGCTATTGCCTTTATCAGCGAAGCCATCAGCCAAAGCCCGAAAAGAATCTGAAGCCATGTGCCTCTTCGGATTTTTCGCGCATAGCTTAAAATTTCGTCCTTCTCGCCCGACGTGATTCTACGTCTCACAAGTCGGCCGTCGTTTTTAGGAAGTTGCCAGTCTATCGGAGCACCAAATATCGCTGGCGACTGAGGAGGCAGGGCGGCCATAGTCAGGGTGATTTCGACCCAGTGCCGGGAACGACGGCCATTAACTTTGTATATGACATCATCTGCCGCGTAAAGTTCTATTCGCTCGCCGCCAGCCTCCGTTTGGCTGAATAGGCCTTTCTTAAGAAGAAGCCTGCGGACGGTGTCAGTTGGGTCTTCATTGTTCGAAGTTCCCTCGAATACTCTCACTACACCCGCGTCAAGTGTGCGGCGAATGAGCCTATATCGCTCGAAGGCTTTGCTTGCGAAATATAACGAAAAGGGTGCAATCAGAAAAATGCTTAGGATAAGGAACGTAGCAAAGACATCATCGAGGAACTCTGGCTGAGCCGCCGACGAATCAATGGAGGCAGAGACAGTGATCGGAAAAATCACCGACACTGGAGCGATCAAGGACAATGCGAGCGCCCTTCCGAAATGCATTCGCGACTCTTGTTTGAGAAGCGATTGTTCTGTGGCGGTAAGGCTTCGCGCTCCCACCATCGGCAAACCAGCGCAAAAAATAAGTTCATCCGATGAGAATAACCAATCCATCGCGCCGCGAGACGGATTTTTGAAGATCGAATTCATCAACCTCCGCTCACAGGTGTAAAAATCGCGAGCTCATCGCCGTCATGGATAGTTTCGCTGCCGGAAGCGTATTGCTGATTGATCGCGAAAAGAACGTTATGCTGCGGCATCTTGGGAAAACGTTCTGCGATCGCCTTTAAGGCCTGCGTCACGTTGGTGCCGGCGGTGATCGGCAATTTCATCTCACTTTCCCCGACTGCCTCGCGTATTGCCCCGAAAAAAAGCACGCGGGCTGTCATGTTATTGCTCCGTCTATAGGACTCGATGCGGACGCGTAGAGGCGTCGGGGCATGCGGCCTGAGAGATACGCGAGGCGGCCGGCCTCCACGGCGAGCTTCATCGCAGTCGCCATTTGAACAGTGTCGCCGGCCTCGGCGATCGAGGTATTCATCAGGAGAGCATCGGCGCCGAGTTCCATTGCGATCGCGGCATCGGACGGAACACCCACACCCGCATCCACGATGATCGTCGCGTCGGGCAGTTGCTCGCGCATTATTCGCAGGTTCGAAGGATTTTGCACGCCCATCCCGGAGCCGATCGGGGCGGCAAGCGGCATCACCGCGGGGCAGCCGGCGTCGAGCAGTTTTTTCGCCATTATCAGATCATCTGTGAAATAGGGCAGCACGACAAAGCCCTCGCGCACGAGAACTTTTGCAGCCTCGAGAGTCTGTTCGTTGTCAGGCAGCAGCGTGATCTGATCGCCGATCACCTCGAGTTTTATCCATTCGGTGTCGAGAGCTTCGCGGGCGAGGCGCGCAGTGCGGATGGCGTGATCGGCGTCGTAGCATCCGGCAGTGTTCGGGAGGATCTTCATCTGCGGATTAAGATGATCGAGAAATGACTCACTCGAGCCGTCGAGGGGAACGCGATTCACCGCGACCGTCACCATCTCGGCACCCGAGGCGGCGTGCGCAGCCTTCATCTCGTCGTATGAGCGGTACTTGCCGGTACCGATAATGAGCCGAGAAGAGAATTCGTGTCCTGCGAGGCGAAACTTGTCCTTCATGCAGGATAAGTTTCACGCAAACATCAGAAGAACGCAACGATCTAACCGCCGCCTACAAAATGCACGACCTCGAGCCGGTCACCAGCCGAAATCTCCGTAGATGGCCATAGGCTCCGCCGGAGAACTTCGGAGTTGAGTTCAACAGCGATGCGTTTTTTTGGAAGGGAAAGAAAATCCAGAAGCCCGTCCGCAGTAAGGCCGGATTCGACCTCGCGGGTTTCGCCGTTGACTATGATCTCGAACGTCATAGCTCGATTCTAACTCGGCGTGATCATTCTTCGCAGCTCAACTTCCTCACCATCGGCGATCACGCGGATTAAAGCCGGAGATCACAGTCGAAAAGAGAGTCCGAAAATGCGTTGGTTGAGGGACGGGATGAAACGGCGTTGCGAGGAAATCGCCCGCACTTTAAAGCTAACACACACCGCGTGTTTACGGCCAATAAGTAAGCGCGCCCAGCGCGCAATGGACGGTTTGACACTCTATCTATCGTAACTTACGATCTATCTGGTGCTGAAAATCTCAGTTTATCGCGTAGAAAGCGGTCCTAACGGGCCGTATTTCTACGCCTAAATACAATGTCAGAGTTTAACGCGTTCGATTACGTTCCTATTGCGATGATGTTTTTGGTGGCAGCAGGCTTCGGCCTCAGCCAGCTACTGGTCACGCAGCTTATCGGTCCGCGAAAGCGCACCGCGACCAAACTGATGCCTTACGAATGCGGCAAGGATCCAGTCGGATCCGCACGTGATCGGTTCTCGATAAAGTTCTATTCCGTGGCAGTTATATTCCTGCTTTTCGATATCGAAGTATTGTTTATGATTCCGTTCGCCGTCGCGTTCAAGAGCCTAATGGCGGAGGAGAAGTTGAGCGGCATCGCATTTGGCGCGATCGCGTTTGCGGAAATACTCGTATTTATCGCAACCCTTGTCGTTGGATATATTTACGTGTGGAAGAAAGGCGTGTTCGACTGGGGCGTGCAGGCTCGTGCCGAGGCTCGGGAAGAGGTGAAGCTCATCGCGAAACGCCGTCGCGAATTGGCGATCGCCCGCGAGACCAAGATCGCGGCTTAAAAAGATGGGTCTCGAAAATACATTATTCGAATCGCTCCCCGACGTTGTGACCGTAAAGCTCGACGCTGTGATCAACTGGGCGCGGAAGTCGAGCCTGTGGCCCGCAACTTTCGGCCTCGCGTGCTGCGCCATTGAGATGATGAACAGCGTCTCGGCGAGAAACGACCTTTCCAGGTTTGGTGCCGAGACGTTTAGGGCGTCGCCGCGTCAGGCCGACGTGATGATCGTCTCCGGGCGCGTCTCGCGAAAGATGGCGCCTGTACTGCGACGCATTTACGACCAGATGCCTGAGCCGAAATGGGTTATCTCGATGGGAGCGTGTGCGACGAGCGGCGGCGTTTTCGACAACTATGCGATTGTTCAGGGCGTGGACAAGATCGTGCCGGTCGATATTTACGTTCCGGGTTGTCCGCCGCGTCCCGAAATGCTCGTCCACGCGATCATGATGCTGCAGGACAAGATCATGAAGGAATCCGTCAAAGACCGCCGCGATACCTACGAGCCGGAATCGCGTGTTTCGCGTGTTCCCGGGACGATGCCGGTGACCGAAGGCACGGCACTTGAGCGCGAATGGGAAGCACGGGTCGAAAACGAGGACGCCGCGCGGCCATACTCCGTCCCGTCTAAGCACGAGAAGCGTCGAAGCTCTTAAAATTTATGACCGAGAAGCTCCACGCTTATGTGGACAAGTTAAAAGCAAAAGACCCTTCATGGGTAGGCGAAGTGACGGATGCGTTTGGCGAGGTTACCGCGATCGTCCCGGCCGCGTCGATCGTCGATGTGTGCTCGTTTCTAAAGAACGACCAGGGCTTCGATATGCTTGCGGATCTCTGCGGTGCGGATCGCGGGCCCGAGGAAGATCCGAGATTTGAAGTCAACTATCACCTGTTCTCGACAGTGCATCATTCCCGCCTGCGTCTGAAAGTTTTGGTGAGCGAGGACGCGCCGAGCGTGCCTACTGTCGCATATTTGTGGAAAACAGCGAATTGGCACGAACGCGAAACGTACGATCTGGTCGGCGTGAAATTCGAGGGTCATCCCGACCTGCGTCGAATCCTTCTGCCATCCGACTTTGACGGGCACGCTCTGAGGAAAGATTATCCGCTGCGTGGATATGAGCCATACAGTTTGAACTAGCATGGCAACTGCCGTAGAAAACATTGCCGGAGTAGACGTTCTCGATCGACCGCTTGAGTCCGAGATGACGCTGTCGATGGGGCCGCAGCATCCTTCGACGCACGGCGTTCTGCGTCTCGATCTGAAGCTCGACGGCGAGCTCGTTATCGATTGCATTCCGGACATCGGCTATCTCCACACGGGGATGGAGAAGCTTTTCGAGTACAAGAAATATCAGCAGGGAATCGTCATCACCGACCGGATGGATTATCTAAATCCGCTCGGCAACAATCTCGTTTATGTGATGGCTGCGGAAAAGCTGCTGCAGCTCGAGATTCCAGAGCGTGCCCAAGTCGTCCGTGTGCTGATGTGCGAGCTACAGCGGATCGCCTCGCACATGGTTTGGTTGGGCACGCACGCGCTTGATATCGGCGCGATGTCGGTCTTCTTTTACTGCTTTCGCCAACGTGAAAAGATCCTCAATATGATCGAGTCCGCATCAGGCGGACGGCTGACGCCCAGCTACTTCCGAATCGGCGGTCTGATGATGGACCTGCCTGCGGGTTTTGAGAATCGGTGCAGACAGTTTCTCGGCGACTTCCTCGAGGCGATGGATACGTTTGAGACGTTGGTGACGGGCAATCCGATCTTCCAGAGCCGTACGAAGGACATCGGAATAATCTCGGGCGAGGAAGCGATCAATTGGGGACTGACCGGACCGTGCCTTCGAGGCAGTGGGGTTGGTCTCGATCTGCGTCGCGACAATCCTTACACCGGTTACGAGACGTATGACTTCAATGTCCCAATAGAAACGGATGGCGATGTCTGGGCACGTTTTAGGGTGAGAATGCGCGAGTGCTACGAGTCGCACAAGATCGTTCGCCAGGCTCTCGAGCGGTTGACGCCGGGGCCGATTAAGGCCGACGCGCCAAAGGTTGTGCTGCCCGATCGCGACGATATGCGAAAGCATATGGATTCGCTGATCCACCATTTCCTGATCGTCGCCGAGGGCTTCGACGTTCCTGCAGGCGAGGTCTATATGCCGATCGAGGCTTCAAAGGGCGAGCTCGGGGTCTATATGAAATCGAACGGCGGGCCCAAACCCGAGCGCGTACACTTTCGCGGGCCGTCGTTTGTAAACCTGGCCGCACTGCCTGTAATGTGCGAGGGCGAAATGGTCGCCGACGTGGTGGCAATTATCGGATCATTGGATATTGTGCTGGGAGAAATCGACAGGTGATCAATGTTTTTCGCACTTTGAAGTTAGTAGTTTTGATTCTTGCCGCTTTCTTATTTGCGAACGAGACCGTTTTTGCTCAAGAAAATAAATGTAGCTTGTACATCAAAACATTTTCATACAATGCCGCTGAATCAAAAATGAATCGGATTGAAAATGTTTCGGTTTCTTTGACCCGAAACGGTAAGACGATTGAAACCGACGCAGTTTCCGACTCACTCACTAATGTCTTTGACAAAATAGAGAACGGCCAGCATGTACTAACCGTTGTGAGGGCTGGATATATCGAAAGGAAAAAGCAAATTGAGGTTGATTGTAAATTCGTCGATAACGACAACATACTTTGGCATCAGGTCTATCTTTGGAAAGATAAATCCAAGTTAGCTAATGATTCTGCACTGGTTGAAGATAAGAAGAATAAGATGTCGAAAGGAGGTGAAAAACAACCGGATAAGCCTAAGGTTTTTGGGAGCGTGTCGATGCAAGTTTGGATCGACGAAGACGGAAATGTAGTTAAAGCAAAACCGGTTAGTGGTAAAAAGGAGCTATTCGATACAGCAACGGTCGCAGCTATGAAATCTAGATTTTCGCCGACCTTACGTTCGGGGTCTGCAGTCCAAGTAACCGGGACTATTACATATAATTTCGTTCCCTAGCGAACTTCTTTCCATGGCAGCAGCGACACCTACAAGCTATACCGACCGAGTGCTCGTCACCGCCGAGATCGCGGAGTTCTCGCCTGCTGTCGTTGACGAGATGGATATGCATGTCGCCAAGTATCCCGAGGATCGATCGCGATCTTCGCTGATACCTCTGCTGTTCGTCGTGCAGCGTGAGCGCGGCGGATGGCTGGATAATCCGGGCATCAATTTTCTCGCACAGTTTTTGAATCTAGAAGTTACGGATATCTGGGAGACCGCGACGTTCTACTCGATGTTCAATCTGCGACCCGTCGGCCGGCATCACATCCAAATTTGCAAAACGCTCTCATGCCGCATCATGGGCGAGCCGGATATCACAGAGCACATCTGTTCCAAGCTTGGTATTCATCCCGGCGAGACGACCGATGATGGTGAGTTCACCGTGTCGATGGTTGAATGCCTCGGCAGCTGCGGCACCGCTCCGATGATGCAGGTCGGATTTGATTATCATGAGGACCTGACCGTGGAAAAGGTCGATCAGATTCTTTCTGATTGTAAGTAGATGGAAATACGAGCCATAGGCTGCGAGCCGTTACAACTAAAGCGAGTGCACATGGAGAATGGGCACACGCTAAAGGTGTATCAGGACACAGGCGGGTACGCGAGCCTGAAGAAAGCCCTTGGGATGGCGCCGGAGGCGATCATTCAAGAGGTCAAGGATTCGGCGCTCCGCGGTCGCGGCGGTGCGGGCTTTCCGACCGGGATGAAATGGTCCTTCGTGCCGAAAGATTCACCAAAGGCAAAATATATCGTTTGCAATGCGGACGAATCCGAGCCCGGCTCGTTCAAAGATCGCTACCTGATGGAGCGCGATCCGCATTCGATGATCGAGGGAATGATCATCGCCGCCTATACTCTCGGTTCGAAAACGGGCTATATCTACACTCGCGGCGAATATAGATACCTGATCGACATAATGGATAGAGCGCTCGCGGAGTGTCGCGAGGCCGGTATCCTCGGCGCTAATATCTTCGGTTCGGGGTTCGACTGCGATATTTACACTCACACCGGTGCGGGAGCCTATATTTGCGGAGAAGAGACGGCATTGCTCTCAAGCCTTGAAGGATATCGCGGACATCCGCGGATGAAACCGCCCTTTCCCGCGGTGGAAGGTCTCTACGCGAGCCCCACGATTGTAAACAACGTCGAAACGTATACATCGATCCCGCAGATCATCGAGATGGGCGGCATTGCCTGGCGGAATCTCGGCACTGAGAAGTCGGGTGGTACTAAGCTCTGGTCGATCAGCGGCCACGTTAAAAAGCCGGGCGTCTATGAGCTTCCGATGGGCTATGCCGATATGGAGAAGTTCATCATGGAAGATTGCGGCGGGATGCTTCGAAATAATAAGCTGAAGGCCGTAATCCCAGGCGGCTCAAGCGTTTACATAATGAACGCCGGGCAGATCCTTGGCAAAAATGTAACGCTCGATTACGAAGGCCTCGTCGCGGCGGGCTCGATGCTCGGTACGGGTGGCATGATGGTGATGGACGAAACCGTCGATGTGATGGACACGACCAAGAACCTCACCGAGTTTTATAAACACGAGTCCTGCGGTTGGTGCACGCCCTGTCGCGAGGGGACGGATTGGCTCGTAAAGATATTTAATCGCATTTCGATAGGCGAGGGCCGACCCGAAGATGCGCAGCTAATGCTCGATATTTGCGACAACATCGAGGGTAAGTCGTTCTGTCCATTGGGTGATGCGGCGGCGTGGCCGATACAGTCGGCGATTAGGCAGTTCCCGGATGATTTCAGGAAATGGCTTTCCGGGAATACGAATGGCGACCGAGTGACATCAAACGTTTGATGAAAAAGACAGCATTAACAAAACTATTTCTCTGCCTTGTCGCTCTCGTGGCGATACCATTCTCAGCGCTCGCCCAGAGCGAGAACCCGGTGATCATCATTCCGGGCCTCGCTGGTTCCGAGCTTGTCAATCAAAAGACGGGCGAAGTCGTCTGGTTTAAGGTCCCTCGGTCGAAAGACGACGACCTTCGGCTGCCTGTGACGGTAAATATTGCCCGGAATCGGGATAATCTCGTGGCAGGCGACGCCCTGCGGAGCCTCAAGTACGGCGTTTTTCCCCGTTTGGACGTTTACGCCGGCCTGATCGAGGCGTTTAAGACAAACAGCGGCTATCACGAAGAGCTCTGGGATACGCCGACGGATAAGGCAGCGGAAAAGGCGATCTACGTATACGCGTATGATTGGCGATTGGATAACGTCGAGAACGCTCGATTGCTTGTTCGCAAGGTTGCCGCCCTCAAGGCACGCATCAAACGTCCGAATCTAAAGTTCAACATCATCGGCCACTCGATGGGCGGCATTATAGCGAGATACGCGGCCATGTACGGCGATGTAGATTTGCCCGTGGGAGCGCGGCGCCCGGTTCCGACATACGCCGGAGCGAAGCATTTTGACAAGATCGTCCTATTGGGGACACCTAACGAAGGTTCGACGCTCGCACTGCGATCGCAGATCCATGGATCGGCAATCAATGGACTAAATATAAACTTGCCATGGGTGCAGAATTTGTCGAAGTTTGATGTATTTACCGTGCCGTCCGGCTACCAGCTGCTGCCAGCACCGGGAACGTTCCAGGTGCTCGACGAAAACCTGAAACCGATCTCGATAGACATCTACGACCCGCGTACGTGGACTAAATATGATTGGAGTCCGGTCACTGATAAGAATTTTGTAAAGGAACTAAGCGTCACGCCGCGAGTGGCGAACGCTTTTCTTGCCGCACATCTCGCAAGGGCCCGCAAGCTGCACGAGGCTTTGTCGCCGGTTTATAACGCGAAGGGTCTTGAGTTTTTCCTCGTCGGCTCGGAGTGCAAAGTCGCGCTCGACACGATCGTCGTGATCCGGGATCGGAAATCCGGGAAATGGAAGACTCTATTCAAACCCGACGGCTATACAAAGAGTACCGGTGAAAAAGTGTCTCAAAAGGAACTTGAAAAGGTGATGTATACGGCGGGCGATGGAGTGGTGACAAAGCGTTCGTTTGAAACCGCGACGCTTTCGAAGCTCGCAAAGGTCGCATCGATTCTAAATCCGATTAGCACTAAGCTCGTGTGTGAAGAGCATCAGAGGCTCGGGGCCAATCCTGAGATTCAAACATATCTCGTCGGTCTTCTCGGTGGAAAGGCTGCCGTCCCGACACCAGTTTCAGTAAAGGAGAAATAAGCGTTAATGGGAAAAGGTGATAAGCGTTCGCGTCGCGGCAAAATATTTGCCGGTAGTTTTGGAAAAACCCGTCCGAAGGCGTCAAAGTCTGTCGTGATACCTGAGCCTAAGGCTGCCGTGTCCGTGGAAAAGCCCGCGAAAAAGCCGAGGGCTGCAGTAAAGGTCAAGAAAATGGAACCGGATCCGGTCGAGAGGACGGAGATGGACGAAGCGGCAGCACCGGTAAAAGCGGAACAGGCAGCCGAAGCGTCGGAGAATGCTCAGACGGCCGAGCAGTGAAGCTAGCGGAGTCTAAAGAAGTAGGGCCGCATCGAGAGCTTGCGAGATTTGTCGGAGAGTGGTCGGGCACAGCGAAAACGTGGTTTGAGCCGGACGTGATCGGGGATGAGTCGCCCATGTCGGGCAGCTTTCGCCCGGTTTTGGATGGACGATTTTTGCTTTACGAGTACCAGGGCGAGCTACAGGGCAAGCCATTTGAGGCTCTGGCGATATTCGGGTTCGATCTCGCTACACAGAAAAGTTTCAAAGTGCTTGGGTGGATAGCTTTCATATGTCCACCGCGATAATGTTTTCCGAGGGCGACGCTGGAGACAAGTTTTCGGCGGCCGGAACATATTATACGGGAGAGGCCTCGCCCGCTGGGGATGGCGTACCGAGCTTCAGCAGATCGACGAGGAAGCGATTGCAGTCACCGCCTGGAGCTTAACGCCCGAGGGCGAGGCAGCGAAGGCGACCGAGACTGTATACAAGCGTAAGAATTAATGGCTGCAGAGCAAATCAAAGTAACAATCAACGAGCAGGACATCGCTGTCGATGCGGGCGCGCCGCTCATCGATGTGTGCCGAGAAAACGGTTTCGGGATTCCCTCGTTCTGCTATTACAAGGACCTCGAGCTGCAGGCCTCATGCAGGATGTGCCTCGTCCGTATTGAAAAGATGCCGAAGCTGCAGACCTCGTGCACGATCAAGTGCACGGATGGCATGGTAGTCACGACGCAGTCCGAGGAAGTCGAGAAAGCACAGCGTGCGATGGGTGAGTTCTTGCTCACGAATCATCCGCTCGATTGCCCTGTGTGCGATCGCGGGGGCGAGTGCGAGCTACAGGAAGTAATTTTCGACTGGGGCGATCTCGAGGAGCGCTTTACCGAAAAGAAGAACGCCGCTCCTGAAAAATATCTTTCGCCAATAGTTGCGAACGATCCGCAGCGATGCATCCTCTGCAAACGCTGCACGCGTGTGTGCAATGAATGGATGGGCGAGGACGCGATCGAGGCCGGCAATCGAGGCGCCAATACCGTGATCGGCACCTACGGCGGCTGGCTGAACTGTTCGCAGTGCGGCAATTGTATCGAGGTTTGCCCGACGGGCACGCTGCTCGACGGAGTTTACAGGCACGAGACGCGGCCCTGGGAACTCGATCAGACCGTTAGCACGGATGTCTACTCGTCCGACGGAATGCAGATCTCGATCGGATCGCGCGGCGGACGGGTTCATCGTATCGTTGCACGCGACCGTTACGTAAACGGCCTCAACGGCGAGTTTCTGGATGTGAAGGCACGGTTTGCCCATGAGTTTATCGACCATCTCGATCGAATAAAGACTCCGATGATCCGCTATTCGAAAGGCGGAAAGTTGATCCCCGCGACGTGGGATGCCGCGGTAAAAGTTGCAGCAGATAAATTTAAGGAAGCAGGGAAGGCAATCGGCGTAATCGCGAGCCCGCGGCTCACGAACGAGGCGATCTTCACACTCAAAAAATTTGCGACCGAAACGGTCCGTTCAGAAAGTTTTGCCGTGTCGGACGCCGAGCTCGCTCCGATTTTCGACAATCTGAGCGTGCCGCTCGCGACACATGCAGATATACGGAATGCCGCGACGATTATTTTAATCGGCGGCGAACCTGAAGAAGAGCAGACCTTCACGGCGAAGCAGATCCGGGTGGCGGTTCGAAACGGCGGTGCAAACTTTATCTGCATCAACGAGCGTCCGATTAATCTCGCGATCCAGGCAGCGACGCAGTTCATCCACGTCAACACGGGTTCGATCGACGCCTTTGCCCTCGCGTTTGCCGGTGACGAGGACGATAGCCTGATTGCTGAAAAATGCGGCATCGACGCCGTCGATATTGAGACAGCCGGAAAAACAATCGATGCCTCACCGGGACAGATAGTTTTGATGATCGGAAGCGATCTGTCTGCGGCCGCTCAAGGCGCGATCGCGGCGTCGGCAGCAGGATTGTCCGGCGAAGGTCGCGGCGTTCTTCTGCATCCGCTGCCGCTCTATAACAACTCGGTTGGCGCTTTCGATATGACCGAGGGCCGCTCGTCGGTTGACGAAGTTACGCGAGACTCAAAGGTGCTCTTGATAGGCGGAAGTTTGCACGACGCATCGGTACTCGCCGGCAAAGATTTTGTCGCCGTGCAGGAGATGTTCTTGACCGAGACATGCGACCATGCCGACGTCGTCTTCCCGGCGGCGAGCTTTGCCGAGGTTGACGGAACGTTTACTAACAACGCGGGTAATGTGCAGCGTGTCCGCAAGGCGATCGAACCGCTCAATCAGTCAAAGCCTGACTGGATGATCACCGCTTTGATCGCACGGGAAATTGGCAGCGAGATTGCCCCCGACTGGTCGCCGTCTGCGATCTTCAGAAGCATCGCGAGCGAGGTCGAGGCCTATGACGGACTTCGATATCCGGCACTGAAGGATGAGTCGCGTCCAGTGCAGGCAAAGTATCGTATCGGCTCCGGTGCGACCGGCAATGCCCTCGCAGGTCTCAGAGACCGCGTCGCGGCGATGTCGTCAGGGGGCTCAAAGAATATGGAGACGCCTCGGATCGGGCACAAACTGCATCGCTTGACGACGATGACGAGCAAGACCGCACAGTTTCATCTGTTGGCTCACGGCAATCCGAAGCCGGAGAATCTCCTCGTCTCGCCGCTTAATCAGTTTGAGTTGGATGGTTCGCCGCGAGAGGCATTGGCCGATGCAGCGGCGGTCGGGATCGGCGACAGGACGAACCCAGGCGGTCGATAATTTTCTTCTCTATGGAAGGTGTCATTAAAACTGCATTTCCTTTCATCGTGCTGAGCGTCGGCATCCTGCTCGCATTCCAAGGCGTCCTGATGATCGTCGCCTATACGGTGCTCGCTGAACGAAAGGTGCTCGGCTGGATTCAGGGCCGCATCGGGCCGAATCGCGTGGGACCATGGGGCGTTTTGCAGCCGTTCGCGGACCTTCTGAAATTCATTTTTAAGGAAGATCTCGTCCCCGACAAGTCGACGAAGTTTATCTACTTTCTCGCACCGATGGTCGCGCTGATCGCGGCTCTGATGCCGATTGTGGTGTATCCCTTTGGGCCTGCGATCACAAGTGTTGATTGGACGTTACTCCCATTCGGTCTGGGTGAAGGCATAAGAGAGCTGCCGCTGACGATTGCACGGATCGACGTCGGCGTTCTCTTTGTTTTGGGAATTACGTCGGTCGGCGTTTACGGCATTGCCCTCGCCGGATGGTCGTCGAACAGTAAGTACAGCCTGATGGGCGGCCTTCGCTCGTCGGCGCAGATGATCTCGTACGAGCTGGCGATGGGTGCGAGCGTTATCGGCGTAGTGATGCTCGCGGGCACGCTCGACCTCAACGGCATCATTTATGCACAGCAGCAGTCGCCGTTTCGCTGGTACATCATTCCGCAATTCGTCGGCTTTATTGTTTTCCTTATTGCGGCATTTGCCGAAACGAACCGCGTGCCGTTCGATTTGCCGGAGGCCGAAACGGAACTCGTTGCGGGCTTCCACACTGAATATTCGGCACTCAAATTTGCACTCTTCTTTATGGCCGAGTACGTGAACATGTTCACGGTTTCGGTGATGTGCACGGTGCTGTTTTTAGGCGGTTGGTATGTGCCTGGTCTGAGCCACCTGTTCGAAGTTGGCTCGATTCCTTATGCACTCGTGAGCCACTTGGCTTTCATCGGCAAGATCTGTGCATTCCTGTTTTTTTATATTTGGGTTCGCGGAACGCTGCCGCGATTCCGGTTTGATCAGTTGATGAATTTCGGCTGGAAGTTTTTGCTGCCCGTCGCGATCGCAAATGTGATCGTAACGATAGTGGTAGTGTATTTTCTGAATAGTTGAAAGTAGTCCAATCAGTTCCGAGCTGATACGGAGTGGTGACAGCTGAGAGCTCTATGGTCGGTAATGCTCTATTTTTTGTATTCGCGGGACTCGCGATCGCGTGCGCGATCTCCATGGTCTATCACCGCAATCCGCTCTACAGTGCGGTGTCGCTGGTCGGAGTTTTCATTGCCCTGTCGTGCATTTACGTGACGCTCGCCGCTCCGTTTATTGCGGCGGTTCAGATCCTGATCTACGCGGGCGCGATCATGGTGCTCGTCGTCTTTGTGATCATGCTCCTGAATCTCGATGAAGACAAACCGCTCACGCGTCTGCGATATCTCTATGCTATCGGAGCGGGTCTCGGTGTGATTTTACTCGCACAGACGTTTTTCATCTTTTACGCCGTGATGCGTGCGCCGAATGTTCCGGTCGCCGAGGATCAGACCGCGGGCCGTACGATCGACATCGGAAGAGCGATGTATTCCGAATACCTTCTACCGGTCGAAATCGTCGGCGTGTTGCTGATGATGGCTGTGATCGGAGGCGTTATCTTGTCGCGAAAGCTTACGCAGCCTCAGCTCGAGCTTGTTGTCGATAACGAGATGGAGCGACGCGGGGAAGACCACTGATATGGAACCAGGCCTAGCAACATATCTCGCGCTATCGGGCGTCCTGTTTACGATTGGGTGCGTCGGCGTAATTTTTAAGCGGAACGCGATCGGCATGTTCATGTGCATCGAGCTCATGCTCAACGCCGTGAATCTCACCTTCGTTGCTTTCTCGCGATATTACTCGGACACGACAGGCCAGCTCTTTGTTTTTATGGTCATGAGCGTCGCCGCGGCTGAGGCTGCGGTTGGCCTCGGAATCATTATCGCGTTCTTCCGCAACAGTCGCTCGGTCGACGTGGACGACGCGAGTATGTTGAGGAATTGATTGATCAGGTTACCCATGGTCGGGCGTCGGCTATTGTTTGTTTTTCTTGAGCTTAACATCGCAAGTGTGTGAGGCGCAGACACTGCCGAGATCGTTGAAAACCTATCTTGATCGCAACTACCGAGGCTGGAAATTGGCAGGTGAATGTTATGGGCAAGGTTCGCCCCAAAACAAGCGCGTTCTTGCCGGCGACTTCGACGGGAACAACGCAACGGATTACGCAGTTAAGTTCGTAAAAGGCGACAAGGGATTCTTGATGGTATTTCTTGCAAGCGGAAAACGATGGAAACCGTTTTATTTGCACATTTGGAAAGAAGCAGATCGCGCGAGATTTTCGGACTTGATGCTGTTCGATAAAGGAGATCAGTACGAGTTAGGCGAATCAAATTTTCGACTGAAATTCGATGCGCCCGCGGACTTTCGTTGTGAATCAGATGTAGGTGGCGTCCATACTTTTCGAAAAGGTAGATTTATCGCGCACTAGAATTACTTTTTAATGATCGAAAATAACCTTCTAAGTTTGATCATCTTTGCTCCGCTTGCCGGTGCCGTTATTAATTGGCTGATCGGCGGGCGGCTCAAGAGTGAGGCGTTTAGCAGCGTGGTCGCATGCGGCGCGATCGCGGTTTCGACTGTCGTCGCATCCATGATTGCGTTCGGTGATCACGGGGCATTGCATGCGGAGGAGCCGATTCTCGATCATCTCTGGACGTGGATCCAGGTCGGTTCGTTCCGTGCCGATTTTGGTCTTGGCATGGATCGGCTCTCTGGGATTTACGCCTGCTTTATTACCTTTGTCGGGCTTTTGATTCACATCTTCGCGACGGGCTACATGAAGGGCGATCCGGGGTTCTATCGCTTCTTTGCCTATCTCAATCTGTTTATGTTCGCGATGCTCACGCTCGTGCTTGCGGACAACTACCTGTTGATGTTTGTCGGCTGGGAAGGCGTCGGGCTGTGCTCGTACCTGCTGATCGGCTACTACATTAAGAAGGACGAAGCGCGAAACGCCGCGAAGAAAGCCTTTGTGATGAACCGCATCGGCGACTGGGGCGTGCTGATCGGTATGTTCCTGATCTTTACGCTGACGGGCACCCTTTCATTCTTTGATAAGGCGGTCGATGGCGTCGAGGTCCACAGCGTCTTCTCGGTTGTGCTCGCGACGATGTTGCAGGAGCCTTTCACCTGGGGAGCGATCTTCGCGGGCGGTCTGACTTCGGTAGGCGTGCTGCTGTTTATCGGTGCGACAGGGAAATCGGCGCAGATTCCGCTTCTGACCTGGCTGCCCGATGCGATGGCCGGTCCGACTCCGGTGTCCGCGCTTATCCACGCGGCGACGATGGTCACCGCCGGCGTTTATCTTGTGGTTCGCTCGAACGCGATTTACCAGCTGTCGCCGACCGCGATGTGGATCATTGCGGTGATCGGTGCCGCGACCGCGATCTTTGCCGCCTCGATCGCCATCGCTCAGAACGATATTAAAAAAGTCCTCGCGTATTCAACCGTCTCGCAGCTCGGCTTTATGTTTCTCGCCGCGGGCGTCGGGGCTTTTGTCGTTGCGATCTTTCACGTGATGACGCACGCATTCTTTAAGGCGCTGCTTTTCCTCGGCTCGGGCTCGGTCATTCACGGAATGCACCACGAGCAGGATATGCGGCGAATGGGCGGGCTGAAAAAGTTCATGCCCGTGACGTTCGTCACTATGGCGATGGGCTGGCTCGCGATCTCGGGCATTCCGCTGTGGGCCGGCTTTTTCTCGAAAGACGAGATTTTATACAAGACGTTTGCGACCGATAAGTATTTTCCCGCTGGTGCTTTTCCGGGTGAAGAGATTCTGTACGCCGTAGCATTAATCACGGCAGTCCTGACGGCGATTTACATGACGCGGATGATGGTGATGACGTTCTGGGGCGAGCCGCGTTTTGATGCCGTATTGCCTGACGACGCCCACCATCATCACTCAGGTGGCTCGGAGACTGCCGATGTTGAACACGAACCGGAGCATGGCACTGCGGACGGCGATCACGATGAAGAACACCACGCCCTGCCGCCTAATTTTAGGCCGCACGAGTCGCCCTGGGTGATGACCGTTCCGCTCGTCATCTTAGCTTTTCTCTCGACAGTCGGCGGCCTTGTTGGCGTGCCATACGCGATGAGCTCGCTCGTTGGAATCAAGGATGCGAATGCATTCGAGCACACGCTCGAACCGGTCGTTGCCGAGACCTCGATGCCAACCGCCGTCGCCGCACGTGAAGCCGCAGAATCGCACGCTCCGGAAGTGATTCAAAAGGAACGCCTGCTCGCGGGCCTCTCCGTCCTGCTCGCCGTCTTCGGTATCGCGGTCGGATGGTTTGCGTTTCGCAAGACGCCGCTACGGCAGATGCCGAGGATCCTCGAGAACAAATGGAAGCTCGACGAGTTTTATAACGGATACATCGTCGACCCGATCACACGCGTGTCCCGGGAGCGCCTCTGGAAAGGGTTCGATCTCGGTTTTATCGACGGCATCGTAAACGGCATCGGCTCGGTAGTCATGGAATTCGGAAATCTCGTGCGCGGTCTGCAAGTCGGCTTCGTGCGATCCTACGCGGCGATCATAGTTATCGGAGCGCTCGCGGTGGTAGGTTATTTTGTTTATTACGGGCTGAAGCTCGTCGCATAGCAGTGGGGCGCGTAGTCGCCGTAAGCTGGGAGCCCCAGCGTAAAGATGGATTTTTTATCTGCAAATCTTTTGACGATCCTTATTCTCGTGCCTCTCATCGGTGCGATGCTGACCTTAGCGCATCACGCGTTTTGGAAGCGCGAAGCGCATTTGAAATGGGTTACTCTCGCGATCACGCTTTTCAATTTTCTCGTTTCGCTAATTCTTGTTTTTGAAAGGGGCGTAGAGAGTGCTGAGGGCTATCTGTTCGAGTTCAACGTCCCGTGGATCTCGGCCATCAACTCTAATTATCACATCGGCGTTGATGGACTTAGCCTGTGGCTCGTGTTGCTGACCACGTTCATAATGCCAATCGCGATTGTTTCGACGTGGCACGCGGTAGAAAAAAAGCCGGCGACGTTTTACGCCTTCTTGTTGCTGCTAGAGTCGGCGATGATCGGCGTTTTTGTATCGCTCGATCTTCTGGTTTTCTATCTCTTCTTTGAGGCATCCCTAATTCCGATGTTCTTTCTAATCGGGATCTGGGGCGGCCAGAACCGAATCTACGCGGCCGTAAAGTTCTTTATTTTCACCGCCTTGGGCAGCCTGTTAATGCTCGTCGCGATCATCTCGATGTATTACATCTTTGCTGATCAAACCGGGCTTGGCGGAACGTTTGACCTGATCGCAATTCAGCGGGCGCTCGCCGGCGGGCAGATGTCTTTCAGTGGAGAATGGGCTTCGGCGGGAACGCTGTTATTTATGGCGTTCGCTCTTGCTTTCGCCATCAAGGTGCCGCTATTTCCGTTTCACACGTGGTTGCCCGACGCGCATACCGAGGCTCCGACCGCTGGCTCCGTTATTCTTGCCGCCGTACTACTCAAGATGGGAACGTACGGACTGATGCGATTTAATTTCGCGTTGTTCCCGGAGCAGTCGCGCGAGTGGGCGTGGTTATTCATAATCCTTGCGATCGTGGGCATTATCTATGGCGCGCTGGTAGCGATGGTTCAGCCCGACGTAAAACGTCTGGTTGCGTATTCATCAGTTGCGCACATGGGCTTTGTCATCCTCGGAATGTTCTCATTTACCGAAACGGGAATGCAGGGCGCCGTCTACCAGATGCTCAATCACGGAGTCTCGACCGGAGCATTATTTCTGCTCGTCGGCTTCATCTACGAGCGACGTCACACGCGAGAGATCACTCAGTTTGGCGGTCTTGCGAATGTAATGCCGGTTTACGCGACCCTGTTTGTGATAACGGTAATGTCGTCGGTTGGCCTGCCGCTCTTGAACGGTTTCGTTGGTGAATTCCTGATTATGATTGGGATGTTCAACTCGACCGTCCTTTCGATCACATCGAGCGTAAATTGGAACTATGTGGCGACGATGCTCGCCGGAACGGGCGTGATATTCGCGGCCGTGTATTTGCTCTGGATGGTACAGCGCGTTTTCTTTGGCAGGGTGACGAATGAAAAAAATCGCGGGCTGGCAGACCTGACACCTCGCGAGATAGGCCTTATGATTCCGCTGCTGATTCTAATGATCGCTATGGGCGTCTATCCGCACCCGTTTCTTGATCGAACGCAGGCGGCCGTTCGAGCTATTGAGCAGCGCGTAATGCACGGCGCAGGCGGCACAGTCGCTGAAAAGTAAGCAGATGAACCTTTTTCTCACAGAACTAGTTCCGCCCGACGTCAATCTCAGCGTTATCTTGCCTGAGATGGTCGTCGCACTTGCGGGCGTCGTCGTGATGCTGTACGACAGCTTTTTTCCGAAGCAGCGAGCCGTTTCTGGTGCGATCGCAATTTTCGGCCTCGTCATCTCTGGCGTTCTGCTGGGAATGCTCTGGAATGAGAATGCTCCCGTCTCGAGCTGGGGCGGGATGGTCGCGCATGACAATTTGCGGCTTAGTTTCTCTTTCGTATTCCTATTCGTCTCTGCGATGACCGTGCTCGTGTCCACCATCTGGGTCGAACGCGAAGACGTGCCTGCCGGCGAGTACCACGCACTGCTTTTATTTGCGACCTTCGGGATGATGATCATGTCCGCGGGCAACGATCTCGTCGTCATCTTCCTCGGGCTCGAAACCCTTTCTATAGCAACCTACGTGATGGCAGGCCTGCGTAAGACCGACCTGCGATCAAATGAGTCAGCGATGAAGTATTTCATCCTCGGCTCATTCGCTTCTGCTTTTCTCCTCTACGGAATGGCGCTAACCTACGGCGCGACCGGTGAGACAAATATTACTCGGATCGCGGCCAGCATATCCGATCCTAACTTTCCGGCACTGCTGCTTGTCGGTGCGGCGATGATGATCATCGGATTCGGATTTAAGGTGGCGATGGCACCCTTTCACGTTTGGACGCCTGACGTTTATGAGGGCGCGCCTACGCCCATCACGGGCTTTATGGCAGCCGGGCCAAAGGCCGCCGCATTCGCTTCATTTGTTCGGGTTTTCGTTTTTGGATTTCCGCTTATCGCCGGTGTGCCCGCGGCCGCCTATGTACACCAATCGTGGATAACTACTCTCGCGGTGCTCGCGATGCTGACGATGGTCGTTGGCAACGTCGCCGCGATAATGCAGTCGAGCGTCAAGCGAATGCTCGCCTACTCGTCGATCGCGCATGCGGGCTATGCGATCGTTGGATTCGTAGGGGCGGGCGTTGCGACAAATGCCGCGAGCCGTGACGCTGCCGTGGCATCGGTCGCGTTCTATATGCTGACCTACGCGGTGACGAATCTCGGCGCCTTCGCCATAGTAACGCTGCTCGCCGAGAAGAATGACCGGCGTACAGAATTCGAAGATTACAACGGCATCGGTTTCAAGGCGCCGTTTCTCGCATTTTCGCTTTCACTGTTCATGCTCTCGCTGCTGGGCTTGCCGTTGACGGCGGGCTTTATCGGCAAAGTCCTTGTCTTCCGACCAGCACTCGAGGCGGGTAATACCCTGCTCACCATACTCGTGGTCGTTGCGGTCATCAATACAGCGATCTCGGCCTACTATTATCTGCGACTGATAGTTGTAATGTTCTTCAAAGATCGGACGTCCGACTGGATCGCTCCCAAAATACCCGCCGCGGTGACTACTGCCGTGATTACGGCCATCATCGGCGTTTTTTACTTTGGCATATTCGGGGGCGCGGTGATCGAGCAGTTTTCGAAGTCGCCGACCGCCGTGATTCGCGCCGAGAAGTAAGTCGGCGTGACCAAACTCGAAGACATCAAAGCGCGTTTGGACGAAGATTGGCTCCCGTCGCTTTACGCTACACGTGTTCGCACGCAGCGAACACGAAGCATCTCGCTTGACATTCTAGAGCGCAAAAATTCTGCGGAGATTATCTACACACTGCTCGGCATTGAGCTGAAGGTCGGGAAGCGACGCATCTCATGTCCCGATCTCGCCACTGCGAGGTACATGAGGGTGTTCACGCGTCTCGGCTGTCGCAATTTTGCGATCCCGTACAATATTACTAGGATTTCCGTGATCGCAGACGAGCTCGAGACGGCATGGCATCGGATGGCCCAACTGATGGAGGACAAACGCACAAGGTCTAACGTCATCAAATCGATCCGCAAGGAAATTGCGGAAATCGGGGCCGGCAATTTGATGCCCGAATTTACTACAGCGGCGAGCACGCGAGCGTTGCCGCCGAAAGAATGATGGTATAATTAAACGGTTGTGCCTCGAGACGAGCACCGTAACGTGAACGTAACGCAAGCTATGTTTGATGCTGTCGCAAAGGCAACGGAACCGGAACCACTGCCGTTTCCCTACAACAAAAGCACATTCTGCAACTACGAGCCTATCGAAAAGCGGATCGCTCACGCCAAGGTATTGATCGTGAACGACTTGCTGCGCTATGAGTCTGACTGTTCCGAGCTGGCTTTTTCGGATTGGAACGGCGCGCTGAAATCTAAGCTTGAGTTCGAGCGAAGAGTTTCGTCGATGGCCTGCAATAACATTGCCCAAAATGTGATTCGTCTCGTGGAAAGGCCCAAGATGATGACGGTGCACCTTTCCGAGGTCGCTAACGCGGCAGAGCAGTTCCGCCCTGACGCGATTGTGTTAAGCGGCACGTTCGCCGACTTTGACTATTACAATCCGAAGCACATCCACGCCTTTGGCGATTTCATACGCGAGACGAAAATTCCGGTGCTTGCAATCTGCGGAGCGCACCAGCTGGTCGCACTATCATTCGGCGCCCGGCTAAAGACGCTGGACGATCTTGAGCTATCTGCAAAGCGGACTAATCGTATTGTTGAATACCAGTACCGCTTTATAAAAATTACGGATAAAGCCGACCCCATCTTTGAGGGCATCGACGACAATAAGTCGGGCGTATGGCAGGATTACACGAAAGAAGATGACATCCTGCGCGTCTGGCAGAATCACGGTGTCCAGGTGGATGGCCTGCCCGCGGGCTTCAAACTACTGGCCACCTCGTACCTATGTAAAAATCAAATGATGGTCAAACAGGAGGACGGCCAGTTGATCTATTGCGTACAGTTTCACCTCGAAAAATCCTTCGAAGACTGGTCAAAAAACCCGACCCGATGGGAACATCCGAATGAGAGCCGAGATGGACGGATATTGTTCGAGAACTTCCTGAAATTAGCGACCGGGCCCAGCACCCGCTAGAGACCCTCATTTTCTTTTTCGGAAGCAAATTTCAATCGAAGCAGTTCGACGGCACATTCTCCAGGGTGTTGATCATTAGCATATCGACGACGGCGTTGAAGTCGCCGCCTGAGGCTTCGTAAACCTTTAGCTGTTCGTCTGCGGACGTGCCTCGCTCGAGGATTGTGTGGACATGCTCGATTTCCTTTCTTGATCCGAGCGGATCAACGACGTCGTCAATAAAATCAAGAAGTTCGCGGATCAGGTCCTTCGCCGGAACTTCTTTCTGTTTGCCCAGATCGAGCATCATGCCGTCGAGGCCGTAGCGGATCGCACGCCATTTGTTCTCCAGAATCAGGCGGCGATGATAGATGCGAAATCCGATGTTGCCTTCGTTCAGCACCATCAATTTCGCGACAATCGCTTGAAAAAGTGCGGCGATTGCGATCGTGTCATCGACGCGTGTCGGGATGTCGCAGATGCGAAACTCCAACGTCGGAAACAGGTGATGCGGCCGTACGTCCCACCAGATCTTTGAACCGTCTTGCATGCAGTTCATCTTGACGAGCAGATCTACGTAGGCCTGAAACTGCGCGTACGACTCGAATGGGTCAGGGATCTCGGTGCGCGGAAATTTTTTGAAAACCTCCGAGCGGTAAGACTTGAGCCCTGTATTATGACCGAGCCAAAATGGCGACGATGTCGTCAGGGCCAGAATGTGCGGCAGGAAATAGCGGGCGGCATTCATCACCTGTATGCGCTTTTCCAGATCAGGAATGCCTACATGCACATGCAGCCCGAAGATCAGCAAACTACGGGCCACCATTTGGAGCTCGTCCACCAACAGTTTATAGCGATCGCCGTCGTAGATCTCTTGTTCGGACCATTTGGAGAATGGATGGGTCGAGGCGGCGACGATCGCCATTCCTTTCTTTCGGGCCAAGCCGGAAATGATACACCGCAGCTTCGAGAGATCTTCGCGCGCTTCCCGAACGTCGGCGCAGACGCCCGTGCCGACCTCGATCATAGACTGGATCATCTCGGGCTTGATCTTCTCGCCGAGAAGCATTTTGCCCTCATCGAGAATTTCCGAAACGTGCGATTTCAGCTCGCGCGTCTGCGGATCGACGATCTGAAATTCTTCTTCGATTCCCAGCGTAAATTGGTCGAACATAGTTTGTAATCCAGAATTCTGAGTCTAAATTCCGATGGCGCATTATTGGTCATTTGCCGCAAATAAAAAAGGTAAATCATTCTACACGCAAACTGTGCTGAGACGGTAGGGACTAGGTCGCCCGCCGTGCTCAAACCTACTCGATAGCGAGCTCGCCGTTTATCGGCAATACCGTGAGGCGGTGGTCAGCAAGTTTTCCTGCGGTGGCGGCTTCGCGCAGAACGCGCACGGGCCTGTTTGGCGGCTCATCCGAGAGATCAAATGTGCTGTGGTGAATCGGAATCATCTAGCGGGCCCCGGAATCCGCAAATGCTTTCAGGGCGTCGGCCGGACTGTTATGGTTCGGCTCCATGAACCAGCGGGGCTCGTAGGCACCAATTCCGATGATGAAGTAGTCGAGGTCCGGAAAGATCTCTGCTACCTCTCGATAGTGACGCCCGTATCCGCTGTCGCCTCCAAAATATATCCGCGTATCGCCTGATTCGATCACATAGCCGCCCCAGAGCCGTTCGTTCGTGTCGAATAGCCCGCGTCGCGACCAGTGCCGTACGGGCAGAAAATAGATCGACAGAGCATCGCCCGCAGTTTTGAAAAATTTCTGAAACCAGCCGGCCGTCTGTATGCGTTCGCTCCCCGCCCATTCGCTGAGTAGTTCCTCACTCCCGATCCCGGCAAGAAACTTTGCATCAGGGAATCTCTGAGCGATTGAGCGAAGCGTCGCCTCGTCCATATGGTCGCGGTGATCGTGCGAAAGCAACACAAAATCTATCGCTGTTATCTTTTCGAGGGGCGATTCGACCGGTACCAGACGTCTCAGGAATGTTGGTTCGCCAAAGACAGGGTCGATAAGAATAGAGACGCCTCCGACGCGAATGAACATCGACGCGTGACCCAGCCACAGGATCCCTTCCCTATTTGAAGCAAGAAACTCGGAAGGATCTCGAACTTCGATGCGGTCGGTGTCGGAGCGCTTTTCGTTTTCAAAAGGATTTCCACTCAAACGCCATCTGATCAGATCGGTGAGTTTCGGCAGGAAGGGAAACTCGTCATTCATGAAGCGGCCTTCTTGGTCGAGCGGATTGCCCCGCCAGTCGGATTTGATGATTGCTGGATTGGGTGTGAGCCTAGAGGTCTGCTGTTGATAGTCTACGTGATCGACGAAGATGAGGACGCCAAAGACTGCGAGGATTACGAGAAGAAAGAAACTGATTCGCTGGAGCCACTTTTTCACTTCCTTCGCAGGCCTTCCCGTAGGCATAGGGATTATAGCAAATAGGTTCGCGTGTATTACGCCGGCGGACTCACTATACTTAAGCGAAATGAACGGACGCGATGCGGAGATTCCGCCGCCCAAACTGATCTCCACCCTGCGACGGCACAACCTTTTGCCGGCGATTGTTTTTCTGCCTACCCGAAGGAAATGCGACGAAGCGGCGCAAGCCGTCGGCGCTGATCGTTCGCAGCCATACGACGCCCAGCGAGCTGATGGCCGAAAGACGGTTTTCGAGGAGTTTGCGAGGGAGCATCCGGAAATCATCGATCACAAACACGCGAAGATGATCGTCGTCTCAGGGGTTGCGGCTCACCATGCGGGCCACATTCCATCGTGGAAGCTTCTAGTTGAAAGGATGATGGCCTCCGGGCTATTGAATGCGATTTTCGCGACTTCGACGGTCGCGGCAGGCGTGGACTTTCCCGCCCGAACGGTTGTGATCTCAAACGCCGACACGCGCGGCAACGATGGCTGGCGGCCGCTATCGGCAAGCGAGCTGCAGCAGATGACAGGCCGTGCAGGACGTCGCGGTCGAGACAACGTAGGTTTTGTCGTCCTCGTTCCGGGGCCTTTTCAGAATCCGCGGAAAATTGCCGAACTCCTATCGTCAAAACCTGATCCGCTCGAGAGTAAGTTTCGAGCGACATATACGAGCCTGCTCAATCTGCTCGATGCGTTCGGCAGCTTCGATCATGTTCGAGAAATTGCGGAGAAAAGCTATGCCTTTCGCGGGATGGCAGGGAACGCGGCGATGAGCCACCGGTTATGGGAGCCTTTCGAGCGAAGAGCCAGAGTTCTCGACCATTTTGGCTACCTCAACTTCGAGTCTGAGGTTGTGACCGAAGACGGGAAATGGCTCGCGGATCTGCGCATCGATCGCCCGCTGCACGTTGGCGAAGCTCTCCGCGATGGCATTTTTGACGAACTCCAGCCCAAAGAACTTGCTGCCGTGATGGCGTCAGTTGCGTCAGATGCAGATCGCAGTTACGGCGAACTGCGAAGTTCGCGGCGGGTTATCAACCTGCTTGACGATCTCGAGCAGACGGTCATGACAGTATCAAACGTCGAACGCAAGCACGGAGTAGAGGCGGTAGAGGAGCTGAACTATTCCGCCGCCGCCGCTGCCGAGAGATGGACCGCGGGAATGGAGTGGGACGAACTCGTCTCGAGAAGCACGGCAGAGCCAGGCGATTTGGTGAGGCTGCTTTCCCGGACAGGCGAGGCTCTCCGGCAGGTGGCATCGCTCTCTGCCTCCAATAGTGCCGTCGCAGCCCTTGCGCGGGCCACATCCGCGACGATTCTTCGAGATCCGATTCGTTAGGGTGCTTTCATCCGGCATTTGTTAGAATTGAAGCAGATGCAAGTTTTACTCGCAAGTGAATACGGATTCTGTTTTGGCGTCGAGCGTGCGGTGGAGATGGTCGAGGAATCGATCAAGCAAGGCGACAAAGTTCGCGCTCTCGGCCCCCTCATTCATAACGAACAGGAGATGCAACGGCTCGCCCACGAAGGCGTTACCACTATTTCCGAGCCTGTTCAGATTGGGCGCGACGAAACAGCTGTCATACGGGCACACGGCGTAACTCCTGGCGTGCAAAAGCATCTTGAGGCAAACGCAGCAAAGGTCGTGGACGCTACATGTCCCTTCGTCACGCGTGTGCAGAAACTCGCGGCGCGTGCGGCCGCCGAGGATCGACACGTTATCGTTGTCGGCGATCCCACACATCCCGAAATGATTGGGGTTAAGGGCTACGCGCCGGACCACACATACATAATCAAGGATGAAACTGAGATTCCCGCTTTACCTCAGCTTCGTAGACCACTAATTGTGTCTCAGACCACAATCAAGGCGAAGACCTTCTTCGACACCGCTAGGGCGATTCAAAACCGTACCTCGGACGAGGTGCAGGTCATAAATACTATCTGTTCGGCAACGCGCGACCGTCAGGAAGCTGCGCGGGCGCTCGCCCAGATGGTCGACGCCTTTTTCATAATCGGCGGCAGGCACTCGTCAAACAGCGTAAAACTGCTTGCCGTGTGCAAAGAGTCATGCGAGAAAAGCTTTCTGATCGAGACAGAGGCCGAGATCGACGTTGACGAATTAGTTGGAGTAGAGAAAGTTGGCGTGACCGCCGGTGCGTCAACGCCAAATTGGTTGATTGATAAGGTTGTCGAAAAGCTAAAATCTTTAGACGGCGGCTCCATTATTGAACGGTAGCAATCGTGGGTACATCGCCGTATCGATCTGCCGGCGCAAGCAACTCGGGCGACTCGCGTTCGAAGAATTCCTTTAACTCATTAAACGGCATTGGTTGGGCGAAGTAGTAGCCTTGGCCTCCCCCGCACTCGAGCGACCAGCCGAGTCGACCTGCACTCGTCGGTCCTTCGAAAACCAGCCTTCGTATTTGAATCTGCACATAGTCGATCCAGCCGGATGCTATTGGCTTGACGCACGCGGCATTCCCGTATTCATCGAGGATCATGATGTCTTCCTACTGTGTTCCTTTGGTGTTTCGCAAAGATTTACTCGTAATCCTGTGCTTGATTAAACGACGGATCCGCCGAAATTGTTCGCAAGCGGACAGTAAGAAATGTTTGTCCGCGTAAATTAAGCATGAGGGAGAAAACTATTATGGACGCAATCAATCTTTTGAAAACGGATCACAGGACGGTCGACGAACTCTTTAGCCGGGCTGAGAACGAAAGGCCGTCGCGCCAGCGAGAAATCTTCGTGAACATCAAAGGCGAACTTGATGCACATGCTCACATCGAAGAGGTGATTTTCTATCCGGAATTGCTCGCAAAGGGAGATAAGGAGCTGCAGGATATTGTGCGTGAGGGAATCGAGGAGCATTCGCAGATCAAAAAGTTCCTTGGGGAGCTCGCGGCGACGGGCTCAGACGGTGATACCTTTTCTGCAAAACTGAAGGTTCTGATCGAGGACACGCGGCATCATGTAAAAGAGGAAGAGAACGAGATGTTTGAAATGGTGCGTGACCAGCTATCCGCTGAACAAATTGATAAGCTGGGCGGTCGAATGCAGGCCGAGAAGGAGAAGTTTCAAAAGGCTAACGGTATCAAACCGGTGCCGCCAAAGCCGGGCATTCTGCAGGTCGCGGCAGATGGCGTGGCGGGACTGATCGACCGCGTCGTCGGCGGAGCGCCCGAGCCGAAGAAATCGGGCAAATCGAAAGCCGGTAAGTCAGGTGGGGCTAGTAAGAAAGCCGCGTCCGGCTCGAAAGTGAAGGCACGAAGCGCAAAATCGTCCAGCACCGGATCGTCTGCAGCAAAAACAAAATCGGCCGGATCAAAAGCCTCGGGCAGCACCAAGGGACCCAAAAAGGCTTCGGCGACGAAATCTGCCGGAGGTAGTGCGAAGGCCACTCCAGCGTCTGCCTCGAAGGGCGCCGCGGCGAGCAAGCGAAAGTCAGCCGCGAAATCCTCGAATGCGAAACCGTCCGGCGGCAGCAAGTCGGCGGCAGCCAAGAAAACTGTGGGCACGCGGTCGAGCTCCAGTTCGAAAGCGGGCATGCGAGCCAGTGCAAAGTCTTCGAGTCCCAAAGCCGTTTCGTCTAAGAGTACCGGCGGGTCTACTAAGACGAGCGGGGCTCCTAAGGGCGTCGCGTCTAAGAAAAGCGGATCGCCGAAGAGTACCGGCGCGTCTAAGAAGACAAGCGGCCCGTCGAAGGGCAGCGCCCGGACAGCAAGTGGTTCGTCTAAGAAAAGTGGTGGGAAGACTGGCGGTCCTTCGTCAAAAGCTAAATATTGAGAATGTCGACGAGTTCCTGAACTGCGGCGGCGGACTTCTGCAGAGCAGTGCGTTCGTCGTTGGTCAGCGAAATCTCGATGATCTGCTCGACGCCGTTCTTGCCAAGCTTGACTGGTACGCCAACGAAAAGGTTGCTGATGCCGTACTCGCCTTCGAGAAAGACGGCGCAGGGCAGGATTTTCTTCTTGTCCTTGAGGATCGCCTCGCACATTTCGACCGCCCCGAGCGACGGAGCGTAATAGGCTGAGCCGGTCTTGAGCAGTCCCACGATCTCGGCGCCGCCATTCGCGGTTCGCGCGAGGATCGCGTCGAGTTTGTCTTTTTCTATAAGTTCGGTAATCGGTATTCCGGCAACCGTCGAATATCGCGGCAGCGGCACCATTGTGTCGCCGTGACCGCCGAGAACAAAACACGTCACATTCTCGACCGAGACATTTAACTCCTCGGCGACGAAGCATCGCATCCGAGCCGAATCGAGCACGCCCGCCATGCCCATAACGCGATTCTTCGGGAAGCCCGACCGGCGAAAGGCGACCTGCGCCATCGCGTCGAGCGGATTTGAGACGACGATAATGAACGCGTTCGGCGAATACCTTGCGACTTCGTCCGTGACCGAGCCGACTATGTCGGAGTTGGTTTTCAGCAGATCATCGCGGCTCATCCCCGGCTTTCGCGGGAGGCCGGCGGTGATAATCACCACGTCGGAGTCTTTCGTCTCTTCGTAACTGTTCGCGCCGACGAGCTTTACGTCAAAACCGTCGATAGGCGCGGCCTGCGCGAGATCGAGCGCCTTGCCCTGCGGCGTTCCCTCAACGATATCGACGATGACAACGTCTGCGAGCTCTTTGCTCGCGATCCAATGAGCAGTGGTTGCTCCGACATTTCCGGCACCGACGACCGTGACCTTGTTCCTACCTGCTGGCATTATTGTTCCCCTTTCCTTACGAAAAATTCATGTAAACGGAATTGCTATTTTATGACGCGGTGCAGGTATGGGCAAACACATGCGCAGAAAAAGCCCGGTGCGCTCTCCCCTTCGCACCAGGCTTTCTCGTTGCTGGCTACTCGCAGCGAACTGCGGACGGCCAAACCCCTTGTCTGCTTGGATTCATTGCAATGAGCGTGCCATCCGATACGAAATCTGCGAAAGAAATAAAAATAGCCTTGGATTCAAGGCATTTTGGCTCGTTATGTAAGCGGCGTGTCGAATTATTGGGCCCGGTTCGAGGCCTTTTTATACCAAATCCGTCACTCTCATTGCAGGATGGGATGCCCTCCGCCGCGGCTGTGGTCGGCCGTCCGATTGTAGCGGCGCCGATCATTGTGGTAGAGCACAAGGTGTTCGCCCTCATGTCTAACGGCTTCGGAGACACGACTAAATTCGCTCGTATGCTCTGCAATCATAAATGCGCAAGGATTGAGGGCGACGATAATGCCGGCGACGTATATGAACCCGCCCTGGTCGTAAACACTTCCTGCGTATTGCGCGGCACCGGTAGCGATATCTGGTGAATAAAGGCCCGTCGCCGCACTACGCTGCCTATCGGCTCGTGCGATATAAATCGTGTAATCGGAATAGTTTAGCTTAGCGCGATAGCCGTGCTTTCGGGCCACCGCAAAGAGCTGAGTCAGTCCATCGTCTATCGCACCGAGCGTGCGAGCCGAGGGCTGACGCACGGCATACACGCTCGCGCCCATACGTGTGTTAGATCTTACGCTGAATGCATCGCCCGAAATGCGCTGCGCTTCGCCCAGCACGCGCCCGTTTTGCGCACTGATTGAAAATGAAAGTATTATTGCGGCCGCAAAAACCGAAAGAAATCGTATTGTCCTCATATCCTAGTCCTCCGTGAGGATCAGAGAGCAATTGCGATACCACAAACAAAATAGATGGTACTGGGGACGGGAATCGAACCCGTACGCCCCTAAGGGCACAGGATTTTAAGTCCTGGGCGTCTACCAATTCCGCCACCCCAGCACAAGGACAATTATAAAGTGGATAATGGATAATGGATAATGAAGAATAGAAGTACGGTTTTGGGTGAGCGTTCTCCACTTTACATTTTCCATCCCTTCTATGGATCAGATTCTTTGGATATTGTGGCTCGTGATCGGCGTTGCCCTGATCATCGCCGAAGTATTTACGCTCGGATTTGTGCTCCTGTGGTTCGGCGTGGGAGCGATCGCGGCGGCGCTCGTCGGAATGATGGGCGGCGGATTCTTTCTACAGTCTCTTGTTTTTGCCATCGTCTCGGTTGCACTCACGGCGATGTCGCGGACAATCTTTGCAAACCTGTTTGCGACTGGCGGCGGGTACACCCAAAAGATGGGAATCGAAGCGCTGCCCGGCAAGGTCGGTACGGTTCAGTCCGAGAGCAGCGGCGCGCTGAACGAAGGGGCGGTAAAGGTGTTTGGCTCCGTCTGGACGGCGTTTCCGGTCGACGGTTACACGAAACTGCTGGAAGGTCAAAAGGTCGAGGTTGTCGAAGTGAAGGGTTCGGCGGTGTACGTGCGGCCCGTCTCAGATGCGTTGCCGGGCTGGCGTCAGGAGGGCTAGCTCAGCGTTAAATCCTGATCTGCAGTGTCGTGAATCCCGCCGAGATCGATCTTCTCAACTTTCACATTGGCTCCACCACTCTCGGGAAGGTCGTCGCCCGACACCTTGGCTAATATCACCGTGATGTTGTCCTCGCCTCCGTTCTCATTTGCGAGTCGGACGAGCTCGTTGCACGCATTCTCGAGATCGTCGAGATTGGCTGTGACGATATCGAGCATCGCGGGTGCCGCGATCTTGTTTGAGAGCCCATCGCTGCAGAGCAGGAACACATCCTCCCGGCAGGGCGCCACTCGGACCGAGACCGGATAGATCTCGTTCTGAGCTCCGAGCGCCTGGAGGATTACGTTTTTCAGGTTGTGCGTCTCGGCCTCAGCTTCAGATATTTGCTCGGCGTCGATGAGCTGCTGGACGAGGGATTGATCCTTCGTAATCTGCTTGATTTGTCCCGAGCGAATCAAATACGCGCGCGAGTCGCCGACCTGGATAATATCCGCCGCGTCAGGCGTGAGGACAACGCCGGTAAAAGTCGCACCCATTCCTTGAAACTGCGCATCGGTACGCCCCTGATTGTGAATCAGATAATTTGCACTGATCGTCGCATCGTAGAGTTTTGAGATGAGCCGGTATCCATCGGCGGGAACTGCGGAAGCATCGTCGAGCGTGTCTTCGTCGAGCATATGCTCCCCGACGGTTTCGACGGCCATAGTGCTGGCGACCTCGCCGGCAAGGGCGCCGCCCATGCCATCGGAAACCGCGCAGATCACACCATCGTTATCGATTTCGAAATCACGCGAGTTGATCGCAAAGTCTTTGTCGTCCTGCGAGCCCGTGACGCGCTCGGCGCCTGTGACGCGTAGCACGAGATAATTATCCTCGTTGCCCTTGCGGACCCGGCCGATGTGCGAGGTTGCGTGTATTTCGACAGTTGGCATCTAACTTTGGTTCCAGATTCGAACCCGTACCTAACTCAGGGCTTGATCGAGATCGGCGACGATATCCTCTACATCTTCGATCCCGGCGGATACACGGACGAGGCCATCTGTAATGCCGAGCGAATTGCGTTTGTCCTCGGGCACAGAGGCGTGCGTCATAGACGCGGGGTGCGAGATCAAACTCTCGACACCGCCGAGGCTCTCACCGAGTGTGCAGAGCTCGACCTTTTCCAAAACTCTTCGGGCGTTCTCAAGCGAGCCCGTTTCGAAAGCGACCATCCCGCCAAAACCGCTCTGCTGCTTCTTTGCTATCTCGTGCTGCGGATGCGACGCGAGGCCGGGATAATAAACTTTAGAGACGGCCGGATGCTCCTCAAGAAAGCTTGCGACGACGCGGCCATTCTTATCATGTGCCTCCATCCGTACGGCGAGAGTTTTTGTGCCTCTCAGTACGAGAAAGGAATCGAATGGCGAAAGGATCGCGCCGATTCCGTTTTGCACAAACCCGATCCATTCTGCATCGCTCTCTCCATTTAAAGCGACAAATCCGCCGACGCTGTCCGAGTGGCCGTTGAGATATTTCGTCGTCGAATGGACAACGATGTCGACGCCATGCTCGATAGGCCGCTGAAAGTAAGGCGACATAAAAGTGTTGTCGCATACGACCGTACAGCCCTGTGAGTGGGCGAGGTCGGAGACCGCGGCGAGATCGGTAACGGCCATCACTGGATTGGTCGGCGTCTCAACGAAGACCATTTTTGTATTCGGCTTAAAGTGCGATTCCAGATTCGCTACATCGGTCGTATCCGCCGTGTCGAACTCAACGCCGTAGTTAGACAGAATTCTGTTAAATAGTCGAAACGTCCCGCCGTATGTATTGTCGCCAAGGATCACGTGATCGCCGGCCTTGACGAGCTTTAGCACGGCGTCGATCGCGGACATCCCGGAAGCGAATGCAAAGCCGAACCTTGCACCCTCCAGCGCAGCGATATTTCTCTCGAGTGCGGCACGCGTCGGATTCTGCGTTCGGGCGTACTCATAACCGCCGGTCGGCTTTCCCAAGGCTTCCTGCTTATAGGTTGACGTCTGATAGATCGGAACGCTGACCGCGCCTGTGGCAACGTCAGGTTCGTTGCCGGCGTGAATTGCCACGGTTGAGAAACCCATACTGTTCGAGCCGCCAAAACTCAATAAAATGCAGCATTTAGCGAGCGTTTATGGTAACTTGGGCGAGAGCGAAATGCAAATATGTTGGTGTTTTGGATAAGGAGTGTATGGCAAAACTTGATAGGCGTGAATTCTTAGGCGCATCGATCGGCGCTCTTGCCTTAGGGGCGACGACGGTGATCGGACAGACGAGATTTGATCCAGAGGAAAAGACCGTCGCCGAGCTTTCCGCAGCGATGGCCCGAGGGACGACTTCGTCTGTCGCACTTACCTCTTGGTATCTATCCCGAGCTAAAGCCCTCGATCCGAAGCTAAGGTCGCTGATCGAGATGAATCCGGATGCGCTCGCGATCGCATGCGAGCTGGATCGCGAGCGCCGCGCGGGGAAAAGCCGCGGGGCGATGCACGGTATTCCAGTCGTAGTAAAAGACAACATCGATACCGCCGACAGAATGAAAACAACCGCAGGAAGCCTCGCTCTCGTCGACGCACCTGTGCCAAAGCGAGACGCCATTGTGGTCCAGCGGCTGCGCTCAGCCGGCGCCGTGATAATCGCGAAGACGAACCTGAGCGAGTGGGCAAACTTTCGCGATAACGACTCGATCAGCGGCTGGTCGGGTCGAGGCGGGCAGACACGCAACCCTTATATCCTCGATCGCAATCCTTGCGGATCCTCGTCGGGAACGGCTGCGGCGATCTCCGCAAATCTCGCTGCGGTCGGTATCGGTACGGAAACGGATGGCTCGATAGTGTGTCCCTCGTCGATCTGCGGAATTGTAGGATTGAAACCAACTGTCGGTCTGGTGTCGGGCAACGGGATTATTCCTATCGCCGCCTCGCAGGACACCGCCGGATCGATGACCCGTTCCGTTGCCGATGCGGCGGCCTTGTTGAACGTAATCGACGACCGGTCGCGCCCCGCTGAGACTCGTCCGGAATACACGTCCTTTCTGCAGGCTGACGGTCTTCGCGGCTCTCGGATCGGTGTCGCACGCGACTATTGGGAAAAACGTTCTGACGTCGATCGTGTGACGAATGCGGCACTCGAGACGATGAAACAGGCTGGAGCGATTCTCGTAGATGTGAAGTTTCCTAATTTGCGGAAATTCGGTGACGCAGAATTTACCGTGCTCCAGTTCGAGTTCAAGGACGGCCTCGAGCGTTACCTTCGCGAGCGAGGTGCGAAGTACAAGACGCTCGACGAACTGATCAGATTCAATAATGAAAACGCGGCTCGCGAGATGCCATATTTTAAGCAGTCGATCTTCGAGTCGTCGGCGAAAAAAGGAAATCTAAACAGCAAGGAATACCGTGAAGCCCTCGAAACTTGTCGCAAGTACGCCCGCCAGGAGGGCATCGATGAGGTGATGAATAAGAACAAGCTCGACGCGATCGTCGCACCGTCGAATGCCCCGACGTGGATGATTGACACCGTGAACGGCGATTGCGGCAGCGGCTATGTTGGCTCTTCGTCGATGGCGGCGGTTGCGGGCTATCCGAACATCACGGTTCCGGCGGGTTTTGTAAAGGAATTGCCGCTCGGCATTTCTTTCTTTGGCAGGGCCTGGTCGGAGGCGACGCTGATAAAGCTTGCTTACTCGTTTGAACAGGCGACGAAGGCTCGGCGGAAGCCAAGGTTTTTGGCGACCTACGCCTGATTGATCCGGGCGTCGAGACGCTCGAGGCCGTCGAGTAGTAGATTTTCGTCAACGACGTCGATGCCGCGAACGTTTTTTGCAACGAAGCCAGCCGCGCCGCCGGTGGCGATTACCTGCGGTGTGCTCTTCGTTTCTTCTCTCATCTTTTCGATCAAGGTTTCAAAAAGCCCAAAGAAGCCGTTTACGACGCCGGACTGAACGGCTCCGACGGTTGTCTGCTGCAGCACGCTTTCCGTTGCTGCGATCTCAACCTCGGGTAGTTGCGATGTCGACGTGTGCATCGACTTTGCAAGCATTTGCATTCCCGGCGCGATCACGCCGCCGCGCAGCGTCCTCGTGCTGTCGACAAAATCTATCGTTAGCGCGGTGCCGACGCTGCAGACGATACACGGCGAGCCGTATCTTTCGACGGCGGAAAAGCAGTTCACGAGGCGGTCAGTGCCGATAGTCTCGAGCGGTGTGTGAAGAATCGTCAGGCCAAAATCGAAGTCGTTGCAGACAATGGTCGGCTTCATAGCGTAAAGCTCCTCGATGGCAGCGGCGACGGAGACGCTTATCTCAGGCACGACCGAGCAAATCAAGCAGCGGCTGATAGGCTCAACGATTTCATGAAGATCGTCGGGTGAGAATTCGCGGTCTCGCGGTGTCGGAAGCGAGATCTTCTGAATGAGATTCTCGCTGTCAAAAACGCCGAGCTTAACGTGAGAGTTTCCGATGTCAACGGCCAAGAACATGGACTGAACTCGAAAGGCGCTCCTGAATTAACCACGGAGCGGGAGGCCGTCGTAAACGACTGTCCAGCCGTTGACTCTACTTGTACGCAGGCTCTTTGAAAACCATTCGACAGCTGCGCCGGCATCATCATAAATCTGGACTGCGGGATGATCTTCGCGAGGGTCAACGCGGCAGATGGCAGCACCCGCGGCGGCCGTTTTAATGCAGAGCAGAGCGATCATATCCCCTTTCTGCATGATGGCCGTGCGCATAGCGAGATCTTCGGCGGATTCTTCAAATTCGTCGAATTCGGCGAGCTGCTCGTCAAACTCGCCGTCGTCGAAAATAAAATCGCCCTCGTAGTCAAATTCGTCACTCATACGTGGTAAATAGAAACTACACGGTGCGCAGAAAAAACTCAATCGCGGCTTCTCAAACGCGACACATCCGCTGACTCGACGATGCGTCCGGAGCCGTCATCCATGCGTACTCGCAGGGCTCCATTCGGCTCTAAGCCATCTGTTACCCCCGCGAACGTTTCACCGTGCGATTCGATGCGGACCGCCTTTTCAGAATAGTAGCTCGACCGTTGTCGCCAATGATCGATAATCGCGCCGTATGCGCCGTCCGAAAGGAGCTTGTAAAAAGCCGTGAGATGCCGCGTCAAATGCGCAGCGATCTCCGCCGGAGCGACATTCTTGCCCGTTTTCATTTCGATCGACGTTGCCCTCGCCCTCAAGTCCACGGGAAAGCTAGAGCTCGTCAGATTAATGCCGATTCCGAGAATTACGGCAAGGCCCGTTTTCGTCTCGATGGACTCGGCTAGAATTCCGCATATTTTATCTTCGCCGACAAGGATGTCGTTGACCCATTTTATATCAGGCTCTACACCGTATTCCGCTATCGTGTCGTAGGCTGCGATGCCCGCCATCAGCGTGATGAGTGTAATAAAACGCGGCTCTATTTTCGGCCTGAGGATGATACTCAAATAGAGGCCCGAGTCAGGCTCTGAGATCCACGTCCGCCCGTGCCGCCCGCGCCCGGCCGACTGCTGGCGGGCGAGGATGCAAAGCCCCTCAGCGGCCCCCGAGCGAGCATGTGCAGCCGCGACTGTATTTGTTGAATCGACGGCGTCGAAGCCGAGCGTGGAGATATTCATCGGACGCCGGGCTGCCAGAGCGAGTCGCAGTAATACTCACGCGCGTCAAAGAAGTTTTGTTTCACCGCAAAGCCGCTCGCCCGAGCAAAATCCTCGATCATCTCAGTCGAATACTTTTGAGAGATCTCCATAAAGATCGGCTCCCAGCGGGCAAATTCGAACGATTGCCCGAGAGCACCGATTCTCACGCTTTGGTCCTTGCGGCTGATCAGGAATGAACGGGCCGAGCCGTCGATCGGACGGTAGTTTGCGTAGTGTGTAAAGCTTTCTACGTCGAAATCGGCCTCGAGTTCGCGGTTAATTCGTGTTAACAGATTCAGGTTGAATCGTGCCGTTACGCCTGCCGCGTCGTCGTAAGCAGAGGCGATCACGTGTGGATCTTTCTTGAGATCGAAACCGATGAACAGGAGATCGTTTTCGTTCATCACGCCGCGTAGCGAACGGAAGAACATTACTGCTCCCTCACGGCTAAAATTGCCAATATTTGATCCGAGGAAGAACACGACCTTTCGCCGGCCACCCGCACCTTTTAATGACCCGAGCATCTCGAAATAATCGCCCGTAAGCGGCTTCATTCGGAGATCAGGAAATTCCTTGCGAAAACGCCCTTCGAGGGCATCGACGGCGACCTGCGAGATGTCTATGGGAGCGTAGCTAATGTCGGCGCCGCGCTCGAGAAAATGACGAATTAGGACGGCCGTCTTTGTGCCGTCACCGGCTCCGAGTTCGACCACGTCGAAGGTGTTGTCGCCATTCGCAAACGCACGAAAAATCTCATCCGGCTGTATGCGAAAGATCTCATCCTCACACTTGGTCAGGTAATACTCGGGAAGGGCCATTATCTGCTGAAAGAGCCTCGACCCTTCGTCATCGTAGAAGTATTTAGACGAGAGATATTTGGGCTCGGCCGTGAGTCCGGCAAGTACATCCTCGGCAAACTGATTTAGTTCGGGCTTTGGCGTGCTTTGCATAGGCGGATCACTGGGCAAGGCGGATGCCGGTGAACTGCCATCTTAGGTGCGGGTGAAAGAAGTTTCTGTATGTTGGGCGACTATGGCCTTTCGGCGTTACGGCTGAGGCTCCGCGCAAGACCATTTGATTGATCATAAACTTGCCGTTGTACTCGCCAATCGCGCCCGGTGCCTTCGCGTAGCGCGGGTACGGAAGATATGCGGAATACGTCCATTCCCAACGCTTTCCCCAGTTGAACTGAGCGTTTGCGGCCTCCCATTCGAACTCCGTCGGCAGCCGCCTTCCGGCCCATTCGGCGAATGCCGCGGCCTCGTAAAACGACACATGGCAGACGGGCGCGTCGAGGTCGAGGGAACGCAGGCCGCCGAGCGTGAACTGCGCCCAACCTTCCTCCCGCTTGTGCCAATATTGCGGTGACTCGATCTTGTTATCGTTTACCCAATCCCAGCCTTCGCTGTGCCACAAGCGGTGGTCCGAATACGCGCCGTCGTTTATGAAATCAAGGAATTCGCGGTTGGTAACCAGGCTGTTCGAGATCGAGAAATCGTCGAGATAGACCTTGTGGCGGGCGAGTTCATTATCAAAGCAAAACTCGTCGCCTTCGAAGCCGATCTCGTAGATGCCCGCAGCCAGATGCGTTTCGCCTTCAACCTTTTCCTCGGCCATCTCCTCAGGAAAATAACCTTCGAGGTATACGGGGAAGAGTGGATGTACGCTGAACGTGAATTTCAAGTCGCTCAGGAAAAGCTCTTGATGCTGCTGCTCGTGATTCAGGCCCAGGACGATGAGCTTTCGAGCGCCATCGTCTACGCCGGATGTGATGAGTTCCGCCATTCTTTCATCTACGTGATGACGAAACTCAAAGACTCGTTTTACCGTCGGCCGGCTGAGAGCGCCGCGTTGGTCGCGCGACGTTCGATCACCGATCGAGTTGTAGTAACTGTTAAAGAGGAATCCGAAATCCGGATCGAAAACGGTGTAATTCGCGAGGTGCTTTTTAAGGATCATCTCCTCAAAAAACCATGTGACGTGAGCGATGTTCCACTTCGGCGGCGAAACGTCCACTACCGGCTGCGGAATGTAATCCTCGATCTCGAGCGGCTCGCAGAGTTTCTCGGTATCGCGCCGAACTCGCTGGTAATACGCGAGCAAATCTTCACGGGTTTCCGTCTGAACTCCTATCGCCTGCATAACTCAATTAGAGCAATATTCGCAACGAAAGGAAAGAATTCTATAGGATCACCCGCCGAAACAATCTGGCGCGAAGAGTCTCCCATTCGCTGACCTGCCGGGCCCGCTTATTCTCATAGGAATTTGCGAGCGATCCGATCACGTCGTCGTCGGCATTATATTTCTTTGTGGATGAGGCGCCGGTGAAGCCGGGTCGTGAATTAAAATTGCTGTTTTCGGGTCGGGCGGAGCGGATATCGTTGCGGTTGACCATCGTAGTGCCTCCTGTTTTTCGAGGCAGACGGTCGAAACCGAAACGGTCAGGGCGTTAGGCTAACGAGCGTCTGCGAAACTCTTGTTTTAATCATTAAGTATTGCCCGATTCGATCAACGTCATCTCAGGGTACCAAAAAGTATAGCACAGGAAGTCAATCCTCGCGCGAAAAGCCTTGCAAGACAATAACCAACGCTTGGGCTAAACTAAACGCTTTCACGAGAGGCGATGGACGAGAAATATTTTCCTAAAAAGGTTGAGCAGAAATGGCAGCGCGTGTGGGCGGAGCGCGGTACGTTCAATGCCGAGATTGACGACTCGCGGCCGAAGTTTTATCAGCTCGAAATGCTGCCTTATCCGTCGGGCAATCTGCACATGGGACACGTGCGCAATTACACGGCGGGCGATGTTCTAGCCTGGTATAAAAGGCTGAAGGGATTTAATGTGCTGCATCCGATAGGATGGGATTCATTTGGCCAACCTGCCGAGGATGCCGCCGTGAAACGCGGCGTAAATCCCCGCGCGTGGACCGAAGAGAATATTGCTGCGATGCGTGGCCAGCTTGAGCGGCTCGGGTTTAGCTATGACTGGCGACGGCAGATGTTTGCCCACACCCCGGAATACTACAAGTTCGATCAGTGGTTCTTTTTGAAAATGTACGAGCGCGGGCTAGCGTACAAACGCCTGACGCACGTCAATTGGTGCGAGCACGATCAGGCGACACTCTCGAACGAACAGGCGAGCGGAGGTCTCTGCTGGCGGTGCGGAAATCCCGTTACGAAGAAGCAGCTCGAGCAGTGGTTCTTTAAGACCACGGCCTATACAGAAGAGCTGCTGGAAGGGATTAAGGAGATCGAGGCGAATTGGCCGTCGAGCGTTCTCAAGCGACAGTCTGATTGGATCGGAAAGTCCGAAGGGGCATTTGTCGATTTTGCGCTCTCGACGTCTGACTCACATGAGAAAGTTCGCGTATTCACAACGCGTATCGATACGATCTACGGTGCGAATGCACTTGTCGTTGCGCCCGAGCATCCTCTAGTCGAGGGGCGGCTCCAATCCTTGTCCGCGAACGTCGTAGACAAGATCGCAAAGATGCGTGCCGAGAACTCGAAGCCCAAAGATCTCGAAACCGAAGTTGAGAAAGACGGCATCGCTATGGGGCTCACCGCGACAAATCCGTTCAGCGGCGAAGAGCTGCCGGTTTGGGTCGGCAACTACGTGATGATGGATTACGGCACCGGAGCCGTGATGAGCGTGCCTGCGAATGATGAAAGAGATTTTGAATTTGCGAATAAGTTTGGCCTAGCGATCAAGCGAGTTGTAGAACCTGCGACACCGGATAATGCCGCGACCGATCAGGCATTTACGGAATACGGAATTCTCGCAAACTCGGGCGAATGGTCCGGAAAATCCAGCGAAGACGCAAATCGCGAGATGGCTGCCTTCGCGGCAGATAAGGGATTTGGCGAATCGGCAACAACGTATCGACTGCGCGATTGGGGTGTTTCGAGGCAGAGGTTTTGGGGTTCGCCGATTCCGATAGTTTACTGCGATAAGTGCGGAACGGTTCCCGAAAAGTTTGAGAACCTGCCAGTGCGGCTTCCCGAAAATGCCCCTATCAGCGGCACCGGTGAATCGCCGCTTGCAAAAGTTGCCGAATTCGTTGAGACAAGGTGCCCCCAGTGTGATGGCCCCGCCCGGCGCGAGACGGACACGATGGATACTTTTGTCGACTCCTCGTGGTACCTGTTTCGCTATACAGACCCGACAAACTTCGAGATGCCTTTCGATCCCGCCGCGGCAGCGTATTGGACGCCTGTGGATCAGTACATCGGCGGCGACGATCACGCGGTAATGCACCTGATCTATGTGCGGTTCTGGTCGAAGGTGATGCGCGACCTGGGACTCGTAAGTTTTGACGAACCGGTCACGCGTCTGCTCACGCAGGGAATGGTCGTCGGCGAGACTTTTTACGACGATTCGACCGGCAAGAAAATTTATCAGATGCCGGACGCGGTCACGGTCGAGCGAGATGCCAAGGGCAAGATCACGTCTGCTAAAACCGCTGCCGGCGAACCACTCAAATACGCAATCGAGCGTATGTCGAAGTCAAAGGGCAACGGCGTTGACCCGGACGAGATGGTCGAGATCTACGGCGCGGATGCCGCACGCCTTTTTGTAATGTTTGCGGCTCCGATCGAGAATGAACTCGTTTGGAATGAGGCGGGCATCGAGGGCGCCGTGCGCTTCTTGCAGCGTGTCTGGCGGCTAGTGCATAAGTGGCAGTCGGTTGAAAGCAGTCCGCTCCCGGCAGTCGACACTCAGCCGGAAAGTTCGGCGGCGCGAAAACTGCGGCAAAAAACGCATCAGACGATCCGCCGAGTCGGCGAGAGTTTGGACACTCTGCAGTTCAACACTCCTGTCGCGGCACTTATGGAGCTCTGCAATTCCATTTACGAGATCGAAAGCGAGGGAGCGAGCGACGATGAGAAAGGTGCGGTTCGCGAATCGATCATTTCCTTGATCCTAATGCTCGCGCCATACACGCCTCATGCGGCGGAGGAAATGTATTTCGCCCTCACAGGAGATGAAAGCGGAATTCTCGCGAGCGGTGCGAGATTCCCTGAGTTTGACCCTGCGATCGCGACTGCCGACGAGGTCGAAATTCCCATCCAGATCAACGGGAGGCTGCGTTCCCGCCTCCTGGTCGCTCCGGATACCGCGAGTGCGGAACTCGAAACGCTCGCCCTCGCCGACGAGAAGGCGCGCGAATACATCGATGGCAAACAGATCATCAAGGTAGTAGTCGTTCCAAAGCGGCTAGTAAACATCGTCGTTAAGGGTTAGCTCGATTTCCCTTGTATCTTTCGCGTCGGGCCGACAAAGTGCGCAGCGTCGATGAGGTCGGAACCAAAGGCGAGCTCGCCTCGATCCTATACAGCTTCGAAACCGAGCCAGAACTTCTAAATCCTCACCTCTTAAAAATTAAAAAACCTTTGCATTTGCGGGTTCCGTAATAGAATTCGCCTGTTGGCCATGCAACGAAGTCGCGGAGGTAGCTCATCATAGCGCGAGACGAAGTTTTACAATCTGCCGAGAATTTGCTTGGAGCGTCTATGGAAACGAGTTCTTTGGTCGTAGAGCGTGATCTGTCTTTTCACGTTGAAGAGGCGATCCAACCGGCTGTTCTACCGCTCGACGGCGCTCACGTCGAGATCACTGATAAGACTCCTGACCTGGACCTATGCCGTCTTGCAGCGGCAGGTGATCTTGCAGCGTTCGAGATGGTCTATCAGCGCTATCACCGGCGGACATACAGCCTCGCGCTGAGAATGACGGGTAGCTCCACCGAGGCGGAAGACCTCACGCAGGAAGTCTTCATTCAGCTTTTCCGAAAGATCGGCAGTTTTCGCGGCGACTCGGCATTCTCGACCTGGCTTCACCGGATGACGGTGAATCAGGTGCTGATGCATTTTCGCCGGCGTAGCGTAAAGAACGAGCGAACGAGCGAAGATGGCGAGATGCCGGAGCAGACGGTTCGCGGTTCGGCTAATCCAAACAAAATGCAGGTCGTCGACAGGATCGCCCTCAAAAAGGCGATCGCCGAACTGCCGAATGGTTACCGGCGCGTATTTATTCTGCATGACGTCGAGGGCTTCGAGCATGAGGAAGTCGCGAGAATGATGGGAATCTCCGTCGGCACCTCCAAATCGCAGCTTCATAAGGCACGCCTCAAGCTACGCGGCCTGCTCGTCAAGCAGGCAGAATAAATTGCGAACTATTGAAACGGGGGCACGAACAAAGATCGAATTGTTCGTGCCCTTTTTATTCAGTATCTGTGCCAATTTGCAGGCTTAAGGGCAACGTAACAGCGTCGCTCGCATCTATTTAGCATTAGGTATGAGTTGCGAAGAGTACAAATCGGATCTGGTAGCTTTTATGGAAAGCGGGCTCGACGAGGCCCGTGCAGGCAGTATCCGTATGCACCTTACGGAATGTGAAGATTGTGCGCAGGTATGCGAAGACCTTTCGACGTTGAGCGACGCCTCGGCGGATGGTTCGACGCCACCAAATTCACAGGCACTGTGGTGCCGAATTAACAATATAATCGAGAGCGAGATCGAACCGCCGAAGACGATCCAGCCGGAACGGGGGCGTTTCTGGCAGGTTTCGTTTGGGCAGCTCGCCGCCGCGCTTCTCTTAATCGCGCTCTTTAGTTCCGTCGCAACGGTCGCGTTTATCCGGTACTACTCGCCCGTGGTCACCGTAGATTTTGCTCTTCGCGGTGTGCAGCAGACGACCGTCGAAAAATTGCTCAGCAGGGTCGGGCTGATAGATTCACCACAGCAGGCTCGGGATCGCAGGATCAAGGAACAGCAGGCCGCGATCCAGTACTGGGACACGCGCGTTCAGATGCGCCGAGCGGCATGGGACCGTCAAACACGAGACGCCTTTGACCGCAATTTACAGGTGATCAACGAAACCCTTAACGAATATACGGTGATCCTGGAAAAGGATCCGGACGACGACCTTTCGGGCGAAATGCTCGATTCGGTGCTGACTGATAAAATGAACCTGCTGCGCGATTTCTCGGACCTCTAGCTTCAATGTCCCCTCTATCGACCCTCAAGTTTTTTGTACAGACAGCAAAAACTACGGCTATCGCCAGCGTAGTTTTTTTCTTTGTACTCGGCACATCCGAAGCCGCCGCCCAGGAAAAGTTTTCTCGTTCATATCCTGCCGGGCAGAATGTTCGTTTGCAGTTGATGAATCGAACCGGCACGATCACGGTCGAGGGCTGGAACCGATCAGACGTTAACGTGACGGCCTCGCTTGAGGCACCTGCCGCGAACATCGCACCGCAGAATCTGAGCGGCACGATTACGATTAATCTGGTCAGGGACAATCAGGGCCGCGGCGAAGTCGGCAGTGTAAATTTCTATATTCGCGTACCGTATTACGCGATGGTCGACATTGAAACCAAGATAGGAAACCTGAGCGTGACCAACGTTCGCAGCGGCCTCGTCCGGGCGAGAATCTCGAGCGAGGGCGATATAACCCTGACGAACATCGGTGCGGCCGCAGTCTCGGCGGAGAATGTCGTAGGCGACATTTTCTTTGACGGTGAGATCCAGGCCGGCGGGAGCTATAGGTTTTCGTCCATGCGCGGCAACGTCAATTTGCGCATCCCTTTCAACTCGTCCTTTCGACTTGTCGCGACCGCTCCGTCGACTCGCAATATCTCCCTCGGTGTTTTCTCAAACGATTCGGTAAATTTCGTCGGTGACGGCCGCCGTGTCGTCGGTCGATTTGGCGACGGCAGTGCTACTCTTTCCGTAACAAATCAGAAGGGCAGCATTGCCTTCCTGCGTCGGTAATCTCTCAATGCGAAAACTCATACTTGCCATTGCATCGATCGGCGTGCTGGCCTCGGCCTCTGTCATCTCAGGCCAGGGAATCAAACGAAGTTTTTCTAAGACCGAGCGGATTGCATTTGGGCAGGGCGGCACCGTTTCGATTGTCGGAGCGCCGATCGGAGCGATCAAGATCACCGGCACGAGCAGCCGCGAGATTGAGATTACAGCCGATTTCGAGCTCAATGCGGACAGCGAAGCCGATATTCAGCGGCTCGCCCAAGTGACCACGTTCGTCGTTGACGACAGCCTGAGCAACGTGTCGATTGTCACCACGGGAACTCATAATAGGTTGGGTGATAAAAAATTCTGGAAGAAATTTCCCGCGCATCTGATGAGCCTGCCGTTCCGAGTTGACTACACAATCGGCGTGCCGCGCTACACGGATTTAGCGGTCACCGGCGGCAAAGGCGACCTCGTAATAGAAGGCGTGGAAGGCGGTTTTACGATCAGTTCGCTGGAGTCGAATGCCCGCATAAATCTCATCGGCGGCTCTTTGGTTGCGACATTCGGTTCGGGGACCGTGGACATCTCGATGCCGGATCGCAGTTGGCGCGGCAGTGCGATCGAGGCAGCACTCGCAACGGGCACGATGACGGTGAATCTACCGAACAGCCTCAGTGCGGAGCTCGACGCATCGATTCTAAAATCCGGACTAATCGAGAACTCACTAATCAACCTCAAGCCACGTAATCGCAAGGCTCCGGTCACCGATAAGGCTGTAATTGCGACTGCAGGCAACGGCGGCACCGCAATGAAGTTTACGGTAGGTGATGGCACCCTCAGGCTCCTGCCTATCAAAAAGATCAACTAGCCCTTGCCTCTCGCGCATTTCACGGCGTTCTGTCGTAAAATAGTCTCGAATCACACGAGACTTATGTCCATAAAATCAGATCTCTGGCTGCGCCGAATGGCCGCAGATTACGGCATGATCACGCCCTTTCTTGGCGAGCTGGTCCGCGAACAGGACGGGCAACGTATCATTTCGGCGGGAGCGTCGAGTTACGGCTATGATATGCGGCTCGCTGACGATGGCTTTCGCATTTTTTCATCGGTGCACGGCAAAGAGATCGACCCAAAAAAGTTTGACGATCAGTATTCACTTATCGAACCCGAACTGAATACCGCCGATGACGGCGCCCAGTATTACCTGCTGCCGCCGCATCACTACGGCCTCGGCGTCACGGTTGAGAGCTTCAAAATGCCGCGAAACGTCACCGGCATCGCTCTCGGCAAATCGACCTACGCACGCGCAGGTCTCCTCGTGAACACAACGCCGCTCGAGGCCGGCTGGACCGGGCGCCTCGTCGTCGAGATCGCGAATCTTGCAAATCTGCCGCTTCGCGTTTACGTCAACGAGGGTATCGGCCAGATTCTCTTTTTCGAGTCGGACGAAGACTGTGCGGTTAGCTATGAAGACCGCGGCGGAAAGTATCAGGGGCAGACAGGCCTGACGTTTGCAAAGGTGTGATGTCGCGATGCAGAAGATCCACAACTACATCGGCGGCGAGTTGATCGCACCGCAATCGGGCGAGTATCTCGATAATTTTAATCCCGCGACGGGTGAAGCGTATTCGCTCCTCGCGAATTCCGACGAGCGCGATGTGGAGGCGGCCGTTGAAGCGGCGCGTACAGCTTTTCCGGCATGGGCCTCGCTCTCTGCGGAGGCGCGGCACGATCATCTGATAAGAATCGCGGCGCGGATCGAGCGGGATCTCGAGTCACTCGCCGTCGCAGAGAGCATTGATCAGGGCAAGCCGGTGTCGCTCGCGCGCACAGTCGATATTCCGCGTGCCGTGTCGAACTTTAAGTTTTATGCGACTGCGGCCTTGCACACGGCCAACGAGTCGCACGACATGGCCGGCACGGCGATCAATTACACGCTGCGACAGCCGCTCGGCGTAGTCGGCTGTATTTCGCCGTGGAATCTTCCCCTTTATCTTTTTACCTGGAAGATCGCCCCGGCTCTCGCGTCAGGCTGCACCGTCGTTGCAAAGCCGAGCGAAGTGACGCCGATGACGGCTTTTTTATTGTCCAAGCTGTGCATTGAGGCTGGTCTGCCGCCAGGCGTTCTCAATATCGTCCACGGTCTCGGCCCAAAAGTTGGCTCGGCCATAGTCGCACACAAAGACGTCAACGCCATCTCATTCACCGGCGGAACTAAGACCGGCGAAGAGATCGCCAGCGTCGCAGCCCCGATGTTCAAGAAATTATCTCTAGAACTCGGCGGCAAAAACCCGAACATCATCTTTGCCGACTGCAATTACGAAGAAATGCTGGCAACCACTGTCCGCTCGTCGTTCTCAAATCAAGGCGAGATCTGCCTGTGTGGATCGCGGATATTTGTTGAGCGGCCACTGCATGAGCGGTTCAAGGCCGATTTTGTGTCTAGGGTTTCGGCTCTGAAAGTCGGTGATCCGCTCGATGCAGATACCGATATCGGGGCAATCGTCTCTAAATTACATTTCGACAAAATAATGTCTTACATCGAGCTGGCAAAAAGCGAAGGCGGCATCATCCTCACCGGTGGCACACAGCACTCAGCCCCCAGCACTCGCAACTCCGCAGGTTGGTTTATCGAGCCAACAGTAATCGAAAACTTGTCGCACGACTGCCGCACCAACCAGGAAGAAATATTCGGCCCGGTCGTCACTATCATGCCGTTTGACACCGAGGACGAGGTTCTAAATTACGCAAACTCCGTCCGCTACGGCCTATCGGCGACCCTCTGGACCGAAAATCTCTCCCGCGCCCATCGCGTAGCAGCAAAACTCGAGTCAGGAATCGTTTGGATCAACTGCTGGCTACTCCGAGATCTGCGAACACCGTTTGGCGGCATGAAGGACAGCGGAGTCGGCCGCGAAGGCGGTTTCGAGGCGCTGAAGTTTTTTACCGAAGAGAAGAACGTTTGTATAAAGGTCTAGTTGCTTAGCCGGCACTACTAGATGTTTCGTTTCTAAATTTTTTTGAGACATTCGAGCAATTGAGCCACTACCTTATCGCGGGCAGGGCTTGCTCGCGAAAGCTCCTCGCTTCTTTTCGTATGTTCTCCAAACATACTTTCCTGCTTTGTTGATGCGGCCTGCATTGAAGGGGTCTACATATACCCATGCAATGCCGTCCAGGAAACTATAAGCTTCTTTAAACTGAGGCGCGATAACCATTTGGCCGGCCTTATCTATGTATCCCCATTTGTCGTCGACCTCGACGGCAGCCAGTCCGTCGGAAAACGGCTCGGCGTAGTCAAATCTCGTATCAATAACTAATTTTCCTGACCTATCAATGAACCCGTACTTGCCGTCGACCCCAACCACGGCCAAGCCTTCAGAAAAACTATTTACAAAGTCATAACGAACCGGAATCACGACTTCGCCCGTCTTATCGATGTAGCCCCATTTTCCTTTACGATACTTTGGGTCCTGATCATTTAACGCATACACGTATCCGATATTCACTCCCGCCAGTCCCTCCGAAAATTCATCAGCACGATCGAACTGCGGTTTGATCACAAACTCACCCTTCTTATCCATGAACCCCCACTTATCCCCAATCTTGACGTCGGCAAGGCCTTCAGAGAATGGGCTCGCGTAATCGAACTCCGGCTTGATGACGAATTTGCCAGTTTTGTCTATATAACCGTGTTTGTCTTGAAACTGGACCGCAGCAAGGCCTTCGGAAAACCTATTCTCGGAAATGATGATGGATGAAAATTGAGGCGGAATAATATACGAACCTGTTCGATCGATAAATCCCAATCTGCTTTTATCGTCCGTGACGGCCGCGAATCCCTCCGAAAAGGCAGCGGTTTCTGGGAAGTGGAGCTTTATCACTATGGATCCTGTTCTATCAATAAACGCCCACCGCAATGTGCCTTCTTTGGCGCAAATAGCCACACGAGCAAGCCCTTCGGAGAACTCCTCTACAATATAAAATTGCGGTTTTATAACGACCTTGCCCCTAGCGTCGGCAAACCCGTAAAGCCCATTCTTTAGGTGAATAAACAGTCGCCCAGTTTCCTGGCTCAGGACGGGGAAACACATGAGGGTCGTCAAAAACACAAGCAAAAACGCTGGCCGAATATTAGGTATAAGTTGATTAAAGTAAGGCTTCATTTCTCTACTGCTTCGCTTTGTTCCCTCTGAAGCCATTGTTGAAGATAGAGGCAACAGAAAAACAAGGAACGTGAAAGCACGTATCTCGAATGTCTATAGCATTATATCGACAAAAGTGCGCCACAAGTACCGATACTCTTCATCTTCGAGTAAATGCCTCACGACAGCCCGGCTCAACCGTAGCTGACCGCAAATGCCTTACCTGTACAAACGTGAAACAGAACGGAAAGGTTAACATCCGTACGTTTTTTATTTACAATCTTGGCATATGAAGAAAATTTGGATGTTGTATTGTCTATTACTGCTCGCCGCAACTGTCCTCCCGCAACAGAAATCGCCCTCCGAATCCGCGATGGACCGGTTTCTTCGCTATGTGAAGATCGACACGCAGTCGGCCGAGGACGCCGGGAAATCGCCCAGTACGGAAAAACAATTGGTGCTTGCTAGGTTGCTCGAGGGTGAATTGAAGGCACTGGGTGCGACCAGCGTTCGTATAAGCGAAGAGGGAATCGTGTATGCGATGGTTGTGGGGAATCTCGCTGACAACTCGAAGGTCCCCACGATTGGCTTTATCGCGCACATGGATACGTCCCCCGCGGTTTCGGGTGCGAACGTCAACGCGATCATTCACAAAAACTATCAGGGCGGCGATGTCGTCTTACCTAGCGATAAGACGCAGATCATCACGCTCGCACAGAATCCTGACCTCAAAAATCTGATCGGCGACGACATCATTACTGCGGACGGCACGACGCTGCTCGGCTCCGACGACAAATCGGGCATTGCGGAGCTAATGACGATGATCGACATCCTAAAGCAGAATCCGTCGATCAAGCATGGCAATATAGCCATCGCCTTCACGCCCGACGAGGAAGTCGGTGGGCCGATGGACAAGTTTGACATCAAAGGTTGGGGAGCGAAATTCGCTTACACGGTCGACGGCGAACAGCTTGGCGACATCTCGAACGAAACGTGGTCGGCACGGACCGCGACGGTGACATTCCGCGGCAAATCGACGCATCCCGGTTATGCAAAAGGAATATTGATCAATTCGGGTTATGCTGCCGGCGACTTTCTCTCGCGTTTCACCGAGATGATTCCGAATCGGCCTGAGACCACTGAGAAACGCGAGGGCTTTATTCACGTCTCGACTGCGACAATGTCGGAGGAGACTTCGACGGTGAAGATAATCCTGCGGAACTTTGACATCAACGGCCTTGCCGCACAGGAAGAAGCGGTCAGGCGAGTGGTGGCGGAAACACAAAAGAAGTATCCGGCCGTGAAGATCGCGTACGAGAGCAGGCTCGGATATCTGAATATGAAGGAAGTCTTAAAGGACTATCCGCAGCTCACGGATTTTGCGATCGAGGCCGCCGGACGTGCAGGCGTCAAGGCTCAGCTCCGGCCGATACGCGGCGGTACCGACGGAGCTCGCCTCACCACACGCGGTCTGCCTACGCCGAATCTATTTACAGGCGGGCACAATTTTCACGGAAAGCTGGAGTGGAACTCGCGAAAAGGCCTCGAGAAATCTACCGAGACGCTCGTGCATCTCGTGCAGATCTGGGCCGAGAAGGGGAAGTGAGCAGCGAGTCCCGCTCGTGCTGCAATTAGCCTTTATACAATTCAGGAAACTTCTTCTTGAGGTCCTCTAGCTTTGGCATATCGTGCTGCACGATGTAGGGCTGTCTCGGATTTCTCACGAGATAGTTCTGGTGATAGGCCTCGGCATCGTAGAATTTCTCGAGCGCGACGACCTGCGTCACGAGCTTGGACTTAAAGCGAGCTGATTTGTCGATAGCCGCGATATATTCCTCAGCCAGCTTCTTCTGCTCCGCATCAGTATAAAAAATAGCCGAACGATACTGCGGACCAACGTCCGGGCCTTGGCGATTAAGCTCGGTCGGGTCATGTGCCACCGTGAAGAAAACGGCGAGCAATTGAGAATATGTGATCTGCTGCGGGTCGTATGTCACGAATACGGCCTCGGCATGCCGCGTGGCCCCGCCGCTGACCGCGTCATAATTCGCCGATTTCGCATCGCCGCCCGTGTAACCTGATTTCGCGTCCTTCACGCCTTTCAGGTTCTCGAAGACGGCCTCAACGCCCCAAAAACAGCCGCCCGCGAATATTGCGGTTTGCTCACCTTTGGGAACGTTCGCCTCGGCGCCGGCCTGAGGCGCGAGATCTTTTAGGTCGACGGTTTCGGTTGAACTGCTGACGGTGTTACACGCGATCGACGCGAGCAATAGGATAGCGGTTAGGAATGTCATTGGCGTTCTCATTTTCATTCTCGAGAATTGTATTCGCGAAGCTTAACTGTTTGGATGCTTTGTAAATCGATATAGCCTACTGCTAAAATCGCCGATATTCGAGCTTTGAGCGACAAGATTCATTCGGAAAACGCACCCGAGCCCGTCGGGCTATATCCGCACGCGCGACGCGTCGGCAATCTGCTATTTCTCTCAGGCGTGGGCCCGCGCGAGCGAGGCGCGAGCAAAATTCCCGGAGTAGAGCTTAACGCTACAGGCGAGATCGCCTCATACGATATCGAAGCCCAGTGTCGTTCGGTGTTTACTAACGTCAGAACAATAGTCGAAGACGCCGGCTCGTCGTGGGAGAATATTGTAGACGTGACCGTGTTCCTGACGAATATGAAGAAGGATTTTGAGACCTACAATCGCATTTACGCCGAGTATTTTGCAGATAGCCAGCCGTGCCGCACTACGGTCGAGGTCGGCTCGCTGCCGACGCCTATAGCCATAGAATTGAAGGTAATAGCCACCATCGAGTAAAGGAGAACCGAAGTGATAGCAACAAAAGGTTACGCAACCCATGACCCTAACGCCAAGTTCGTGCCGTTCGATTTTGAACGCCGCGATGTCGGATCCAACGATATTCTTATTGACATCGAGTATGCCGGAATATGCCACTCGGATATTCATCAGGCGAAAGCCGAATGGGAACCTATGATGCCGTCGATCTTTCCGATGGTTCCGGGGCACGAAATCGTCGGGAAAGTGTCGCAAGTCGGTGGCGCGGTTACAAAGTTTGCCGTCGGCGACGTTGCGGGGATAGGGTGTTTCATCGACTCGTGCCGTGAGTGCCCGGCGTGCAAGGCGGGCATAGAGCAGTACTGCATAAAGGGAAGTGCCCAGACATACAACAGCACTGAGATGGATAGGGAGACCCCGACATACGGCGGTTATTCGAAGCAGTATGTCGTCGATGAAAAGTACGCGCTCAAAGTGTCTGCAACCGGAGATCTAGCCGGCATTGCTCCTTTGCTATGTGCTGGCATTACAACCTACTCGCCGCTAAAACGGTGGGGCGTCGGGCCGGGCAAAAAAGTCGCAATCGCCGGTCTCGGCGGCCTGGGCCACATGGGCGTCAAAATCGCCGTCGCGATGGGCGCGGATGTCACGGTGTTGAGTACGTCGCCGTCGAAAGAGGCGGATGCCCGCGGGCTTGGTGCGACAGGCTTTGTCAATGTTCGCGACGAAGACGCGATGAAGGCCTCGGGTGGTAAATTCGATTTCCTGCTCGACACGATCTCCGCAAATCACGACTACAACGCTTACCTCAGCCTCCTCACGCTTAACGGTGTGATGGTCGTTGTCGGTGTGCCGACCGAGCCGACGGCCCTTCACGCGTTTTCGCTGATCGGCGGAAACAAGGTCCTCGCAGGGAGCCTGATCGGCGGCATACCGGAAACCCAGGAGATGCTGGACTTTTGTGCAGAGCAGGGGATCGTTTCTGATGTTGAGGTGATTACGCCCGACCGCATCGAAGAAGCCTACGAGCGAACCGTAAAGGCTGACGTTAGGTATCGATTCGTGATCGACATGGCGAATGCATGAGATACATCGCCCTGCTTCGCGGCATAAACGTCGGCGGCAACACAATGATAAAGATGGCCGAGCTCAAGGCGACATTTGAATCCGTCGGTTTTACGAGCGTTGTAACTTACATTAACAGCGGTAATTTAGCCTTCGACACTCGGAAGACTTCCGAGGCTGCTCTCGTCGAGAAGGTCGAGATGGGAATCAAAGCAAAATTCGGCAGGCCTGTGCCCGTAATGATACGCGAGCAGGATGAGATCAAGCGCATTACCGCAAACAACCCGTTCGAAGGCGATTACGAAAGCCATAAGGAAATGCACGTTCTGTTTTTGAAAGAAGAACTGCCAAAGGAAAAGACCGACCAACTGCTGGCGGCCGCGTCGGAAACGGAACGGTTTTCCGTACAGGGTCGCGAAATATACTGTCACCTGCCGATGGGTATCGCCGACAGCCTGCTCGGGAAAAGCTTTATCGAGAAGAAGTTGAAAGTGGCCGTCACGGGTCGCAATTGGCGCACCGTCGAAAAACTCACCCAGCTTTGATCACGCCCGCGCTTCGAGCACTAGGTTGAACGGCGTTTCGGTAGCCCGACGGAAACGCGTAAATCCGCCCTCGGTTGCAACCTCGCGGAGTTTCGCTTCACCCGCCTGCGCTCCGAGACATGCACCGACCTCCTGCGAACGCGATGCCGGGGTGCAGATCATTGTCGACGCCGAATAATAAACGCGTCCGATGGGAGTATGATTCTCGGCGTACGAATCGTTTGCAAAGGGCTCTACGATCATCCAGGCACCATCCTCACCCAGCGAAGCTCTGACATGCGTTGCTGCCCCCACGGGATCGCCCATGTCGTGCAGGCAGTCGAAAAAAGTAACCAAATCGTACCCGCTGCCCGGAAAATCCTTCGATTTCGCAACTTCAAAGCGCGCGCGATCTGCAACGCCAGCCTCTTTGGCCTTCTGCTGTGCGGCGACGATTGAGGCTTCGTGGTAATCGAAACCGATAAACTCGGACGCTGGATATGCTTGCGCCATCAGGATGGTAGACGCGCCCAACCCGCATCCGACGTCAGCTACCTTGCCGCCCTGTTTCAATTTCTCTTCTACGCCGTTGAGCGATGGTATCCAGGCGGTCGTTAGATTCGCCGCATAGCCGGGACGAAAGAACAGTTCGGTACCACGAAATAGGTCATGATGGTGCTCGTGCCATCCAAAGCCTGCACCGGTCTTGAACCGATCAATCAGCTCCGGCACGGAGCGCAGGGCGGACGTCGCCAGAATAAACGCACCCGGCAGGTAGGCGGCACTCTTCTCGTCCGTCATTACGAATGCCTGTTCCTCTGTCATGTAATATCCGTCAGCATCCTGGTCATACTCGACGTAACCGCTCGCGGCTTGCGCGTTGAGCCATTCGCGCACGTAGCGTGCGTCGGTTCCCGTACTCTTCGCGAGCTCGTCCGAACTTATTCGCTTGCCCGGCTCCGCCATCGCTTTATAGAGCCCCAGACTTTCGCCGATAACGATGGACCCGGCGTGCATTGTTGCTCCGAGATCGCCAACAAACTTTCCCAACAATTCATTCAATTTATCTTCGTTCATCCTGCGCACCCTCCACTGAAGCATCCCGACGGTTCAGAACTGTACTACACGTTGTAGCCTGTTGTCCTGAAGAAAAACCGGAAGTGTTTCTAAATTGCAGCGAACGAGAAAACGGGGCCACAGCCACGTCCGTGTCAGTGGCAATTGCGATACAATATTTAAATTGTGCCGATTCGCCGCCCTTTCAATTTAAAAAAGTGGGTTGATGAGCATAGGCATTTGCTCAAGCCGCCTGTAGGGAACCAGTGCGTCTATAGCGACGATGACTTTATTGTAATGGTCGTTGGCGGGCCGAACTCGCGAAAGGACTATCACTGGGACGAGGGCGAGGAACTGTTTTACCAGCTCGAGGGCGATCTCACGGTGCACATCCAGGAAGACGGCGTGGCCGTCGAGGTGCCGATCCGCGAAGGTGAAATGTTTCTGCTGCCGCCGCGCGTGCCGCACAATCCTATCCGCGGCGCCAACACCATCGGCCTCGTCATCGAACGCAAACGCCGCGACGGTGAAAAAGACGGACTGCTGTGGTTCTGCGAAAACTGCAATAATCAGCTCTACGAAGACTATTTTGAGTTAACCGATATTACGTCGCAGTTCCAAGGTGTCTTTGAAAAATTTTACGGCAATGAGAGTCTGCGAACCTGTAACTCGTGCGGGGCCGTGATGGAGCCGCCGCCTGTCGCTTCATGACTCGACCATGCTATTGCTAGATGAGTTAAATCGAATAATCAGTGAGCTGGAGATTCGGGACGTCGAGTATGCGGTGTGCGGCGGCCTGGCTATGGCGATACAAGGATTTCCGCGAGCGACGATGGATATCGACATCTTGATCCGGGAGTCATCGCTGGAAGATACGCGTCGGATCGCGGCCCAACTTGGATTCGATATTCGAGGGCTTGATATATCGTTTGTCGATCCGCGGCTGGAGATAAGACGCGTTTCAAAGATAACTGACGGAGTCGTGCTTTCTCTCGATCTGCTGCTGGTATTCGACGATATTGAGGAAGTGTGGCGCTCGAGAGAGAGACTGCCTTACATGGGGCGAGAAATATCGGTGGTATCCCGCGACGGATTAGTATTTCTGAAAAAGCGGGCCGGTCGACCCCAGGATCTGGCGGACATTCACAGAATCGCAAATGAAGAAGATTGATATGTCAGAGAAGGCAATCGGGCAGCGATTGCGTCAAGTCGATCAACTTCACGCATTGTCCGTTGAGTTGTTGCGGTCTGGTATGAAGCATTATAGGCGTCTTATCGCCGAAGGTAAGGCGTCCGAGAAGGAACTCGCCAGGTTTAAAAAGTATTTGGTCGAGCCAGGTTCGGAAACTCTGGAATGCTAAAGATCGACGTCCATACACACATTCTTCCCAAAGAAATTCCAAAGTGGAAGGATAAATTCGGGTATGGCGGATTTGTAGCTCTCGATCATTACAAACCGTGCTGTGCGCACATGGTCCGCGACGATGGTAGGCAGTTTCGCGATATAGAAGAAAACTGTTGGGATCCGTTTAAGCGGATCGAAGAAATGGACTCGACGGGCGTCAGCGTTCAGGTCCTCTCGACCGTTCCCGTGATGTTCGGCTATTGGACAAAGCCGGACGACGGCGCCGAGATTGCACGGTTTCTAAATGATCATATTGCAAAGATCACTACGGAGTTTCCGCTGCGATTTGCCGGCCTAGGTACGGTGCCGATGCAGGATACGGCGCTCGCCATATTGGAACTCGAACGCTGTAAATCGATCGGCCTTGCGGGCGTTCAGATCGGAACAAACGTTAATCAGCTAAACCTGAGCGAGCCCCAATTTTTCGATTTCTTCAAAGCATGCGAAGAATTGGGGATGGCCGTCTTCGTTCATCCATGGGAGATGATGGGCGAAGCTGATATGCAAAAGTATTGGCTGCCATGGCTCGTCGGAATGCCTGCAGAGGTTTCGCGCGCGATCTGCTCACTAATCTTTTCAGGTACGTTCGAACGACTGCCGAACCTGCGAATATGTTTTGCTCACGGTGGCGGCGCATTTCCCTCGACCCTCGGGCGGATCGAGCACGGATCTGAAGTTCGGCCAGATCTGTTCACGGACAATACCTACGGGGCGCGAAAGTATCTGCATCGAATGTATTTCGATTCGCTCGTTCACGATGCCGCGGCATTGGATTATCTGCTCCGCCTGGTCGGAGCGGATCGCGTTATGCTCGGCAGCGATTACCCTTTTCCACTGGGCGAGGCCGAGCCCGGTAAGCTGATAGAGTCGATGGGCGTTGACGGTGCCGCGATGGAAACGTTGATGAGCGGAACGGCGCTCAATTGGCTCGGCCTCGATCGCCAGAAGTTTGGTCAAATATGAACTCGCATGAGACCGCACATTCATTAGATCGCCAAGACTCGCTGGCGCATTTTCGCGAGCGGTTTCATTTTCCGGGAGGTAGCGGGTCCGAGACGCCGGTATATTTCACCGGCAATTCGCTCGGCTTGATGCCAAAGAAGGCGCAGGAGTATGTCGAGCAGGAACTCGACGACTGGTCGCGGCTTGCCGTCGAAGGTCATTTGCACGCGAAAAATCCATGGCTGCCGTACCACGAATTTTTGACCGAGCCGATGGCTCGCATTGTCGGGGCGCTTGGCTCAGAAACGGTCGTGATGAACGCGCTCACGGTTAATCTTCACCTGATGCTCGTTTCGTTTTATCGACCGACGCGCGAACGCTACAAGATCGTCATCGAGAAGGGCGCGTTTCCGTCCGATCAATATGCGGTTGAATCGCAGATTAAGTTTCACGGCCGCGCCGCCATAGACGCGCTTATCGAACTATCGCCTCGCGACGGAGAATCGACGTTGCGGACCGACGACATAATCGACACGATCGAACGCGAGGGCGACGCCATCGCCGTGATCATGCTCGGTGGTGTGAACTATTACAGCGGACAGGCGTTCGATATTCAATCAATCACGGCTGCCGGGCAGAGGATAGGGGCCGTCGTCGGATTTGATCTCGCGCACGCCGCCGGGAATGTCGAACTCGATCTTCACGCTTGGAATGTCGATTTCGCCGTCTGGTGCTGCTATAAATACCTGAATGGCGGCCCCGGCGCCGTAGGAGCCGCCTTTGTTCACGAACGCCACGCGACGACGTATGACCTGCCGCGGTTTGCGGGTTGGTGGGGAAATAACAAGAGGACGCGATTTAAGATGGGGCCGACCTTCGAACCGCTTTCGGGTGCCGAGGGCTGGCAGCTCTCAAATCCGCCGATTCTGCAAATGGCCGCGCTCAGGGCATCACTCGAAATTTTTGAAGAGGCTGGAATGAACAATCTGCGTGCAAAGTCCGAAAAGCTCACCGGCTATCTCGAAATCCTGATTAACGAAATCGCCGACAAACGCATCTCGATCATCACGCCACGGAACCCTGACGAGCGCGGATGCCAGCTTTCCATTCGGGTCGAGGACGCCGACAAAAGCCTCTACGAGGCGATCTCAAAAGAAGGCGTGATAGCGGATTGGCGCGAGCCCGATGTGATCCGCGTCGCACCAGTGCCGCTCTACAATTCGTTCGCGGATGTCGCTAGATTTGCTGAAATTCTGAAATCATGTCTCGCGTAACTGTCATCGGTGCTGGACTCGCGGGTTCGCTCCTCGCGATCTATCTCGCGAAGCGCGGCATTACGGTTGGAATTTTCGAGGCTCGCGGCGATCTGCGCAAAGAAGCGGTCGCGGCCGGTCGCTCGATAAATCTTGCTCTGTCCGATCGAGGCATCGCGGCGCTTCGCGAGGTCGGGATGGACGAGTATATGCTTGCCGAGGCCGTCCCGATGTACGGCCGGATGATTCATTCCGTGTCGGGCGACACGAAGCTGCTGCCATACAGCGGGCGCAAGGGTGAATATATCAACTCGGTTTCTCGTACCGGCCTCAACGTTGCGCTCATAAACGAGGCCGAAAAATACGGGAACGTTAGTTTCCACTTTAATGAGAGGTGCGTGGACTTCGATGGGGAATCGGGCGAGACATCGTTTTCTGCGCGGTCACGTTTCCAGGCCGAGACGGTGATCGCGACCGATGGTGCCGGTTCGGCGATACGCGAGGCGATGGAACGCGACATTCCGAAGTTTGAAGTGTCGCAGGTCTTTCTAGCGCACGGGTATAAGGAGCTGCACATGCCGCCCGGCGCGGAAGGAGCTTTCCTGCTCGAAAAAAACGCTCTTCACATCTGGCCGCGACACCAGTTCATGATTATCGCATTGCCGAATTTTGATGGCAGCTTTACGTGTACACTCTTCCTCGCACACGAGGGTAGTGCCGCCTCCTTTGCAGAACTCTCGGATGAGGCCGCGCTTCTGGATTTTTTCAATCGCGAGTTTCCCGATGCCGTTCCGTTGATGCCTACTCTCGCAGAAGATTTCTTTGCAAATCCGACCGGAAATCTAGGAACCGTAAAATGCTGGCCGTGGAATGTCGGCGGCAAGTCGCTTCTGCTGGGTGACGCCGCTCACGCGATGGTGCCTTTCTACGGTCAGGGGATGAACTGCGCGTTTGAGGACGTGCGAGTGCTCGATCAGCTAATCGGCGAGCACGGATCGGACTGGGAGACTGTTTACGGCTGGTACGCCGCGCTTCGGGAGCCAAATACGGATGCAATCCAGGAGATGGCGAAGGAAAATTTTTACGAGATGCGCGACCGCGTGGCTGATCCGATCTTTCAGAGGAAACGCGAGCTGGAAACGAAACTCGAACAGACTTATTCCGATTACTTCTCGAAGTACTCGATGGTTACGTTTCGCGAGGACATGCCGTACTCGATCGCAAAGGAAAGAGGGAATGCCCAGGACCAGCTCCTGATGGAAATCTCCGCCTCGGTCGAGCGCGTTGATGACCTCGATATAGATGATGTGATGAAGCGGGTGACAGCAATATGATCGGGTACGAGATCGTTGCGGATCTGTCGATACCTCTCCGGTTCGACGCGCCGCAGCCCAATGCATACGACGTGGAGAGCGCGACTGCGACCGCCTGTGAATACGGCGACCTAGTCGGGGATACACGGCGGGGCGGGAGCTGTAATTTCGAGCGCGTTATTCTTATACCGCATTGCAACGGTACGCACACTGAGTGCGTTGGCCACATCACAAACGAACGAATCTCAATCCGTGACTGTCTGCAGGATGTCCTGATTCCGGCGGTCTTGGTTTCCGTCGAGCCGGAGGAATACGGTATGGATGACTCGGTGATCACGCGGGCATCGCTACAGGCAGCGATTGCGGACAAGATTTTCCGCGCTCCGGCGGCGATGGTCGTGCGTACTCTGCCGAACGATAACAGCAAGCTATCGCAAACGTACGACGAAAAGAATATCCCGCCGTATTTTACCGAGGACGCGATGCGTTTAATCGTCGAACGCGGATTCAAACATCTCCTCGTCGATCTACCGTCGATCGATCGAATCTACGACGAAGGCAGCTTGGCGAACCACCGCATCTTTTGGAATGTCAAAGCTGGCAGCCGTGAGGTCGATGCGGACACACGAATCAACTCGACAATCACGGAGCTGATCTACGTTCCGAATGAGGTGGGCGATGGCGAGTATATTCTTAACCTTCAGATCGCGCCTTTCGCACTCGACGCCGCGCCGAGCCGTCCCATCCTACTCAATCGCATGCTCTAACGCGGGCTTCAGATCCGGATATTTAAATTCAAATCCTGCGTCTTCTAACCGCTTCGGTACGACTCTCGTACTCGTTAAAAGGAGTGCGTCGCCCATCTCCCCGAGAAGCGTTGAGACCGCAAACTCCGGCAGTGGAATAAACGTGGGGCGGTAGAGAACGTCGCCCATCGTTTTTGTAAACGCTTCGTTGGTAACCGGATTTGGAGACGTGGAATTGATCGCACCGCGGAGGTTTTCGTTTTCGAGGGCAAAGATAATCGCGGCGATATGATCGTCGAGCGAGATCCAACTGAACCATTGCTTGCCGTCGCCGATCACGCCGCCAACGCCGAGCTTGAAAGGCAGCAGCATCGTGCCCAGAGCGCCGCCGTCCTTTGAAAGAACCGTCGCGGTGCGGAGTAGAACCGTTCGCACGCCCGCATCTTCCGCACGGCGCGATTCGGCTTCCCAGTCCTTACATACGTCCGGAAGAAAGCCTTCCCCGGCTCCGGAGGCCTCGGTTAAAATCTCGTCGCCGCGTTCGCCGTAGTAACCGACGGCCGATGCCGCGACGAGGACTTTTGGCTTTGCCTTGAGGCGGGCAATAGCATCAACTACGCTTCGCGTTCCCTTTACACGGCTCTCGCGAATTGCCTTCTTCTTCTCATCCGTCCAGCGAAGGGCCGCGATGCTCTCACCAGCAAGGTGAATAACCGCGTCGATGCCCTCGAGGTCTTCGGGCTTTTCAAAGCCCTTCTCGGCATCCCATCGAATATTATTTGGGTCGGTCGGCTGCACGCGTGTCGTGAGCAACAGCTCGTGCTCTCTCGCACGAAGCGATTTCTGCAGTTCCTTGCCTATCAGCCCGCTTGCACCCGTGATGAGAATCTTCATACTGTGATAATACAGTAGGAAGTAGGCGGTAGTCAGTAGGAGGTCGGCAGTGGTGAATCCGGCCACCCGCTAACGCAGGCGGTTCTCCCTTCGTAAGTCATTTAGAACGAAACCGACCAGCATGTCGATCTCTCGTTGTGTGAGTTGATCGCGAAACGGGACCATCCCGTTACCGCCGTCCGTAATGTGCTGACGGATCTCACCCGCGCTCTTGTACTTGTACTCGCCGCCGCGAAGGTTTGGAATCAGCCGGCCATCGTCGAGCGTGCGGCCTTCGGCCTCGGGGCCGTGGCAGATCGCGCAGTTTTGACGAAAAAGCGATGCTTCGTAACTCTTGTTGTCTGCGATCTGAACGCGGCCGGGCTCCGCTGCGGAACAGGCGGAGAAAATCAGAGCGACGCCCGTCAGTAGAGACAATTTTATGCAGAATCTCACTTCGACTCTTCTTTTAGAGCACGTTTGAATATTTTGCCCGTGTTGCCGATGGGAAGCTCGGAGCGGAACTCGACAAAGCGCGGATACTTATTGACGGCGATTCGTTCACGCGTCCATGCGATCAGGTTGTCTTCGGTGAGCGAGGCGTCTTTATTTAGGACGACAAAGGCCTTGACCTCTTCACCGAGACGTTCGTCGGGGACCCCGATGACGGCGCAGAGAGAGACATCGGGGTGCGTGATAATGACTTCCTCGAGCTCGCGGGGATAGACGTTGTAGCCGCCGCGCAGGATCATATCCTTCTTACGATCGACTATAGAGACGTAGCCTTCGTCGTCGATGATGCCGATGTCGCCAGTGTGAAACCAGCCGTTTCGAAAGGCCTCGGCCGTGGCATCGGGGCGTTTGTAGTAGCCCTTCATCACGTTAGTTCCACGGATAACGATCTCGCCTCGCTCGCCGCTGGGAACTTCGTTATCGCTGTCGTCAAAGCACTTAACCTCGACTCCGAAAATCGCTTGGCCTACACTGCCGGCTTTCGACGGTCGGGCAAAGTGATTGAAAGTCGCGAGCGGCGACGTCTCGGACAAGCCGTAGCCCTCCATAACGCGGACGTTGAACTTTTCTTGAAACGCGTGCATCAACTCGACCGGCATAGGTGCACCGCCGGATGATGCAACCTTCATATTCTCAGCAATCGGCGTGAGGTCGTATCTGGTTTCTTCCACAAATTTTAACAACGCCCAGTACATTGTCGGAACGCCGACCCAGAAATTAACTTTCTCCTTCGCCATCGTGTCGAGCGTCGCCTGAGGGGCGAAACGCGGTAGGAGCACAATGCGATTTCCGGCATAGATGTTTGTGTTCATCTGGACCGTCTGACCGGTCGTATGAAAGAGTGGGAGCGTGATCAACACCGTCTTCTGAACGCCGTCAGTAAAGTCGAGCACCGGCAGGTGAATGCTGTAGGTCGTAATTACATTCGACCAGAGATTAAGGTGAGTCAGCTCGGCGCCTTTCGGTTTACCTGTGGTGCCCGACGTGTAGAGAATCGCGCACGTATCGTCGGGAGCAGTGGGGAAGATGTCAAACTGATCCGATCTGTCGAAAGAGATTTGCGTGAGCGTCTTGTGTTCAGGAATGGGAGACGGGCCCATTAAATCCTTTGTCAGGACGACGAGAGTCGTGCACGTATCGACACGGTCGAATGCCTTTTTTGTCTCGGCGAGCAGCGGGAGGTCTGACGTATCCTCAAAAACAAAAATGGCCTTCGCTTCGGAATCGCGGAGGTGATATTCGAGCTCGTCGGCCTTGAATAAAACGCACAGCGGCACGACCGCGGCGCCCACCTTCATGATCGCGTAATAGACGATCGGGAAAAAAGGAAGGTTTGGGCAGTTGAGGGCAACATTGTCGCCATGGCCGATTCCCATCTCGACAAGCGCGTTCGCGACGCGATTCGAGAGCTCGTCGAGCTCGCGATAGGTGAGACGCATCGTGTCCCATACAACCGCCTCGTTGTGCGGCGAGAGTTTTGCGTTGTGACGGACGATCGCCGCGAGATTTAGAGTCGTAGCCGCGCTTTGCATAGAGGAAGCGTTTTTCTTCTCCGGATTAGATGAGTGCGAAAAAATTATACAACAGAACTAATCTTCGGGGTCGATGACAACGGCGAATCGATTTGCTGAACGCTGTGCACTCGAAACTCTTCGCGCGGCTCAGGAAAATCGTTGCGGAAATGGCCGCCCCGGGATTCCTCTCGCCAAAGAGCCGCAGTGGCAACGAGCCTCGCGAGCGTGACGAAATTTCTCGACGAGGTGCTCAGGTTTCCCCGCTCGATCTGACCGAACTCGATAAGCGCTCTCTCCAGAGATTCCCGATCACGAAGGATTCCCACGCGTTCCCACATTACGCGTTTCACGCGCTTCTTGACCGCGGTCGATAAGGTGCCAGGTTCCGGGCTCTGGATTCCAGGTGACTCATCACGCTTGAAACCTGAAACCTGAAATTCCGAACCTTCCTCCGCGGCGGCCTCTCCCGCACGCGCTCCGAATACTAATCCTTCGAGCAGGGAATTTGAAGCGAGCCGATTTGCTCCGTGAACGCCGGTGCAGGCGACTTCGCCGGCGGCGTAAAGGCCGGCCAATGAGCTTCGTCCCGAGAGGTCGGTACGGATTCCGCCCATGCAATAGTGCGAGGCGGGCGAGACCGGAAGCTGATCGCGTGCGATGTCCAGGCCATATTGTTGGCAGGTTTTGTAGATTTTCGGAAAGCGATCTTTGAGAAAGCTTTCGTCGAGTGAGGTCATATCGAGAAAGACCGTCCGCGTGCCCGTTCGCCGCATTTCTGCGACGATCGACCGAGCGACAATGTCACGCGGAGCGAGTTCTGCACGCTCGTCATAACGCGGCATAAAGCGCTCGCCGTATTTGTTCTTCAATTGGCCGCCCTCACCGCGCATCGCTTCGGAGAGGAGAAACCGCGGTGCATTGTCGAGATTCAGCGCGGTCGGATGAAACTGAACGAATTCCATATCAGCCATCTCCGCCCCGGCGAAATACGCCATCGCCATTCCGTCGCCGGTAGCGACCGGTGGATTTGTCGTGTGCAAATACAACTGGCCTGCGCCGCCGGTGCAGAGGACGACACCCTTCGCGAAGATTTCTCTCGGGGCTCGCAGGATCGGGTCGAGATACCTCACGCCGACGCACCGCCCATCGGAAACGATCAGGCTTTCCGTATTTGCAAACGCCCGTAGATCGATCGACTCCTCCTGTCGGGCACGGGCGATCAGCGACCGAACGATCTCGGCACCCGTAGAGTCTCCGTGAGCATGCAGGATCCGTCGGCGCGAATGCGCGGCTTCCCGGGTAAACACTAGTTTGCCCGCCTCGCGGTCAAATTCGGTTCCCCAATCGATAAGCTCCTTTATGTATTTGGTGCCTTCGGTGACGAGTATCTCGACCGCCTGCTCGTCAGACAAGCCTGCGCCGGCGACGAGTGTATCGTCTTCGTGCAGCGTTGCTTCATCGTCATCCGAGAGAACGACAGCTACGCCGCCCTGAGCGTATTCAGTATTCGATTCGCTGGCTTTATCTTTGGTAAGGACGGTGACGCGAGCGCCGCGGCTCGCAATCTCGATCGACGCACGAAGCCCCGCTACGCCGCTGCCTATGACGATAAAGTCTGTCTCGATCACCTAGACATGCACTTTAGCAAATCGCAAAAAAAGTTTCGCACGACCCATTGACAACTACGCGTAGGTCGGGCGTACGTGGGAAGGCGAGATCGGGCAAGTACAAGAACTAAGTCACTCTTTCTTGCTGTGCTCAAATTCCTCGGGCGTATACAATCCGGTGTATGCGCCCTTTCCTATGTATATTCCATACTCGGAAAAGGCCTTGAGTGCGGACAGCATCTGCGACCAGCCCATACAGTTTCCGTATGAATCTTTTAGCTCCTTCACCGCGTCCTTCCAACCGCTCTCAGTAATTTTGACGAGCGTCTCACCCGGATTGGTTTCCTCGAATGTCATCTCGACGCGAGTGTTGTAGCCGCCGCTGCCAGCTTCCCATTCGAAAGCGATCAATTCATTCGTTACAACGTCCTTTACTTCTACGGGAAACGGCCCGATCGTCTGGCCCGGCGTGTCGGCAAAGGTCCATTCGACCGTCGTGCCCGCGTCGAGTGGCGCGCTGGCACCGCCGTTCGTGAAATACCCCGTAAGTTTCTCGGGATTATAAACCGCGTCGAAAACTTCGCTGATCGGCTTCTGAATCTTCGTCTGCACCTGAAATTTTAGTTTCATATACGGCCCTTAAAGAGCAACTGCAAGCATAATCGGAAGGCGGCACACTCTAGTAGAATGTACCGCCCTTACTGACGCGTGGGCTTTCGCCTTTTGCGAGATCGCCTATGGAATCTTCAGCTCTTGTCCGGGATAGATCTTGTCCGGATCGTCGAGGATGTCGCGGTTGGCATCCCAGATCGACTTCCACTGCAGGCCGTACTGTTTACCGATCTTCGACAGGTTGTCGCCCGACTCGACCGTATAGGTGTGGCCGCCGCCGCCCGCCGCATCGCCTAGACCGATGTTGAGGATCAGGTCGTTGGACTTAAAATCGGGATCGAGACGGTTGTACTCATTCCAGAGAGCTTGCCGAGCTTCTTCGCTGGGAGCGGTACCTGTGACGACGAGTCCGCCGCCGGCGCCTTCGCCTAGGTCGTACGTCGTGCCATTCTGAGTGGCTAGCTCAAGAAGCGATTTGTATTTTTCCTGTGACATAATAATTTCTCCTGCCTTGCTTAGCGGCCTTTCTTTAATTGATTGTCGACGCCCGCGATGCCCGACTGCTGGATAGTCTGAATGCACTTCGCGTAAACAGCACTCGGAGCCTCGCCGGTGACCGTGACCTTTCCGCCCACAACCGAAACCGATGCAGTACTGCATCCGGCTTTCTTCAGATCTTCCGTGATCTTGCCAGTGAGCAATGGATCGGGAGCAGCCGGTGTCGCGACTGGCAACGGCTTGGTGGTGACATTGTTGGTGACGGACTTGATTCCCTCGACGCTCTTTACCGAAGCTTCCGCATTGCTTTTTACGGTAACGTCGGCGACTTCACCGGTAAGAGTTGCTACGCCGCCATTAACGGCAACGGTCACACCGGTTACCTTGTCAGCCGTCAGCTTATCGGTTGCGGCCTTTGCCAGGTCCTTGTCGCTCTTGCCGCACGCATTCATAAAGACTGCGAGAGCCAAGATCAATACTGTTAATACTCTAGGTTTCATACTCACTCCTTTCAAAAACGATTAATTGTAACCAAACGTACTAAGTGAGCTCGGCGTGCCGAACCCGTCTCCCTGGTGATGGTATAGGAGATGATCTTTCTACGTGGAAGCTATGATGATCGATAACGGCGAGTTACGCAAGCCAAAAATCTGGGGAATTTACGAAAAGATTTCTTCGTTAATCTGGCGGGCTACGTCATAGGAGGTTGAGCCCGAGCGGATCACAAAATGCCAGTCGGCGAGCGAGTAGACGTTCTGCCTTTCTTCGAATAGTTGCAACGCATTCTTCTTGTTGCGGGCGAGCGGCCTTTCTTTTCGCGAGAATACGATGTTGCTCCAACAGTGCTTGAAAGTCGCCTCCAGCCAAACAGTTCTAAAGCCGCCCTTATTCAACATCTCGCGATTCTCGGGAATCGTCCAGGTGCCGCCGCCGAGGGATAGAATGTCTGCCTTGTCAGCCGCGATCACGCTCTTTAAGCACTCGGTTTCGATCTTCCTATACGCCTCTTCGCCGTCGGTGTCTACAATGCTCGCGATCGAGCGCCGCTGGGCATCCTCTATGCATTGATCTAGGTCGATGCGCTTAACGCCAGCCAAATGCGACAAATGCCGGGCGACGCTCGACTTGCCAACACCCATAAAGCCCGTTAAGGCCACTTTTATTCGATCGCTCATCGCTGGTCGGGAGACTTTCGTTTACCTTACGACACTTCGAAGAGTTTCGAAAAATCCGGGAAATGAGACGTCAACGCATTCGGCGCCATGAATTGTCGTATCACCGTCCGCGACGAGGGCGGCCACGGTGAATGCCATCGCGATTCTATGATCGCCAAATGACTCAACGTCAGCACCGATAAGGCGCGAGCGGCGAACGCGAAAACCGTCGGGGAATTCCTCGACGTCGGCCTTCATTCGCTGCAAGTTCGCGACAATTGCCGCGATACGGTCCGATTCCTTGTGCCTCAGCTCACCCGCCGAGCGAACCTCGATGCCGCCGCTGAGCTGCGATCCGAGGACGGCGAGGATGGGAATCTCGTCGATGAGAAGCGCGACGCGATCACGCTCGATCGTTAACGGTTCGTCACTTTCTTGCGTAATCGATGAAACGTGAATATCGGCAACGGGTTCGTTAGAGACAAGTCGCTCGTTTCGCACGTCTACGGACACGCCGACCGCTCGCAATGCTTGAATGATCTCCGCCCTTGAGTCATTCACGCCGACGCCGGGGAGTTCGAGCCGCGAACTAGGCAGAATCGCGGCGGCAACCATAAAGAATGAGGCCGCGGAGAGATCGCTCGGGATAGATATATCGCGGCTCACAAGCTCCGTCGCACCCGAGATAGAGAGCCGCCCGGCCTGCTCCTCTACTCGAGCGCCGAGCCAGCGCAGCATCCGCTCGGTGTGATCGCGGGTTTTTCCTGGTTCAATTACCGAGGTAGTCCCATCGGCGTACAGCCCGGCGAGAAGTATGCAGGATTTAACCTGCGCCGACGCGATGGATAGCTCGTGCGAATTCGCCGATAGACGCCCGGCCGGCGAAAAACGAAGCGGCGCCGTGTCGTCTACCCCCTCAATCTTTGCTCCCATGTCACTCAGCGGGCCGATTATTCGCTGCATCGGGCGTAGTAGCAGGGAAGAGTCGCCAGTCAGGATCGACTCGAAATTCTGCCCTGCCAAAACGCCCGCGAGCAGACGCATTGTGGTACCGCTATTGCCGCAGTCTAGGGGTTCCAACGGGGCGTGAAGTCCGCGTTTGCCTACACCTTCGACTGTGACCGTGGTGGCGGTTTCATCGATCTGGACGCTCAGTTGACGCAGGCATTGGAGGGTTGAACGGCAATCCTCCGCCCTTGAATAGTTACTGATTACGGTTCGACCGCTCGCGATCGCGGAAAAGATCGCCGCGCGGTGCGAGATCGACTTATCGCCCGGAAGTTTTACTTCGCCGTTGACCGCGTTAGCAGGTGTGATTCGCATCAATTAAATCTTAACCGACTCGGAAGGTTATCTTGACAGGCGAAACGGCAACCTTTACCTTACAACTCATAACTTATGCCGGAATTAAGCGAGATCAGCTTGCCGAGCCGTCTCGAGTCCGTCGACGAGGCAGCGATGTTCGCCAGCGAATTTGCCAAAGCTCACGGCTTCGGAGACGAAACGCTCTTTGCGGTGGATCTCGCAGTGAGGGAATCGGTCGCAAACGCCGTCAAGCATGGCAATAAATTTGACGAGTCGAAGCAAGTCGATGTGAGCTTCTCGGACGCCTCCAATGCCCTCGAGATCACGGTACGTGACCATGGGCCGGGTTTTGCGGTGGATGAGATTCCAGATCCGACAAATCCCGAGAACCTTTTGAAGGCGAACGGCCGCGGTATCCTGTTTATGAAGTCCTTTATGGACGAGGTTGAGTGGGGCAATCATCCGGACGGTGGAATGGTCGTCAAGATGCTCAAGCGGCGTTAAATGTACGGTGGAGATTTTGGCTTTCGATTAAACTAATCTAGAATTTGCTTTCGCACTTTTAATTTCACTAAGGAGAAACACATGGCTGATATCACAATCACAGAGCGCCAAGCTGGCGATGTCGCGATCCTGGATCTCAACGGCAAGGTAACCATCGGCGAGGGCAGCGTGGCCCTGCGTACGACAATTCGGCGGCTGCTCGGCGAAGGCAAGAATAAGATCCTCCTGAATCTGGGCGGCGTCGGCTATATCGATTCGAGCGGCATCGGTGAACTCGTTTCGAGTTTTACGGCGGTCAATAAGGAAGGCGGAACGCTCAAACTGCTCAAGCTGACGCAGAAGATTCAGGATCTGCTCGCGATAACGAAGCTATTGACGGTTTTCGACGTTTACGACGAAGAGGAAACCGCACTCGCCAGCTACAACTAAACTAGGACGCTCTTCTTGAGCGCGCAAAGAGGGCAGGAAACGCGTAAAGCGTCTCTTGTCCTTTTCGCGATTTTGGGTTGCGATACATCCCGCCGCCGATAGAATTCATCTTTTCAAGATGGTGTCTCGTAGAGCTTCATTATGAAATTTCGTCTAATTTTTCTCATATCGCTTTGCTTGATAGGGGCAACGCACTCGTACGGCCAATCGCAGGGCTTTGACCTTGCGAACTACGGCGTTCGCATCGAGCCCGATAAGCGGCTGATGGCTGTACTGGCCACGCTCGAGATGGCCCAGACGCGTAATCATGCTGGCGAGACTGTTGCCGCTATAAAAACACCGCTTACGGCGAATGGCGAGAAATTCCGTGCGACGCTGCTTGCCGATAATGCCGGATTGTCCGTGGAACTGCGGCAACGGATATCGTCATTTGTCGCACAGTATAAACGCCAGCGGCCGAACGCCTCTGACGCTGCGATCGTCGCGCCTTTCGTGTCGATGGCCTATACGCTTGCACCAGTTCCCGACCTTGCCGACCCTGCCGTTACAGGCGATCTGCCGGGCAGTTTGCTGGACGTCCTCGACTTTGCACCGCTCGTTCGGGAGTTCTATCGGAAGTCGACCTTGGCAGCAAAATTTGACGATTACCTAAAGCTGTATCGCACCGAATCAGACAGCCGGCTTCGGCCCTCCGCCCGCGAGATGGTCAGCGAGCTGCTCGATTATTTGCACACTCGGCCCGAGACGACATTCGTGGAGCGAAGGAAAATCGAGACGCTAAAGACCGGCAGCAAGAAGCAGACGATCGAGAAGATCGAGTCCGTCAATCGCGAGCGACGTTTCTTTGTCGTGCCCGAAATGCTAATCGCAAGCGACAGCGTAATTTTTCTCAATATTCGGGATGATTACCACGTGATCGTTCCGGCCGATAAGGACTTAAGCTCGTCAGACGCTCGACGGGCATTTTTGCAGTTCGTAGTCGATCCGCTCGTTTACCGAAACAGCAAGGACATCGCCACGATTCGTGACGCGGTGAAGGGAATACTCGACGAGCGGCGCAAGATCGACCCTACCGTCTCTCCTGACGTTTTTCTGACAATTTCACGCTCACTCATTGCTGCCGTTGACGCGCGTCAGGAGGAGTATGTGACAACCGCGATCGGTCTTGATCAGGCCCGTCGAAAAATTGACACCGTTAAGACTGACGCGGAGCGTAGAGAAGTAACGGCTAGCCTTGAAAAGATTCGGCAAGTTGCGGCGGATGAGACGGCGCTGCGTCTCTCGGAGGATTATGAAAAAGGTGCGGTGCTGGCGTTTTATTTCGCGGAGGCGCTGCGCGGTGTGGAAGACTCGGGGTTCGATATTGCGTCATCGCTTCGCGAGATGATCGCGTCATTCGACGCAAGTAAAGAAAAGGGCCGGTTAGAGGCGAATGCCGATGCGCGCAAGCGAGCACTCTCATCCCGCGAAGCGCGCCGCACGAATCCCGCGGCGCCACCCGTGATCGATAATCCCGTAACTGCGAAACTCCTGGAGATCAGCAAGACGATCGACGCAAGAGATCTCGCGAAGGCGCAGAGTGAATTGAAGGTTCTGCTCGCCAAGAATCCGGGCGATGCACGCATCTATTACAGCATCGGCCGTGTGGCGAGTCTTGCGGCCGAGGGTGAGACGGATGCAGAAGTACAGGCTCAAAGGTTGCTCGACGCAAAGACCGCCTACAGCAACGTTTTAAACATCAAGAATGCGACGACCGATCCCGCTTTGCTCTCGCAAACTTATGTAAATCTCGCTCGAATTTATGCCTTTATGGATGGCAGAGCCATGGCGGCACAACTCTACGACAAGGCTATTCAGATCGGTGACGTGCCTGACGGAGCTTATCGTGAAGCGCTCGCGGCGAAGCAGAAGTTGCTCAAGCCGTAAGCGAGGAAGCGGACTTCAAAAAGGAAGGGTGAGAATTAAACTCTCACCCTCTTTCATTTCAACCTGCTTCGCCCACTTTTTAGTGGTTCCACCAACCGGCGACCGAAGTGTCAGCGGCTGTTTCCCATTCAAACTGCGAAACCGCACCCGTCGCATTTCTAACGTAGAAAAAATTCATCTGCGGATCTGGATCTGAACGCCAAACTGCTATGTCCTGCCGTCCGTCGCCATCGTAATCGCCTGAAGCGATCTGATCCGACTGTAGGCCAAAGACAATTGGCGTCGCACCCGTTCCGCCGCCGTCTCGCTCGAGGATATACCACGATCGATTTGAACCTTCGTTGCGAACCGCGCAAAAATCGAACTTTCCGTCGCCGTCATAGTCACCGGGAACGTAGACATCAGTCGACAGGCCCAATTGATATACTCGACGCCGCCCGTGGACTTGAGCAACGCGAGCTGTTCTGGACCCGTAGCGGCCGTTCGGACGCTAAAGTCGTATTTGCCGCCGGGGGTGGTGCGATAATCGCCGAGGTATCCGGTCACGCCGGGAACCATCGACCAATTATCGTTGACCGTAATCAATCCGATATTCGTCCAATCTTGCATAAACGGAAGCGGCTGCGGGGTCGTATCGGCGCTTACGTTTTCGGCTAAGGCTAGCTGCATCACGCCAAAAGTCATCACCGAGATGAGCATCATTGCTGCAAATCGTCTCCAGGTATTCGAAGTTCTAGTCATCATTTTTTCCTAGGGTATTACTGTGGCCACTAGGTTTTCAGAGGCAGGTAAGGTGAGAGTGCCCCAAAAATGGCTGCGACCGGATATTCATGCGTTCTCGATCAATTTAGTCGAATCCTACCATAAATGGTTCCAAAATTAACACGAGAACGGCCTAAATCGGCGTCACATCATCAATTCGCGAATGCCTGCAAATCTGCTAACGTCTAGTCGATGCCGAAGAAGGAATTTCGTAGCGGATATGTTGCTCTCATCGGCCGTCCGAACGCAGGAAAATCAACGCTGCTCAACCGTCTCGTCGGCGAGAAGATCGCCGCCGTCTCGAACAAGCCCCAAACCACGCGCCACCGTATTTTGGGCATCGTGAGCCGCGATGTAGGTCAGATTGTCTTCGTCGATACTCCGGGCGTTCATAAGCCCGGCCATCTGCTGAATCGCCGAATGATGGCAGCCGTTCAGGACGCCATCCTGTCGGTCGATCTGATTGTCCTGATGCGCGACGCCAGCACCTCAACAGGTAATGGCGACAAGTTCGTCCTCGACCTCGTTAAACAATCCGAACGGCCGGCGATTTTAGCCCTTAACAAGGTCGATAAGATCAGAGAAAAGAATGAGCTGCTACCGCTGATCGCTCAATACGCCGAGCGTCACGATTTTCTCGAGATCGTCCCTATCTCAGCGGCAAAGGGCGAGTCTATCGACACTCTTCTTGATGTGATCACAGAGCACTTGCCCTCCGGCGAAGCCATCTTTGCCGAGGACGAAATGACCGATCAGCCGATGCGGCACATTGCGGCAGAAATGGTGCGCGAAAAGATTCTCATCTCGACGGGCGAAGAAATCCCGTATGTTACAGGCGTCGTGACAGAGGTCTTCGACGAGAGCGAGGACGACATTACGCGTATATTCTGCGCGATCTACGTCGAGCGACCTTCGCAGAAGAAGATTGTGATCGGGAAAATGGGTGCGCGTATAAAGGATATCGGTACCAAGGCGAGAGAGGATATAGAAAAAATGCTCGGGAAAAAGGTCTTTCTCAAGCTTTTTGTAAAAGTTGTCGATGACTGGCGAAATCGCGCCCGCGATCTCGACGAGATGGGTGTTCGCGAGTAATGCCAGCTGCTGTTGTGAATAAGTGGTTTGCAGTAGACGTACTATGCGGCAGCGAGGCGGTCGATTCGGTCGAAGATGCGATCAACGAGTTGGATTCCCTAGGGATCGAAACAGACCTTCTCGCAAAGAAAAAGGACGAGCCCATCAGCGTCACGGCTTATTTCGACGAACTGCCGGCACGCGACGAGATCGACAATGCCCTGGCGGAATGTGCCGCGACTTATTCCCTTGAAATTTCTATTCGTGAGGTCGAGGAAGTCGACTGGCTTGCCGAATGGAAGAAGCATTGGAAGCCAACTGAGATCGCTAATTTCGTCATTGCTCCACCGTGGGAAGAGGTTCGCGAGTCGGAGAAAATCCAAATCGTGATCGAGCCGAATATGGCCTTCGGCACCGGCACACATGCGACGACACAGCTTTGTCTCGCGGCTATTTCTCGGGACTACAAGGCCGGGCAGAGCTTTCTCGATGTCGGATGCGGCACCGGAATTCTGTCGATAGCGGCTGCAAAGGTTGGTGCTGTAAAGCTGGTCGCTTGTGATACGGACGAAGCATCTATCAAAATTGCGCGAGAAAATGCCGTCCTTAACGGCGTTGCAGAGTCGATATCCTTCTTTGTCGGAACGCTCGACGATTCGACCGCTGCGGCAGATTTTGTCGTAGCGAATGTCACGCTCGACGTCATCCTGCCCATGCTTGACCTGCTCGTCTCCAAATCGAAATATATGCTCGTGCTCTCCGGCATACTGGCCGACCAGCGCGCGGAGATCGAGAGGGCATTGGCCACGCGCGAGATCTATCAAGCGGAAATCGCCGTTTCCGGGGAATGGATCTCACTAAAAATTACGGTTTAGATTTTGGTACAGCCAACGGAATGTCGTCATCAGTGACTCTTAGGGCCGGCTTGCGCGGACGCGGCCGCTGCCCCGAGCGATTGACGAGTACAGGCGGCACGTTCGGCGACGAGTGTGGACCGGGCGAGAGCGGCTCGGACCGCTTCAGTATCAAGCCTCCACGCCCGGCAATCCAGAGCCGATCGCCACCGCGAAAGGCGATCGCCTGCAGCACTCTGCTCGTCCCGGTCGCCTGCTGCAGCCACGTTGTGCCGCCGTCTTCGGTGAAAAGGAATATCCCGCCTTCGCCGATGACAAATGCACCCCGTTTGCCGAAGGCCTGAACCGCGAATAGATTGTTTCGCGTCGGCGACTCGGCATCCTTCCAGGTCAATCCCCCGTCGGCAGTAATAAGGACAACTCCGGCCGAACCTACGGAAAATCCGACCCTTTGGTCAACGAAACTGATCGAGTTTAGCGATTCCTTTGTTCCGGATTGCACCACGCGAAAAGTACGGCCCGCGTCATTCGAAAACACGACCGTGCCTCGCGCACCTACGGCAATCGCTGTGTTCGCATCGAGAAATTTCACGTCCTCAAGCCAGTTCGGCGTGGGCGAATCGATCTTTTGCCAGTAGGCGCCTCCCGATTCAGTACGGACAATCGTACCGTTTGCTCCCACCGCAAGCCCCACCTTGGCATCGGCGAAGGCCACACCTGAAAGATCGTCTTGCGTATCCGAAACGCCCTTTCCCCAGCTCGCACCGCCGCTCACGGTTCGCAGGGTAGTGCCGGCGTCGCCGACGATCCAACCCTTTTGGCCATCCACAAAAGTTACGGCGTTAAGCGAGGCGCTCGAACCCGAAAATACATCTTGCCACGCTCGCCCAGCATCATTCGTGATCAAGATTTTCCCCCGCGAGCCGACGCTGATACCGATCTCGTCATCGAGGAACAGAATGTCATTTACGTCGTTGCGGCCGCCTTGGCTCAGACGCTGCCAGCTATAGCCGCCATCATCCGTTCGCAGGATCAGGCCGCTGTCCCCAACAGCCCACGCGGTCAGAGAATCCCCGAAATACATACCAACGAGCTTTGGCCCTGTGCGAACATGAAATGGAAGCCATGTCCTGCCGCCATCACCGGTGAGCCAAACCTTGCCGGCGCTATCGCTCGCGAGGCCGTTCGCAGCGTCAGTAAACGAGAGTGAAAGAATATCGGCCCGACTAAACAGCTCGGCACGCGACCACGTCTTGCCCCCGTCGCCCGTGGTTGCGATGCAGCCGTCGAAGCCGGCGACGACCGTGGCCAATTTCGTAAGTTGAGCAGCGGAGCTGAACGTTGCGGTGCCGCAAGGCGTTGCCGACGTCCAGGTCTCACCGCCGTCTGTTGTCGTAAGAACCACACCGCCCGCACCCACTGCGACGGCACTATCCTTATCGAATGCGGAAGCCGCGAGCAAATGCTCTTTCGTCGGGGTGTCGATCGCCTTCCAGGTGGCACCTGAATCGGTCGTTTTTAACACGCGGCCGTAGGTTCCGACCGTCCACCCCACACCATCTCCCGAGAAGGTGATCGCGTACAGATGGTCGCGGCTCTCTACCGGGATCTGTTTCCAGGTATTACCGCCATTCAAAGTGGTGAGTATCGTCCCTCTCGACCCAGCGACGAAGGCAACGTCCTCACTCGTCGCCCACGCGCCAGAAAACGTAACATCGACCGGCGAACTTTGCTTCTGCCAGCGAAAGCCGCCGTTTTCAGTGCTCAGGATCGTCGCGTCCGAGCCGACCGCGTATCCGTGAAGATTGTCATCCGCGAAATGAATCGAATACAGCGGATTGCCCTGCGGCAAGGGGTTCTGCCACGTCCAGCCACTAGCGTTTCGCTGTGACTGGCCTGCTGAGACGCAAAGAAAAACGATCACGATAATGAACGTGACAGTCGAGCGGCTCGGTTGTCGAATAATACTTTTCAAATTTCCTGTACTCCGATCTCGGCAGCAATATCATCGAGCAGAACCTGATCGACACGGCCGAGCTCTGCGGTTTTGCGTGCGAGTTTGTCGACCGCCTCTTGTATCTCGTGGCCGTCGTGGCCCTTCACCCAACGCCATTCGATGTCATGTCGAGCAGAGGCGGTGTCGAGACGTTTCCACCAATCGTGATTTGTCTTGCGCTTCCATGTGCCGCCCATCGTCTCGACGACGTATCGCGAGTCTGAGAGAAGCACGACGGAGCACGGCTCGTTGAGATTCTCGAGTGCGATCGCCGCCGCCGCGATCTCGGCCTGCTGATTCGTAGCGTTGCCGAGAAATGCCGCGACCGCGCGCCAGACGCCTTTATATCCGAGCATGGCTGCGGCTGCGGCACGTGGGGCGGCTCGGCCGTTGCCCAAGCTCGACCCGTCAGCAACAATGGTGACTCTCTTCATATTCTACCATCTCGATCGAGCCGCACGTGGTGATCAACGTAATTGTCGAACGTGTCGTCGTGAGAGATCACAAAAAGTTGATCGAAATTCTTCACGCGTCCGATCTGCGCCGCGAAATTCTCCCGCCGCTCATTGTCCATATTCGTTGTCGGTTCATCAAAGAACGCAATGCGGATGTCGCTCAATTGCTTTAACAGGGCGAGCCGTACGGCGAGCGCGGCCGACATCTGCTCACCGCCGGAAAGACTAATAAATGGCCGCTCAAAGCCGCTCTCCTCAACCGTTACCGAATAATCGTCCGTCCAGCGCAGTGTCCTATCCGCATCGCCCGTGATGTCGCGAAAGAGTTGATTCGCCTCGAGCGATACGCGATGCACGTAATTCTTGGCGACGCGCGGTGCGGCTTCCTTTAGAGTATCGCGAATGAAGGCCGTCGTCTCAGCGACCGCTTCAAGGCGTTCTTTTTCGCGAAAATCATCGGCAAGCTGGCGGCGAATTTCCGTAAAGCGCGCAAGTTCCTCGGCGATTTGCCTTGCACGCGTTTGTGCCGCTTCAAGCTGAGCGAGCATCTGTGCCTCGCGTCGTTCAAGTATTAACAAGTCCGCACGCAGACGATCGTGACGCTCGACGTCATACGCTTGGGCAGCGGCTTCAAGATTTTTGTTGGCGGTTTCTACGAGATCCGAAATGCGGTCGACCGCCGCTCGCGCGCGTTCAAAATCCTGTTTTCGCACCTCGCGGGATTTCGCCAGACCTTCATTCGCTATGAACGTGCGATACGCCTCCGCCGTCGAATCCCTGGCCGCCGTCGCCTCTTGCAGGGACGAGTCGAGCACGGTGAAGACGGCAAGAGCCTCGTCGAGCGCGAGACCTTCAGCCTCCAATAGCTTTTGCGAGTGCTGCAGAGCGCTGAGATCGCGACGCAGCGAATCAATATTTTCGCGTTCGGAAATTAGAAATCTTGCCCTCGCTCGTGGGTCACCGAGGGCGTTTATCGCCGGCTCAAGGGCCGCAGTCTCGCGTTCGCTCACTTCGACCACAGAAGCTTCTTTAGAAAGTGTCTCGATCTCGGCTTTCAACGTATTGCCCTCTTCGAGTAGCTGAGTAGAACGGGCCCGATAATCGGAAAGCGACGCCGAGCCAAGTTGCGCTTCACGTGCGGCCTTCAACCGCGCCTGCAGCTCGCCGCGCTCTTTCTCAGCAGCTTCTATACTACTCCCGAGCTCTCGCGAGCGATCGGCGACAAAGGTTTCTAAGCTCTGACCCGGCTTAATATTTAGGCATCGCTCCGTCAGAACGGGGCAAAAACCATTTTCGATCTCGCGGCGAAACCTCTCATCCGTGTCCAGCTCGGCGCGCAGGTCGGCAAGCTTTGTCACGATCGCCACGTCGTCTTTTTCGATTAACGAGATGCTCAGAGCGAGCGTCGACAGCTGTTCCGCGCTGCGGAGCTTGTCTTGATTCTCTTTGTATTCGATGCGTACTCGCTCGATACGCGCGTTGCGATCTGATAAACGACTGGCAGCGAGGCGTGCTTGTTCAAGGCGTTCGCGGACGGCCGTGAGGCTCGCTTCGAGCTGTCCCTGCTCGGCTACTTTCGGCGCGAGTTTTTCGATCTCGGATTCGGCGGCCAGCGAGCGCTCCAGACGTTCACTGAGGCGGACGGCTTCGGCTGAGGCCGTTATGAGGCGTTTCTCAATCTCCGTTTTATTCGCTAGTAGTGCGGCACGTCTGCTGCGGTCGGCGTCGAGCGATTTCAGCCTATTGTTCGCATCGGTATGCCTTTCTGCCGCGGCCGCAACGGTCGCGATCAACTCGGCCGCCCGCTCGGCCTGCTTCATGTCGCGTTCGGATTGATCGAGCCTTAGGCGTGCGCTTTCGTGATCGGCCCGCGTACGATCGGCTACGGTTTTTGCCTCGTGATATTTGGCGGCAGCGGATGCGAACGAGGCTTCGTCGGTACGCGATTTCGCGACATCGCGGCTGACCGCGTCGCTTTCACGCGTCAATGCCTCGATCTCACTCGTGACTCTCGCGTGCTCCTCGCTCACAACATCCGTTCGCCCGAGCTCGCCCTCGGAGCGTGCGATAGTTTCGCGAATACCACTAATCGAAGAGTCGAGATAGCGCGACGTTTCGAGCAGCTTTTCCGCAGCTTGGCGATACTCTTCGACCTTTAATAGTCGATCGAATGCGGCTTTCCGCTCGGCATAGCCTTCCAGGAAGATCGCCGTAAATGTCCCCTGCGGAACGCCGATGGCTTGACGAAATAGCGATCGCAGATCGGTGCCAGGCTCGAGTCCGAGGTGCTGCCAGAGAAATCGCGTGACCTCTTCTTTTTTGTCGGCGATGCGAACGCCGAGCTGGGGATCAGTTACGTTGTAACCAGCCGCCGAATCGCGAAACACGATGTATTCGCGCTCGTCCAGGCCGCTTACTAGAGTCAACCGGGCGGAGCCTTTCTTCTCACCGCGACGTACGAAATCGTCTTTTTTGTATTCCAGTAGGTCAAACAGGACCCACGCGATGGATTCGATTAGCGTCGTCTTTCCGGCGCCATTCTCGCCGGTGATTGCGGTGGTACCGCGTGCAAAGTCGAACGCCGCGGATGCGTACGATTTGATGTTTTCGAGTTCGATTCGAGAGATATGCACGGCTGTCTGCTTTGTTCAAGTTTAGACAACCGCGAACTAGAACAGAAACGCAGTGTTTCACGAGAAACTTTGAGCGAAATGCCTCTCTGAAGGGGAAGCACCGCTGGAACGCGGTTTATGACAAGACTTAACGCTAGAATCGCACGATGTTCAAAGGAAAGCCTAGAGTCTCGGGCGCATCTTCCGCGGTCACGAGTATCGTATGACCCATAGAGCGCTCCGCCGAGGCCCAAACATGTGACGCATCGGGCGACGGTGCCACCGAGGCAAGACGAGTGAGTGAATCCATCCAGTGGGCGCGCCCGACCCCAAATTCGCCCTCATTCTCGATCACCAGCCGAAACTCCGCCCGCTCGTTGAAAAGCTGCGTGACTATGCTTGCCGCAAGTGAGACGCCTCGCTCGAAACGCTCTGAGTCGTGCTCGCGAAGGTCGAAAATAACGCTTACGCGAAGCTCATCCTCTGCGGCGAATTCGCGAACGGTAAGATTCTGCGAACGAGCGGTCGCCTTCCAGTCGATCTTTCTCAGATCATCATCGCGACGATAGTCACGTAGGGACAAAAGGTCCTGGCCTGTGCCGATCTTAAGCGATGCGACGCGGCCCGTTCCGATCGGCCCTTCGAGTGCGAAGTCATTTAGGTCACGCAGCTCCGGGAAGACGACCAATTCCGTCTCTCTCGCTACGAGTCGTCGCCGATGACGAAAGAAACCAAAGGGGAATCCCGTCGAGAGCTCAAAATTGCGAATGGTGGATCGGCCTCTCTTGTCGAAAACATAATCGAGCCGATTCTCCTGCGTCGAGCGTGCTGCGAGATGTGCGAAGTGCGCAAACGTCTTTCGAACGTCAGGAATACGGCCCGCCCGCGTTGCGAGAAAGCGCGGTAGCAGGTTGTCGAGGTGCTTGCTTATCGAAGTCTTTTCCGTTCCCGTAGATCGAACGTCGACGACTACGGAGTAAGCGGGCAGCAATCTTTTTCGGTTTTCGAGACTCAGCGAGATGGGCGTTGCGTCCTTTGCGAATATCGTCTCGGGAAGCCGCATCTTTGCGTCGAGCTTTTTAAGCGACATCGTACCGGCGAGGAAACCGACGAAAAGTGCCGAAATTAGAAACGAGAAAATGAGAAAGAGAAGGTTATTGCCCGTATTCCACGCGGAAAATCCAACAACCATCAGCAGCACGAGCATGACCGCTCCGGAGACCGTGATCTCAAAAGGCAAATTGAGCTGCTGGGCCTCGCGATGGGCGTTTCGCGCTAAAGGCGGAACGACAAAGATCAGAATTGCTAGAGCAAATACTAGCGAAATGCCCGCCGTAATCCCCGCGAGCTGCACGTTTCCCGTCTGATGAGCATAGAGCGTAACGAGCGCGAGGCCGACGCCTCCGAGGACGACGACCGTCCCGAGGATCGCATTTCGAAAATCGCGAACTCTCAACTCGCCGAGAACGTGCTTGAGCGACTCAGTCCTGCTCGATGTGTTTGAGGCGTCGTCGGGCATCGCCTTAGACGGGGACGGCGACGGTCGACAGAATGTCAGTGAGAATTTGTTCGGCTTCGCGGGAGCCGCGGCGGATCAGGCCGGCACGGGAATGCAGAATTATCCTGTGCGCGAAGCACGGCACGACGAGTCGTTTGATGTCGTCCGCGATGCAGTAATAGCGTCCCTCGATCAAGGCGAGGGCCTGTGCGGAACGGAAGAGGGCGAGCGTTCCACGCGGACTTATGCCCAACTCGAGGCGGTCGGATTTTCTAGTCAATTCAACTATCTGAAGCAGATAATCGAGCAATGCATCGTCGAATCTGACCTCCGTCACGGAGCGCTGCAACTCAAGCACATCGTCGCGGGTCATAATCGGACGGACGTTATCGAGCGGATCTGCATTCACACGATCTCGGAGCAAATTCCGCTCATCCTCGATCGACGGATAACCAATATGAAGGCGCAGCATGAAGCGGTCCAGCTGCGATTCCGGCAGCGGATACGTGCCGTGATGCTCGGCCGGATTCTGCGTTGCGACAACGATGAATGGAAAGGGCAATCGACGCGAAACGCCTTCTATGGTCACTTGCTCTTCGGCCATCGCCTCGAGCAGAGCTGATTGGGTTTTTGGCGTCGAACGGTTTATTTCGTCGGCGAGAACTATATTCGCAAATACCGGCCCGGCCTTCCATTCGAAGTCTTCTGTTTTCTGGTTGTAGATCGAGATGCCGACCACATCGGACGGCAGCAGGTCTGAGGTAAATTGAATCCGCTGGAAAGATAACTCCAATGCCCTCGCTAAGGCGTTGGCGAGCGTCGTCTTGCCGATTCCCGGCACATCCTCGATCAAAAGGTGCCCTTTCGCCAGGATGGCAATCGTCGCGAACTTTACAGTCTCTGATTTACCGCGAATTACATGCTCGATCGTATCCTGCAGCTCCGCAATACGTGACGCAGCACCGTCCGCAACGACATGGGCTGACTCGGGTTCTGCGGTGGCTGTATTGACCCAATCTCTCATAGAAAAAAGCCGTTCGCGGCTTTCTTACACTCTATTCTAACCGATTAGATGCGTAAAACCACTCTATTCTAACCGATTAGATGCGTAAAACGTCAGAATAACGTGAGGGCCGCACGGGTTTGGGCTACATTGAATTCGACCGCAAAACAAACTAATATTTTGAAACAAAACCCCGCTCCTTTCGTGATACTGAACGGACAGGAGTACACGATTTTATATGATGAGTTTTAGAAAACGAATCTCCGATGCGCGCGGATTCAACCTGATCGAGCTGATGATCGTGATCGCGATCATCGGACTGCTGATAGCGGTTGGCGGCTGGGGCTGGCAGGCAATGATGCGAAGCGGCAACGAGACGGCGGCCGCTCAGACAATCGAGAAGATCAAGATCTTTCAGGCTCAGTATGCCGGGAAGACCCGTAAGTTCGGCACATTTGACCAGTTAATAACTACCGTCGGGATGGACGAGAACTTTCGGGGCGAAAGACCCGTGGTTAACGGATATGTTTTCACGATGGAGGTGACCGAGCAAACGCCAAGCAAACCTGCCTTTTACTCCGTGACCGCTGATCCTCAAATAGGCGATGGCGTCTCTGCGACAGGGAACATCCACTACTACACCGATTCGAATCTCGGAACGATCAAACGGACCGACGAAAATCGCTCGGCCAAGGCCGACGATCCTTCGCTCTAGTCACTTCCTCCGTGCCGTCTTAGCTCAGTGGTAGAGCACTCGCTTCACACGCGATAGGTCACAAGTTCAAATCTTGTAGACGGCACCATTGAAATCAACAACTTAGAGCCGCCTACACGGGGCCTTTTTTTGTACCACCCGAATTCCCACCAGAAAACTTTAATAGGAGCTATGGATACTACGTCGCTCGCCCTAGTTAAAGATGTCTCCACACGCGTGGAAATGCACCACGGGGTTTAGCGAGGACCACGATAGAGTTTGACGCGGAACGAATTTTCGATATATTATTCACACCACGAACAATATCAACCGCTCGTTTCTATTCAATATTTCGGTATATGCGGAAAATCGATTTGACTAGTTTTAATGTGGCTAACAGCGAGACCGCACGCAATATCAACCGACGTATCGTGTTGGATCTGATTCGCACGAGGCAGCCGGTTTCGCGGGCGGACCTTGCACGCCTATCGGGTTTACAGCGGAGTACCATTTCCGTTATTACCGATCAGCTCGTCGATCAACAATGGGTCACGGAAGGTGCCCTCGGCCGTTTGCCGCGGGGGCGAAAGCCTAGATTTTTGCATCTGAATGTCGATCGCACCGGCATCATCGGGGTCAATGTCCGACCGTCTGGTACCACCATCGCGCTCGCCGATTTAAATGCGAAGTTTATTGCGCAGGAGTCGTTCGCGACCGCGAGGGATCCGGTAGATTTTATCGCAGATCTCATCGAGCGGGCCTCGGGAATGATTAGAGGTCATCCTCACCTTTATTTTGAGGGAATCGGTATCAGCGTTCCGGGTCGCGTAGATCTGGAGTCGAAGCGGCTGGTTTTTGCGCCCAACCTTGCGTGGCGAGATATTGACTTTAAAACGCCGCTCGAAAACGCGACGGGGTTACTGGTCGAGATTGAAAACGCAGCAAATGCCTGCGCGCTTGCGGAAATTTGGTTCGAGAGGCGCGGGGAAGGGATCCGCGATTTGATTGCGGTGACCGTTTCCGAAGGGATCGGAACGGGCATCGTCGCTAACGGACAACTCATACGCGGGGCGAACGGCGTCGCCGGCGAGTTTGGTCACGTCTCAATTCGCGAAGACGGCGAAGTTTGTACGTGCGGGAATCGGGGCTGTTGGGAGGTGTACGCTTCTAATTCCGCAGCCATCAGAAACTATGTCGGCACGACTTCCGCGCCGCAAACGTATAAACAGGACGGAAATTCGGATAACCGGGAAGTGCCGGCGTTTGACGACATTCTACGTCTCGCGGAACAGGGCGACGGAAAAGCGATAGAAGTATTAGAAACCATGGCCGGACATCTCGGAACAGGTTTGGCTATGCTGATAACGAGTCTTGCGCCGCGAATGATCGTGTTGGTCGGCGAGGTAACACGGGCATGGGATCGAATTCACCCGATCATTAACCGTGCTGTCCAAGAGCGTTCGCCCTCGATCCAACACGCTTCTCAAATTGTTCCCGCGCACGCGGCCGAAGAACCGCGGTTGCGGGGCAGCGTTGCATTGATATTACAGAAACATTTTGGAGCCCCGGCGTTTGCCTGACATTAACACTCACGCTATGCTCCACCGATTTGGTTGGTCAATTTGTTGTGGACGCGAACAATAGTTTGTTTTAATATTTGAAAGCGGCATTAAATTTACGGAGGCCTTTCATCATGATGCGAAATTTACTTCAGCGTATTGCATTCCTCACCTGTATTATATCGGCACTCGCGGTAATCATAGCCGCGCAAACCGTCACCGGCTCACTGGTGGGCCACGTAGAGGACGCCAATGGCGGAGCGATCCCGGGAGCCCGCGTGGTTGTTACCGATATCGACCGCAGTACAACCCGCGAAGCCATAACCAACGAAGAAGGAAACTTTTCCATTGGTAGTGTGGATCCGGGCGTGTATCGCATCGAGATAGAACAGGCGAATTTCAAAAAGTCTGTTCGCGAGCGCGTCGAGGTTGCGATCAATACGACCGTCCGCGCCGATGCGAAACTGGAGGCCGGCGCGATCTCCGAGACTGTTCAGGTCGAATCCGAACAGGTCCAACTAAAAACTGATCGCGCCGATGTCAGTACGCAGATCACGGCCGAACAGGTCGAAGAGCTGCCGCTCTCGCCCGATCGTAACTATCAAAGTGTTCTTGACATTTCGCCGGGTGTATCGGAAGCGGCGGCCGTCGGTTCAAGTTTTGGAAATCCGAACGGATCGCTTGTTAATCGCATAAACGGCCAGAACGAACGCTATAACAATTTTCAGCTCGATGGCACGATAAACAACCAGACTAATGTCATCTCACAGACAGCGATCGTCCCACCGCCTGAGGCTATTCAAGTAGTCGACGTTTCGACAAACTCCTACGATGCCGAACAGGGCCGAGCGGCCGGCGGCGTGGTTAACGTCCAGATTAAATCGGGGACCAACCGATTGCGCGGAAGTCTTTTTATCTACAATTCAAACAGCGCGTTTAGGGCTAAAAATACTCTTTCCACGCGTGAGAAGCCGAATACGAATCTAACCCAATTCGGATTTACGATCGGCGGACCTATTATCAAGGACAAAACCTTCTTTTTTGGCGATTACCAGGGAGGTCGTGACCGGCGGGGCCAAAACATTATATTGTCCGTACCGACCGAGGCCTATCGCAGGGGAGATTTTTCATCTGCAATACCTATCGGAGCAAATTGCAGCGTGACGCCGGTATCTGGATGTATTTACGATCCAGGCCTCACCGGGCAGAATACACCCTCCGGCCGCCTTCATTTCACCGGAAATATGATCCCGAATAACAGGATCAATCCGGCGGCCCGGGCGATCTTTGCGATGCTCCCGCTGCCGAATCGGCCCGGCACGATCAATAACTACGAAGCCGTGGGCACGTTTGTCCAGGACCGCAATTCGTTCGACGTGAAGATCAATCACAACTTTAGCGATAAAACGACAGCGTTTGCCCGCTACAGCTTTTTCAAATCATTAACATCTGACCTGCCTTCCTTCGGCGATTTGGGCGGGCCGAATACTAACGGCGGTGCCACGGCGGCAACCGGCCCAGGCCGCAACGACAGCATTTCGGCAAATGTGACGCATGTTTTTTCGCCCGAACTGATCACCGAATTTCGCTTCGGCTATGTGCGCGTGCACATTACGGGCGACGTGCCGTCGGCAGAAAATTTGGGAAATACATTGGGAATTCCCCGAACTAATAACGACGACTTTTTTACCCGAACCGGCATTCCGCGAATTACTATCACGAACTATAGTTTTCTGGGCAGTGCGACAACGCTACCGTTTGACATCACCGAAAACAGCTACAATATAGTTAACAACTGGACGAAGATCGTCGGCAATCACACCATTCGTTTCGGTGCGGATATTCGCCGATTAAAGCTTGATAAATTTCAGGCAAACATCGCGAATCCGCGGGGCGAATTCACCTTTACAGGAGGATTGACAACCCGAAGCGGAACGGGCGGCGGAGCAAATGCGGTGGCCGCCTTTTTGCTTGGACTGCCGCGCACGGTAGCGCGAACGACGGTCGCCCAACTCGGCGGATATAAGACGCCTCAGTATTTCTTTTTCGTGCAGGACCGGTGGCAGGTCAATCCGAAGCTGACCATCAACTACGGTCTAAGGTATGAGATCTATCCGTATCCGGTCGGAATTGCTCCCGGCGATCAGTCACGTTATGATCCGGAAACAAATACGGCCCTTATCAGCGGCTATGGCCCGGTTAATGACCGTCTCAACGTCAAAACTGAATATTCGAATTTTGCACCGCGTCTTGGCATTGCTTATCGCTTGGACGACAAAACGGTTATCCGCACCGGCTATGGCGTGAGCTATGTGCCGATCACGTTGAATACCCTCGCGAATCAAAATTTCGGCAGTCAACTTAATCAGTCAATTAATGGAACTAATGTGAATGTCGCTCCGCGTGACGGTACCAACACCATCACGCTCAGCACCGGAATTCCCGCTCCGCAAATTATCGATCTAACTCCTGGTGTCGTTACGCCGCCGATCACGTTTGTCCTCGGCGTCATTAATCCCATCGCCAAGCGCGGTTATATACAGTCGTACAACTTTACGGCCGAGCGCGATCTGTATGGATTTGTCACTTCAGTCGGCTACGTGGGTTCGCGCGGTACACGACTGCCGGGAACCGTAAATATTAATGCCGCCGCGCCCCGCGCAGACCGCGCAATAACAAACAATGACCGGCCGCTTGCAATTCGTTACGGCCGTACGGCGGATGTTTTTTTGTCGGACTTTATGTTAAGCAACGCGTATCATTCGCTGCAGGCACGCGTCGACAAGCGCTTCAAAAAAGTCGGAGGTAGACTCACCGTGGCATATACACTCGGGCGGTCAACCGATTATACGAGTGCATTTTCGCTGGATGATGACTTTAATTACGATGCAAACCGCGGCCCGTCCGATTTCGATCGTAAACATAATTTAGTTATCAGCCATGTCATCCGTCCATTCGGCAAAGGCGGCCGAGTGTTCGACGAAAACGGCCTGCGCTGGAAAGGACTGCTGGGCGGATTTACATTGAGCGGTGTATTTACGGCTCGCACCGGAACGCCGATCGATATTACCGGCACAGACGCAGCTAATACCTCAACGCTGGGCAGCCAGAATCGGCCGAACCAGATCGGCAAAGTGAGATATCTGGGCGGACTAGGGCCGGGAAATCCGTATTTCGACACGAGTGTTTTCGTTAATCCGGCCGCTGGGATGTTCGGCAATACAACGCGAAATTCATTGCGGGGGCCGCACTATATAAATTACAACGCGACTCTTGCGCGAACATTTTCATTTGGTGAGCGGTACAGGCTGCAGGCCCAGATGACGGCATTCAACGTCACGAATTCGCCGCATTTCAGTAATCCGAGCGGTGCGTTCTCGACCAGCCCAACCACCAATTTCGGTGTGTCGACTTCGACATTCGGAGAGCGTCAGCTACGCTTCGGCTTGAAGTTCTTGTTCTAGTTCCGATGTGTCCAGGTTTCAGGCATACGAGGAAATACGTCTATGGATCGACGGGCTGTTAATTGATTTCCTGATGAAGGTCAAGTTCAAATATTTGCCTGTCGTTCTGGTGCTTTCCACCCTCTTTGGGGCACAGGTTGTCGATACGGTGTGGGCTCAGACCGCTATCGAACTGCTTAACAACCAACCGTTTCCGGTGCGAATGCCGGTGAGCATTAAGAGTGGAAATTTGAATGGCAGAGAATTTGGAAAATCGGTGCAGAAGGACGGAGACGAACTGGTTTTTATCGCGGACGTGCCGGCATCTTCGCATCAGAATTTACAATCCCAAAATGGGACGGGCGGAAGGATCTCGGCCATGCTCGTTATCGCCCCTATCGAAAACGGCATATCACTCAAATTTGGCAGCATCGAGATCGGAAAGCTTTCGTGGGGCATTCTCTTCCGCGATTCAAAACCCGAAGAATTAAAAGGCGCGCCGTACTCGACGAAGGAAGATCTCTCTAAAATCTTTCAGGCGCAGCCATTCCAATTCACGAGAATTTTGGAGGGAACGGTTTTCGACGCTTGGCGCGCCACGGCGGAAGATTCGGGACTGCAGTTAACTATCGACCTTCGCGTTTTCCACGACGGTTTTTTGGATATCAAAGCCAATTTGAAAAACATCGGCGCTGCAAAGACGGAGAATGTATACGCAGCTGTTTTGACGCGGTGGCGGCAAACGAAACCGGCCGAGCGTTCCGTCTGTTACGACAATCGCATTCGGCCGTTCGGCACGAACGACTGGACAAACTTTCGTGTCGGGGAAAGCCGAAATTGGTACGTGCAGCGCGGCGTCGACTGGCTGAAAACGAATTTTGCCGGAAACATTTCAGCCGCCTGGCTCAACGAGTTTTCGCAGAGCTTTACGGTGCATCAGGATGCGACTAACAGACGGCCGGCTCGCTGGGTCGGTGCGAACATTCCGCAGATCGGTTTCGAAGCCCAGACGAAAGGCGAGGATGTCTTTGTGCTTACGGAAATCGCACGTTCAAACCTGAGATCGTACGCCGAGCGGCTCGAAGACAACCGCTTGATGGAACGAGGCGAAAGCGTTTCGTTTACCTCGCGGATCGTTTTCAATAAACAAACGCAATCCGACGAACAAATCGACAACGCATTTGTCGCCTATACGTCCTACGCCGAACAGGCACTTACGCAGAGATCCGAACGGAGTAAGAAATCACTTCGTCCCGGGTCCGGCGCTTCGATCAAATACTCGATAGGTGTTCCATACACGCGATTCGGCACGAATTACTTTCCTTACTCCACCCTCGGCGAGAATTTCGATCTTCAAAAATTACCCGGAATGGATCGCGATGCATACTGGCCGCTCGCGGCCGACACGGTAAACAAGTGGCAATTGTTCGCGGACGACATTCGCCGAGATCTGCGAATCGCAAAAACGCTGGGTTTCGAATTGATCCGCCTGCACCATCTTGAGCTTTTGAGCCAGATCGATAAGCAAAAACGCTTTCAATATCTCGATTTTCTTTTTGGCGAAATGAGACACCTTAAACTCAAGGTGTTGATCGATGCTCGGATCTCGGCCGATGAGACGGCAGAGCTAGTACGGCGTTACCGCGATGTGATTGACGGTGTGGAAGTCGATAACGAAGTGCTTATCTTCGGCATCAACGACGACGCGCCCGACTATTGGAAACGCGTTTACGCCGCGGTCAAATCGGTCGCGCCGGAAATTCCGGTTCATTTAACTGGACATACAAATACCGGAGTTTTTGATCGATTAGAAAAACTCGGCGTTAGATCAGACATGATCGGGCAGCACGCGTACGCCGACGGATTGGATTCGCTGGCCGCGATGCGCGGCTTTTCGCTTGCCGCCGGAAGCTACGCGCGGCGCGTCGGCAAACGACCGATCATAACTGAATGGAACTGGCGTTTTTTATCACGGTTAACACCCGAGGACCGAGCGGCGGTCTACGCACCGGTCTTCGAAAACGTCCTGAAGACACGCTCGATGCCGACGATGTATCAGTTTCAATTTAACGAGTCGCTGGCCATGAATCCGCGCGTGCTAAAAGGCATTCGGCACTACGAGCAGATCTGGCTGAGCCGTCGCCCAAAACCGGAGGCGTTCGTTTTATCGGGACTGATAAAGAAATACGGTTCGCCGGACCATCCAAACAGACGGATCGACATCGAACGCGCTGTTACCGAACTAGATAAGAACGGCAGCGGTGATGCAAATCTGAAGATCACCAATACAACCGCTCGAGATGTAAATTTGAAACTGTCAATCGAATCGCCCGCGAATCTGAAATCGAATTTAGTAAATACGTCTGCCTGGCGGTTGCGGCCGAACGAATCCAGAACCGTTTCTGTAACTCTGCAAGCGCTGCCAACCGATAATTCTACGGCGCCGCTGCCGGGGTTTTATCACGTTTTTTTACGGATCGAAGCCGTTGGCGATATGCTTCGGTACGGCTGGATCGAAGCGCGGCTCCCGGGAGCCCCGAAGATCGATAGCGCGACAAAAACAAATGTGGTTTACGGCGAAAATATTTTTTCGTTTGACCTCGATCGCCCGCTAGCGGTCGTCTATGGCGACAAATCTCCGATCCAGGACCTCGAAACGGCTTACGCGGTCGTCAACGCTTTGGAAAGCGCGGTCGGACGGCCCATAAAAATTTACGAGCTGAAAGATCTGCCGAAAGAGGAACCTGCCGCACTGATCTTGGTCGGAACGGCGAAAACCAATCAGTTGATCGCGCAGGTTTCAGAGAAGATTCCCGTGAATCTGGGCGCGGCCAAACAATTTGCGGCCCGCGTCTCTGATGGCCCAAATAATGACTGGCTGATTCTAAGCGGTGCCGACAATCTCGAAGCCGAGCGTGCGGCTATGGATTGGGTGCTTCGTTTTTGGAAATATGCGAAAGATTCCGGCGCAAGGCGCGTTGGTTTGGTGGAAAAAGAATTGCCGCTCGGTGTCGACCCGCAGGGGTTGCCGTGAGGTTACAAGAAAAGAATGCTGCATTTACTTTTCACTGTCATTCTATTCCTGATCGGTATGCCTGTTGTGGCGTGCGCGCAGGATTTCTACCCTTTGTGGGAGAAGGGCAAAATGCCGAATTCGAAGGGAATGGAATTGAAAGACGACATTCGCGACGAGCGCATCTATCAAGTCGGGACGCCGGGATTCTATGCGTATTTTCCATCGCGGCAGGAGAATAAAAGCGCGGCTGTTCTGATCTGCCCAGGCGGCGGTTACGAACGGCTCGCTTATCAAATCTCCGGGACGCAGTTGGCGAAATGGTTCAATACTTTGGGCGTTAGCGCATTTGTACTGAATTACCGTTTGCCGAATTCACCTGATTTGAAGCGGCGGGAGATTGGGCCTTTGCAGGACGCTCAGCGGGCGATGCGAATCATACGCGCCAATGCTGAAAAATGGTTGATCAAACTCGACAAGATCGGTGTTTTAGGAACCTCCGCGGGTGGACATGTTGCCGCGAATTTAGGGACGGCGTCTGAGGATCTGGCCCGCATCGGTGACGATGTCGACACATTCGCTTTTCATCCGAATTTTATGATCCTGATCTCGCCGGTAATTACGATGACCAAATACGGTCATGCGACGTCGAAGAAAAATTTACTAGGTGAAAATGCGTCAGAAGCCTTAGCCGAAAAGTATTCGATCGAGCGGCAGGTAACGGCAGCAACGCCGACTGCATTTATCGTTCACGCCGCTGACGACAAGGTCGTCGACCCTCGTAATAGCCTCATGTTTTACAACGCACTCCTGGATAAGGACATCTCGGCGAGTCTGCATATTTTTCCGTATGGCGGACACGCGATCGCTTTGCGAAATAATCCCGGTTCGGCAGCAGCGTGGACGACGTTGTGTGAAATCTGGTTGACCGAAAAGGGTTTTATAGCACCGGTCAAAAGGTAGCGAAAAATAATGTCGGAATCACAAAAATGAAGATCGTCGATATTCGAGCAACGACCGTAACTGTTCCGCTCGAGGCTCCGCTTCGCCATGCGAACGGCTGTCACTGGGGACGTTTTGTTCGGACTATTGTCGAGGTCGAAACTGATGAGGGCATTATCGGTCTTGGGGAAATGGGCGGCGGCGGTGAATCGGCGGAAGCGGTTTTCCGTGCGATGAGATCATATCTGGTCGGCCACGATCCCGTGAATCTCGAAGAGATGCGTTTTCTGATCGCCAATCCCACGGCTTCGCTTTACGACAACCGGACACAGATCCTGGCCGCGTTGGAATTTGCCTGTCTCGATATTCTCGGACAAAAATGGGGTGTTCCGGTCTATGAGATTTTGGGCGGGAAACTGCAGACACATGTGCCGTTCGCCTCGTATCTGTTTTTTCGTTACGCGAATCCGAAAGACGGCGGCGGCGAAGTCAGAACCGTCGATCAACTCGTCACGCACGCGAAATGGTTAAAGGAGAGATACGGTTTTACGTCACACAAATTAAAAGGCGGCGTTTTCGCACCCGAATACGAATTGGAATGTTACCGCGCGGTCGCCGATGCGCTTGACGGCGACAGGTTTCGTTTCGACCCGAACGCGGTCTGGTCCACCGAGCAGGCGATCTGGTTCGGGCAACAGATCGAAGACATCAAGAACGATTATCTTGAAGACCCGGTTTTCGGTTTGAACGGAATGCGGCGGACACGCGAAAAGGTGCGAATGCCGCTTGCGACAAATACGGTCGTCGTCGGTTTTGAGCAGCTTGCGGCTAATATCCTCAACACAGCGGTCGATGTGATTTTGCTCGACACGACATTCTGGGGCGGAATTCGCCCGTGCGTGAAGGCCGCCGGGATTTGTGAAACCTTTCAGCTCGGCGTCGCGGTCCATTCGTCGGGCGAACTTGGAATTCAACTGGCGACGATGCTGCATCTGGGTGCCGTGATCCCAAATCTTAGCTTCGCGGCCGACGCTCATTATCACCATCTGACCGACGATATTATCGAAGGCGGCAAGTTCAAATATGAAAACGGCGCGATTCGAGTTCCGGACGCTCCCGGCCTCGGCGTAAAACTAAATCGTGACAAGCTTGCGGAATACAACGAATTATACAAGCGGCTCGGTTCGTACCCTTACGATCAGGACCCATTGCGAAAAGGTTGGACGCCTCTAATTCCAAACAATCGCTGGGCCGATCCGAACGATGCCGGGACGCCGGTTATTTCTTATTGATCTGGAATCGTGATTTAGAGAAATGAACAATCTTGAAATAATGCAATTCGAAACGGCCGTTGACGGCGACGGCAACGTCGCGCGTGATGTCTCCGAGTTGAGACGGCAGGTCGTAGAGATCGTTTCCGCGGTTCAAGTGGTCGACCTGCATACCCATATTTTCCCGCCGCAATTTGATGAACTGAGTCTCAGCGGAATTGACGAACTGCTGAATTATCACTATCTCGTCGCCGAGTTGTTTCGGTTTTCACGTGTCACGCCGGCGGAATTCTGGCGGCTCGAAAAACACGCGCAGGCTGATCTCGTCTGGCGCGAGTTGTTTGTTGAAAACACACCTATATCGGAAGCGACTCGCGGCGTAATTTCGGTCCTTTCCACTCTCGGCCTGGACACACGGGCGACAAATCTGACCACAGCGCGCGAGTTTTTCGCTTCGCAGGACCCGGACAGCTATCTCGATAAAGTTTTGAACATTTCGCGGGTAAGCGACATTGTGATGACGAATGATCCGCTCGACGAAGCGGAGATTAAAGTTTGGAACGCTCGCAGGAATATCGATGCGCGTTTTCACGCGGCGTTGAGACTGGACCGGATCTTGAACGGCTGGGCCGACGCCGTTCCGCTGATGGCGGAGCAGGGTTATGAAGTTTCTGCTGATCCGGACGAAAGCTCGATCAAGGAAACGCGACGGTTTTTGGACGATTGGACCGCAAAGATGAAACCGCTCTATCTCGGCGTTTCTCTTCCCGACGATTTCGCTTTCCCCGAAAATAATATTCGCGGAAAATTAATCCGAGAGGTCGTCCTGCCGACATGCAGGTCGCACAACGTTGCACTCGCCCTGATGATCGGCGTTCGCCGCGGCGTCAATCCCGCTTTGAAACTCGCGGGCGACGGACTCGGCCGTGCCGATATCTCAGCCGTTAGCCGTATTTGCGCCGAAAACGCGGACATAAAATTTCTGGTGACAATGCTCTCGCGTGAAAATCAACACGAACTTTGCGTCGCCGCTCGAAAATTTTCAAACCTTATGCCGTTTGGCTGCTGGTGGTTTTTGAATAACACTTCGATCATCACGGAGATCACTCGCGAACGATTTGAGATGCTGGGAACAAGTTTCATACCCCAACATTCCGACGCGCGTATCCTCGATCAACTTATTTATAAATGGGATCATTCGCGGCGTGCCATCGGCGACGCTCTTTTCGAATCCTATGCCGCACTTTGGCGCGATGGAAAACGAGTGACGCGAAGCGAGATAGAACGCGATGTCGAGAAATTATTTTCCGGTAATTTTCGCGATTTGGTGGGAATGTAAACACTGAAGCAATGAAACAGACGGAAAACATAACGGACCTGTCAGGTCGCACGGCTGTCGTCATTGGCGGAACGTCAGGTCTGGGACGCGCGATCGCGGTTGCGTTGGCTGGTTCGGGCGCGAATGTTGTGCCGAGCGGTAGACGGTTGGAACGGGTCGAAGCGGTTTGCGCCGACATCGAACGCGTCGGGCGTGAGACGGTACAGCAGATCGTCGACGTCTCAGACCGACAATCGATCGATGCATTGCGTGATGCGGTTTTGAAGAAATTCAGCGGCGTGGATATTTTGGTGAATGCGGCCGGGCAGACCGCGCGAAAGCCGACAATCGAAGTAAGCGAGATCGAATGGAGCGAGATCTTCGATACGAACCTCAACGGAATGCTGCGGGCGTGCCAGGCGTTTTACGAGCCACTCAAAAAATCGGGACGTGGAAGGATCATCAATGTAGCATCGCTCGCCTCGTATGTCGCGTTTCATGAGGTCGCCGCTTATGGGGCTTCTAAAGCGGGAGTTTTAGCATTGACGCGCAGTTTAGGTTGCGAATGGGCAAAAGACGGTATCAACGTCAACGCTCTCGTCCCCGGAGTTTTCCCGACCGAACTCAACGCTGAATTACTGAACGGAACAGACCGAGGCCGGGAAATTTTGATGCGAACGCCGATGCAGCGCTTCGGCAAACCGGAAGAATTGACCGGCGCCGCGGTTTTTCTCGCCTCCGATGCCGCATCGTTTATCACCGGACAGACGATCGCGGTCGACGGCGGCTATCTCGCATCGGGTGTTAATTCGTAACTGAAGACTATAGAAGGAGTGAAAATGCCGGAAAACACTTTCGAAGAGGCGAACAAAGTAAAATCCGTCGGGGAATCCGGTACTGAAGCATCTTCGGGAGCAAGCGTCTCCGGCGCAATCGCGGAAACTCTTACGGAAAATGCCGCGGGAAGCGGCGGAAGCTTTCGCTGGGTGATCTGCGCTCTGCTGTTTTTTGCGACGACGATCAACTACATTGATCGGCAGGTACTGGGCATTCTCGCCAAGCCTCTGCAGCAGGAATTGGGCTGGTCTGAATCCGACTATGGCTACATCGCCACTGCATTTACGGGCGCGTATGCGGTCGGATTGCTGGTTGTAGGCCGATTGATGGACTGGCTCGGCACGCGGAAGGGTTTCTCGTTTGCAATCGTGTTTTGGAGCCTTGCGGCAATGGCTCACGCGTTTGCGCGTTCGGCATTTGGATTCGGAGTCGCTCGTTTTGCTTTGGGAATAGGCGAGGCGGGTAATTTCCCCGCTGCGGTAAAAACGACGGCCGAATGGTTTCCGAAAAAGGAACGCGCGCTTGCCACAGGTATTTTCAACTCCGGCTCGAACGTCGGCGCGATCATTACGCCACTGATAGTGCCGTTTATTGCGATAAATTACGGTTGGCGATGGGCGTTCATCATTACCGGCTCGCTCGGTTTTATCTGGCTTGTGTTCTGGTTGTTACTCTATCGTCGACCCGAGGAGCATCCACGGCTTTCGAGATCAGAACTCGCCTATATCCGATCCGACCCGCCGGAACCCACGTCCAAAATAGCGTGGGCGAGTCTTTTTCCGCATCGGCAGACGTGGGCGTTCGCGGCCGGAAAGTTTTTTACCGATCCAGTGTGGTGGTTTTTCCTGTTCTGGCTGGCAAAATTTTTGAATGAAAACTACGGCCTCTCGCTGAGCCAGTTGAGTGCTCCGTTGATCGTCATATATCTCGCTGCGGACTTCGGTTCGATCGGCGGCGGATATCTGTCATCTGCTCTTATCAAACGCGGATGGACGGTCAATGCCGGCCGGAAAACGGCGATGCTCGTATGCGCTCTGTGCGTCGTGCCGATCTATTTCGCCGTTCATGCTGAAAATTTATGGACCGCGGTTGGGTTCATCAGCCTCGCCGCGGCGGCCCACCAGGGTTTTTCCGCAAATCTGTTTACGCTGGTGTCCGATATGTTTCCGAGGCGCGCCGTCGGCTCGGTCGTCGGCATCGGCGGCTTTGCAGGTTCGGTCAGCGGAATGATCGCGACGGCGATCATCGGCAACCTTTTGCAGATTACCGGCAGTTACGCTCCGGTATTTGCAGTCGCCGGCTTCGCATATTTATTTGCTTTGCTGGTGATTCATCTGCTCGTGCCGCGCATGGACATGGCGCGTGTCGGCGGCGACGTTGCCGCGGACGCGAACGCTTAAACCTTTGGAGGTATGAATTTGCTGGGACTTCAACCGCCGGAAAATTGCCGTTGGGATCTAGTTGCCCTTGGCGAGATCCTTTTGCGTTTCGATCCGGGAAACGATCGAATTCGAACTGCGCGGTCATTTCAGGTTTTCGACGGCGGTGCCGAGTACAACGTCGCGCGAAATTTAGCGAAGGTTTTCAGGCGGCCGACGGCGATCGTCTCGGCATTGACCGATAACGCGTTGGGACGATTGGCGGAAGATCTTGTAATGCAGGCCGGCGTTGATAAGTCCGAAATTATCTGGCGAGACGATAGTGAAACCCGCAACGGCATTTATTTTATGGAACGGGGCTTCGGGATCCGCGATCCGGCGAGTTGTTTTGACCGCAAGCATACGGCTGTTTCGCAATTAAAAAAATCAGAAATAAATTGGTCCACGATCTTTGAGACAAACGGAACGCGCGTTTTTCACACAGGCGGAGTCTTTACCGGCCTTTCTATTTCCACGCCGGAAGTGGCGTCGGAGGCAATGTTGGCGGCGCGTGCAGGCGGTTCGTTCGTTTCCTTCGACTTAAATTACCGCGATTCGCTCTGGAAAAACAAAGGCGGACGCGAAGCGGCGAATACCGTTAATCGCGGACTGATGCCGCTCGCAGATGTCGTTTTCGGAGCGATTGATTTCGACGCAAGGCTGTCGCAATTTGACAAAGAAAAATTCCGGCAGGCTGCTCAAAAGATGTGTAACGCGTTTCCCGATTTAAAGATTATCACTTCGACCCTGCGTGATATTCATTCCGCCAGCCATCACGATCTGAGTGCGGTTTGCTATGCCGATGGAAAAGTCTTTAAGGCAAAAACTTACGAAAATCTCGACGTGCTTGACCGCGTGGGAAGCGGCGATGCATTTGCCGCGGGATTTATTTACGGGTTGCTTGCGGGAAAAGACTTTCAGTACTCGGTGGAATGCGGCGCGTCTCATGCGGCGCTGGCGATGACAACGCCGGGGGACAATTCGATGGCTACGCTTGCCGAGGTCGATAGCTTGGTGCAGGGAGGCGGCGGAAGCGTTAACCGATGAACAAAGCCAACGTCATCAGCCGGATCAGTGAAATAGGAATTGTGCCCGTTATTCGCGCCGCTTCCGCGGACGAAGCGAGACTATTGATAGAAGCGATCCGGGCGGGTGGTATTTCGATCTTTGAAGTTACGACGACAGTGCCGAACGCCGTTTCGCTGATAGAAAGCCTGGCCGCGGATTTAGGCAGCGAAGTAATAATTGGCGCCGGGACGGTTCTGGACGGCGAAAAGGCGCGAAGCTGTCTGTCGGCGGGAGCAAAATTTATTGTCTGCCCGATCCTGGATCTTGATGTGGTCGAAACCTGCCGGCAAGCGGACATTGCTGTTTTTCCCGGTGCATTGACTCCTACCGAGATCGTGACGGCATGGAATGCGGGGGCCGATGCGGTGAAAGTCTTTCCGGCTTATGCCGTCGGAGGGGCAAATTATATAAAAGCAATCAAGGCGCCGCTGCCCGAGATTGAGCTGATACCGACGGGCGGGATAACGCTTTTGACTGTTGGCGACTATATACGGGCTGGAGCGATCGCGGTCGGTGTCGGCGGCGAATTGGCCGATGTTCGGGCGCTTCGGGCGGGTCAAAGCGAAAAGATAACAGACGCGGCGCGCGCCTTTGTGAAAGCGGTGCATAAAGCACGCAGTTTGTGATGGAGGTTGGTTTGAAAGAAAATCGTCTGTTTTATTTTCTCGTATTCATATTGATTTTGTTTTCGGTGGCAAGGGTGGCCGAGGCACAAAAAGGCATCGCAGCGGGGAAGTTAAATATTTTGCCAGCCCAATTGAATCCTGGCCGAATAATTCCGCTCACCGGCGAATGGCTTTACAAACCCGGCTATCTAATTAAAGCAAACGAGCAACCGCAGACATCCGAAAGCCGCACGGATTATGTGCCGGTTCCTGTTCCACAGTTGCTGAACCGCACGCAATGGTGGCTCGACGATTCGGAAGATTTCAAAAAGTTTGAAGCTGAACGGCTAAAAAAACTAGGGTTCGACACGAATCGTGCCGAGGACGGTTGGTATCAGCTCCAGTTGAACATTCCCTCTTTGCCGCAAAACCGTCATATTTTTATCGAGTTCGACGGGGTCGCGATGAAAAGCAAGGTGTTTTGCAATGGTATGCCGCTCGGCGAACATGCGGGAATGTTCAGCCGTTTCGGTTATGATCTGACCCCGCATTTGAAATCGGGTCGCAACGTTATCTCCGTTTTCGTTTCGATGGAAAAAATTCCGGCATCGACGCTTTCGCTCGGTCAGGCCGTGACGGTTAATTTGACGGCCTCGAAAATTTTAACTTTGAGTAAAGGAATGTTCGGGCCGCTGTCGCCCGATGCCGACAATCGCGTTTACGACCTTCATGGAATCTGGCAGCCGGTCAAACTGGTCGTTCGCGACTCGGCGATGATCGAGGATGCTTGGTTCATGCCGGCACTGGACGGGGCGCGCGTGCAGATCGAAACGCGAGGTCTGGCCGGTAAACAATCTGCCATTTTGAAAGCGAGATGGACAGACATCAAAACTAACCGAGTCTTTGCCCGGGCACGACCGATTGCCGTCGCGCTCGGCAATGACAAATCAACCCACGAGATCGAGCTTCGCAACGTCAAGCCGAAATTGTGGACGCCAGCCGACCCGAACCTTTACCGACTGGACGTAACGCTCGAATCAAGATCGGGTGCGATTCTAGATAAATGGACGCACAAAGTAGGTTTTCGAACGTTCGAGACGCGCGGTAATAAATTTTTTTTGAACGGCAAGCCGTATTGGCTGCGCGGTGCTAATCAACTGCCGTACGGCAAAAATTCCTGGGAGACGAGGCTTCCGCGCAAGCTGATCCAATTGATGCATGACGGCAACCTGCGTGTAACGCGGACGCACGCCACGCCGTGGAACGAAGCCTGGCTCGACGCGGCGGACGAGATCGGTTTGGGTGTGAGCGTGGAGGGAATTCGCCCGTGGGGATTGGCCGGGAAGATCGGCGCGACGCCGCCCGATATGTTCGAGCACTGGCTGATGGAAAACGAGGATGTCGTGAAACGCGGCCGCAATCATCCGAGCATTTTGCTGTGGACGATCGGCAATGAAATGCTCCTGCGCGACGATAGAAATCTGGAAAAATGGAAGCAGCTTTCCGAAGTCGTCAAACAAACGCGCCGGCTCGATCCCTTTCGTCCGATCGTCGCCGATTCAACCTATAAACGCGAAGCAGCATTTTACAACGAAACGCTCAAGCCGAACGGTATTGACGACGGCGATATCGACGACATCCATCGTTATCGCGGCTGGTATGGCGATTCTCCCTTTGTCGTCGACACGAACACCGACATCAAAAACTTAACGCCGGACCGCCCGCTAATCGGGCAGGAAATTTCCACCGGATATCCGGATTTGGACACGGGCTTGCCCGTTTTGCGTTACACGCGCGATCTGCTCACGCCGCAGGCATGGGTGGGGCAGCACGCTGTTGCGGGTAGCGACCCGGCGATCTTCCTTGAGCATCATCGGGCAATGACAAAACGCTATGCCGAGCAACTGCGATTTCAGCGCGGCGACAAGACGGCGGGATTTATGCTGTTCTCCGCCGAATGTTGGTTCTCTCACAGCTATGACGCGGCGACGGTCACGCCGTATCCGGTCTATAAAGCCATGCGCGATGCGTGGTCGCCTGTTGGCCTCGCTTTGGAAACGGGGCGACGGCGTTTTTTCAGCGGCGAAGAGATCGAAACTGCCGTTTTTATCACTAACGACGATGACCGGTTTCGCGATTTTTCCGGACTCACGTTGCAAGCGGTTTTTGTTGATGGAAAGACGAAAAAGGAAATCTCCGCGGCGGATTTAGGGAAGGTCAGCGATCTGCCCTATTACGCGTCGATTCGCCACTCTGTACGATTGCGGTTTCCGCCATCGAAACAAAATCGTCAGACCCTGAATTTAATTTTGCGGCTGAGTGACGGCAATGTTGGGATCAGCACCACGCTCGACAAGATCGAAATTTTCGCAAAACACGACCAAGCCAAAATACCGGTCGCCAACAGCCGCGCCGTGACGCTTGGCCTAGAAAGCGATCTGCGCCAATTCGTCAATGATTCCAGGATCTTTCAAACTGTGTCAGATGTAGTGCCGGATCGCCCTGAAACATCGAGTGCCGTTTTACTGATCAACGGCGAACATTCGTGGAAAGAGTTACAAACGAGTGGACGCGGGCGCAAATTGGTCGAACAAGGTGCAACGGCAATTCTATTTTCCCCCGGCAAGAACGCGATGGAATTGTTTCCGAACGATGTCCTGAGCGTGAAAACTGTTACAGGTGAATACGCAGATTTTACGCCGTCGATCAATACCCAACTGGCGGCCGGTCTCGAGCCGATGGACATCAAATGGTGGGGACGAAAAAACGATTGGCGCGTTTTTGTTGCCGGCAGCGCACATCGTTTGAAACCGGGCGGTCGGGCGCGTGAATTGATTCGCTTTATCCCTTCGCACGGGTATATTTCAGCGGAACGCGTGCCTGAACAATTGATGACGGTGCTGTTCGAGATTCCACTTGGCAAAGGCAGAGTCTATATCTGCGATCTCGATTTCGAAGAGTCTATAGCGATGGATCCCGCTGCCCAAATACTCTTGAACAATTTGCTGAAAATGGCGGCGAATTAACCAACGAACAGAACCCGACATAGGGGGTCAGCATATTGCCTGAAAACAGACAACTATCTGTCCCTTTTTGAACACTGGAAACCCCGTTTGTTCGGTCACCTCAATATAACTGCTGTTTTCTGATTGGAACGCTGATTGCGGTCTAATTTCAGAATGCGTGCTCGAATACCAAGATTTGCCTATCTTTTGACGCTACTGGGAATCACGTCGCTGACTTTGCTGCCCCCTGCGATCCGCGCTCATGGAGGCGAAGATCACGGGGATCAAAAGCCGAAAACAACCGCAAACGCGAAGGGTATCGTTTCGCACTCGGCCCGCTTGGGAGATCTTGAGGTAATGCTCAAGCATCCGGTATTGGAACCGGATCAGGCCGCGGCAGGGCGGTTGTTTATTACAAACTTTGCGACCAACGAGCCTTTCATAAATGGAGAAGCCAAAATCGAGATCGAGTCCATTACCGGAGGAATCTTTCGTGCTGTCTTGCAGGCGAGCCAACAGGCGGGGGCGTCCGAAGTGAAACTTCCCGCTATGCCGGAAGGCCGTTACATAATGCGGGTCAGCGTAATGCACTCAGGGGAAACAGACACGGCAACTTTTACCGGCGTCGATGTGAAAACCGCGCCCGCTACGCCCGGGGGCGAAATGTCCTGGTTTACTAAAGTTCTTATCGGTTTTGTTTTTTCGTTGGTATTGGTAATGCTGGGCGGGCTTGTGTATTTTGTATGGCGTTTCGCTGCCGGTTCAAGACTCAACGACGATGCACTATCGGCCTGAGGTTTGCGGATCGGTACTTTTCGGGAAACACCTGATGGGGAAAAAAGTCATTTCAAACAGGTCCCACGCGCTTTTTTTCGCATCCCTGATGTCAATGTTTGTTTTTGGCGCGGCCATTTCTATTAGATCCCAGGGAACGCCTGCTTTGCCCGCCCCTGCCCCGGTCACCACCTCACAGTACGTTGCTCAGGATGGTTTGAGCGTTGAACGGTTGATCGAAAGCGCCGGTCGCCGCCGAGCGGACCTGCTCGCGGCTCGCCAGCGACTTGCGATCGCGGAAGGGAAGCTCATCCAGGCTGGCCTGCGTCCCAATCCCGTCTTTGACACAGAATACGGCAGCCCGCGTTTTCTCGGCGGCGAGTCCGAATTTGAGTTCTCCGCGGGCGTATCGCAGACATTTGAGTTGGGCGGTAAACGCGCCAAGCGCAAGGCGGTTGCCGAGCTCGAACTTCTCCAGGTGCGCTCTGAGGTGTTAGCCCTGGAGCGGCAGGTCACGGTCGAGATACGTCGCAAGTACTCACGGGCTATATCCGCGGCAAGGCAGCTGGATGTAGTAGAACGGTTATTGGCCGCCGACGCGGAACTCGTCAGGGTAACGGAGGCCCGCCTGAAAGAAGGCGATGTTGCGCCCCTGGACTTAAATCTGGTGAAGGTCGAGAGTGACCGACTCCGCGTTCAGCGGATCCAGGCCAGAAATGAATTGGAAACCGCGCTTATCGAAATCCGCGCACTGATCGGCGTTGACGTCTCGGAACCATTGCGGCTGGCCCCGCAGGCCGATCGGCCGCCGCGTCTCGATCTGGGCCTGAATGAATTGACCGAGACCGCGCTCGGAGAGCGTGCTGATCTCCAGGCGGCACGCATCGGCGAACGCCTCGGGATGGCGAGGGTCAATCTGGCTCGTTCGCTTGCCGTCCCGAATGTGGCCGCTTCCGTTCGCTATTCGCGAAATAAGGGGATTATCGACTTACCGATAACAGCGGGCGGCGGAGTTGCTACCGACCTCGGTAATGAGCTGACGTTTGGCGTGTCCATCGATATACCTATTTTCAATCGAAATCGAGGTGAGATCGCATCCGCCTCCGGGGAAAGGATCCAGGCGATTCGTAACCGAGAGTTTTTAGAGGCTACCATCCGTCGTGACGTAGCTGTTGCGTACAGCCAATATCGCAGCGCGGCCGAAAAGCTCGTGCTATACGCCACGCAGATTCTTCCGAGGGCCGAAAGTAATTTAGAGACCGTGCGGGCGGCGTATAGCGCGGGCGAGTTTTCCATCTTCGAGATCGTCAATGAGCAGCGCCGCTTGAACGAGAACGTGAGCAATTACAACCAGGTTTTGGAGGAGTATTACGCGGCCCTCGCGGCGCTTGAAGCTGCACTCGGCGCCCCGCTGCCGCCTACAGCTTTTTCCCCGGGTTCCGTAATACCGGATACTAGTTCGGTTCCAAATCAGTTTAATAGAGACGAGTTTTTGCGCTCGCTCAACCGCCCAAGAACCGAACGCATTGGCTTCTTAAAAACAATCGAATTAAAACCACTAAAGTAGGAGAAAAAATGAAGATACTATTGTTCGTTTCTGTTGTGTCGGCCAGCATCTTCGCTACCGCTTGTTCGTCGAATACAACTCCGAACGTCAACGTCGCGGTGGCTAACAAGGCTGCCTCAAACTCAGGCGCAGCCAACGGAACCGTGCCGGCGAAAGCGGACGAGGTCCCGGCGGCTGTGAAATCCGCGCTTGCTAACGCCCAAACATTTACCACGCAGCACAAAGACCTGACAGATGCTCAAATTGCATCGATTGAGAAAGACACGGGCGGGAAGGTGTCCGAGAAAGATCATCACTCATATCTCGCGTTTTCCAGTGTTAATGGTGCCAGAACGCAGGTCGGCGCTGCCACCGTAATAAACGCAGCGGGCAAGGAGCTTGTAATCGTTTACGACAATAAGGACGGTTCTCCGGTCATCAAAGAGGTCAAGGCTGTCGGCTTGCCTCCCGCGTTCCTGAGCCAATTCACCGGTAAAGGTCACGACGACGACTTGCTGCTGGGGGCAGACGTCAAGCCGAATGGTCTAAAGGAGGATGAGGCTGCAGCGGTCACCGAGGCGATCAGGATCGACGTATTGTCAATGCAGGCCCTCTATGGCAAAGCACACGCTCATTGATGCGCCGACTGCTTAATCGATCTATGCCGATAAATAGCTCAAAGCGGCTCGCTAACACCGCGTTGGTACTTTGCGTCCTCGCTCTTGCGGCGTGCCTGCAATCGGCAACGGTCAGTGCGAACGGTGACGACGACCACTCGGCCGGCGCCGCTCAACCCGCTGTCGCCGGCGGCGGCACTCTTACGACGCTTACTGCGGAACGCAATATCCAGAACGATAGCGGACAGTTCACGATTGTCTTAAAACGCTCTCCCGGCAATCCGCGAGCCGGCGAGACGGAACATTTTCTGGTTGCGTTGAGCGAAAAGGTGCAGGGCGGCTTTGGTTCGGATGCGCTCCTACTTGAGAAGGCAACCGTGTTATTCAGCATAACGCGGACGGACGGTTCCGTGATCGCTCAAAACCTTGCGGCGGACGAAGAGGCGGGAGGTTTATACCGCGCCTCGCACACCTTCACCGAAAAGGGCGATTTCAAGATTGTGATCTCGACCTCGACGCAAGATAACAGAGTTTTTTCTGCTGATTTCCCAATCACGGTTTCGGGAGCGCCGGTTCGTACCGCGTTTTGGCTCGGTCTTTTGCTCTTGATACTGCTTTCCGCGGGCGCGCTTTATGCGGTCTTTTACGCGTTGAGAAAGAGCGGATCGGTGAATTTTCGACGGCTTGCCCCGGTTGCCGGTGCAATTTTAGCGGTGTTTCTTCTCGGCGTCGCGGCACTCGCATTCTTCCTACCGCCGAGAGAAACCCGCGAAACGGCCGCCATTCCCACTGACGCGTTCTCGGCTGCCAAGGTTAATTCTTTGCCCGTCGGATCGATCATTACTGTCACAAAAGAGTCTCAGCTTTTGTTTGGGATCAAGACTCAGCCGCTCGATGTGAGGCAGATCACAAGCGGATTGAAAACGACAGGCGCTGTTCGTGTCCGTCCCGACGCACGAGGCATTGTTGCGGCTCAGGTTGCCGGCAGGGTAGTGCTGCTGCCCTCCGTCTCGTTAGGATCCGTCGTAGCCCGCGGCCAACAGATAGGGTTTATCGAGCAGGTGCTCGATGTCTCCGGACAGACAGCACTTGAGTCTCAGAGGCTCGAGGTAGAGGCGCAGCAGCGGGAAGTAGAAGCCCGGAAATTGGAGATTAGAAATACTGTCCTTTCATTGCAATCGCAACAGGCCCAGAGCAGGGCTGCCGCTCAACAAGCGAGGACGCGTCTCGCTCAGGCCCAGCGTGAGCTTCGACGTGCGCAGAACCTTGTTGAGGTCGGAGCGGCTCCACGAAAACGGCTGGAAGAAGCCCGGACCGCGGTGAAGGTAGTCGATGAGGAGGTCGGTGCGGCCGAGAAGCAGGTTTCTCTATTGGGCACGCAAATTAAGGCTGCACAGGCCGGACAGAGTATTTTCCGCTCGCCGAATGTGCGACAGCCTTTGCGGAATTTCCCGCTGATCTCCCCGGTGACCGGGGCGATCGATCAGATCAAAGCTACAAGCGGCCAGCAGGTGGAAGGCGGGGCCGAGCTGTTGAATATCGTCAATTTGTCGACTGTTCTATTGGAAGCGCAGGTCTTCGAAAGGGATCTGCCCGCAGTTCGCGAATCGACGCGAGCAAGTTTCACGTCCGCGGCCCTCCCGGGCGAGGTTTACACGATCGGTACGCCAGACGGTGACGGGCGGCTCCTTTCCATAGGCCAGACTGTTAATGACCAGACACGAACGGTGCCGGTAATTTACGAAGTCAAGAACCCGCTCAGCCGCTTAAAGGATGGCAACTTTGTTGAGATAACAATCGACACAAGCGGTGATCGGAAAGTATTAGCCGTTCCGAAATCCGCAGTCGTTCGCGAGCAGGGCGAGACCTTCGTGTTCGTTTTTGACGGCGGCGAGACATTTGAGCGGCGACCCGTCGCCCTGGGGGCTGAGGGTGCAGATTTTTATGAGGTCATTTCAGGATTAAAAGAAGGTGAACGAGTTGTTACCGAAGGTATTTACCAGCTTCGCTCGACGCAGCCGAGCGCTTGATAAATTAAGGAAAAAGAATGAGAACATTAATTATTACGGGATTTATCTTTACGTTTTCAATGTTTGCGGTATTCTTTGCCGCTTGCGGCGGCGTAGCCACCAGCCAAACCAACGACAATGCAAATAAGGGCGCGGCGGCTGATGAAAATGCCACTATTGATTCTCACCGGACTTTTCGGGTTGATTACAAGAGCGAGCCCGGGCAGATACAGGCCGGAGAGCCGTCGGCTTTGATCTTTACCGTCAGGGACCAACAGGGATCAACGGTGAAAGATCTGCGGATCGTGCATGAAAAGCCGATGCATGTTCTCATCGTTTCCCGGGATCTTGCCGAGTTTTATCATGTCCATCCCGAGCGGCAGGCGAGCGACGGCAGTTACCGGGTCGAGCATACCTTCCCGAACGGCGGTGAATACACGATCTATACCGATTTTACGCCAAAGGCCGCAGTCCAGGTCGTCGAACAGATCAATGTTAAGGTTGCAGGAAGCGAGCGGCCGAAGGTACCGCTCGCTGCCGACACAAAATTTGAAAAAACCGTCGAAGGTCTGAAGGTTGTTATGAAACCGAGGGCTGAAATAAAAGCCGGACAAGAGTTGACGCTCGACTTTCAAGCTTTTGATGCGGCAAGCGGAAAACCCGCAACGGATCTTCAAAACTATCTCGGCGAACCCGCCCATTTTGTCATCATCAGCGAGGACTTGGTCGATTTCGTTCACGCGCACCCGATGGCGAAAGGCGAATCGATGGATTCGATGAAGATGGGCGATAAACAATCTGACGGTCATGCCGTCAATGGGCGTGACCATTCGAAAATGGAAGGCACCGTAACCAAGCCGCGGGCGTCCGAAGTTTCGGCACATACCGCCTTTCCGCGGGCTGGGCTTTACAAACTGTGGGCGCAGTTTCAACGAAATAACAAAGTTGTAAGCGTGCCGTTTGTCGTCAGTGTTCCGGCAGGAAAGACAGTTGCCGTGAAACCCGCAAATGTTCCCGCGAGAGCAATTAGAATTACAGTCTCCGGCGACGGTTTCGAGCCTTCGCAAATATCCGTGAAAAAGGGCGAACCGGTCAGGCTAGCTTTCTATCGCCAGGATGCCGATAACTGCGGCGGCGAAGTCGTTTTTTCGAAAATGAACATTAAGAAAAAACTGCCTATCGGTGAAACAGTTCTAGTCGAATTTACGCCGGAAGAAGCCGGGGAGATTTCGTTCGCCTGCGGAATGAATATGCTACGCGGCAAAGTCATTGTTAGCGAGAACTATATGAAAGAATGATCAGAGAGGAGAAAATTATGAAAAGTCCAAAACTATTATTAACAGCAGCGGCATTGGTGATAATCGCCGTTGCCTCATTTGCATTGATACCGAATGTTGTCGAGGCCCACACGCGTACGGTGAAAGTGAGGGTCGACAAAAACGGCTTTTCGCCGTCGTCCATCGATGCCGAAGCCGGTCATAAGATAAATCTCGTTTTCAGACGTGTCGATAAGGATAACTGTGGGAGCGTCGTGACACTTCCGGGCCGCAATATTCGTCGAAATCTCCCGATTGGCAAAAATGTTGTTATCAGCGTGACGCCGACTGAGTCGGGACAGATAAGTTTCACGTGTGGAACGGGTATACACAGGGGAACCATTCTCATCAGCGAAGGCTAACGCCAAACGATAGGAGGGAAAAATGAGAACACCTATATTGACGGGTCTGCTCAGCGCAGTCGCGATCTGTCTCGCGGCATGCGGTCAGGCGGCCCATAACGCCAATTCGGCGAATCATAACGCGATGATGAAGAATTCGAACTCCTCAATGAACATGAACAACATGGATCATGGTTCGAACTCGAACATGTCGATGGATCATTCGCAGATGAAGAGCGATCCGAACGCGGCTTCTCAGCCGTACGATCTGCAGTTTATCGACACCATGACGGCACACCACAAGGAGGCTGTCACAATGGCGAAAATGGTTGACGGAGGGACGCAGAATGCGGACCTGGAAAAATTCGCCGCACAGATCATCGCCGACCAGGAAAAGGAAATCGGTCAGATGAAAAGCTGGCGCGATAACTGGTACGCCGGAAAACCATCCGCGATGAACATGGAAATGCCAGGCATGGCGGATTCGATGAAAATGGACATGCCAAAACTCACGAACTCGAAAGAGAAAGAGTTTGACTTGGCATTTGTCGCAATGATGACTACCCATCACGCCGGTGCGGTAACTATGGCTAAAGAGGCCCTCGCCAAAGCGGAACACGCGGAAATCAAAACTCTGTCGAATCAGATCATCAAGGCTCAAGAAGCTGAGATAAAGATGATGGCCGATTGGAAAGCGAAATGGAGTAAATAGGGCGCTTCGTAACGCACCTTATTTTCCAATGCTCAACGGAGTAATAAAATGGGCGCTGCATAACCGGTTGATCGTCATAGCGATCGCGGCGCTCTTGCTCGTTTGGGGTAGCTACGTTGCGTTCAATTTGCCGGTCGATGTCTTTCCTGACCTTAATAAACCTACGATCACGATCCTAACGGAAGCGAACGGCCTTGCTCCGGAAGAGGTAGAGACGCAGGTTTCCTATCCCGTCGAGACGGTTATGAACGGAGTGCCGGGCGTCACCCGCGTGCGTTCGGTGAGCGGCATCGGCTTGTCGGTTGTCTATGTCGAGTTCGATTGGGGAACTGACATTTACCGAAATCGACAGCTCGTATCGGAAAAGATCATCGCCGCCCGCGAACAATTGCCGCCCGGCGTTTCGCCCTTTCTAGCGCCGATCTCGTCGATCATGGGCGAGATTATGCTCATCGCGGTCTCGTCAAAAGACGGCTCGACGGACCCGCTTGAACTCCGTACTTTAGCCGATTGGACGATCCGCCCGCGAATTTTGACCATATCTGGTGTCTCGCAGGTGATACCCATCGGCGGCGGCGTAAAGCAGTATCAGGTTCTGGTTTCGCCGGAAAAACTTCGGCAATTCGGCGTGACGATCGAGGAAGTTTCCACGGCCGTCGAAAAATCCAATATCAACTCGACCGGCGGTTTTGTAGATGCACAGTCACAAGAATATCTCGTAAGAAACCTCGGCAGATTTTATTCAATCGACGAACTCAGGGAAACAGTAGTTGTCTCTCGAAACAATACACCAATACGACTCGGCGATGTCGCGACCGTCGAGTTTGGAGCGAAGATCAAACGAGGCGAGGCGGGGACAAATGGTAAGGCAGCCGTTATCGTTTCAGTCCAAAAACAGCCTGGAGCAAGCACGCTCGATCTGACCAAACAGGTTGACGAAGCGGTGGCGGAACTGCAAAAAACGCTGCCTCCCGATGTGGAGATCAATCCGAAACTATTTCGGCAGGCGAGTTTTATCGACGCCTCGATCGGCAACGTAGTCGAGGCCCTTCGCGACGGAGCCATTCTGGTCGCGATTGTGCTGTTTTTGTTCCTCCTCAATTTTCGCACGACCTTCATAACGCTGACGGCGATCCCGCTCTCGTTCATCGTTACTTTTCTGATTCTCTACGCTTTCGGGATCAGTGTGAATACCATGACGCTCGGCGGCCTGGCCGTTGCTATCGGCGAACTTGTGGATGACGCCATCGTCGATATCGAGAATATTTTCCGCCGTCTGCGTGAAAATCGCCTTGCGGATAATCCGCGCCCATCTCTCGAAGTCGTTTATAAAGCATCGCTCGAAGTTCGGTCATCGATCATCTATGCCACGGTTATTGTTGCCCTCGTATTTATTCCGCTGTTTGCACTCTCCGGCGTGGAAGGCCGGTTGCTTGCTCCGCTGGGCTTAGCGTATATCACGGCGCTTGTCGCTTCGCTCGTGGTCAGCTTGACGGTTACGCCGGTTCTCGCGTCATATCTTTTGCCGCAAATGTTCAGGCGAAAGGATGAGAAGAGAGAGGAAACGCGAAACAAGATCGACGACGAAGCAGATGAAGACCCGACAATCTTCTCCAGAATAAAGAATCTTTTTCGAACCTCCGGCGACGGGCACGAGGATAGTTTTGTGGTACGCCGGTTGAAAGCGTTCGATGGACGACTGCTGCATTGGACGCTGCGGCATCCGTATAAGGTGATGATCGGGGCCGCTTTAATATTTGTCGCGACCATGGCGACACTGCCTTTTGTCGGCACGTCATTCCTGCCGGACTTCAACGAAGGCACGCTGACGGTCAACGTTCAGGCTCAACCCGGAACGTCGCTGGCCGAATCGAGCCGCATTGGGCAAATCTCAGAAAAACTCCTGCTCGAAGTTCCGGAAGTAATTTCTACCGGAAGGCGAACTGGACGTGCCGAACTCGATGAGCACGCCGAGGGTGTTCACTACACCGAGATCGACGTCGATCTGCGGCCTTCGGACAGAACACGGGATGAGATTCTCGGCGAAATAAGGGAAAAACTAGCGGTTGTGCCGGGCGTTACGACCAGTGTCGGCCAGCCGATCTCACACCGTCTTGACCATCTACAGTCGGGTGTGAGAGCTCAGATTGCCATCAAGTTATTTGGGGATGACTTGGCGACACTCCGTTCCAAGGCGGAGGAAATTCGCAATACGATCCAGACCGTTGAAGGGGCGACCGACGTTTCAATTGAAAGACAGGTCCTGATCCCACAAGTTCGGTTCAATCTAGACCGTGCTAAGGCCGCACAATACGGACTATCGCCGGGCGAAGTCACACAGACGCTCGAAACCGCGCTCAACGGACGAACGGTCTCACAAGCGATTGAGGGAGCGAGGCGTTACGATGTCGTGATCCGGTATGACGAGGCGTCGCGCAACAGCCTAGACGCGCTTAAAAATGTCACGGTCGACGCTCCGAACGGAACACAGATTCCGATCTCGGCGGTTGCCACCATCGAGAATATCCCCGGCCCAAACCAGATCCTCCGCGAAGACACAAAGCGCCGCATCGTCATCGGTGCAAACGTCGCCGGCCGCGATCTCGGCTCGGTTGTCAGCGATATACAAGAGCGCGTCGGCACTCAGGTGCGTCTGCCCGAAGGCTATTTTCTGGAGTATGGCGGGCAGTTCCAGGCAAGTCAGGAAGCCACACGAACACTCTCGGTGCTGACGATATTTTCTCTCGTTGCTATATTTTTCCTACTGATAAAGGCGCTCGGCGACTGGCGTGTCGCTCTGCAAGTGATGATAAACATTCCGCTCGCCCTTATCGGCGCGGTTTGGGCATTGCACCTTTCCGGCGGGGTGTTTTCGATCGCGACGATGGTCGGTTTTATCTCACTGGTCGGCATCACGTCGCGAAACGGGATCATGATGATCTCGCATTACCTTCACCTGATGAAAGAAGAGGGCGAGCAATTTACCGAGAAGATGATCATTCGGGGAAGCTTGGAGAGGCTTGTTCCGGTGCTGATGACCGCGCTGACGGCCGGACTATCCCTCGTGCCGTTCATCCTGGCCGCCGACGCTCCCGGCAAGGAAATTCTGCATCCGCTCGCGGTCGTAGTGCTCGGCGGGATCCTGACCTCAACCTTGCTCGACCAGCTCGTAACGCCCGCCGTCTTCTATAAATTCGGCAGGCATTCCGCCGAACGGGTTATTGCCGAAAGGGATGACCAAGCCATTGGCACTGGCGAATGGGGCCGAGCGGACGGCGAGACTTCAGGCGAGGCAGGAGCAGGTTCGCTTCTGCCCAGACCAGCATTGAGCGAATAAGATTTTTGCAAATAAATTGGAGGATTGTTATGACTAAAAATTTCTTTTTCACCGTTGCATTTTCCGCAGCAGTGATGATGATTGGCTTCTCGCAAGCTCTAGCGCAAACAGCTGAAGTAAAGGCCGTAAGGGACGCATTAACCCGGGAAGCGCAGGCGGTTGAAAAAGGCGATCTAGCCGCACTCGACAAAATCTGGGCAAATAGTGAAGACGTAACAGTATTTGAAAGCGGACACGCGAACTATGGTTGGAACGATTACCGTAACACGCATCTTGCACCAGAATTGAAAGAGTTCAAGAACACAAAATATTCGTTTTCCGATCTCAAAGTGAAAGTCGATGGCAAAACGGCATGGGTAACTTTCAAATACGCTCTGGCTGCCGAGATGGGTACGCGAAAAATAGATAGCGGCGGCCTCGGCACGGCAGTCCTAGAAAAACGGGACGGAAAATGGCGGATCGTGCACTGGCATTCCAGCGCACCGCGCAGAGCACCGGCTCCGCAGCCATTACCGTCGCCCAAGACTTGAGCAGGCCAAGGGCGTCATTGCGGCGAATGAACTATTCATCCATCTGTTTTCCACGGAATCGTGCGCTGACATACCGTAACGTATCGCCATCCGGCTGTTTGCCACAAATTAGGGCTCAATCACTAACCAGAAGTTGCGGCACGAGGCTTGCTTTAACAATAGCGCGGGTACGACCAGGCCGATTTTCATAAATCCCGAGTCGCTTTTCTGGTCAAAAGCGGCTCAAGTAAGATCGCGGAGGAAATGAAAATGTTAAAAGCAATCAAGAATACTGTAGGAATCGGATTGGTCGGCGCGGCAGTGGTTTTAGCGGGCGGTTTGAGCGCGAATGCTCAGGGCGGATATTACGGCCATGACGACGATCAATATAATCAGGGCGGCCATCGGAATAATCAGGGCCGCCATCGCAAACAGGAAAAGAAGGCGCTCAAGCACCACCAGAAGCATGAACGCGACGATCACGGTAATTCTGAAGAGTTGCGCCGGCACCAGCAGGAAGAGAAACGTGCTATAAGACAACACCAGCGAAATGAACGCAACGGTGGAACTTACAACAACGGCGGTTACGGCAACGGCGGTTATAACGACGGCGGCTATAACGGAAACGACAACCGCAACAATGAAGCCCTCAGACAGGCGGTAAACCAAGGGTATCAGGACGGCTATCGCCATGGGCAGTCGGATCGCCGAAACGGAAACCGGGGCGGGTATGGCAATCAGTCTAACAGGGGCGACCAGTACGAGTATTACTATCAGCAGGGTTTCCAGCGTGGTTATCAGGACGGTTACAACCGTTCATCCAGGTCGGGAACGCGTTCAGGAAATTCGACTAACATCTTGACAAGCATCTTGGGCTCAATACTGAATCGATAAAAGACATCGTTGGGTTCGGATTAAAGGGCATTCGATCGAAAGATCGGGTGCCTTTTCCTTTTGTTGAACGCGATAATCGCGGGGCCAGACACCGTACGGGCGCGGCGAGGCTACATAATAAAAAGCGTATTGGAAATGAGGATGGAGAGAACTCATGATGACTGCAACTGCACTTGCCAAACAATCAGACGCGTCGCTTTAGGTTGTAGACTATATTCTGTCGTTAATTGGACGGGGCAAGGTCGAGCAAATTATGACGGAAAATGGTTCGAAATCAGGCGACACATTTATCGACCCGATCTGCGGGATGACAGTGGAACCGGCAACCGCGGCGGGCAGTTTTAGGCACGACGAGATCACTTACTACTTCTGCTCGGTGGGGTGCATGCAGAAATTCATCGCGCAATCGCAGGGCGTTCCGCCGAGTGGTTTTGTCGGAATTGGACGCGAAACAAATGAAACCGTTTCGCACGGCGAAATGACGGCGACACCAGGCGGCGAGTTCATCGACCCTGTATGCGGAATGTCCGTCATAGCTGAGACCGCCGCCGGAAAATATGATGTCAACGGCGAGACGTTCTATTTTTGCTCGCAAGGGTGCCTGAATAAATTCAAACAAAATCCGGCCGGCTTTCTCGGCAAAGAAAGGGAAGAAAAGGCTGTAGCGGAAAGTGAAGGTGTTGAATACACCTGCCCGATGCACCCGGAAATTGTGCAGATCGGCCCGGGGAGCTGTCCAAAATGCGGGATGGCGTTAGAGCCGATGGTGATGACGCTCGATGACGCGCCCGACCCGGAATTAGTGGATATGACGCGGCGTTTCTGGTTCTGCACGGCCCTGACGATCCCGGTTGTCGCCCTCGCGATGGGAGAAATGCTGCCGAATTTTCACGAATTCGTCTCACCGAGCAATTCGATTTGGATTCAATTCGTTTTAGCGACACCGGTCGTGCTTTGGGGCGGATTTCCTTTCTTCCAACGCGCCTGGGCGTCCATAAAGAACATTAGCCCTAATATGTTTACGCTCATAGCGATTGGCACGGGCGCGGCCTATATTTTCAGCTTATTTGCTTTATTCGCCCCTAACCTTTTTCCGGCCGCCATGCGAAGCGAACATACTGGATTGATCGCGGCATATTTTGAAGTCACGGCGGTGATCACGACCCTGGTATTGCTAGGCCAGGTTCTCGAATTGCGTGCCCGTTCGCAAACATCGAGTGCGATCAAAGAGCTTCTCGGACTCGCTCCCGAAACGGCGATCCTTGTGCACGATGATGGCACCGAAGCGGAAATCGGGCTCAAGGACGTGCAGATCGGCGCGAGTTTAAGAGTTAAAGCAAACGAAAAGATTCCGACCGACGGCGTAATTTTAGAAGGTGAAACTTCGATTGACGAATCAATGGTCACGGGCGAATCGATTCCAGTAGAAAAATTACAAGGCGATAAAGTAATCGGCGGAACGATCAACGGTAGGCGCGGCTTTGTGATGAAAGCCGAAAAAGTAGGCAGCGACACCCTGCTCGCGCAAATTGTCAGAATGGTCGGCGAAGCGCAGCGTTCGCGCGCTCCGATCCAGCGGCTGGTTGATGTCGTGTCGGCATATTTTGTTCCGGCTGTAATTGTGGTCGCGATCGTAGCGTTTGTTGTTTGGCTGATCTTCGGCAGTTTCGCCTATGCAATGGTTGCGGCGGTTTCAGTTCTAATTATTGCTTGCCCATGCGCCTTGGGACTGGCGACGCCGATGTCGATCATGGTTGGTACCGGACATGGCGCGCGGCATGGCGTCCTGGTAAAAAAGGCCGAGGCCCTCGAGATACTGGAAAAGGTCAACACAATTGTTGTCGATAAAACCGGAACGCTTACAGAGGGCAAGCCGCGGCTTCAAAAAGTCGTTGTTTTGTCCGATCATGACGAAACAGAAATCCTGCGTCTTGCCGCCAGTCTCGAAAGGTCGAGCGAGCATCCGTTAGCCGACGCGATCGTAAAAGGGGCGGAAGAAAGAAATATCAGTTTCGCTAAGGTCGATAATTTTGAATCGATCACGGGCAAGGGCGTTTTAGGAACTATTGACGGCCTAAAAGTTTTGCTCGGTAATACGAAGCTCATCGAGGACAACGGTATCGATGTTGCTCAAAGTAAAGAGGCGGACGAGCTTCGCACCGAAGGCCAGACCGTTATGTTCGTCGCGGTAGACGGCAAACTCGCAGGGCTTCTCGGTGTCGCCGACACCATAAAGGAATCGGCAAAAGAAGCAGTTGAAGAATTACATCGTCAGGAGATCGAGGTCGTGATGATGACGGGCGACAATGCAAAAACCGCCGAGGCCGTCGCCAAAAAGCTCGGTATTGATAAGGTGTTCGCCGACGTTCTGCCCGAACAGAAGGCGGAAAAGGTCAAAGAACTTCAGGCGCTTGGTAGAATCGTGGCTATGGCCGGCGATGGTGTGAACGACGCGCCAGCACTGGCTCAGGCCGAAGTCGGCATTGCCATGGGGACAGGTACTGATGTCGCAATGGAATCCGCCAACATCACTCTCTTAAAGGGAGATCTGCGGGGCATAATCCGTGCAAGAAAATTGAGCCAAGCAACGATGGCGAATATTCGCCAGAATCTGTTTTTCGCGTTTGTCTACAATCTCATCGGCGTGCCGGTCGCAGCGGGCGTTTTGTACCCCGTCTTTGGCCTGCTCCTCAGTCCGATGATTGCAAGCGCGGCGATGACTTTTAGTTCCGTGTCGGTTATTGTCAATGCGCTCCGTTTGAGAAATTTGAAACTGTGAGCAGCATGAAGAGTGAAAACTATATTCCGGCGCTGAGTTACGATTGGCTAACGCCGTTCTATGATACGGTCGTTCGCTTTACGACGCGGGAAACGGCATTCAAAACGGCTTTGATGAAGCAGGCGAGAATTGAGGACGGCCACTGCGTTTTAGATCTTGGCTGCGGAACCGGGACACTTGCGATATCTATCAAACAAAATCATCCTTCCGCGCACGTGGTCGCGATTGATGGCGATGCTGAAATACTTGAGATCGCAAGAGCAAAATCAAATGAGGCGGCAACGGATGTACAATTCGATGAAGGTATGTCATTCGAGTTGCCGTATGCGGACCGCTCATTTGACCTCGTATTATCGAGCTTGTTCTTTCACCATTTGACCCGCGAGAACAAGTCACAGACGCTGGCTGAAGTGAAACGCGTTTTAAAACCGGCCAGTAAGTTTTGCATCGCCGACTGGGGATTGCCCTCTAATCTCGTGATGCAGGTCGCGTCAAAAGGAATTGAGATGCTCGATGGTTCCGAGACAACCGGCGATAATTTTCGAGGATTGCTCCCGAGCCTAATTGCGGAGGCTGGATTTGAACACGTCGAGGAAACTGACTCTTTCAATACTGTCTTCGGGACGCTCCGACTACTCCAATGTCAGAAGACGAGCAAACTTGGAGGATAAATGAAATCAAAAATAATGGTTTTCGTGTCGGCGATCGTTTTGACCGGCATTTCAGTTTTTGCCCACGACCTGTTTTTAAAACCGGCAAGCTTTTTCGTAAAGGTTAATGAGAAGGTCGCGATCAGTGTTATGAACGGCACGTTTCAAAAAAGCGAAGGGGCGATTTCTTTTACGCGATTGACGGACGTGAGCGTCGTCGCGCCGTCAGGCACTCGCACAAATCAGAAAGAAGCGGACTTTACTAAAAACGAAACGACCGCATTTATGAATCTCACGTTCAAAGAAGCGGGCAATTACGTCATCGGTCTTTCGACAATGTGGCGCGAAAACTCTTTGCCGGCGAAAGAATTTAACGAGTATCTCGTCGGCGAAGGCATCCCCGACATTTTGGAAAACAGAAAGCGCGACAAAGAACTTGGAATAGACGGGCGTTACCGTTATTCCAAATACGTCAAAACGGTTTTGCAAGCTGGCAAAAAGCAGACCGACTCTTACAAAACCGTTCTCGGCTACGCCGTCGAAATGATTCCACAAACCAATCCGTATGAATTAAAGAAGGGTGATTCGATTGAAATTTTGTGTCTCAAAGACGGCACACCGCTCGTTGGTCAAACGGTTTTGACCGGACACGAGTCGGGCGGCAGATTAGCCGCCGAAAAAAGCGTTCGCTCGGACGGGAAAGGCATAATCAAAATCAAACTCGAAGGCGCGGGCAAATGGTATGCAAAATTTATCAATATGGTCAAAATTGACGACCCGAAATTAAACTACGAATCGAAATGGGCGACGCTGACGTTTGAGATCAAGAAATGAGGAAACCAAAATGAAAAAAAACACCGTCTTTGCATTTGTATTATCGCTGTCGCTGGTCGCGTCAATTTTCGCACACGATTTGTTTCTCAAAACAGACAGCTTTTTCCTACAGCCGAACTCGAAATTTACTATCAAGGTAATGAACGGGACGTTTCAGGAAAGTGAGGGCGCGGTCTCTGTCGCCCGCCTCAATGACGTTAGCGTGGTTTCGGCCGGGAAGAGAGTTCATCCGCAGGAAGCCGCTTTTACAAAGAATGAAATAACTGCGTTCATGAATCTCACGACGGGCGAGGCCGGAACTTACGTCGTAGGCCTTTCGACGAAACATCGCGAGATCGCTCTAAAAGCGGCGGATTTTAACGGGTATCTCAAAGAGGACGGTCTTCCTGACACGCTCGAAGAACGCCGCAAAACCGGCGAACTCGAAAAGGACGCGAAAGAGCGTTATTCCAAGCACGTCAAAGCGATCCTGCAGGTCGGCAAGAAACAAACCGATGATTACAAAACGGTCCTCGGCTATCCGGTTGAATTAGTACCGCAGCAAAATCCGTACAAGCTAAAGAAGGGTGACGCGATCGAGATCTTGTGTCTAAAGGACGGTAAGCCTCTCGCCGGACAAGTCGTGCTCGCCGGCCGGGAGCAAAAGGGCAAGATCATAGCCTCATCCGGCCTGCGCAGCGACGCGAAAGGCATCATCAAACTCCGCCTCGACGGCGCGGGCCAGTGGTATGTCAAATTCATCAATATGACCAAGCTCGACGACCCGAATCTAAACTACGAATCCAAGTGGACGACGCTCACATTTGAGATAAGGTGACCTCCTTGGATTGTGAAGAATGTCAGTTCAAGCGATCATCATTCTTGCCGCCGTAAAATACGGCGCGCGAATCTTGTTGCGTAAAAGACACGCATTCAACCCTTCTGCGGCGACGATTGCGGTTGCGGCACAACTGAGAAAACCCTCACTGGTATTAGACCCACAGCTGCATTGGCATAATCGTTGACATTGTGCTCGGCTGCGACATATATTCATACTTGATGGTACGGCGGCTTATATTATTCTTTTTCCTTTTGGCGCTCGCTAGCAGCGTTCTTTCTGGAACACCGCTTCATTCGCCGAATAGCAGGATGATGAAGTGCTGCGATAAAGCGAAGAGTAAGGAGAAAACTCCTGCCGCAGAGGCATCGCGTTTATGCTGTGCAGTTAACTGCTCCGAGTCGGCCCCGACGTCTTCTGCGGGCTCGTTCAATTTTGTCCCATCTGCCTTAAAGAGTTCCAGGTCCATCGCGGGCCAGATCGAGCAACTCTCTCCCAGGCGCAAAGATCGACTTCCGGCATCATCTCGTTTTTCGCGTGAAACTCTTCCGCGGACATTCCAACCTAAATTCATCCAGTTTAGTTCGCTTTTGATCTAGTGTCAGTGCCGTAGTGCGCCTTTTTTGGCTAACTGCGCCTCTGCGACTCTTTCATTGCAAGGTCTCGCTGCGCCCATCTTTTGGGATATGTAAGGCCCGACCGTCCAATCTTAATTTTTAGGAGAAAACAAAATGAGAAAGACTTTTTTATTAATTGGTTCGATTACGCTTTTTTCCGTGATCGTATTCATTGCCGCTTGCGGTTCAGGCTCAAACAACGCAACCAACGCCGCATCCGGCAAGACAATCAGAAGCGCACCGGCCGGCAACAATTTAACTGCTACGCTTGCGAGCGCAGACGGCACACTACGAAAAGGCAAACAAGAATTTACGTTGACCTTTACAGACGCTTCGGGCAAGCCCGTTGACGTCGGTTCGGTCGCTCTCAACTATCGTATGGCGGCAATGGGAAGCATGGCGGAAATGAATAATGGCGCGACATTCACGACGACAGGAACGCCCGGCGTTTATCGCGGCACCGTGGACATCGAGATGGCAGGCGAGTGGCAGGCGCAGATCACCTATGAAGGCGCGGCCGCGAAAGGCTCGTTCTCTTTTCCGGTAAACGCTAAGTAAATCTCATGATCCACAGAATTATCGAGTGGTCTCTAAAGAATCGCGGCATCGTGATCGTCTTTTATTTGGGCGTCGCGGCGGCCGGCTATTGGGCGCTCATTCGTACTCCCATCGACGCGATCCCTGACCTCTCTGATAACCAGGTAATTGTTTTTACCGATTGGACCGGACGCTCGCCGCAGGAGGTCGAAGATCAGGTGACCTACCCGCTGGTGACAAATCTCCAGGGACTTCCGGGTGTGCGAGTTATTCGCGCCAATTCCGCGTTCAGTTTCTCGATGATCAACATTATCTTTGAGGACAATGTTGAACTGTATTGGGCGCGAACCAGGGTTTTAGAGCGCCTTAATCTCGTATCGAAGCAATTACCTGAAGGTGTTGTGCCCACGCTCGGCCCTGATGCAACCGGAGTTGGGCAGATCTTTTGGTACACGGTCGAATCGGACGACATGAACCTGCGCGATTTGCGCTCTGTTCAGGACTGGTTCGTTCGTTATCAACTTAATTCCGTGCCGGGCGTTGCCGAGGTTGCCTCGGTTGGCGGTTACGTGCAGCAGTATCAAATCGATATCGATCCAAATAAGCTCCGCGGTGTAAATATCCCGATATCGACCGTGGTCGGGGCGGTTCAGCGGTCAAATAACAATGTCGGCGGCAACGTCGTCGAACAGGGCGGCCAGTGGGCAGTGGTTCGCGGCATTGGCCTTATTGGTTCAGTAGCGGATGTCGAAAACATCGTCATCGGATCGTCTGCGGGAACGCCTATCTACGTTAGGAATGTTGCAGATGTAAAACTCGGCAATGCGTTTCGTACAGGCGCACTCGACAAAAATGGGAACGAGGCAGTCGGCGGGGTAGTGATCGCGCGCTACGGCGTCAATACGCTGGAGGTCATTGACGCGGTTAAGCAAAAGATCGAAGCTCTGCAGCCGGGGCTGCCGTCAGGTGTGCGAATCGTTCCCTTTTATGACCGCACACAACTTATTAATCGGGCGACGGACACGCTTAAATGGGCGCTGATCGAAGAATTGCTTCTTGTTACGCTGGCCCACATCATCTTTCTCGCGCACTTTCGCTCGATCCTTATAGTTACGATCCCGCTGCCGCTCGCCGTTCTTTGTTCGTTCCTCTTTATGTATTTTATGGGCATCAGCTCAAATCTGATGTCTCTGTCGGGGATCGCAATTGCGATCGGGGTTCTGGTTGATGCCGGGATCGTCGTTACCGAGAACGCATTTCGATTTATCGAGCAAAGAAAGATCGACGTGAACGACCGCCAGGCGGTCTGGGAAACTGTCCTGGAGTCAACAAAGCTTGTCGGGCGTCCGGTTTTCTTTTCGATGGCAATAATCATTCTCGCCTTTATTCCGGTATTCGCCTTGATCGGTCAGGAGGGGAAACTCTTTCATCCGCTCGCGTTTACAAAAACATTCGCAATGGCCGGAGCGACGATCCTGGCGGTGACGCTCGTGCCCGTGTTATGCACGTTTCTTATCGGCGGCAAAGTTCACTCCGAACAGGCAAATCCCGTGATGCGTTTTCTTCGTCGGCTTTATGAACCGACGCTGATGCTTGCTCTTAAGCATCGTGTGATCGCAATATGCACTGCCCTGGCTTTGTTTATCGGCGCGATCATTTTGGCGACCGGCATCGGCAGCGAATTCATGCCGCCCTTGAACGAGGGTGACGTGATGTTTATGCCCGTGACCGACCCGTCGATCTCGATCGATGAAGCAAACAAGATCATGAGCAAGCAGGACGAGCTGCTTATGACGTTTCCCGAAGTCGAATGGGCCGTCGGCAAGGCGGGACGCGCCGAAACCTCAACGGATCCCGCACCAATAAATATGAATGAAACGATCATTCATCTAAAACCGCCTGACCAGTGGCGTGCCGGCGTCACGCGCGAATCGCTCATTTCGGAAATGGATGAAAAACTTCGAATGCCTGGCGTTACAAATATCTGGACGCAGCCCATCATAAACCGGATCGAAATGCTGGCCACGGGGATACGAACTCAGGTCGGTATAAAGATATTCGGCAACGATCTTAAACAACTGGAAAACCTCTCGCGGCGGATCGCTGATACAGTTAAAAAGGTTCCTGGCGCCGTTGATGTTTACCCCGAACAGATTGGTGGCTCGCCGTACATCGACATCAAGATCAACCGACCGGCGGCGGCTCGTTACGGCATAGACGTTGCGGTTATTCAGGACACGATAGAAAAAGGCATCGGCGAATCAAATCTTTCCGTGACGGTCGAGGGACGGCGACGCTTTCCCGTTCGTGTGCGTTACGCTCCGCAGTTTCGCGACACGCCGGGAGCCTTGGGGCAAATTCCCATCGCGATGCCGAATGGCGGCACGGTTCCACTCTCCCAGGTTGCGGAAATTCGCACGGTCGAGGGAGCAACCATGATACTAAGCGAGAACGGATTGCTTCGCGGCACGGTGCTTCTGAACGTAAGAGGACGGGATGTCGGCGGCTTTGTCGATGAGGCCAAAGATGTGATCGCAAAGCAGATCGAGCTTCCCGCGGGATATTACGTCGCGTGGAGCGGCCAATACGAGAATCAGCAGCGCGCAAAAAGCAGATTGCTTATTGTAATACCGATCGTGGTGTTGGTGATCTTCGGCTTGCTCTATCTGACCTATCACTCGGCGCTTGAGGCCGTACATGTTTTGATGGCTGTTCCGTTTGCTCTGACCGGCGGCGTTTTTCTTGTTTGGCTTCTTGGCTACAATTTTTCGGTCGCCGTTTGGGTCGGGTTCATCGCGTTGTTTGGAACCGCAGTCCAGACAGCTGTTGTGATGGTCATCTATCTGAATGAGTCCGTCAAAAACAAACGCGACGAACTCGGAGGGCAATTGACGAAAACGGAACTGATGCAGGCCGTAATAGACGGCGCTTTGCTAAGGCTGCGTCCAAAGGTAATGACCGTCACGACTGTCGTAGCTGGCCTACTGCCGATCATGTGGAGTGCGAGTGCGGGCTCTGAAGTGATGAAACCTCTCGCGGCTCCCGTCTTAGGCGGAATGGTTTCGAGCCTGTTGCATGTATTGATAATCACGCCGGTGATCTTCTATTGGCTCAGAGAACGCGAGTTGAGGCGAGACGGTGAATAAAAAGAAATCGTACAACTTGACGAGCTCTCTCTTCGCTCTTCTTGCGCTAGTCATTCCGTTTGTACAATCGGGCAACGCTCAGGTTGCTTCAAAGTCCGACACGTCTGCAAACTTGTACCTGGACTCTCAAAACGGGATGACGGCCGACGCTGCCGTTCTGCTTGCACTCGAGAACAACGGTGAGTTGCAAGCCATGCGTAAAGAAGCTGATGCCGCTAGAGCGTTGGTCAAACAAGCACGCTTGAGGCCAAATCCGACACTTGTTACAAGCGGTGCCAAGCAGATCGGCGGCAAAGACAACAATCAAATGGCGGAGGTAATGCTGCCGCTTGAACTTGGCGGTCGCCGTGCGGCACGCATAGCTGTTGCGCAAAAGGAATTGGAGGTACGCGAATTCGAGCTTGCCAATCAGGAGAGATTACTGGCGGCGAATGTGCGGCTGAAGTTTGGCGAAGCTCTCGCGGCGATCAAAAAGCTCGAAGTTATCGAAAAAACTCTTGCGGCGGCGAGACAAGGTTACGGGCTGGTCGCGGCCAGAGTTACCGAGGGCAAGATCGCACCGCTTGAACAAAATATTTTTCTTGTCGAGGTCAACCGCTTGCAGTCCATTCGTGAGACTGCCGAGGGCAAGGCCGAGACTGCAATGTTCGAGCTTCGAAATATGATCGGCATGAAACCGGAGGAACCGCTCCGACTTCGCGGTGATTTCTCAAATTTGATCGCCGCGCTCCCGCCGCTGTCTGATTCAATCGCGAGTGCGTTGCATGACCGTCCCGATTTACAGGGTGCCCGAACGGTCGAGCAGCTTGCAACCGCAAAGATCGAGCAGGCAAGATCAGAAGGCCGATTCGACGCGAGTGTCAAATCCGGTTATCAACGGATGAGTTCAGGCTTTCCATTGAGCGGTTTCGACGATCACGGAATTTTGCGTCCCATTCAGGATGTATTTCAGTTTTTCACTTTTGGGGTTGAGATCACCTTGCCCGTTCGCAATCGTAATCAAGGAGCCGTCGAAGCCGCGATCTTTGAACGGGAAGCAGCCAGACGACGCGTGGAGTTTGGCGAGCTGACGATCCACCGTGAAGTCGCGGTTGGTTTTGCGAAATATAACCGTGCGGCCCGTTCGCTGTCGATATTTCAAAACGGTGTTCGCGATCAGGCGAATGCAAACTTACAAGTAATTTGGCAAACCTACGAACTCGGTTCGAGAAGCCTGCTCGAATACATTGCCGAGCAACGGCGTTTTCTGGACATAGAGAATGAATTGATCGATGCCGAACTTGAAACATACACAGCAAATATCGAGCTAATGCGGGCGATCAATGGACCGGAGCTAAAAAAGAAATGAACGAAGATAATAACGAAGAGATCGTTGCCGAAAAAACGCCGAATCGTAAACCGCTTTACATCGCCCTAGCGGTCGCCGGCCTTTTGATCATCGGTGCGCTCGTCTTTTGGTTATTGCGTGATGGTGAAACGGGACAACTCGTACAACCGCCGCGAACGGTGACGTTCGGCGACAATACCAGCGAACAACCGACCGGCGAACAAACCATAACTATCCAACCCGATCAGGTAGATAAGATCGGCCTCAAGATAGAGACTGTCGGCGAGACTCTTTCTAGCGAAGCAATGTCGATTGCGGCAACCGGAGTAATCCAACCGAACGCGTATAAAGAAACTCCGGTTATTTCCTTGCTTGGCGGAGTTCTGCGAAGCGTAAGGGCCGAGCTCGGACAGAATGTGGGCAAAGGGCAATCGCTTGCAGTGATCTTTAGCGACGAACTTGCGGCGGCGCAGTCGCGTTATCTTGCTTTGCAGACCGAGGCTCAAACCGCTCGGCAAAATTACGATAGAACCGCCAGGCTCGTAAAGATCAGCCCCGCGAGCAATGCCGAAGTCGATCAGGCATTGGCCGCGTTAAAAATCGCTAATGCTGAACTAGAGGAACATCACAAGCATCACATCCGCACCGGCAAACTCCTCGCGATCGGAGCAGTCAGCGGCGAGGAGTACGAGACGGCGACGACAAAGCTCAAAACGTCCGAGGCCAATGTCGTTCAGGCAAAGAATCGCTATGACCGAGCCGTTCAGGTCGCCGAGATCAATCCCGTCAGCCGAAGCGAATTCGAACAGGCAGCCGTCAAACGACAAACCGCCGAGTCCGACCTTGCGACTGCAAAACAAAGGCTTCTATTGCTTGGTCTGTCACCCGCAAGGGTAAATTCGCTTCGCTCGCCATCGCAGATAACCTCCGAAGTCAGCCTTACGGCGCCTGTTTCGGGCATGATCACAAAGCGTGACGTGAACGCCGGCGAAGTTGTCGAAGCGCACAAGGAACTGATGCGCGTGACGAATCTATCGAGCGTTTGGGCCATTGCTCAAGTATATGAAAAGGACCTCGGGCTTGTTCGCGTGGGCAGCGGCGCCAGCGTAACGACTGACGCTTATCCCGGCAAGCTCTTTCGCGGCCATGTCACATACATCGATCCGAACATCAATCAGGAAACACGTACGGCGCAGGTACGCGTCGAACTCGATAATCCCGACAAGATCCTCAAGATCGGAATGTATATCAACGCCGCTTTTGGCTCGGGTGGCGTCGCCGAACGCACGATGCCGATGATCCCAACGTCAGCAGTGCAAAATATGAACGACAAACAGATCGTCTTTGTCGCCACCGACAAGCCAAACGTATTCGTTGTCAAACCAGTGCGATTGGGTAACGAAAACAGCGGGCAATATGTAGTACTCGAAGGCTTAAACGTCGGCGATAAGATCGTGACCGAAGGCGGCTTTCTGCTCCGCGCCGAATTATTCAAGCAAAATCCCACTTCGCGCTGATTGTCAGACCCGCAAGCGATAGCGACCGATTCTTTCAGCGCGGTGTTGAACGGGCGCTGCTTGGGTGTTTGCGGTAAAATGAGCTCTTCATGACAAAATCCGCGGCCAAAATTCTGCTGGTTGATGACGATGATTCGCTTCGGCGCGTCCTCGAATTCCAACTGGCCGAGGCTGGCTATACGGTGGTGAGTCAGAGTGACGGCCGTGAAGCGCTGAAATCGTTCTCAGCCGAAGAATTCGATTGCCTGATCACTGACTGGCGAATGCCGAAGATGACAGGCTCGCAACTTGTGCATCAGGCGACGGCGATAAATAGCGAGATCCCGATTGTGGTTATCACCGCCTTTGGCGATGTCGATACGGCGGTCGAGGCGATGCGCGGCGGAGCGTTTGATTTTATAACGAAACCCTTCAACCGGCAGGACATCTTGTTGACGGTGGAAAAGGCGCTGAAGTACGGCCGGGCACTTGCGGAGAATCGCCGGCTTAGGCGGCAGGTGCATGAAGAGTTTCGAATCGAGAACGTAATCGGAACCTCTGAAAAGATGCGTGCAGTTTTTGATCTGGTCGAACGCGTTTCAAAAACGAACGTCACCGTTCTTATCGAAGGCGAGTCGGGCACCGGAAAAGAACTGATAGCGAAAGGAATTCACTTCTCCGGAACGCGAAAGGACCGCCCCTTTATTGCGATCAACTGTGCCGCGATCCCGGAAACGCTGATCGAAGCGGAGCTCTTTGGCCACAAGAAGGGTGCGTTCACCGGCGCCGTCGGCGAGTCGAAGGGTAAATTCGAGGAGGCCGATGGCGGAACTCTGTTCCTTGATGAGATCAGCACCATGCCGCTGCAATCGCAAACACGGCTGCTGCGGGTGCTCCAGGAGCAGGAAGTTACCCGTCTGGGCGAAAGCACGCCGCGGAAAGTAGATGTGCGAATAATTGCCGCCACTAACGAAAATCTTCCGGAGCTAATTAAGGAAAACACATTTCGCGAGGATCTTTACTACCGGCTTGCGGTTGTGCCGATCACCATTCCTCCGCTTCGCGAGCGGCAGGAAGATATACCGATTCTGACCGAACATTTCGTCACGCGAACCGCATTAAAACACGGGGTCCATCCTCCGAAGATTGAGCGCGATGTCTTCAAAATATTCTTCGATCATCCGTGGATGGGTAATGTCCGTGAGCTCGAGAATCTGGTGGAACGGATGGTCGTTCTTTCGGATGGCGATTCGTTGAGCATTGACGACGTGCCCGGCGCCGTAAAAAATCCAATTTCGCCCGACGCGAAGCTATGGTTTCCACTGCCGCCCGAGCCGATAAATCTCGAGGATCTGGAACGTGAGATAATCCGCGCTTCGCTTGAGCGTCACGAGGGCAATCAGTCGCAGACCTCCAAGTATCTCGGGATCACCAGAAGTGCCCTGATATACCGAATGCAAAAATACGGGTTGGAGTAAGGCGGGTGCGAGTAGCGGCTATTCAGAATGGACACGAATTCTCTCAATATCGTTTCCTCTCGAAACCGGTCGTATATCTCGATCATTATCGGCGCGACTATCGTGCTTGTGACGATCCTCCATTTCCTCACGCCGACCGACCAGATCGTTTGGCATGAGATATACCAACGCCTTTATTATATTCCGATTATAGCCGCGGCCCTGCTTTTCGGCCTCAGGGGCGGCCTTGCCGCGTCGATATTCACAACAGTCATTTACTCCCCTCATATTTACCTTCATTGGCAACGTGGGCACTTTGATTATTCGATAAATCAATACGCAGAGATCGTTATCTTCAATCTCGTGGGCGGCATTATGGGAGCCCTGGGCGATCGTCTGCGCATAGCTCGTGAACGGGCCGAACGAAATGCCGAACAGCGACGTCAGGCGTACGATGAGTTGCAGGATACCTTTCAGCAACTGCTGCAAGCCGAAAAACTTACCTCCTTGGGCGAGCTTTCCGCAGGCATCGTCCACGAGGTCCGCAATCCTCTCGCCTCAATCAAAGGTGCGATAGAAATTCTCGGGGATGAGCTCGACGCCGACAGTCCGCGTCGTGAATTTGCGGAGATCGCCGTCAAGGAAATTGAAAGACTGGATAAAATGGTCGGCGAATATTTGCGTTTTGCACAGCCCGGAAAGCTTGCTGTAGAGCCCAGTAACATAAATGACATCGTGGACTCCGTGGCCGCTCTCATCAAAAACCAAGCCCTGTCTAAAGGAATATTGATTGAGAAAGAACTGGACGACACCATTCCAAAACTCTCGATCGATACTGAACAGATACGGCAGGTCCTGCTTAACCTAGCAATCAACGCCTTGCAGGCGGTAAGCGGTGGCGGACGGATCACCTTTATTACAAAGAAAAAGAACGACCTTTGCGTCGTAGAGGTCGAGGACTCGGGCGAAGGCATCAGGCAGGCAAACTTGGCGAAGATCTTCGATCCATTTTTTACGACCAAGGAAAAAGGCGTCGGACTCGGTCTGTCGATCGCTCACAAAATAATCAACGAGCATGGCGGACAATTGTCCGCCTCCAACCGAAAGAGGGGAACGGTCCTTCAGATCTGTCTCCCTTACCGGCAAGGATCGGACTCATCGAGTCCTCGTAACCGGAACCCAAAAATTGCGTCCTGAGTC